>Ga0207661_10001325_pt1 | contig 16574 bp, 12 predicted proteins | sample KBSC713LmetaG_FD_184337 | JGI IMG/M metagenome (GOLD analysis project Ga0207661, IMG submission 184337) | Corn rhizosphere microbial communities from Kellogg Biological Station, Michigan, USA - KBS C7.1-3L metaG (SPAdes) (version 2) | ecosystem: Host-associated > Plants > Roots > Rhizosphere ...
TAGGCTTGGCCCGACGCGCCATCGCCGTGGCTCTGGCCCGCCGTCACCGATCCCTGGCCTAGCGTGCCGCCGGAAATCGTGAGCGTCGCGCCCTGCATGACGAAGATGTCGCCACCCGCGCCGAGGCCGCCACCGCCGCCGTGATTGCCGGCGCCGGCGCCGAAGCCGGCCGGGCCGTCGCGGCCTGGGATGTCGCCGCCGCCGGCACCGCCGCCGAAGCCGCCACCGCCACCGCCGCTGGAGTTGCCGCCACCGCCGCCGCCGAAGCCGCCATGCGCGTGCTGACCGCCGCCGGAGCCGCCGCCGAAGCCGCCGTTGCCGGCTTGAATGCGCAGGTTGCCGTTGCTGCCGCCGACGCCGCCGCCGCCGCCTCCGTAAGTTGCCGCACCACCTGTATTGATTTCACCTGACGTGTTGTGGGGACCACCGGCACCGCCGCCGCCGGCGCTGCCGCCGTTAACGCCGCCTGCCGAGCCTCCGCTTGCCGCGTCGACTACGATTCCGGCGCCGCCGGCCTGGCCACCGCCATTGCCGCCCTTCGCTCCGGACCCTATACCGCCGCCACCGCCGCCCGTGACTGAGCCGCGGGAGCCGCCGGCACCACCGAGGCCGCCGCCGCCGCCCGAGTTGCCGTTTGCGCCTCCGGCACCACCGATGGCGCCGTCGTTGACGAAATTGACATTGATCAAACCAACGTTGCTTGCGACCGCATTGGCGTCACCGCTTGCATTGTTGGCCACGAACAAGCCGCCGCCGAGACCGGCGCCGCCGCCGCCACCGGACACGCCAGCACCGCCGATGGCGTTCATGTTGGAAAGCGTCAGATCCTTGATCGTGACATTGCCGGAATAGACGAACAGGCCGCGATGCCCGCCGACGCCGTTGACGGCGCCGCCATCGATTGTCGCGCCATTGCCCTCGATGGTCAGCGATACGCCGGCGCGCAGGTTGATCGCGGTCGGATCAGAGGTCTCGTTCTCGTTGCCGTTGAGCTCGATCAGGAAATTGCCCGTGGTGTGCGCATCCACCGCAGCGATCGCGCTGCCGAGATCGTTGAAGGCGACAACGTCGGTGCCGCCATGGCCGTCGCTCTCGAGCAGGAGCACCTTCGCCGTCGCATTGGTGAGCGTGAAGGACTCGGTCGTAGTGCCGTCGCTCACGCCGAGCATGCCGCCAGAAAGAGTTGCCGTCTCTCCGCTCGCAAAGGCGAAACCGCCGAGATCAATGGTGTCACCGGCGCCAAAATGATCGATCGTATTGCCGAACGTTCCGCCGTTCGCAGGCTGCGCCGCCGCATCGAGCTGCAGGGTCAGGTTGCTGCCGCCGAAACTGATCGCACCCGAGCCGCTGGCACCTGAGGTCGCCAACTCAAGCGTGCCGCCCTGGATCGTGGTGCCGCCGGTGTACGTGTTCGGGCCGCTCGTCGGGTTGAGCACCAGCGTGCCGTTGCCGGTCTTGACGAGATCGGCGCCAACGCCGCTGATGACAGAGGTCACCGTCGTCGTGCCGGAATCGACCTCGATCGTGGGATCGCCGTTCAGCGCGATCGCGTGCGTGAACGTCGTCACACCGGTGACGTTGACGGTCGTATTCGGGTCGAGCGTGAGCCCGCCGCTCCCGAGCTCGCCGTTCGACGAAACCGTGAGCTTGCCGCCCTGAACCTCGGTGCCGCCGGTATAGGTGTTGCTGCCGCTGAGCACGACATTGCCGTTGCCGGCGATGATCACTTTGCCTGCGCCGATTTGACCGGACGGATCGTTCGATCCCGTCATATCGGCGATGTCGCCACTGACGGTCGTCGTCTGGCCCGTGGTTTGGCCGGCACCGATAGTGATGCTCTGATTGCCCTGGATGAAGATGCCTTTGCCGTAGGCCTGGCCATTTTGGCCGCCGCTGGCGCCTTGGCCGGCGGTCACATTGCCCTGAGCAACCGAACCGCCTTGGATGGTGAGAGTGGCGCCCTGCATGACGAAGATGTCGCCGCCGGCACCAAGGCCGCCGCCGCCGCCGGCCGAGCCGTGGCCGCCGCCGAAGCCACCCGGTTTAGCCCGACTGATAAACGAGGCATCGCCGCCGCCGCCACCACCAAAGCCGCCTAGGCCCGCGCCGTTACGCTCCAGACCACCGCCACCGCCGCCGCCAAAACCGCCGCCACCACCATTACCGCCACCACGGCCATTGGTGCCGGCCTGACCGCCACCGCCACCGCCACCGAAGCCGCCGGTACCGGCGTTTGTGCCGAACTGTACGGCGATGCCTGGCGTAGACCCGATACCGCCGCCACCGCCGCCGTAAGTCGAGAAGCCTGCGCCATCGTGCGCGCCGCCGCCGCCCCCACCACCACTTGCGCCGCCGGCAGTTCCGCCGGCACCGCCAGCGCCAGAGCCTGCGTCCGCCACAATTCCGGCCGAGCCGGCTCCGCCGCCGATATTGCCGCCGTGCGCGCCCGACCCGATACCGCCACCACCGGCTCCGCCACTTCCGTTACCTGCACCGCCCGCACCGCCGAGGCCACCGCCGCCACCACCGGTGCCCGCAGCGCCGCCGGCGCCGCCGGTCGCGCTGTCGCCCGCGAAATTGACATCGACCAGGGTCACATTGCCGGCGACTGCGTTGCCGCCGGCATTGTTCCCGACGAACAGAGCGCCGCCGAGACCGGCGCCGCCACCGCCGCCACCCGCGCCACCTGCGCCGCCGACCGCGTTCATGTTGGCGAGCGTCAGGTTCTCGATCGTGACATTGCCGGAATAGACGAACAGGCCGCGATGACCGCCGACGCCGTTGACCGCACCGCCGTCGATCGTCGCACCGTTGCCGTTGATGGTCAGCGTCTCGTTGGCGCCGAGATTGATCGCGGTCGGGTCCGCCGTCTCGGTCTCGTTACCAAACAGGTTGATGACGTAGTTGTGGCCGGCCGTCGCATTGAGATCGATCGCCTTGATGGCGTCGCCCAGGCTGTTGAAGATTTCGATGCCGCCATGGCCGTCGCTGGTGAGCGCGATGCCGCCCGTGTGCGCGGCGCTAAGCGTGAAGGTCTCCGATGTCGTGCCATTGCTGATGGTCAGCTTGTTGCCGACCACCGATGCTGTGTTGGCGTTGGGATTGGCGGCGTTGAAGGCGAGGCCGCGAATGTCGAGGCCATCGCCTGCGCCGAAAGTGCCGAGCGAGCCGCCAAAGTTGCCGCCTGCTCCCAGCGCAGCCGCATCGATCTGCAACGTGCCGGGTCCGCCGAATGAATAGGCGCCCGGCGCAACCGCGCCGCTCGAGGCGAGTTCGAGCGTGCCGTTCACGATCAGCGTGCCGCCGGTATAGGTGTTGGTGCCGCCGGTCGGATTGAGTACCAGCGTGCTTGCGCCACTCTTGATGAGTTCGACGTTGGCGCCCGTGATCGGCGAGGTGTCGGTCGTGGTGCCGGAATCGACCTCGATGGTCGCGTTGCCGCTCAGCGTGGTGGTGTGCGCGAAGGTGGAGATGCCGGTGACGTTCACCGTACTGCCAGCGTTCAGCGTCAGGCCGCCGCTGCCGATATTGTTGTTCGCGGAAATGCTGAGTGTGCCGCCCTGGACGGTCGTGCCGCCGGTGTAGACGTTGGCGCCGCCAAGCACGACGGTGCCGTTGCCCGCGATGATGACGCTGCCGGCGCCGGGGCTGTGATAGAGATTGCCGGTGTCCGAGCCGGTCTGGTCGGCGATCACGCCATTGATGGTCGTGGTCTGCCCGGCTGACTGGCCGGTGCCGAACGTGATGCTTTCATTGCCCTGCAGGAAGATGCCGGAGCCATAGCCCTGGCCCGATCCGGCGCCGCCCGCGCCGGCGCCACCGGTCGCCGTGCCATTGGCGAGCGTGCCGCCGCTGATCGTCAGCGTGCCGCCCTGCTGGATGAAAATGTCGCCGCCGGCGCCGAGGCCGCCGCCGCCGCCACCACCAGTGCCCGCCGCACCGCCCGCGCCACCAGCACCGCCGGCACCGCCGTTGCCGCCGGCACCACCAGTGCCGCCGGTACTGTTGCGAGGCCTGACACCCGTGCTGCCGTGGCTGCCGGTCCCACCATGCCCGCCTGTAATTCCCTGACTGCCAGCGTTGCCTGTCGCGCCGGCACCGCCGCCGAAGCCTGCAATCCCGCCTGCGCCTCCGGTGCCCCCCTGACCACCGACACCTCCCGCAGCGCCCAGGCCGCCGGCGCCGCCGGCACCACCGCCACCGCCACCGCCGGATTTGCCACCACCGCCGCCGCCACCGGCGCCGCCGGCACCACCGCCGCCACCGGCGCCGCCCGCGCCGCCGCCGCCGCCACCGCCACCGCCACCGCCACCGCCGAAGCCGCCGGCGCCGCCTGCCGTGCCAGTGTGTCCGGAATTGGGAACTCCTGCGACACCAGTGCCGCCGGCTCCGTTGCTGCCAGTACCACCGTGTCCGCCACTCGGCTGGCCACCCGCACCGCCGACGGACCTGCCACCACCAGAGCCGGTAGAAAATTGCGATGCCCCGCCCGTTCCGCCGTTGCCACCGCCACCACCGCCGCCGAAGCCGCCGTTTTGGCCCGCGCCCGCGACGCTACCACTTTCGAACGCCGCGCCGGAGCCACCAGCGCCAGCGTTGCCGCCAGAACCGGCCACGCCACCGCGGCCACCGGAGCCGCCGGAGCCGCCCTGGCCGCCAAATCCACCGCCTCCGGGCGCACCTCCAGGCGCACCGGCGCTGCCAGTTTGGCCGCCGGTACCTGCACCCGCCGCCGTACTGGGAGTCGAGCCGGCGCCACCCGCGCCGCCGATGGCCGAGTCGCCGCTGAAGGAGATATTGGTAATTGCGACATGCGCGCTCGCGCCGACGAACAGACCACCGCCGAGGCCTGCGCCGCCGCCGCCACCCGCAGCGCCCGCCGCGCCCTGGGCGACGGCATTCTCGATCACCAGGTTTTCGATCGTGACGGTGCCCGAGCTGACGAACAGGCCCTGCTGCGCACTCTCGCCGTTGATGGTCGCGCCGTCGCCTTCGATGTCGAGCGTCACGCCGGAATGCAGGCTGATCGCGGTGAGCGCCTGCGTCAGCGCAATGGTTGCGTTCGCTCCGAGATCGATCTCATAAGTGCCGGCGGCGGTCTCGCCGTTCGCCTGCGCGATCAGGTTGTCGAGCTGAGCAACCGTGGTGACGTTGCTGCCGAGTATCGATGTCACTTCTTAATCCCCCGGGGAGTCGAAACAGGTGTATCGCGCCAGCCGTCGAGGCTGCCGGCGCTCTGCAATTCCTTGATCATCGGCGCGAGCTCGCTCGCGTAAGCGCGCCAGCGGCCGAGCCCTTGCGCATTGATCGGCTGGCGCACCTGCGCGTAGCTGACGGTGCGCACCCGGCTGTCGCCTTCATAGAAGCGGGCGCAGTGCGGATCGTGCGGCAGGTCGACATGCCTGAGAACGCGCGCCAGCGTGTTGTCGAAATCGTCCACCCAATCCGACAGCTTCACGGTCAGGATGCGATTGGGCAGCGCCTTCTTCCAATGCGCCATCAGCCGGTCATGTTCGCCGATGTACCAGCCGAGATCGGAGAGATCGTGGGCATAGCCATGCGCGCCGTGGAAACGGAAGGTGAAGATCGACAGCCCGATATCGCGCGGGTCGCGCACGCAATGGATGATCCTGGCGCCGGGCAGCATCAGCGCGGCAAGACCGAGATAGAGGAAATTGCCCGGCAGCTTGTCCACGATCCGCGACTTGGCGGGCGCGAGCGCATAAAGCTCGGCAAGGTAGCGCGTGGCGGCCTGATCGAGTGCGTCGGCATCGAGCGCGCCGATCGCGCGCACGGTTTCGGCGTTGTGGTCCTGGCCGCCGAGCGCGGCAAAGGCCTGCGGCAACGCCATCCGCTCGCCGGCGCCATACGCCTGCGCATGGGCGGCCAGGATCTGCTCGCACAGCGTCGTGCCCGAGCGCGGCATGCCGACGACGAAGACCGGGGTCGGATCGAGATTGCGCGCGCGAGAACGGCTCGCAAGGCGGGCCTTGTCGAAGACCTTGATGCTGGCGTCGATGAAATCGCGATGCGCTTCGCGCGAAAACGGCTGGCTCGGCTTGAGCAGGCGATGCCCGGACTGCCAATGCGCGAACGCGCGCGCTGGCACATTCTGTCCCGACCAGAATTTCGCAAGGTCGTAATGCGCCATGATCCGATGTTCGAGCACGCCGTCCGGGCCCATCGCCGAGAGCGCGGCTTCCATCCGCTCCGCTTCCGTACGGGCGCGGGACATGTCGTTTTCGGCACGCGCCAGCAGAAGCTGCCGCCAGTGCCAGAGCGGCGCGATATCGGCCGCGATCGGACCGCGCGCAGCCAGCGCATCGAGCTCCGCCCTGGCCTCGGCGGCGCGGCCAAGCTGAAGCAGCGCTAGCGATTTCTGCAGGTACCAGTGCCGCGCGGCGCGCGGGTCGCGGGTCGGCGGCTCGGCGTCATTGAGCAGCGCCAGCGCGTCGGCGGCGCGTTCGTCCTGGAGGAAATCGGCAGCAAGGTTGAGCCGGGCACCGATATTGCCGGAATCGCGCGCGACGGTCTCGCGCAACAGATGCTCGGCTGTGTCGGCTTCGCCGCTGATGCGCATGAAGGCGGCGAGATTGTTGGTCGCCGCGACATCGCCGGGGGCGTTCTTGAGCGCCTGGCGCATCGCGGTCTTGGCGTCCTCGATCGCGCCCTGCCGGTAGCGGGCGATGCCGTAATTGACCCAGGCGTCGGCCCAGCTTGGCCGCAACTGGATCGCCTCGGCGAACGCACGTTCGGCCTTGGCCGGCTCGTTCAGCGCGAGCCAGGCCTGGCCGTAGGCATAGTGAGCCTCCGCGATGCGCGGGTTGCGCTTGCAGGCTTCGCTCGCGGCGTAGAGCGCCTTGTCCGGCAGATTGAGGGCGAGCAGCGAAACCGCCGCGAGCAGGAATGGGGCGGCATCATCGTGCAGCAGCTTTTGCGCGGAGTTGAGAAACTTCAGCGCATCCTTGTGGTGTCCCGCTCCCTGCAGCGCGATGCCGAGGTTGAGTTGGGTCGGACCGTCCTGCGGCTCGGCCGTGACGGCGCGCGCGAGCAATTCTATCGCTGCGGCGAAGGCGCCCGCCTTCAGATGCGCGCTCCCCCTGATCCTCAAGGCAGCGATATCGCCGGCGTCCGCGCGCGTTGGCGCTTCACCGTTTTCGGGCATTTGACGAGGGGCGGCTAGCACTTACAATATGACCTTCCCGGCAAGACGGCTGATTCACACTTTTGCTCAATGTGTGAAGGATAGCAGGGACCGTAAGGCGGTACCACTGGGTGGGAAGCGCTTTTGCCCGATTCCTTCGCATTAATGCTAATCTGCGGCACTGTGATGCCAATCCGCAGCACAATCGGAAATTTCCGTTATCTGGCAAGGCATTAGCGATCAATCCCGCCCTCGCTTCGCTTTTGGTCGCCTCGCGCGCTTGGATGCCGGACGCTTTGCCTTGTACGCGAGCTCAGCGCTTCCCCGGAGAATGAAGCCACTCATTTCGCGGTAGCGCTCGGCTAGTTCGTCGGGAGGGACCGCGGGCAAACGCTGGTTCACCCCGCGTGCGCCGTTGCACAACGCCTGGGCCATTTGTGCGGCCGTAAAGCCGGGGTGAAGCCGCATCAGGCCGGCGTCCTGAAGCTCGACGATCACCTTCGCCAGTTCAGCCTCGAAGAACACGGCGACCTCGGTGACGATGTCGGTGCAGCATCTGAACACCTGGGCGTTCAGCTCGATCAGATGCGGCGAAGCATTGGCGATGCGCCGTGTGTCGCCGTAACGGACGTTGATGATATCGCTGAGGATGTCGAGCGCATCGCCGCCTGCCTCCCGCCGCTTGCGTCCTGCCTCGAAGCCGGTCGCCATGCCAACCTCGTTGCGGAACCGGATGACCGCGCGGAAGGCCTCTTCCTTGTTGCTGAAATAAAAATACAGCGCGCGAGTCGAGAAACCGCAGGCCCTGGCGATCGCCCTCATCGTCAGCGCACCGTAGCCTTGCGTCGTGAACGCCTTTTCGAGTTGCAACATCAAAGCCGGCGCCGGCTCTAATTTCTTAGCCATCCCTCAGACCGTTGACGCTGCCACAACGGCGCGCTGCATGGGCCTGTAATATACACTCAAGCGGTGGATGTGCAGACTGGGGAGTGGCGCTATGCGCCGATAATGTCGTGGACTTCAAGCGGCTTGTCGATCTGGGTGAACCATTCCGCCCGATTCGCCGCCCGCCGCCGGCCGCGTTCGTCGAGCGGCAGCTTGAGCTGGCGGAGCAGGCTGGTCACCTCTTCCCGTGCCGTCACGTGGCCGAGATTCGGCCGGGTACCGAGGGTCGCTTCGTCGATGTCGTCGAGTGCGGTCAGGCCGCGCGGGAAGAACTCGCGATAGACCACCCGCTCGGCAAGTCCGTCGATGGAGCGGAAGCCAAGCCGGAACGAAAGTTCCCTCAGCCCGTCTGCAACCAGCTGCTTGTTGCGCGAGCCGATCATCGACAGGCGGTTGCGCACCACGATCCAGTCGGTGGTGGCGCCATCGAGCTGGCGGCGCCCGCGGCGGGTGTCGCGCACCATCTCGGCATAGTGGCTCTCGCCGGTCACCGCGTAGGTTTGCGGATCCACCGTTCCCAGCACGTCGAAATCGAGGAACGAATCGTTGATTGGCGTCACCAGCGTGTCGGCCATGGAATGGGCGAGGCGCATCAAATAGCTGTCAGTGCCGGGCGTATCGATCACGATGAAGTCGAAGGTCCGCTCCACCGCGCTGACGGCATCCATGAATTGCTGCAGTTCGGTATTCTCGTTCTCGGCGATCTGCATGGTCCGGCCGAGCTTGATGCAGCTGTGCACCGGCAGTTCCAGCGAAAGGCCGGTGCGGCGCGCCCACGCGCTGCGGTTGTTGATGTAGCGCGTGAAACTCTGCTGCCGGCAATCGAGATCAATGGTGGCAACCCGCTGGCCAGCCTTCATCAGGGCGACAGCAATATGCAGCGCCGTGGTGGACTTGCCCGATCCACCCTTCTCGTTGCCCAGCACCACGACGTGCGCCGAGCCGGATTGTCCTTGGCTAGCCTGCACCAGCATTTGTCGACCCCTGTGAGTATCATCAAATCGCGCGCGCTCGCGGTCAAGCGAAATGCGCGCTGTCGCACTCAAATTGCTGATCGACTGTTTTAATCATGAATGCATGGTAGCTCCGCGCAGTCCGTGATCGACTACGCAATCCCTGCGGAGGTTTTTTAGGCGGGAACGCTACCTCTTGCATGACGCCAATGCTTGGCGCTGGCATAGCCGGATTGATAGTGTCGGTCTTCGATGATCGAACGCCCGCATCGCTGCAGAACCGCCGCAATTGATCGAGCCAAAATGTCACGCATCCCCCTGATCGTCCGCACGGTCCCTGCCCTGCGCCGCGCCGTTGACGGCTTTCGTGCCCGGAAAGCCGCCATCGCGCTGGTGCCAACCATGGGCGCACTCCATGAGGGGCATGTGTCGCTGGTTCGGCTGGCGAAACGGCGCGCGAAGCGGGTGATCGTTTCCATTTTCGTCAACCCGACTCAGTTCGCGCCGAGCGAAGATTTCGGCTCTTATCCGCGGACCTGGAAGGCCGACGTGGCAAAGCTTGCCGCCGAAGCCGTGGACGTGATCTGGCACCCCGATGTCAAGACGATGTATCCGGACGGTTTCGCCACCCGAATCGTGCCGGAAGGTCCGGCGACCGCAGGTCTGGAGGATCGCTTCCGGCCGCACTTCTTCGGCGGCGTCGCCACGGTGGTCGGCAAGCTGTTTATGCAATGCCGTCCGGACGTTGCCATCTTCGGCGAAAAGGACTTTCAGCAACTACGGGTTGTAGCACGGATGGCGGCGGATCTGGACCTCGGCGTTAAGGTGATCGGTTCAAAGACCGTGCGTGAGCGTGACGGGCTCGCGATGTCGTCGCGCAACGTCTACCTGTCGGCCGAGGAACGGCGCATCGCACCGGAACTATATCGCGCGATGAAGGAAACGTCGGCGCAGCTTCGCGCCGGTGCGGAAATTTCGGCCGCGCTTGCGGCCGGTAGCGAGATGATCAGGCTCGCGGGTTTTGCGCTCGATTATTTCGAGCTGCGCCACGCCGAAACGCTCGCGCCGGTTGCTTCCGTCAAGGAGGGACCGCTGCGCATCCTGGTCGCCGCCAAGCTCGGCAACACCCGGCTGATCGACAACATGCCAGTGTAGGTTGCTTACCTCAGGCTTACAGCAGCCCGAGGTCGCGCAGCTCACGGCGCATCGGTTCCGGCATCGCCGCGATGCTGCCTTCGGTCGCCTTGCCGAGGTCGGGCGGCGCCGAATCATTGGTGAAATAGCGCCAGCCCTGGAACGGACGCATCGGCCGCGGTGATACGGCGATCACCTTGGGCTGCATCACCAGCCGGCAGCGTCCGATCCCGTCCTTGTCGCGGAACGGCTCGATGGCGACGATCTTTTCGCGCGCGGCGATTTCGCCGCGGATCACCCAATAGAGCGAGCCGCCCGAGAGGATCTCCTCGGTCCGTTTCGGCACCATCCGGGTAATGTGAACATGGCGCTGCGGAAGACCTTTCTTCTTCGCGGTCTTCATCCGTTCGGCAACCCACCCTTTGAGTTCTTTGACGGAATCGCAGCCAACGGCAAGCTTGAGAATGTGAAGCGGCATGCGCTGCAAACTAATCGCGGAGAGCCGGCGGATCAATCGTTTGCGGCGGCCGGTCCAGACGGGGCTGGGGAAAGCGAGGTCGGCGGGGCGGGTGCGGGTGCCGGGGCGCGCTCGCGCTTCGCCGCAGTCTGCTTTTTCGCTGGCGCAGGTGGTGGCGAGTAAGGTGGCACGATCGACTGGGGTGCGGCTGCCTGCGCGGGCCTTTCCGCTTGTGCCGGCTTCTCCGCGCGCTGCGCCGGCGGGGTCGCGCCCGTGACTTTGGCTCCGGTTCCCGGCTCCGGCGCCATGATGCTGACTGCCGGCGTGTTGGCCGCGCTCGGAAATTCGGCATTGGTCGGCCGGCCGGTCGGGACCGATGGCGGCAACATGCCGAGCGCCCCAACCGTAGAGGCGGTAGCCACCTGCGGGGCGTTCCAGGTCGGCGCATAACGGGCGACAAGATTGTCGTAGAGATGCTCGTCCATGTTGGTGATGATCTGGTGATTGTCCGTGAGCGCGCGATAGGCGGCGCACTCCATCGGCGTGCAGCGCTCCCGCGCCAGCAGCACCTGCGATACCAGGCCGTAGCGGTCGCGCTCGATCGCGCGGCGGACTGCCTGCATCTCGACAGACATGGTGTGTTGGGCGGTGGAGGCATCGCCGAGCGCGGTGAGACGCGAGATCATCGAGGCCATGTAGTTCACGGCTGCCGCGGTCGATTCGGCGGAGGCGAACACGGCTTTTTCGCAGGCCTGCTGGACCGCATCGCCGGCCAGGTCCTCGACACAGGCCAGCGCGGGTAAATTGGCGGTCGAAGCCGGCGTGGAGCGCGCCTCGCTTGGGCTAGCGCGCATGGCAGGACCGTAGCCGCGCAAGGTGGCCGCAACCGCGATGCCGACCGCCAGCAGGGTGATGACCGACAGCGCGCCGTTCGCGACCGACCGATCGGCGCGCAGCAGCGTGAACAGCACGATGACCCCGAAGAATCCGGCTGCCGCCAGCGTCAGCCACATCGGAAAGCCTGGCGAACGCCAGACCTGATCGAGCGATGTGGTCCAGGACCAATCCATCCGCGACGTCCCCTCACGCAACGTGAAACGTGTTCAGCAAAGTCGAATACCGATTCCTAAGGCATTCTACTTACGCAGATGTTTCTGCGAACGGGGCCTTTTGACGGCGTGGGGAAGTTCCCTCATCCCAAGCTGTCCACACACTGTCGAATTGGCCAATCAGCCGGTTCGTCGCCCGTCAGGAGACGGCGAGCTGGCTTTCCTTGGCGACCCGCTCGAAAGCCTCCGTCGAGCTTTTGATGCGATACTGACAATCGTCACCTTCCGACGGAAGCTGGCGGATCACCTCATAGGTGCCGCTCGCAGCCGGACGCGAGACGTTGCTCGCAGTAAAGTAGACGGTCGATCCAACAGCAAATTTGTGCTTCAACGCCCTCTCCATCACACAGAGAGCCGGTCGCGCTAACAGTCCCCGCTGCGACGGCCGGCTGGAAACCCGGTTGGGTCTATAGCACGCAGCCTCAAGTGTTGGCCAGTAACATCCGGACATAGCAAATCCGCATATTTCGTAGGGATTTCAGCGCGATAAGCCGATCGGCGTGATTCCGGGACTATTTCGGCGCCTACCCGAACCATGGTTTTTTTATGGCCACAAATTAGGCCGTGTGCGGCAGTTTGCCGTCCGGGCTCGCCTTGTCCACAGCCAGCGGCAGTTGGTGGGCCAAAACCTCGGCGACCTGGTCGATCGGGATGTTGTATTTGGCCGCGAGCTGCTGAACCACGTCGCTGCCGAGCACGCTCTTCAACTGATCCGCCGTGATCGGCAGGTTCTGGCCATTGCCGATCCAGGACTTCACCTGATCGCCGAAGCCCGCCTGCTGCAGCTTGGCTACGATCGCGTTCAGCGTCCCACCCTGGGTGCCCGTGCCCAACACCTCGCCGAGGACAGCAGGAAGGACGGCCGCGCCGAGCTGACCGAGGATGCCAGAATTTTCCAGTGAATCGAGAATGCCCATGGCCGTTCTCCCTTTCTGATCCGCTTTAGATCTGCGTTTGACGCGCGGGGCCTTGCGCGCGATTCAGACTGCTTTGGCAAGGCTCCGTCAAGTTTGGATGTCAGTCATCACGCTGTCTCGAACTTCTCGATGACCAGCGTCTCGGCGAGACCCGCTTCGGTCCATTCCGCGAAGGCCGGCAGCGCCATCATGGTCTCCACGTAAGCCTGCGCCAGCGAACCAACCTTGATCGCGTAGGTGCGGAAGCGATGCACCACAGGTGCGTACATCGCGTCGGCGGCCGTGAAGGCACCAAACAGGAAAGGCCCGGTCTTGCCGTAGCGCGTGCGGCAGTCGGTCCAGATCTCCTCGACCCGCACGATGTTGGCGCGCGCATCCTCCGACAGCGTCACCGCGCCGACAGGCCGGTGCAGGTTCATGCCGCACTCGTTGCGCAGCGGCAGAAAACCCGAATGCATCTCGGCCGAAATCGAGCGCGCATGCGCGCGCGCCGCGCGATCCTGCGGCCAGAGCTTGGCCTCAGGGAAGCGTTCGGCGAGATATTCGATGATCGCAAGCGAATCCCAGACGGTGATGTCGCCATCGACCAGCGACGGCACCTTGCCGGAACGGCTGAAGTTCAGGATGCGGTCCTTGTCGGCCTTGTTGTCGGTATAGAGCGGGATGAACACTTCCTCGAACGCGATGCCGCTGGCCCGCATCGCAAGCCATGGCCGCATCGACCAGGATGAGTAATTCTTGTTGCCGATCACGAGCGTCAGGGCCATCGAGCAAATCCTATTTGGCGGCTGATCCCGCCATGTTAGCGCATGATCCGGAAAAGTGCGCAGCGGTTTTCCGAAAAGAGAGCGCGATGGGGATTCTTCCTAACCCCATCGCGCTCTAGGAATTGAAATCGTGCGGCGTGAAGGAAAGGTCGAGCACCTTCCATTCGCCATATCGATCAGGCGGCAGCATCGCATAGGGCTGGCAGGCCGCAAGCGCTGCGATCGCGCCCCGCATCAGCTCGACGCCCTTCAGCGAGGCCGAGCCCTCGATCAGCGCCGGCGCGGCGGCGAGCCTGCCATCGGGCGTCATCTGCACGCGGAGCTTGACCGCGACCTTATCGGAAGGCGACAGCCCGTCCGGCATCTTGGAGCAGGTCCTCAGATGCTGGCGCAGCGCCTCGACCAGGCTTGATGCGAGATTTTCGGTCGCGGGCGTGGCGTCGCCGCTCCCGTTGCCACGTGTGTCTCCTGATGAAGCGGACGCCGGCGCGGGCATATCTTCGGGCAGGCCCAGCATCACATGATATTTGACGGTGAGATCGGGCTCCGGCTGCGAATAGCCGGGCGCAGCCGCCTGAGATGCTTGCGGGATTGGCGCCGGCGCCTGTTGCTGCGGTGTCGCCGCTTCGCGGCGATCCGGGCGTGCGGCCTGCTTGGAAGGCGGTTGGCTTGCGGACTGCGGCGCGGCCGCTTGAGGCGACGCCTGCGACGCCGCGTTCAGCAGGGAAAAGTCGGGCGAAGGCGACGGTGATGGGGACGGAGTTGGAATCACCAGCGGATCGGGTTTCTTCTTCTCGGCCTCGTCGGCAACGACGATATCGACCGGTACCGATTTCTCGGTGACGGCACGGAACGGCCGCACCTCGGTGTAGATCATCACGAGCGCCACCAGCGACAGGTGCACGATCGCCGACACCGTGATGTCAGGTCGTATGTATTGGCGAATTTCCATCGCAGCCGACCGACGGTCGAAGCCGTCCCCAATTCGCTAGCATAGCGGCTCGCGCCGCCGTCTCAATCCCATTTCGGCGCAAATCCGAAATCGGTCAGCCGGCCCTTTGGGTTGGCGAGATGGAAGATCTGGCGCATCTCGTCGTCGGAAAGCTCGAAATCGAAGATGTCGATGTTTTCCGACAGCCGCTCGATGCGCGACGTGCGCGGGATCGCCGAGACGTTTTGCTGCACCAGCCAGCGCAGGCAAATTTGCGCCGGGCTCTTGCGATGCGCCCGGCCGATCCGCGTCAGCGTCTCGTCGTTCTTGATCCTGCCTTTGGCGACCGGGCTATAGGCGACCAGCGCAAGGCCACTAGCGGCGCAGGCCTCGCGCACCTTGGCCTGGTCGAGATAGGGATGATACTCGACCTGGTCGCAGACCAGTGGCTCGGGACACGATTTCACCGCTTCCTCGATCAAGGCGACGGTGAAATTCGAGACGCCGATGTGCCGCGTCAGCCCCATGCGCTTGGCATGGGCCAGCGCGCCCAGCGTCTCCGCGAGCGGCACATGCGGATTGGGCCAGTGCAGCAGCAACAGATCGACGTGCGGCATGCGCAGCTGGACCAGGCTTTCCTTGGTCGAGCGCTCGAGGTCGTGCGGGGCAAAATGCGTGGTCCAGACTTTCGTCGTCACGAACACATCATCGCGCCGCACGCCGGAAGCACGCAGGCCGTCGCCGACCTCGCGCTCATTGTCATAGGCTTGGGCGGTATCGATATGGCGATAGCCGAGGCGCAGCGCCTGCTCGACGAGGCGCGCGCAAGTTCTGCCGCGCAGTTCCCAGGTGCCTAGCCCGATCGCGGGAATTTTGGCGCCGTTGGCCTCGACGAATCGCATGAGCGCGCCCTTTGAACGAAACCAAGCGCATTATGTCGCGCCTGCCGCGCGCTGCCAACGCCGATCAGATCAGACCTGATGTTCGCTTCAAGTTTTGGCGAGCGCGGCGAAGACGGCGTCGGGCGCGTGCGCGATGACGGCAAGCAAGGCGCGCGCCGGCCCGCGCGGGGCGCGCTTGCCCTGCTCCCAGTTCCGGATGGTTTCAACGGGCACACCGAGCCTCGCCGCGAATTCCTGCTGGGTCAGCTGCGCGCGCCGGCGCAGGGCGCGGACCTCCGGCGTTCCGCTCTCCGCCGGCGCCGCAAAGGCGTCCGGCGCCAGCGGGAACTCCCGCCCGTCGCGCAATTCAACAATCCGTCCGTCCGCTTTCAATCGCAAACGCTGCATCGTGGCTACCCCTAACCCCGTGCGCGCATCATCGCCGAACCGCGTTAAGGGGCGATTAACGATAAAGGCCGCGCCGTGTCCAAGGCTATTTCAGCCCGAACCAGAGCGTGGCGATGCCGAGGAAAGAGAAGAAGCCGACCACGTCGGTGACGGTCGTGACGAACGTTCCGGAGGCGACCGCGGGATCGGCTCGCATCTTCTCCAGCACGATCGGGATCAGGATCCCGCCCAGCGCGCCGGCCACGAGATTGCAGATCATCGCAAGGCCAATCACGAAGCCGAGGCCGGGAATCCCGAACCAGGCCACCGCGACGATGCCGGTGATGACGGCAAAGCCGACGCCATTGACGAGACCGACCAGGATTTCGCGCAGGGTGATGCGCAGCGCGTTGCTGGAACCAAGCTGGCGCGTGGCAAGCGCCCGCACCGCAACCGTCATGGTCTGGGTTGCGGCATTGCCGCCCTGGCTTGCGACGATCGGCGCCAACACGGCGAGCGCGACCATCTTTTCCAGCTGCCCTTCGAACAACCCGAGCACGGAGGACGCCAGGAAGGCGGTGGCGAGATTGATCAAGAGCCAGTTGAAGCGGCCCTTGGCGATAGTCCAGAAATTGTCGGACAGCTCTTCGTCGCTGGTGACGCCGCCCAGCGCCTTGATCTCCTCGTCCGCTCCCTCCTCGATGACGTCGACCACGTCGTCAACGGTGATGATGCCGACCAGCCGGTCCTCGGCATCGACGACGGGGGCGGCGACCAGATTGTATTTGCCGAACAGGCGGGCGACCTCCTCCTGATCGTCATCCACTCGGACACGGCGACGGTCCTCCTCGATCAAATCCCTCAGCGGTGTCGGCCGGCGCGAGCGCAACAGCACGTCGAGCTGAACCGCGCCCTGCCAGCGATGCCCGCTATCCACGACGTAAACTTC
>Ga0207661_10001328_pt1 | contig 16566 bp, 15 predicted proteins | sample KBSC713LmetaG_FD_184337 | JGI IMG/M metagenome (GOLD analysis project Ga0207661, IMG submission 184337) | Corn rhizosphere microbial communities from Kellogg Biological Station, Michigan, USA - KBS C7.1-3L metaG (SPAdes) (version 2) | ecosystem: Host-associated > Plants > Roots > Rhizosphere ...
TGCACAGCCCGCGGGTCGGGACGAAGAGGTGGCCGCAGTCGAACAAAAAGGTGACTGCTCATCCTTGACACACACATTCCCCATGTGAGCAATCCAGACTGTCTCCGCGGAAAGATGCTGGATTGCTTCGCGGAGCCTGTCATCGGGCGCGCATTCGCGCGACCCGTTGGCTCGCAATGACGAGCGACTGGCGGCCTGATACCCAATAGACCCCTTATTCCCCGTCCCAAATACTTTTGTTGTCCTGTACGGCAAGCGTAAGACATGGCAGACAGACGCTCAATCGATTAGACCGAACGGGAGGGTCCCATGCTGTTTCCAACCACCATCGCGGGCTCGCTGCCGAAGCCGGAATGGCTGGCCGAGCCCAATGTGCTGTGGGCGCCCTGGAAGTCGCAAGGCGCCGAGCTCACCCGCGCCAAGCGCGACGCCACCCTGCTCGCCGTCAAGCTGCAGGAAGATTGCGGCATCGACATCGTCACCGAAGGCGAGCAGGCGCGGCAGCATTTCGTCCACGGTTTCCTCGAGAAGATCGAGGGCATCGATTTCGCCCACAAGATCGAGATGGGAATTCGCAACGATCGCTACAAGGCAATGGTGCCGCAGGTGGTTGCGCCCCTGCGATTGAAGGGTCGCATCCATGCGGACGAAGCCCGCGTCGCGCGCACTCACACCACGCACAAGGTGAAGTTCACCCTGCCCGGCCCGATGACCATCATCGACACCATCGCGGACAAATATTATGGCGACCGCGTCAAGATGGCGTTCGCCTTCGCCGAGCTGTTGAACGAGGAAGCCAAGGCATTACAGGCCGACGGTGTCGACGTCATCCAGTTCGACGAGCCCGCTTTCAACGTCTACATGGACCAGGTCCGCGACTGGGGCATCAAGGCGCTGGAACGCGCAGCCGACGGGCTGTTCTGCGCTACCGCCGTGCACATCTGCTATGGCTACGGCATCAAGGCCAATACCGACTGGAAGCAGACGCTGGGCGGCGAATGGCGGCAATATGAAGAAACCTTCCCGTCGATCGACAAGAGCTCGATCCAGCAGGTCGCGATCGAATGCCGCAATTCGAAGGTGCCGCTGGAACTGCTCGCGCTGCTGCCGAACAAGGTGGTGCAGGCCGGCGTCATCGACGTCGCGAACGATGAGGTCGAGACCGCCGAGGACGTGGTCAAGGTGATCGAGGACGTCGCCAAATTCGTGCCCAAGGCCAATATCGTCGCCACCACCAATTGCGGCATGGCGCCGATGCGGCGCGAGATCGCCGAGGCCAAGCTGATGGCGCTCGGCGCCGGCGCCAAACTGGCGCGGCAGAAGCTCGCATGAGATTGTTGCGTTCGTTATGCGTCGTACCACTTGCAATGGCGCTGCTGATGACGGCGGCACTTGCCGTTCCGGGCGAACGTGACAGGCTCAACGCCTGCAAGGCTCTGGTCGAGCGCGCCGGGCAGCCGCAACCATCGGGCGCGCCGGCGCCCGAAAATGCCGAGTTGCAAAAGTGCCGGCAAATCATCAAGGAATGGACCTTGCGCGACTCCCGCATGAGCGTCGACGAGAACGGCCAGCCGATGAAGTGACATATCGTAGCCCGCATAAGCGAAGCGCGATGCGGGATCGGCCCCGCGTGTCGCTGTCGCTCACGCGGGCTACGAGAGCGATGCGCTCGGATGCAGCGCCGGGCGATACCCGGCGGCGAAGGCGCGCGCCGTTGACGGCGGCGTCAAGAGCTTGGCCTTGTCCAGCGTACGTGTGGCCGCGGTGTAACCGGCCGGCGACCACTTCAGCGCCATGCCCTTTGCGATCAGAAAACTATCGTCGCCATCCTGCACCATCGTGCCATCAGGCAGCTTCTCGATTTTCGTCGGCAGCGGATGCAGTTTCTTGCCGCTGGCAAGACGCTCCCGGTGCAGCACCGCATCCATGTCGCCCGCGAGCACGTCCTTGACGCCATTCCCCTTCTCCCATGCCGCGCGAAAACGGTTGGCGTCGTCGCGCCGGCAGTAGAAGCAGGGCCGGTGGCCGGCCGCGAACGCGGTAGCCTCGTCCAGGAAGAACAGCTCGGTCCAGCTTCGCCTTGCCATCACCTTGCGCCGGCGGCCGCGGAATTCGAGCACACAAGTGAGCCATGCCGCTGTCGACCAGCGCTTCTTCAGGAGCGTCCTGGTGGCGGGATCGTGGATGATGCCGCGGTTGCCGACGAAAAGGCCACGGTGCGGCGTGGCGATGATGTCTCCGGTAGGCGTGACGCGATTTTGCAGGGGCATGTGCGGTCCAACTCGTCATTGCGAGCGAAGCGAAGCAATCCATTTGGCCGCTCGTGGAGATATGGATCGCTTCGTCGCGAAGCCGGTCATCGGGCCGCGCTTTGCGCGGACCCGTTGGCTCCTCGCAATGACGGTGCAACCGCGCCGCTCACTCGCGGAGCGGCGGCTGAAACGACAGCGCGGTATCCCAGGGGAAATGGATCCAGGTATCCTGCGACACCTCGGTGATAAACGTGTCGACCAGCGGCCGGCCTTTCGGCTTGGCGTAGACGGTGGCGAAATGCGCCTCCGGCAGCAATTGCCGCACCAGCCGCCCTGTCTTGCCGGTGTCGACGAGGTCATCGACGATCAACAGCCCCTTGCCGGTGCCGCCGCCGAGCTTCGCCACCTCCTCCGAGACGCCCTTCAGGACGGTCAGGTCGCCCTGCCTGGTATGGTCGTAGCTGGCGATGCAGACGGTGTCGATGGTGCGAATGCCAAGCTCGCGCGCCACGATCGCAGCCGGCACCAGGCCGCCGCGGGTGATGGCAATCACCGCATGGAAGGGACCGACGTCGTTGAGCCGCCAGGTCAGCGCCCGGCAATCCCGGTGAAATTGGTCCCAGGAGACCGGGAAAGCCTTCCCCGCTCGTTCCTGTGCAATGAGATCTGCGCTCTTTTCAACCATACCGCTTCCGTCGTCTCCTAAAGCTGCTCTATCCCGCCAACGGGTCCGCGCAAAGCGCGGCCCGATGATAAACTCCGCGGCGTCTCGAAGGATGAAGGCCACCGGCCGGGCCTCATGGTTCGAGACGAGCGTTCCGCGCTCCTCACCATGAGCATTCGGACTAGCGCGTCGCCACATTCAGTCCCGCCAGCATCTCTTTCACCGCGGTCATGGCCGCGTTGAGCTTTTCGGGATCGCGCGAGCGTACCACGAGGTTGGTGTTCGGCTTGCCGTTCTCGTCCATGAAGGGATAGCTGCCGATGATGGTTTCGGGATGGGCGTTGGCGATCGCACGCAGGGGACCGCCGATGTCGCCTTCGCGGGAGTTGGCGCGCACGCTGTCCGACAGCATCTTGACACCCGATTTCAGCTTGGGCGCAATGATATCCATCATCGCCTGCATGATGGTAGGGATACCGGCCATCACGATGACGTTGCCGAGCTTGAAACCGGGCGCCAAAATGGTCGCGCTCTGGATCAATTCGGCTCCATCGGGAATGCGCGCCATGCGCAGCCGCGCCTCGTTGAGGTCCTGCCCGCTCCAACGCTCCCTGAAGCGTGCGACCACCTCCGGATGGTGGTCGATGCCGACGCCGAAGGCCTTGGCCACGCTGTCGGCGGTGATGTCGTCATGGGTCGGCCCGATGCCCCCGGTGGTGAAGACATAGGTATAGCGTTTGCGCAGCGCATTCAGCGCCGCGACGATGTCGGCCTCGTCGTCGGCCACGACCCTCACCTCCTTCAGGTCGATGCCGATGTTGGTGAGGTATTCCGCGATAAAGCCGATGTTCTTGTCCTTGGTCCGTCCGGACAGGATCTCGTCGCCGATCACCAATATCCCCGCGGTGACGATCTCGCTCATGCGCACTCCCCAAAATCTTCCCCGCTTTCCCCTGCCGCCTGGCACGAACTTGCCGGGTCAACATCTTGAAGTCGCGAGGCTTTGCTGTCGAATTAGGCGTCTCGCGGCCATTTTTTCAGGCAGCCCCGTCGCCGTCCAGACCAAATGCCGCTTCCCCCTGCATATCGCGCTGGCCCGGGCCTTGCTACCACCCCGTCAAGTCATGCACTGTTGCGCATGACCCAAACGAACGTCGGGCTCTATGGCAGTTGCGTTTGATGAGATGAACGGCCCCGGGGGCGACCTCCGCGCGGCCTACCGGGAACTCTCCCGCTGGCTCAAGGAGACGCCACCGGACGCCCTCGAATATCGCCGGCAGGAAGCCGAGCTCTTGTTCCGCCGGATCGGCATCACCTTCGCGGTCTATGGCGATGCCGAAGCCCAGGAGCGGCTTATCCCCTTCGACGTCATCCCGCGCATCCTGTCGGGCAAGGAATGGATGCTGCTGGAAAAAGGGCTACGCCAGCGCGTCAAGGCGCTGAACCTGTTCCTGAGGGACATCTATCATGACCGCGACATTCTCCGCGCTGGGGTTGTCCCGGAAGACCTGATCTTCCAGAACCCGGTGTTCCGGCCCGAGATGAACGGACAGGACGTGCCGCACGAAGTCTATGTCCATATCGCCGGCATCGACGTCATCCGCGTCGACGACAGGGATTTCATCGTCCTGGAGGACAATGCGCGTACGCCGTCGGGCGTGTCCTACATGCTGGAAAACCGCGAGATCATGATGCGGCTGTTTCCGGACCTGTTCGCCCGCCACCGCATCGCACCCGTGGAGCGTTATCCGGACGAGCTGCTCGCGGCCTTGCGCTCGGTGGCACCGCTCAGCGCCTCGGCCGAGCCTGTGGTCGCGCTGATGACGCCGGGCGTCTACAACTCCGCCTACTACGAGCACTCCTTCCTTGCCGACAAGCTCGGCATCGAGCTGGTCGAGGGCCGCGACCTCATCGTCAAGAACGATGAAGCGTTCATGCGCACCACCGAAGGGCTGAAGCGGGTCGACGTGATCTACCGCCGCGTCGACGACGACTTCCTCGATCCCCTCACCTTCCGACCGGATTCGACCCTCGGCGTGCCCGGGCTGATGTCGGCCTATGCCGCCGGTAACATCACGCTCGCCAATGCGGTCGGCACCGGCATCGCCGACGACAAGGCGATCTATTCCTACATGCCGGACATCGTGAAATTTTACTTGTCCGAAGAACCGGTCCTGAAGAACGTGCAGACATGGCGCTGCCGCGAGCCGACGGATCTTTCTTACGTGCTCGACAATCTCTCGGACCTCGTGGTGAAGGAAGTGCACGGCTCCGGCGGCTACGGCATGCTGATCGGGCCTGCCGCGACCAAGGCCACCATCGAGGCGTTCCGCGACAAGCTCAAGCGCGAGCCCGAAGGCTTCATCGCTCAGCCGACGCTGGCGCTCTCGACCTGCCCGACCTGCACGGCGAGCGGCCTCGCCCCCCGCCATGTCGACCTGAGGCCGTTCGTGCTCACCGGCAGCGACCACACCACCATCGTGCCCGGCGGCCTCACCCGCGTGGCGCTGAAGGAAGGCTCGCTCGTGGTCAATTCGAGCCAGGGCGGCGGCACCAAGGACACCTGGATTCTGGACGAATAGAAGCTCCCGCATGCTGTCGCGAACCGCCGAAAACCTCTATTGGCTGGCCCGCTATGTCGAGCGGGCCGAGTATATCGCCCGCACCATCGATGCGACCTTGCGCGTCACTGCGCTGCCGGCCGCCTATATCGGCAAGACCAACGAATGGGAATCGGCGCTGCTCACCGCCGGCGTCAGCGAGAGTTTTTTCGAGGCCTATGACGAAGCCAACGAGCAGAACGTCGTCGAATATCTCTCCTTTGCGCCGGAAAACCCTTCCTCGATCAGGAACTGCGTCGAGGCGGCACGGCTCAATTCGCGCTCGGTGCGCACGGCGTTGACCTCTGAAATGTGGGACGCCATCAACGGCGCCTGGCTCGAGCTGCAGGAGGTCTGGAGCAAGGGCGCCTCAAGCCGCGAGGAGCTGGCGAAGTTCCTGCGCTTCGTGCAGGAGGCCTCGCTCCGCTTCGACGGTTCGGCCTACCGCACCATGCTGCGCAACGATTCCTACTGGTTCTCGCGCCTCGGCTTGCATCTGGAACGCGCCGACAACACTGCGCGCATCCTCGATGTCAAATATCATGTCCTTCTGCCGGAAGAGGAACATGTCGGCGGTCCGCTCGACTTCTATCAATGGACCTCGATCCTGCGCTCGGTCTCCGCGACCACCGCCTACCATTGGGTCTATCGCGAGACGCTGAAACCCTGGCTGATCGCGGATCTCCTCATCCTCAACGACTCGCTGCCGCGCTCGCTCGCCAGCTGCTACGGCAACCTCGTGCGCAATCTCGACCAGATCGGCGTCGCCTATGGCCGCCAGGGCGCCGCGCAGCGCCACGCCCGCGGCATCCGCAACCGGCTGGAGCATTCGAACATGAACGACATCTTCCAGCACGGCGTGCACGAATTCATCCAGGAGTTCATCGCGGATAATTCGCGGCTCGGCGAAATCATCACCCGGCAGTATTTGATTTGATTTCAGTCGACTGCTGCTCATGTTATTTCGTCATTCCGGGGCGATGCGCAGCATCGAACCCGGAATGACGATGTAAGTCGGACACGCCATGCGCCTGCGAATTTCCCATACCACGACCTATCGCTACGAGCCGCCCGCGACCGGCGTCATCCAGGTCCTGCGACTGACGCCTGGCAGCCATGACGGCCAGTACGTCGCCGAATGGCAGATCGATGTCTCGACCGACTCCCGCCTCGACATGCATGAGGACGCCTTCGGCAACGTGACCCATGTGATGACGCATGGCGCGATCGAGGACCTCACCATCATCGTCGGCGGCCTGATCGAGACTCACGACACCGGAGGCGTGCTGCGCGGCACCGACGAGCGCTTTCCACCGAGCCTGTTCCTGCGCCAGACCTCGCTGACGACGGTCAATCCGGCGATGCAGAACTTCGCCCGCGAGCTCCGCGCCGAATCCGAGGAGGACACGCTCGGTTTCCTGCATGCGCTGATGACCCAGGTCCACGAGCACATGACCTTCGACGAGCACCCGACCACCAGCGGTACCTCGGCGATCGAGGCCTTCAGCCTTAAGCGCGGCGTGTGCCAGGACTATGCACACATCTTCATCGCCTGCGCCCGCTCCGGCGGCGTGCCGGCGCGCTTCGTCTCCGGTCACTTCCTGCGCTCCGACGGAACGATCAACCAGGCGGCGGGCCACGCCTGGGCGGAGGCTTTCGTGCCCGATCTCGGCTGGGTCGGCTTCGACCCCGCCAACTGCATCTGCACCACCGAGGCGCATGCCCGCGTCGCCATCGGCCTCGACTATCTCGGCGCCGCCCCCGTCCGCGGCACCCGCTACGGCGGCGGCAACGAGACGCTGACCGTGTCGGTGAAGGTGGATCAGGCCGGCAGGCCTGGGCAATCGCAGTGGCAGCGCCAGTCGTAGCTCCGCATCGCAAGTGCGGTAGGGTGGGCAAAGCGAAGCGTGCCCACCAATTAAGCCTCGACTCGTTGTTGGATGGTGGGCACGGCGCGAAAGCGCGCCTTTGCTCACCCTTACGCACTTTGCCGTATGGCGCGAGATTCCGGGCTCGCGCCATGCGCGTCCCGGAATGACCGCGATATCGCGATCACTTATCCAGCCACACATCCTCCCAGCGCAAATTGTTGTACTGGCTGTTGTCGTGCGGCCGAAAGCCCTGCACGTAAGGTTGCCAGCAATTGGCCGATGTTGACCAGATGATGCTTGGACGCGCGGCGTCCTCGGCAAGCAACCGCTCGATCTGCCAGACAATGTCCCTGCGCTTGTCCTTGTCGAGCTCGCGCGATTGCGCCGCCAGCAATTTGTCGACCTCGGCATTGCAATATTGCGTGTAGTTGCGCTCGGAATTGCAGGAATAGTTCTCGACAATGTTGCCGTCGGGATCGTCGACGGATACGCCCGTCACGTTCAAGCCGATGGTGTAGTCCTTCTTGGCAAGCCGCGTGTACCAGCGCGGTGTGTCCAGGATATCGAGCTCGGCATTGATATAGATCTTCTTGAGCTGGTCGGTAACGATGACGGCGGGATCGCGATAGGTCGGCAGGTTTCGCGTCTGGATCTTGATGGCGAGCGGCTTGGCCTCGCTGTAGCCGAGCTTCTGCATGATGCCCTGCGCCTCGGCGATGTTCTTGTCGGTATCGGGATCAAATCCAGTCAGCTTCGCAACCTCGTCCTGCGGCATGCCCCATTCACCGACCGGCTTCGGCAGCATGGCGCCGCCGACCAATCCCTGCCCTTCCATCAAAATGGCATTGAACGGCCTGCGGTCGAGCGCGAGCGACATGGCGCGCCGGATGTCGGCATTGTCGAACGGCGGGTTGGCGCGGTTCACCATCAGATTGACCTGCGTGCCGGGTGCGACCAGCTCGCAGATCACATTCGGAGCGCGCGTCTTGATGTCCTTCATCAACGCGACGGTCACGTCGCTGGGAAAGGTGATGTCGAACTCGCCCGTCGAGAATGCCAGGAGTCGCGTGGCGCGGTTGTCGACGACGCGAAAATCGATTTCATCGAGGTAAGGCCGATCCTTCTTGAAGTAGTCGGGATTGCGCACGAGCTTGATCGAATCGCCACGCTTGAACTCGACGAGCTTGAACGGCCCGGTACCAACAGGCTTGGTGCGCATCACCTGCTGCGGAACATGGCAGGGATACACCGCCGAAAATGCGCTCGCCAGCAGCACCGGCAGGCTCGGCTGCGGTTCCGACAGCTCGAACGTCGCTTCATAGTCGCCGTTGATCGAAACGTCCTTGAGCTTCGAGTACCAGGCCTTACGCGGATTGCGATGGAAGTCGGTATTCTCCGCCTTGCCGATCAACATCCGCCAGGTGCATTGCACGTCCTTCGCGGTGAAAGGCTGGCCGTCGTGCCATTTCACGCCCTGATGCAGCTTGAAGGTCAACTTGGTGTTGGTCGCGTCCCACGACCAGCTTTCGGCGAGATCGCCGATCACGGTATCCAGGCTCTCATGCGGCTTGGCCGGATCGAACACCACAAGATTGTTGAAGATCGCCGCGAACGGCGTCACCGAGGCGATGGTCGATTCCTCGAGCAGCGACGTCGAGGGCGGCGTGTCGTTGTGATAGAGGCGAAGCGTGCCGCCCCTCTTCTGTGCCGCGGCGGGATGGGCTGCGAACAGCGATAGCAAAACAAATGCAACCATCCGGCCAAAACGCATCTTTGCCTCCCGATTTTTGTTCGTTCGCAGGCCAGCGTGCGCCAGAGGCTCGGCTTAATCAATATGCGTGAGCCGCAAGGCCGCATCGCGGGCAATTGGGGTTGGACCACCGCTGGGAAATTGGCTAGTAATTTTCCACGCGCGGGTGCCAGGCCTTGGGGTGGCGGAAATGACCTATTGTTGCGGAATTCTGGTCCGGGACGGCTTGGTGATGATCGCGGACACCCGCACCAATGCTGGCCTCGACAACGTCTCGACCTTCCGCAAGCTCCACATTTTCTCAAAGCCCGGCGAGCGCATCATGGCGGTCGCAAGCGCCGGCAATCTCGCCATCAGCCAATCCGTGCTCTCGACCCTCACCGAGGGGATGGAAGACCCCAATTCCGGCGACGTCGAAACCCTGATGAACGCGCCGACCATGTTCCAGGCCGCCCAGCGGATCGGAAAAGCCATCCGCGCCATCCATGCGACCGAGGGACCGGCGCTGCGATCGGAAGATGTCTCGTTCGACGTCTCGTTCCTGTTCGGTGGCCAGATCAAGGGCGCGCGGATGCGCCTCTTCATGATCTACACCGCTGGCAATTTCATCGAATGCACCGCCGACACGCCCTACCTGCAGATCGGCGAGCACAAATACGGCAAGCCGGTGCTCGATCGCGCCATGCATTACGACGTCGAGCTCTATGATGCGCTGAAGGCCGGGCTGATCTCGATGGATTCCACCATGCGCTCCAATCTCGGCGTGGGATTGCCGATCGACGTCCTGGTGGTGCGCGCGGATACCTGCGATGCCGATCTCAATCATCGCATCGAGGCCGACGAACCCTATTTCCACGATCTGCGCTCGCGCTGGTCGGCGGCGCTGCGCGCGGCGCATCAGAACATTCCAAGGCCGCCCTATAAATCGGACGCAGAAGCAAAGAAGTAAGAAGGTGAGGAAACATGGCTGAAGCAACAAACAAGATCGCGGTAGTGACCGGCGCAGGCACCGGTGTCGGACGCGCGGCGTCGCTGGCCCTGATGCGGGTCGGCTTCACCGTCGTGCTCGCCGGCCGCCGCAAGGAGATGCTGGAGGAGACCTCGAGGCTCGGCGACAACATCGGCAAGAGCCTGCCCGTGACATCAGACATGACCAGCCCGGAATCGATCGCCGCACTGTTCAAGAAGGTGAAGGACACCTACGGCCGGCTCGACGTGCTCTTCAACAATGCCGGCATGGGCGCCCCGCCCGTCAATTTCGAGGACCTGCCGCTGGAGCAGTGGCAGGCGGTGGTCAACACCAACCTCACCGGCCCGTTCCTGTGCACGCAGCATGCGTTCCGCATCATGAAGGACCAGACTCCGCGCGGCGGCCGTATCATCAACAACGGCTCGATCTCGGCGCATGCGCCGCGGCCGTACTCGTCGGCCTATACCTCGACCAAGCACGCCATCACCGGCCTCACCAAGTCGAGCAATCTCGACGGCCGCAAGTACGATATCGCGGTTGGACAAGTCGACATCGGCAATGCCGCAACTCCGATGACTGATCGCATGGTCAGCGGCCCCGGCGTGATGCAGCCCGACGGCACGATGAAACAAGAACCACGCATGGACGCGAAAGCCGTCGGCGATGCGGTCGCCTACATGGCGAGCTTGCCGCTCGACGCCAACGTGCTGTTCATGACCGTCATGGCCACGAAGATGCCGTTCGTCGGGCGGGGATAGTCCGACCATGTCAAACCTCATGGTGAGGAGGCGCGTGAGCGCCGTCTCGAACCATGAGGCCCCGACAGTGGCCTCATCCTTCGAGACGCGGCCAAGGCCGCTCCTCAGGATGAGGAAATACAGCCGAGTCTGATGCAGTAAGATCGCTTAAGCCTTGCGCCGCAGCGGCTCGGCGTCCTCGCCGGCCTTTTCAGGCTCGCTTGTTTTCGTCGCCTGAAAACCCTTGCCGAGGAAGGGATGCAGCGGATCGCGCGGGCTGGCGCTGATGTCGTAGTTGAGGAACGACAGCACGAGCTGGAAGCCGATCAGGAATGTCAGCGCCGCGATCATGATGGTGCCGGTCGGCACTAGCTGGTCCGGCGGCGCGGACAGCCAGTGATAAAGCCCGAAGACGAGGCCGAAGAGGAACAACGCGCCGCCGGCGACGAGCTGCAGCGACGCCAGCGAGAGATCGCGGAAGAAATAGCGGTAGAGGATGCGGCGCGTGGTGTTGCGCAGATGGCCTTTCAGAAACGGCCACAGCTGATGCGACACGCGCAAATTCGAAATCTCGTCGCCATAAGAGGCGCGCATCGGAAACTCGACGACCTTGGCGCGGATCAGGCCGAGATGGAACAAGAGATCGGTCTCGAAGAAGAAGCGCCTGGCGATGCGTTCGTCGTCGAGCAACTCCGCCACGCGCGCATGGATCGCAAAGAATCCGTTGGTCGGATCCATGATGGTCCAGTAGCCGCTCGACAGCTTTGCCAGGAACGACAGCGCGAGATTGCCGAAGCGCCGCACCGCCGGCATCGAGGCGGAATCGGTGAAGAAAAAGAAGCGGTCGCCCTTGACGTAATCGGCCTGCCCGCTCGCGATCGGGTGGATCAGCGCCGGCACCTGCGCCGGGTCCATCTGGCCGTCGGCATCGACCTTGATGATGATGTCGGCGCCGTGCCCGATGGCGTAGCGCATGCCGGTGAGGAAGGCTCCGCCGACGCCCTGGTTGACGCCGTGCATCAGCGTGACGACACGCGGATCGCCGCATTTGTTGGCGACCGTCACGCCAGTCCCTTCCGGGCAACCATCGTCGACGACCACGATCAGCTCGATCTCGCTGCCAACAGCCGCGATCACGGGAAGGATCGTGGTGGCCGCGCGGTACGCAGGAATGACGACGCAATTCATGGGAAAGCCCGCTGCCGTTTCCGCGCCCAAAATGCCGCGCGTGGCACAGTCTCGGTGAGCTTTGCGACCTTCCCCCTAAGATTATCTTAAATCGCGGTTCCTAAGCTTAGCCGCGGGCTCGCCCTGTCGCTCGCTTTAGCAAGTGGTTTACCAAAACCGGCCCGGGAGACGTCATGTCAGACCTCAGCCTCAAGCCTGATGCGGCCACTTCCGGCAGTTTTCGCCGATTCGTGCAGAGCCTCGCGCCGGTGACGCGCGACGGCGCCAACGCGGAGTTCCTGCGGGCGCTAGCCGTGCTCGGCGGCGCGCTGTTCGTGCTGACGCTCGTGACCTATTTTTTGACGTCGAATTGGAGCGGCACGTTCCCGCGGGACAAGGTGACGCTCGTGCTCGGCCGCGATTTCCTGAATTTGTGGATGTATGGCCGCGCAGCCTTCGAAGGCGATCCGGCGCGCTATTACGACGTCGCCACCTATAATGCCGAGCTGGCAACGCTGCTCGGGCCCGGCTATCCCGGCCAGAACTGGCCGAACCCGCCGACCGCGCTCGTGGTGATGGCGCTGTTCGGCGTCTTGTCCTATTTCCCCGCGCTGTTCGCCTGGGCCGCGGCAAGCTTGCTTGCGTTCTATCTCGCCGGCCGCCGCGAGGTTTCCGACCTGCGCACACTTCTGATCGTGCTGGTCTCGCCGGCGGCGCTGCTTTGCGTGCTCTCGGGCCAGAGCTCGTTCCTGACCACGGCGGCGCTGCTTGCGATCTTTGCCTGTCTCGACGAGCGGCCAATCGTGGCTGGCGCCCTGATCGGGCTTTTGACGGTGAAGCCGCAACTCGGCATCCTGTTTCCCTTCGCCCTGATCGCCTCCGGACGCTGGAAAGCGTTTTTCTCGGCAGCCATCACCACCCTGGCGTTGCTTGCTGCCAGCGTCGCGATCGGCGGCGTCGAGGGCTGGCAGGCCTACATCACCAAGGCGCTGCCGCTGCAACGCGAGGTGCTGCAGGATGTAGCCGGCATCGCGATGCCGTTCCATCCGACCATCTTCATGAATATCCGCGGCGTGGTCGGCAATCATGCCGGCGAGATCATCCAGCTCGCCTTCACGATCGCAGCGGTCGCCGCGGTTACCGCCGCCTTCCGCTGGCGGCGCAATGCGGACCCGCGCCTGCTGCAGGCGCTGTTCTTCGCCTGCACGGTAGCCGCCTCGCCCTATATGGGTGCCTATGATCTGCTGCCGCTGACCTTCGCTGCGGTCGCCTTGATCGCGGAAGAGAAGCTCGACGGCGTCGGAAGGCGTCTGGCGCAACTCGTATTCTGGACACCCGCCCTGCAACTCTTGTTCGGCAATCTGCAGATTCCGGGGCCCGGCTTCATCGCGCCGCTGTTTGCAGCCTATCTGCTGCAAAGACTGTTCAAGCCGGCTGCGGCCGCGCAGCCGGCCGAATAGCTATTCCAGCCTCTCCACCTCGCGCAGCGCCGGAAACAGCTTCATCCAGATCAGCGCGATCGCAACGGTCGCAACCCCGCCGAGCACGGCGGCCGGCATGGTGCCGAACAGCGCCGCGGTGACGCCGCTTTCGAACTGGCCGAGCTGGTTGGAGGCGTTGATGAACAGGAAATTCACGGCTCCCACGCGGCCGCGCATCTCGTCGGGCGTGCGCAGTTGCACCAGCGAGAAGCGGATCACGACGCTGACGGTGTCGGCCGCGCCCAGCACCGCGAGCGCCAGTATCGACAGCCACATCCAGTGCGACAGCGAGAACGCCACCGTCGCCGCGCCAAACACGATCACCGCCTGGAACATCCGCATGCCGACGCGCCGATTGATGGTATGGCGCGCCAGCAGCATGGTCATCAACAGCGCGCCCACCGCGGGCGCGGCGCGCAGCACGCCGAGGCCGAACGGACCGGCTTGCAAAATATCGCGCGCATAGATCGGCAGCAGCGCCACCACGCCGCCGAACAGCACCGCGAAGAGATCGAGCGAGATGGTGCCGAGAATGGCGGGATTGCTGCGGATGAAGCGGACGCCTGCAAAGACGTCGTTGGCGGAGGCGACGCTTTTGGCCGGCGCCGCCTGGATGACCTGAATGGCGCCGGTGAAGAGCACGCCGAGCAGCCAGAACAGCACCATGATGCTGTATGGCATACCGGGCGACACCGCGTAAGCGAACCCGCCCAGCGCCGGACCGGCGATGCTCGCAACCTGCGTCGCGCCGCTGGAAAGCGCGGTGGCGCGCTGCAACGATCCTTGCGGCGCGATCAGCGGCAGCAGCGCCGCAGTCGCCGGACTCTCAAAAGCCCCTGCCGTGCCCAGCACGAAGGTCGCGATGAAGATGTGGGCCTCGTCGAGCCAGCCGGCGTAGGAGCCCCACGCCAGAAACAGCGCCGCCAGGGCCTCGGCTATCTGGCAGACCTGCACCACGCGCTTGCGCTCGAAACGGTCGGCGGCCTGGCCGGCGACGAACACGAGCAACGCGGTCGGGAGAAACTGCACCAGCCCGACCATGCCGAGGTCGAAGGCGCGCCCGGTCATGTCATAGACCTGCCAGCCGATCGCCACCGCGCCGATCTGGCTGGAAAATCGCGAAAGGCTTCGCGACAGCAGGAAGAAGATGATGGAGGGCTGCCGGAGCAGAAAGCCCGCGCCCGCCGGTGCGAGGGACGACATGCCTGATCGGTGGCCGAGGCCAGCGCGCTTGTCAACGTGCATCCCTCGCGTATGGCATTTCCCTTTGCGCAGAGGCACTGCCATACTCGGCATGACGGGCGGAGGAATCATGCTTCAGTTGCAATCGGCGTTCGGCATTGTCGCCCTGCTCGCGATCGCCTGGGTTTTCGGCGAGAACCGCCGCGCGGTCTCGCTGAAACAGGCAGCCATCGGCCTCGTGGTGACGCTCGTCACCGCCGTGATCCTGATCAAGCTGCCGATCGTGGCGCGGGCCTTTTCCACCATCAACGATGCCGTCGGCGCGATCGCCTCCGCGACGCGCGCCGGCACCTCTTTCGTGTTCGGCTATGTCGGCGGCGGCGGGCTGCCGTATGACCTCAAGGCACCCGGCGCAGATTTCATCCTGGCATTCCAGGCGCTGCCGATCGTGTTGGTCATGAGCGTGCTGACGACAATGTTGTTCTATTGGCGCGTGCTGCCGCCGATCGTGCGCGGCATGGCCTGGCTCCTGGAGCGCACGCTCGGCGTCGGCGGCGCGGTTGGGCTATCGACCGCGGCCAATATTTTCCTCGGCATGGTCGAGGCGCCGCTGTTCGTGCGGCCGTATCTGGCGCAGATGACTCGCAGTGAATTGTTTCTGGTGATGACCGGCGGCATGGCCGGCATCGCCGGCACGGTGCTGGTGCTTTATGCCACACTGCTGGCGCCGCTCATTCCCGACGCCGCCGCGCATTTCGTCATCGCGTCCGTGCTCGGTGCGCCGGCTGCGATCCTGGTCAGCCTGATCATGGTGCCGGAGACGAAGGATCAGCACACGGGCGGCGCGCTGGATGATCCGCAGATGCAGGCGCACGGCACCATGGATGCGATCGTCAAGGGCACCGCGGCCGGGCTCGAACTCCTGCTCAACATCATCGCGATGCTGATCGTGCTGGTGGCGCTAGTGCATCTTGCGAATTCCATTATGGGACTGTTGCCGGAGGTCGGCGGCGCCGGCATCTCGCTGCAGCGGGTGCTGGGCTATGTGATGGCGCCGGTGTGCTGGCTGATGGGCTTGCCCTGGCCGCAGGCCGTAACCGCGGGCAGCCTGATGGGCACCAAGACCGTGCTGAACGAGCTGATCGCCTATGTCGACCTGTCAAAGCTCGCACCCGATGCGCTAGATCCGCGCTCGAAGCTGATCATGCTCTATGCGATGTGCGGCTTCGCCAATTTCGGCAGCCTCGGCATCATGATCGCCGGCCTCGGCACCATGGCGCCGGACCGGCGCGATGAGATCAATTCACTCGGGGTGAAATCGATCGTGTCGGGCACGCTGACGACGTGTCTGATGGGCGCGATCGTGGGGGTGCTGACGTAACAACGCCAGACGCATCGTCATTGCGAGCGAAGCGAAGCAATCCATATCGCCGCGAGCTGAACCATGGATTGCTTCGTCGCGGAGCCTGTCATCGGGCCGCGCTTTGCGCGGACCCGTTGGCTCCTCGCGATGACGGTGGATGGGCGGCGCCTTACGCCGCCAATTCCTTCGTTTCGAAGTCCGCCGGCAAAATCACTTCCAACAGTTCCACGTCGTCGGAATAGTCCATGATCAGGTGCCGGATCTTTGGCGGCTGGGTCCAGGCGCTGCCGATCTGGAACGTCGTCTCGCCAACGCCTTCCATGTAGGTCTTCACCCAGCCCTTGAGCACATAGACCATCTGGAATTCGACATCGTGGTAATGCAGCTTCGACACTTCATCCGGGTTGCACGGCCCGATCAGCCGGATCACATGCGCGCGCGCCAGGCCGTGGGTCGCGTCCGCGATGCCGAGGTCGCGGTATTTCGCGTAGGCGCGAAGGCCGTCGGCTTTGAAATCCTCGTCGCGGTG
>Ga0207661_10001335_pt1 | contig 16538 bp, 8 predicted proteins | sample KBSC713LmetaG_FD_184337 | JGI IMG/M metagenome (GOLD analysis project Ga0207661, IMG submission 184337) | Corn rhizosphere microbial communities from Kellogg Biological Station, Michigan, USA - KBS C7.1-3L metaG (SPAdes) (version 2) | ecosystem: Host-associated > Plants > Roots > Rhizosphere ...
GGGGGATCAGCTTTTCGGCGATCTTGGGATCCCTGACGCGGCGGCGGATGCGGCCCGCGATATATTCCGAAAGCTCGGCATTGGCGGCTTCGTCCATGAAGATCTCGCGGAAATTCGCGAGCCAGATGCCGAACCCAGGCTCGTCATAGAGCTTATCCCACAACTCCAGCCGTTCCTCGCGCGTCACTTCGTAGAAGCCACGGCGGTCGGGCCCATGCAGGAAGCTGCCCGGCGTCAGCGCGCAGGCGGCGAAGATCTCGTCATAGCGCGCGCGAATATCCGCCATCTCCGCTTCCGAGATCGCGCTGTTGTTGAGCGGCGCACTCCAGTTCGGCCGGCGCTGGAATACGGTGAGCTCGCCAACCTTGTCGGCGATCTCGCCGATCAACTGAATGCCCGTGGCGCCAGTGCCAATCACGGCCACTTTCTTGCCCGCGAGATCGACGCCCTCATGCGGCCAGTAGAAGGTGTGGAACGAGCGGCCCTTGAAGTCATCGATGCCTTCCAGCCGCGGCATCGTCGGCGCGGAGAGCAGGCCGATCGCGAGAACCACGAAACGGCACGTCAGTTTGCGGCCGTCGGCGATCTTGACTTGCCACAGGTCGCGCGTCTCGTCGAAGTACATCGCCTCGACCTTGCAGCCAAACTGCATATGCTTGCGCAAATCGAACTTGTCGGCGACGTAATTGAGGTAGCGCAAATTCTCGGGCTGGCCGGAAAAGCGCTCCTTCCAGTGCCACTCGTCGAGCAGCTCGCGCGAGAACGAGAAGCCGTAGGTGTAGCTCTCGGAATCGAAACGGCAGCCCGGATAGCGGTTCCAGTACCAGGTGCCGCCGAGATCGCCAGCCGACTCGATCACGGTGGCCTCGATGCCGAGATCGGCCAGCCGCTTGATCGTGTAAATGCCCGCCACGCCGGCGCCGACGACAATCACCTCGTAATGGGTTTTGGCCTGTCCCATCATTGCCGCCCGCTCCGGGATATGCGTTGCGTCCGATTGGCTCGATTACAATCTCTTTTGCCCGCGCAGGCAACCGCCCGCGACGCAGAAGCAACGCGCGGGACATGCGGATCAGCTTGGCGATTTGCGTTGAGCCTGCCTGCTCTGGATTGCCTGCCAAAACGGGGCAGTCACGGGAACGGCGCCGGAACTGCTGTTCACGGCCGAGTCCGCGCCCTTACTTCTGTTCGATGTCGGTCAGGTCCTTCAGACACGCCGCGATCAGCGCCGCCCGCTTGCGCGGATTTTCATCGACGAACATCAGGCTCTGGCCGAACAGGAAGGCATAGAACAGCACGGCACGCGTGTGCGCATCCTGCGCCGACATCCCGGCTCGAAACAGCGAGCCGACCACTTTCAGCCGGGCCGCATCGACCGCCGCGACGGCGGTCGCTGCGGTCTGATCGCCACGCGCCCATTGGCGGATGGCAAGCTCGATGGCGATGCCCTGTTCGCTCGCCCGTTCGGTATAGATCTTGGCGAGGAAGCGGATCTTGTCCGCTGGCGTCGCGCCGCCCTCTTCGGACTGCCGCTGGACCGCTGCGATGCGCCCCTGCCGCCATGTCTCGAGCATCGCATCCAGCAACGCCCGCCGGTCCTTGAAGCGGCGATAGAATCCGCCCTTCGTTACCCCAAGCCGTTCCGCCAGCACCTCGACACGAACATTGTCGATGCCTCCTCCTCCCGCGAGCTCGGCAAGCGCCGCGGCCACCCAGTCCTGCGAGGCCTCCTCGTCCTTTACCTGTCGCTTCCGCGATCGTGACACAGCGCCGTACTGCATTGGCCTCCGACCGTGTCGATGCGACACGTATCGTCCCCGAGATTCGATTTCCGATATCCAGACGTTATCACATTCAAGCATCTGCGACCAAAGCAGCGGATCTCCTGGCCGCTCTCGAACTTTGTGTTCCGGCCTTCTTCATAACCAATGTCGCGCAGCCCGGTGCGAAGCATAATGCCGAGCGGTTCAGGGTTGCCGAAGTTGAGAATGCCGAGGCGCGTCATTCCGGCTTGCTGTGCGCGGGCACCGACCGGCCACATCGCCACCGAGATACCCGATAAACTCGCGCCGCCTCATGCTTGCATCTCAATTCAAGAAACTTACGGAAGTTGGCCGGCTTATTCGATCACTTCGTCGGCCGTGGAAAGCAACTCCGGCGGAGTTTCGATCCCCATCGCTCCAGCGGTCTTGAGGTTGATTGCCAGTTCGAATTTCGTGGGCTGCTCAACCGGGAGATCTGCCGGTCTCTCGCCCTTGAGGATTCGCGCTGCGTAGATGCCCATGTGGCGATACACCGAACTAAGTCTGGTCCCATAGCTGATGAGTCCACCGACCGTGGAAAACTCCGGCTCGAAATAGATCGTGGGGACTTTATGCCGGGCGGCAGCTGCCGGAAGCTGTTTGCGCCTCGTATCGAAGAACGGGTCGGCCGCAACGATGAGCCCGTCGCCTCGCATCTTTCCGAAGTCCGAGAAGGCCATCTCGATCTCGTCATCATTGCTGGCGTTCAGGGTCGAAAGCTGCACGCCTCTGGAGCGGGCGCCCGCTTGAGCATCGCGAATGGAAGGCTCGGCCGTCGGACTTTTTGGATTTATGAGCAGAACGATGTTCTTCGCCCGAGGCAACAGCTGGCATAACAATTCGAGCCGCTTGCCCGTGATCTGGGTGTAGAGGATGTTCAGGCCCGTGGCATTTCCGCCCGGCCGCGAAAGGCTGTTGACCAGCCCGGCCTCAACCGCGTCATTGCCGACCTCGAACACGATGGGAATTCTTGACGTCGCGAGCCTGGCAGCTTTGGCGGGAGGAGGGCCGAAGGCCGCGATCAAGTCTACCTTAAGTGCAACCAGCTCGGACGCCATCGACGGCAGGCGGTCGTAGTGACCTTCAGCCCAGCGGTACACAACAGAGAAATCCCGGTCTTCGACGGAACCCTTGTCGGCAAGACCCTGGAGGAAGCTCGCGGCGCCGGGCTGGTAGTCGGGCGTTGCAAAGTGAAGATAGCCGATCACGGGCGGCTTGCCCTGCGCCTTTGCGGCAAATGACCAGGCGGCCGCAGCACCGCCGAGAACCGTGATGAATTGGCGTCGCTTCATCTCTTTCCTGTCACTTCAAAAATCAGGTTGCAGGAGTAACGCAATGCGGCGCTGAAAGCCAACCCCGGCGAACTGCCGATGCCGGCTTCGGGCCAATAGGCAACAGCGGCATCTTGATCAGCGACATCGAGGCCGATCTGACCGTCGTCGGCGTGAAGGTCGTGTTTCAGCGATGGCTATTCGAACTGCGCCTTCTCGCTGGTGTTCCGCGCCGAAACAGGACGTACTCCTGAAAATCGCTTCGGCTTATGAGCTGCCTCAAAATGCCGCATGCCGCCGCCGCAGTTCGGGCCGTTGCGGCGTTAAGGTTTACGTCGCCGTTGCGAAATTTCGCCCAGGTTCCACGATCGTGGTCGGACGCCGCGAGCGCCGGCGATGGGTTCCAAAAAGCGCCTGCACCACGATAGTTGTCAGGACTAGTTTCCGTTGTTAGTGATGACTGCGGGGCTGGCACCAAACAACAAAACGCCTCTGTACAACTGTGAATTGAGAGTTTTCGCTGCGCACCATTGCGTGCGGATATGATCATCAAAAATCGAGAGCTGAGGGTCGCGCCTTGCAGCCCATTGCTGCGAGGATGGCGACGTGCAAATACCGCGAAGGGGCGTAATGACGAGTTCCATCAACAACGATCAGCCATCGATCGTTCTCAATCAGGTTGTTGTCGAGTACGGCATTTACCCGAGCTACGGCGGCAGCCCGGGCACCGACCCCGTGGGAATTCCAATCGGCGCCATCAGGACATTTGCGACCTACACCGCAGGCGACAGCGATTATCCCTATGCACAGCCGGCGCAGGGGCAGCTGCTGAGCATCAACCAGCAGCCGGTGCTATTCTCGCTTGTTGGCACCTTTTATGGCGGGAACGGAATCCAGAATTTCGGGCTGCCCAATTTGGTTGGGACGTTGGCCGTCGGCGCAGGCTCTGGGCCGTCGGGCCCGGTCTATTTGGGCGAGGCCTACGGCCAGGACTCGGTGGTTCTGAACGGATCCAATATGCCGTCCAGCCTTGGCGGTGGTGGCCAGCCGTTCGCCAACGATCAGCCGTCGCTCGGCGTCAATTATCTGATCAATGTTGGCGGCAGCGGGTTCGGTGTCGACGCCCCGGGCATGATCGTGCCCTTCCTCGGCGACTTCGCGCCTGATGGCTACATGTTGGCCGAGGGCCAGATACTGCAAATTTCTCAGTACTACTCTCTCTATGCCGCGATCGGCAACACCTATGGCGGTGATGAAAGCAAGGGGACTTTCGCACTGCCCGATCTGCGGGGCCGTACCATTGTCGGTGCCGGTGACACGGAAACTCTGGGCGACGTCACCGGGTCCGACACGACGACGATCACGCGCGCCGATATGCCGGCGCCGGCAGGCGCCGATCTGCCGATCGACAACGCACAACCGTCGCTGGCACTGAACTACATAGTCTGCATCGAAGGGTTGTATCTCTCCCAGCAAGGGGGCGGATTGTCGATCGATGAGCCCTACATCGGCGAGATCATGGCTTATGCCGGGGCTAACATTCCGGACGGTTGGGTATTGGCAGCAGGGCAGGTGCTGCCGATCGACGGGTATCCAGCCCTTTTTTATTCTATCGGAACCATTTACGGGGGCGACGGCTCCAGCACTTTCCAATTGCCGGACTTGCGCGACCGCGACGTGGTCGGGACCGGCAGTAACCCGACGACCGGCACCAATTATGCGCTGGGCGAGACGTACGGGACGGATAGCTACAGCCTCACGCCCTCGGAGATACCGGCGACCGTCTTCAATCTCGGCACGGCGGTGCAGAGCACCGAGCAGCTTGCCGCGCTGCTGACGCCGAACGCGACTCTTGTCGATTATTTCGGCGACACCGGCACCTTGACCATCGCGCGACACGGCGGCGCCGATGCGAACGATGCCTTCGGCTTCGCGAACAGCCCGGGCTTTACCGTGAACGGAGCGAATCTGGAATCGGGTGGCCAGATTTTCGCAACCTTCACGGACGCGAGCGGCGAACTGGCAATTACCTTCAATGCTTCGTCGAGTTCGGCGCTGGTCAACGATGTTCTCCAGCATATCTCCTACACCAACCAGAGCGACGCACCGCCCGGCTCTGTGACACTCGATTACACCTTCGTGCTGCCCGACGGCACCTTCAAGGCCTCGCAGACCGATACCATTAAGGCGGTCAACGATCCGCCGACAGCGAGCATCGCCAACAATTTCACAGTGGCCGAGCAGCAGACGCTCGATCTCAAAAACGCAGGCCTCTCGGTCGCCGATCCGGACGGGGGAAGCGGTAGCGAAACGCTGACGCTGACCGTCGGCGAGGGCACGCTGCACGCCACAGTCGGCGACAGCGGCGTGACGGTGCAGTCCGGCAACGATTCCTCGGACCTGGTTCTGTCCGGCACGATCGCGCAACTCAATGCCTTGCTCGGCGCGGGCGGCGCCAGCGATCTGACCTATGTCGACAATACCAATACGCCGACCAGCGTAGCATTGAAACTGACGATTGATGACAATGGCCATACCGGCACAGGCGCGCTCACGGGCTCGGCGTCCGCAACGATCGATATCACTCCCTGCTACTGTCCCGGCACGCTGATCAAGACGCCCCACGGCGAAAAGGCGGTTGAAAAGCTCGAGATCGGCGACAAGGTCATCACGATGTCCGGCATCGCGCGGCCGATCAAATGGATCGGTCGCAGAAGCTATGGCGGGCGTTTCCTGAGAGGCAGCAAGGAAATCTTGCCGGTCTGCATCAAAGCCGGGGCGCTCGACGACAATGTGCCCAAGCGCGATCTGTGGATCTCGCCGCATCACGCGATGTATCTGGATGACGTGCTGATCGAGGCCAAGGATCTGATCAACGGCGTATCGATCGTTCAGGCGGAGCATGTCGAGCAGGTCGAGTATTTTCACATCGAGCTCGATACGCACGACGTGATCATCGCCGAAGGCGCGGCGGCCGAAAGTTACATCGACGACGACAACCGTCTGATGTTCCACAATGCGCCGGATTACTACGCGCTGTACCGGGATGCTGCGAAGGTGGCGGCGCGATATTGCGCGCCGCGGCTTGAGGAAGGCTACGAGGTCGAAACCGTCCGGCGGCGCATCGCGGCGCGTGCCGGGCTTCTGCGCGCGGCCGACGGCGAGCGGATCGGCACGCTGCGCGGTTACATTGACTGCATCCGTGCGACGAGCATTGCCGGCTGGGCGCAGAATAGCGACGCACCTGAAGCCCCGGTCTGCCTCGACATTTTCGTCCACGCCAAGCTCGTCGGCCGCGTGCTGGCGAACACCTATCGCGGCGATCTTGCGTTCGCGGGCCTTGGAAGTGGCCGCCATGGCTTTAATTTCATGCCTCCGTCAGGGCTCGATTTCTCAGCCGATGCGGTGGAGGTGCGACGCTCGCTCGATGGCGCCTCACTGCAGCGTTCTCAGGCCATCATGTCTCGCGCGCCGCAGAACTTGCCTGCCCGCGACGGATCGTCGCGTCAGGAGACCCATGTAAAGGTATACCAGCGCGCCGCACGCCGTTAGTTGCACCAAGCTGCGACTTCCGCGTTTACCGCTTCTGTGACCTCGCGCGACGTCCGCTATTGCGCCGCTATTCCCGGACAAGCGGAGTCGCGCGTGCCTGACCCGAGCACCGATTTACGCGCACGTGGTCTGTTCGATTCCAGGGCGGATTAAGGTTGAAAGGTTACGTTAAGTGGAAGTCCGGCTTGTGCGATGGCGCCAGCTTGGCAACGTTTTGCTCGCAGGCTGTTCCCGCGGCTTGATGTCATTTCTGGAAGTTGAGTTTTTTCATGAGTCTCGAACGATTGTCCGATGAGAGCGTGCGCATCCTTTACGAAAGTATCCGCAGGCAGATTGCCGAAGATATCAGCTCCGGTGTCCCTGAAAGGCTGATGGGCGAAGCGGCCAAGCAGCGCGCCGACCAACTCCGCGAGGAGATGGACCGCCGCCACATGCGCTTCACGCCGATCGATTGGCCCGGCTGAGGACGGCTGGTGTCAAGCGATTTTGCCCGACGGGGCAGATCGATTCGATTTACCAGAAATTATGCCAAGGCCTGCAAAGCTCGGACACATCGTGCCGCGGGAACGCGAAGTCGTATCCTCGACGTCGCGCAAGCGGCGACGCGATGACGGCTGCATGACATTTTAAATCAAAATCCAGCCACCAAGGTTGCGGCGCGGGCGATTGGGTTTGACGTTTCAGCGGCCGCGGCAACGTGTCGCCCAAAGGCGGCCGAAATGATTGGTCCCCGCTTTTTTGGCTGCGCCGCTTCGCCCTGCATCATGCCATTTCGCAACGCACCATGCGGCGGTGAATATACTGGGATCGTATCATAAAATTCGAAAACGTTCGTCACCGAAGCGAAGCACGCGCACCCTAGTATCGAGCGTGAAGAAGCCGAAACAGCCCGGGGACAGCGTGTTCCTGCTACGACGCGGCGGGCGCGGTGACGTCTGGTTGAAGCAGCCGAATTTGACAACGTCATGGAGTCCTGGCGCGGGTGAGAGTATAGTTTGCCGCGCTGTTGAGCGGGCAAGGTACCGGTAGATCGACTTGTCAGCTGCTGGCCTCTCCGGCCCGGTGCGCTCAAATATGACGTTGCTTTGAGGTCACGGCGATCTTCACTCTGGTTCAATGTAAGAGCAGGAAGGAGATAGCAGACATGAGACCGACTTTTAAGACGACGGCAATTGCGGCGGCGGCATTCGCGAGTGCGGCGGTTGTTACGCTTGGCTTTGCGGACAAGGCCGAGGCGCGCAGGCTTTATGTCGGCCGGGGCTTTGCGGTGAATGCCGTCTATCACCCGGACCCTGGTCTCTCCTGGTACGCGGTGCGGGCCTACTATTCTGGCGGACCCTGGAGCGGGCCCTACTTCAGCTGGGCCGGCTGGAGTGATTACGCGACGCGCAACGGCATTGGGTGCGCGCCGGGTACGATCGTCAAGGGCGGCGACGGCATCTGGTACAATTGCCAGTAAAATTAGCGGCTGAGAGCTCGGGCCGGGTGGCGTTGTTGGTCCCTGGCCCGGACGCTGGTTTTGCACCGGGATTGAGCCGATCAGGCGGCAAAGGACGTCGGGGAGGCGACGAAGAGGGGTGATTTTGCCGGCGGAATCGCGCTAATGCGGGGGCTGTTCGACGAGGCCGCAGCATGAGCGTGACTGAACTGTTCGACCGGGCCGCGAACCCAAAGCGCGCGGAGGCGATCACGATCCGCAGGCCCGACGATTTTCATGTCCACCTGCGTGACGGCGCGATGCTTGAGGCGGTGCTGCCGTTCACCGCGGCGCAGTTCGCGCGCGGCGTCATCATGCCGAACCTGGTGCCACCGGTGACGACGGTCGCTGCCGCTGCCGCCTATCGCGAGCGGATCCTCGCCGCGCGCCCCGCGGGCTCCGACTTTCAGCCGCTGATGACCTGCTATCTGACGGATATAACCGCGCCCGACGAGATCGAGAAAGGATTCCGTGACGGCGTCTGGGTCGCCGCAAAGCTTTATCCTGCCGGGGCCACCACCAATGCGCATCACGGCGTGACCGACATTCCAAAACTCGCCCCTGTGCTCGAGCGCATGGAGAAGATCGGCATGCCGGTGTTGATCCACGGCGAATCCACCGATCCCGCAGTCGACATTTTCGATCGCGAAGCGGTCTTCATGGAGCAAAGCCTGTTGCCGCTCCTGAAACGGCATGCCGGGCTGAAGGTCGTGATCGAGCACGTCACTACCGCGGAGACCGCCGACATCGTTCGCGCCCATGCCTCGCACGCGGCTGGCACCATCACGCCGCACCATCTCGTCATCAACCGCACCTCGCTGTTTCAGGGCGGTCTGCGGCCGCATCTCTATTGCCTGCCGGTGGCCAAGCGCGAGCACCATCGGCTCGCGCTGCGCAAGGCCGCAACCTCGGGTGAAGCCTGCTTCTTCATCGGCACCGATACTGCGCCGCACCGCCGCGCCGCCAAGGAAGCGGAGTGCTGCTCGGCCGGCGTGTTCGGCGGCGCAACGGCGCTGCAGACCTATGTGCAGGTGTTCGACGAGGAAGGCGCGCTCGATCGCTTCGAGGCCTTCGCTTCTGTCAACGGCGCGCGGTTCTATGGCCTTGCCCCCAACCGCGGCACTCTCGTGCTGGAGCGACGCGAGCAGCCCGTCATGGCCGCGGTCGAGGTCGACGACACCGAAGTGGTGGTCTTCCGCGGCGGCGAGACGCTGCCCTGGTCGATCGGCACAGTGTCGGCCTGACTTGGGCCGCCAGAGGATTAACAGACGTTAACAGCAGTTCTCGCCAGTCATTCGCAATAGCGGCTGACGATAGTCGTTCACGATCATTCCAATAACCGGGTGTGATTACCCATTCGGGGTATGCGCCCGTTGGCGGCGTAGACTATTTTACCGCCCAATTCGCACGAATGTTAACTTTTGCGATGCGGCAGAGGCCGGATCCGGATCGCAATTATCCAAACCATATAAAAAGCTTGCGCAAATTGGCGCGCTAGTTGACTTGGATTGAGAGTTAAAAGAATGTTAATCCAAATCAATATTTTGTCGGTTGCTACAACATGAACATTGCACTTCCCGTTCAGGGGTCTGCTTCGACGGTTGAGCTTGTTGCGAGCGCGCCTCCCATCGCTGCTCAATCTCGTCCGCAAGATTCCGATACTCAAGCCCCTGCATCGCAGACCGACAAGAAATCCGCATCGACCTCCGGCGAGCAGAAGCGCGCCTATCCTGCGCCCGCTTCAACGCCGACGCTCAGCGCGGCGAAGGGCGTGCGCTACGATTTCAACGAAGGCGCGCGCATCGTCTGTCCTCACGGCGAGCATCCGTGGCAGGTGAAGATCCGCGATCTCGATACAGGCAACATCCTGTTCGAAACGGAATTCGCCGGAGGCTACGTCAACAGCAGCAAGCGCTACTACGTTCGATTTGGCGTGGAGGTCACCCAGCAGGGCGAGAAGATCATCGACCACGAATATTCGGCCAGGGATCGCGAAGTCCTGATTCAATTTCCCGTCGGCACGCTTGGCGATCCGATGGGGTGGTTTCCCTATGCTGTGAAGTTCAAGGAAAAGCACGGCTGCAAGCTCAGCTGCGCCATGGGTGCGCCGCTGATCGCGTTGTTCAAGGGCGCCTATCCGGACATCGAGTTCGTCACACATGAGGAAGTCAAGCCGGAGCGCTATTACGCGACCTACAGCATCGGCCTGTTTTTCGACGACAAGGACTGCGTGTTTCAGCCGACCGATTTCCGCCACGTCGGCCTGCACCGCACCGCGGGCTACATCCTCGGCGTCGATCCGACCGAGCAGGCGCCCCGCATCGTCATCGAGAACGACACGCGTCCGATCGCCGAACCCTATGTCTGCATCGCCGTGCAGAGCACGACGCAAAGCAAGTACTGGAACAACCCGCATGGCTGGCGCGAGGTCATCGGCTTCCTGAAAGAAGCCGGCTACCGGGTAGTCTGCATCGACCAGAAGGCCACCCACGGCACCCAGCTGATCTGGAATCACATTCCGAACGGCGTCGAGGACGAGACCGGCGACAAGCCGCTCGCCGAGCGCTACCGCTATCTCAAGCACGCCGACTTCTTCGTCGGGCTCTCGAGCGGGCTGTCATGGCTCGCCTGGGCCTCGGGCACGCCGGTCGTGATGATCTCCGGCTTCACGCATCCGACCAACGAATTCGATACGCCGTATCGCGTCATCAATTATCACTCCTGCAACAGCTGCTGGAACGATCCGCGCGTGCGCTTCGACCACAAGGATTTTCTGTGGTGTCCGCGTCACGCCAATACGCCGCGGCAGTTCGAATGCACGCGGCTGATTACGGCCGATCATGTCAAGCAAGTGATTCAGCGGATACCGGGATTCCCGGCCCGCTCAACAAGCGTTTCAAAGCCCGTCAAGGGCAAATAATTTTCATTCTGGCTTAAGGGCAGGCAAGCCATGCAGACGATTTCCAGCGGCGTTACCGTTGATGTGACATCAGGCAACACCGAGACGAACGATACCGTATTGTTCGGCGGCACGTTGATCATCGAAGCCGGGGCGAATGCGATAGATACCACCTTGAATGGTGGCACGGAATTTGTCTCCGGGAATGATCAAGGCGCAACGATTAGTAGCGGCGGTCAGCTCGTTGTCGATTCCGGCGGGGTAGCCTCCGGCACGAACATTCTTTCAGGCGGCGGCGAGACCGTATTCGCTGGCGGGACCGCAGGCGGCGCAACCGTATCCAGCGGCGGATACATGGCGCTTGGCACAGGAAGTGGACCGTTTGGTTCCGCTGGCGGGACTGCGAGCAACACGACGATCAGCGGCGGCTTCGTCAGCATCGACTCGGGGGGGCTTGCGGTCTCGACGACCGTAACTGGTGGCAGCGGATTTTTTGGCAACCTGTTGGTTTCCAACGGTGGTTCCGCGCTGGACACCGCGGTCGCGGCTTCGGGTGGCCTGAACGTGTCGAGCGGCGGTGTCGCGAGCGACACCAACGTGTCGGGCGGCTTCGTTGCGATCAGCGCCGGAGGATCGGCGGTCTCGACGACGATCTCGGGCGGCGGCGGCAACTTCGGCAACGTGAACGTCTCCTCCGGCGGCTCCATTTCGGAGACCACGATCGGCAGTTCGGGCAGCCTCAACGTGCTGAGCGGCGCCACGGCGCACGATACAACCGTCAACAGCGGCGGCTTCTTCGATCTCGGTCAGGCGCCGTTCGGCGGCAACCCCGGATCAGCCGGCGGCAGCGCCACCGGTACGATCCTGTCCGGGGGCTTTGAAGCCGTCTCTAGCGGCGGCGTCGATTCCGGTGCCATCATTCTGGCCCACGGCGGCCAAGCCGTTTTCTTTGGCGGCACCAGCATTTCGGCCTCGGCTTCAGGAGTGACCGGACCCGGGGGCAACCTGGGCATCCTGTCGCTGTCCGGCGGCACCGCCATCGACCCGACCATCGGCAGCGGCGGACAGCTTGCGATCTATGCCGGCGGCACCGTTGTCGGTGAAAACATCCTCAGCGGCGGTCAGATTTTCCTCGGCAGCGGCGGCTCATACACCGTGTCCTCCGGCCATTCCGCGGCAAACATCTTTGTGTCCAGCGGCGGTTCACTGATCGTTGATGGCACGACGCTGAGCCAGGTCAATGTGCAGTCGGGCGGCTTGGAGACTGTCTCCTCCGGCGGCTATGCGACCGGTAACAGTTCCAACTTCAACAACGATGCCGGCACGATCAACATTCTGTCCGGTGGCCTGGCCGATCATACCTTTGTCAACAGCGGTGGCGTGCTGAACGTCAGCTCGGGGGGCACGATCAGTGGCGCCGTAGCCAACGGTACAGGCGTGGGTCCGGGTGGCGTTCTGAACATCCTGGCCGGTGGGTCGGGATCCTTCATCACCGTCTCGAGCGGAGCCACGGCGAACATCGCCGGAACGATGGGGCACAATCAAAGCGTATTCGGCACGGAAGTTGTGCTGTCCGGCGGCATCGTGACCGGCACTTCAGGTAACGGAACCGGAATTTCCGGCGGCACGCTCACCGTGCTTTCGGGCGGTGCGCTCGATCACGCCTCGATCCAGAACGGCGGCGTGCTCAATATCAGCGCCGGGGCCACCGCGCACAACATCGCCTTCTCCGGAGGGGGCACGCTCAATCTGGCAGGCACCATCACGTCGGGCGCGACCACGTCAGGTCTGACTTTCGCGGCCTCGGGCGGCGTCGAAAACATTTTGGCGGGCGGTGTCGACAACGGTACCGTGGTCAGTAACGGTGGCCACCAGAACATCTTCAACCACGGCACGGCCTCGAACACGCTGATCGGGGCGAGCGGCGTGACGACGATTTCGGGCGGCGGCACGCTCGATCTCAATGCCGGTGCAACCGAATCCGGGTCGGTGATCTTCGCCGATGCCGGCGGCAAGCTCGAGATCGACGGCACCTCGATGCCGGCTACCGTCATTTCCGGATTCGCTACCGGCGACGTGATCGACCTCACCGGCATCAGCCCGGGGGAGATCACCAGCGTCGGCGTCGTCGGCAGCCAGCTTCAGATCGCGACCACCGATCACGGTACGCTCAACCTCAACTTGAATCCGAGCGATACCTTCAATGGCCAGTTCGGCAGCGCGGCCGACGGCGCCGGCACCGACATCTATTTCTCCGTGAGCGGCGCCAACATCACGACAGTCTCCGCCGGCCAGACCAGCACAGGACTTGTCGAGAGCGCGGGCCAGACGCTTTATGTCCTGTCCGGCGGTGCGGCGAGCGGAACAATCTTAAGTGGTGGAGCCGAGATCGTCTTCGGGGCCGAGCAAGGCGCGACCGTCAGCAACGGCGGCACGTTGAATGTCGATGCCGGCGGCGTTGCGCATGATCTGACGTTGTCGAGCGGCGCCACGCTCAATGTGGTCGGCTCTACGACGAGCAACGTCACGGTCTTCTCGGGAGCCACCGAAAATGTTCTTTATGGCGGTCGCGCGGCCGGTGTTACCGGCTCCGGCACCAGGATCTCGGGCGGAACCGTCAACATCCTGTCCGGGGGCGCGCTCGATCACTCAACCGTCTTCAACGGCGGCATTCTCAATGTCGCCGGCACGGTCCTCAGCAATAACGGTATCTCCGCGGGCGGCATCGAGAACGTTCAATCGGGTGGCTCGATCGGAGGGGGCATTGGGTCCGGGACTGGTGTTTACGCTGGCGGCACGCTGAATATCCTGGCCGGAGGCACCGGCGCGTTTATCGCCGTCTATGCCGGCGGCACCATGAACGTGCAGGGCACGCTGCTGGGTACGGTGGGCATCTCCGGTGGTCTGGAAATCATTTCATCGGGCGGCATCCATACGAGCGGCATAAGCGGTGGCTCCCCTGTGTCGTCCGGTGGCACCGTCAGCGTGACATCGGGCGGCGACTTCGACCATTTCACCATTTCGAGCGGTGGCCAGGTCATCGTCGACCACGGCGGCATTATCCACGACTTCAACGTCAGCAGCGGCGGCACGCTGAATCTCGCGGGCTCCCAGCTCAGCAACGCCACGATCTTCGCCGGCGGTACCGAGAACGTCTCCTCGGGCGGCAACGCGCAGAGCTTCGGCGTCTCCGGCACGCTGAACGTCCTGTCGAGCGGCACAGCCGCGTCCTTTACGCTCTTCAACGGAGCATCGGCCAGTGTCGCAGCCGGCGGCACGGTTCACGACTTCGGAGTAAATAGCGGAGCAAACCTCAACCTTCTCGGCATCGCCACCAGCAACGTTTTTGTCGCCAGCGGCGGCACGATGAACGTCCTGGCCGGCGGCACCTTGTCAGGAGCCATCAATCCCGCCTTCGGCTTCGCGGACGACGGGGTGAACGGCACCATGAACGTCTCGGCCGGCGCGACGGTGGGCGAGCTCACGGTCAATTCGGGCGGCACCCTCAACCTCCTCGCCGGCGCGACCGGGCATGACATCGACGTCTTCTTCGGTGGCACGCTCAATCTCGCGGGCACCACGACCAGCAACAACGGCATCCTGGGCGGCCTGGAGATCGTCTCGAACGGTGGCGTCGCCAATGGGACGGGCATCAATGGCGGCGAGCTCGACGTTCTCTCCGGCGGCACGGCGGCCGGCATCGGCGTCAACGGCGGCGGCTTGCTGAAGCTGTTCGGTGGCGCGACCGTCAACGGCGCCTCGGTAAATCAGTTCGGAACTGTTGAGATCGTCAGTGGCGCGAATGCCAATACGCTTTCCACTGTCTTCGTGGCCTCCGGCGGCAATCTCGAGGTCGGCCCGGGCGCGGTTTTGAGCGGCTATTTCCTCCAGAATGGCGCGTTCCTCCAGGTGCTGTCCGGCGGTGAAACCTCCGGCAACATGATCTTTGCAGGCAACAACGAGACCGTGCTCGCTGGCGGCGTCGCCATCGGCGACACCATCGAGAACATGGGCTACATGCAGCTCGGCGTCCCGCCGTTCGGCGGTCAGCCCGGTTCGGCGGGCGGCACCGCAAGCAACGTCATCCTGAACGGCGGCGGACTCGCCGTTAACTCCGGCGGTCTTGCCGTTTCCACCACGGTCTTGAGCGGTGGCTTGACCGTCTTTTCGGACGGTTCAGCTTCGGGAACGACGATCAGCAATTTCGGCGGTCTCACAGTGTTGAGCGGAGGCACCGCTTCCGGCACGACGGTCATGAGCGGTGGCTTCATGGACCTCGGTCAGGCGCCCTTCGGTGGTCAACCCGGTTCGGCCGGCGGCAGTGCCTCCGGCACGGTGCTGTCTGGCGGTACCGAGTTCGTTTCGAGCGGCGGCGTCGATACCGGCGCCACGATTCTATCCGGCGCCAACCAGACCGTGATCGACGGCGGCGAGAGCCTTTCCGCGACCGTCGACGCCTTCGGCGGTTTGAATGTTTCGAGCGGTGGCACTGCGACCGGCGCGACTGTGTCGGGTGGTTTCGCGAACGTCTACGACGGCGGTGAGGCGGTCTCGACCACGATTGGTGCCGGCGGCGGATTCTTCGGCAACATGTCCCTTTCCGGCGGCTCCGCGTTGGATACCACCGTTGCCGTTTCCGGAGGCCTGAGCGTATCGAGCGGCGGCACCGCGACCGACACCAACGTATCAGGTGGCTTCGTCGCGATCAGTGCCGGAGGCTCCGCGGTCTCGGCGACGATCTCCGGCGGCGGCGGAAGCTTCGGCACCGTGATTGTTTCCTCCGGCGGCTCCATCTCGGAGACCACGATCGGCACCTCGGGTGGCCTCACCCTCCTGAGCGGCGGCAATGCTACGGACACGACGGTCTCGGCCGGCGGCTTCTTCAGCCTCGGTCAGGGCCCGTTCAACGCGCAGCCCGGATCGGCCGGCGGCAGCGCCACCGGCACGATTCTGTCTTCCGGTGGCAATGAAGCCGTTTCAAGCGGCGGTATCGATAGTAGCGCCCAGATTCTGTCCGGTGGCCACCAGACCGTCGCGGCTGGCGGCACCAGCATTGACGCAATCGTTTCCGGCGCAACGAACCCGCCCGGTACAATCGGCCTTGGCAACACGGCGCTCCTGACCGTCTCGGGCGGCAACGCCATCGATCCGACCATCGGCAGCGGCGGCCAGCTCGCGATCTTCGCCGGCGGTACGGTGACCGGCGAAACCGTTGCAAGCGGCGGCATGATCTTCCTCGGCAGCGGTGGCTCCTACACCGTGTCGACGGGCAACACGAGCGCGCATGATATCTTCGTCTCCAGCGGCGGCTCGCTTCTGGTCGACGGCACAACCCTCAGCCATGTCACCATCGGATCGGGCGGTACTGGCACGATTGCGTCAGGCGGCACCGTGTCGGGCGTTTCGGGCGTCGGCAACGGCGTCTCGGGCACGCTGAACGTCGATGCGGGCGGCACGGTGATGTGGCTCGCCGTCAACAGCGGCGCCACGGTGAATCTGTCCGGCGCAATGGCGCACAACCAGTTCGTCTCGGCGGG
>Ga0207661_10001336_pt1 | contig 16535 bp, 13 predicted proteins | sample KBSC713LmetaG_FD_184337 | JGI IMG/M metagenome (GOLD analysis project Ga0207661, IMG submission 184337) | Corn rhizosphere microbial communities from Kellogg Biological Station, Michigan, USA - KBS C7.1-3L metaG (SPAdes) (version 2) | ecosystem: Host-associated > Plants > Roots > Rhizosphere ...
TTATGGGCATCACAGATGATCACGACCGTAGAAAGCATCCTAAATGCGTACGAGCCGATAAGGAATTTTGATGAAGCCAGGGTTGCGGAACTTAGGACGAAACTCACTCGCTATGTCGAAATAATTGCTCCCTTGTGTCAGACCGACGAAGAACAGTTGCGAGAATACGGGAGCGCTTACTTGAAAGAATTAAATGAAGGAAAAGACCCGCGCTTCACTGGCTGTTAGTTGATCCGGATACGCTTTGTCCATGCGCGCTCGGCTGGATCAAAGGCACCCCTGACGGGCATCGACGCGCCAAGATCAGACGTTCGCCGGTCAGCGGATGAAAGGGATGGGCCCTCCGAGAGCGTCTACATTATCCGTGGCAGGGCCGGAGGTGAGGCAATTCAAGCAGCCGTCGCCTTTGGCCGAGCCGCGATCCGCTCATAGGCGATCTGGATCGGATCCCGCACATCAACGAAACGAGATATGGGCGGGACCGCTGACTGGCATGGCCGCAGGAGTCATTGGTGGACTTTCGAGTCTTTCTGGTCCCCCCTGATGATCTACCTCTCATGTCTTCGCCTGCCGAAGGATGAGTTCGTCGTTGCCGGCTCTCTCTCGGGCTTCTGACATTTGGAATTGGGAGGCCGCTGATTTTGGAATGTCTGCGATTGCGTGCATTCCGATCTTTATTGGCATGTTTATCGGTCGAAGAGCGCGCGTGAAGATGAGCGACGAGCCTTTGCCGTCGCCGTTTTGCTAACGTATGTCTTCACGGGCGGCAGCTTGTTGGCAAAGGCGTTTTGGAAATAGAGCACCCCCAAACAAAGTATCTGCGTCCGGCTACGATGTCGTCCAGGTGAACGAGAAATGGCGTTGCGATGGACGCGCACGCAGCTTCGGCGGTCCGCAGCCACGCTGGTTGACGAAAATCGGCTGCCGTGTCTGGCGCGCTCGTTGGAAAAGATGCTACTGTCTACACCTTCGCAACCTGTCAAATTTACCCGGAGAAGAAGGATGGCGGCGGCTCGTGCTCCACGCGGCGCACAACAGATACTTGCTAAAATCGTTGAGGATTATCGTTGTGCGTTGAAAGCCGAAGGGGACTTCATCGAATGGGAGCGCACCCATAGACAAGATGGGCCTTGCGACGAGTTTGCCGCGCGTTTTAGCGCCTGGCTCGACGCATCGGAGCCCTTTGTCGCGGGTCAAAGCGCCATCGAAGAGCAATTTCCAGAATTGGTCGGAGAGCTTTCGGAGAGACTGAAAGCGGTCAAATAGCGGCGACGGAAATGACCTTCGGCCCAACCATCATCTTCAGTTGTATTGCTGAAGGATGAGCCTTATGGCGAGGGCGATGGAAACGAGGACGAGCATGCGGCGTATCAGGGGGGCGCCCCACCGCAGCGCGAGGCGGGCGCCGATCTGACCTCCGATGATGCCGCCAAGGGCCATGGCGAGGGCGGCAGGCCAGACGATCAGGCCGCTGGGAAGGAGAATGGCAGCGGCGACGACGCTACCGGCGGTGTTGAGGATCTTGGTGTCGGCCGTCGCGCTGCGAAGCTCGCGGCCGAGGAGCAGGACGAAGGCCGCCGCGTACATCGAGCCGGTCCCGGGGCCGAAAAAGCCGTCGTAGAAACCGATCGGAAGACATGCCAATGCGGCAAAGGCGGCGTTGCCGACCACCGCGGGCCGCTTCGTGCCGATGTGGTTGCGCGAGAGAAGGAAGAAGCAAGCCACGCCGATCAGCAGGAAGGGAGCGATGCGCGACAAGAGCGATGGATCGGCCAGGCGGAGGCAATAGGCGCCGATGCCGGCGCCGCCGACGCTGGCACACATCCGCATCGGCAGGCCGGAGGTCTCTGCCTCGCCCGATCTGAGATACCGATGGGCGGACGAAGCCACGCTCGCCAGGGCCTGGATCTTGTTGCTCGCGAGCGCCTGCGCCGGCGGCATGCCGGTCAACAGCAACGCCGGCAGCGTTATCAATCCGCCGCCGCCTGCGATGGCATCGACGATTCCGGCGCCAATCGCGACCGCAAACAGCAGCACCAAGAGCTCGATGGACAATGCCGAGCCCTAGCGGGCAGCGCCGGGGGCGGGGCGATCGGCCTGCTCCGCTTCGCCGTCCCTGTAGACGCGGCAAAGCAGGCCCTTGAGCGGACTGGACCCGAAAGCCAGATCGCACTGATCGGGATCGTCATTGGTCAGCACGTTCGAACATGTTTGGAAGATCCCGTGCAGGGGATCGGGGTCCTCCGGATGCCACCAGCCGTGCGGGATGCCGACCACCCGTTCATGAATACGATCGTGCAGATGCGCGCGCATCCGCAGCTTGCCGTGTTGGGTCTGCACCCAGGCAAAATCGCCATCGCGGATCGACAGCCGCGCAGCCGTGCGCGGATGGATCTCGAGCAGCGGCTCAGGGGCGAGGCGGCGCAACGAGCTGAGCTGCCTGTTCTGGGAATGCATGTACATCGGCTGCTTCGAGCCGGTAACGAGCAGCAGTGGAAACTCGGAAAATGTCTGCGGATCCCGCACCGGGCTTTCCGGCGGCTCGACGTGTCCGGGCAACGGATCGTAGCCCCAATCGCGCATCATCGTCGAATAGAGCTCGAATTTGCCGGTGGGCGTGCCGAACCCCGTCTTCTCGTATTTGCGGTATTCCAGCGGGAACTCGATGAACTCGCGCTCCTTCAATTGCGCCCAGGTGAGACCGGTCGGCTTCAGTGCCGCATCCGCGATCTCCTCGACCGACCGGAAATGCTCCTCGAACCCCAGTTTTTGCCCGAGCCCGATGATGAACTCCCAGTCCGATCTCCGCTCGGCAATGGAAACAAGCTTTGCCGACACGTTGTCCATATAGGCGCCGTGCGGCCCCTTGAGGTGAAGGTGCAGCCGCGGCTCGTCCCGTTCGAGATTCCCGGCTGCCGGCAGCACGACGTCCGCGAGCTCCGCCGTCGGGGTCATGAAGATGTCGTGCACGACCAGCAGCTCCAGACTGTTGAGCGCCTCGATCACGGCACGTGTGTTCGGGTAGGTCGTTGCAATATTGCTGCCCGTCACAATCAGCGCTTTGACCGGATAGGGTTCGCCCGAGACCATCGCCCGCAACGCCGTCGGTGGATGCGCAAATCCGTGTCGATTCAGCGCCTTGAACCTGCTGCCGCCGATCCGCTTCGCCGCCTGCTCCGGGCTCAGCTTCTCCTTCAGGTCCGGATAATCCAGCGGAATGGCCGGGTAGAACACATTGCCGCCGGGAACGTCGATGTTGCCCGTGATCGCCATCAGGCAGAACAACGCCCGAACCGCCTGGAACGTGTTCAAGCCGGCGTGGTCGGTGCCGTTGCCCAATACGATGCAGGCCGGCTTGGTCGTGGCATAGGTCCGCGCCGCGCGCGCGATCGCATCGGCATCGCACCAGGTGATCTCCGCGACCTTGTCCAGCGGATACTCTCTGGCCCGCGCGCGAAGCTCCGCGAAGCCGTGGCAGTATCGCTCCACGAAATCACGGTCATACAGCCCTTCCTCGATGATCAGGTTGATCCATCCGAGCGCCATCGCCCCGTCCGTGCCGGGACGGATCGCAAGCCATTGGTCCACCGGACCAGCCGATGACGGCCAGCGCGGATCGACCAGAATATGCGCCGGCTGTCCCCGCAGCGCATCGGTCATCGGAATGTGTCCGATCAGCCCATGGTCATTGCTGGTGCGCTTTTGCGATCCCCATTCGACGACGCATTTTGGGTTGGAGTAGAAATCGGGGACGACCGCGCCATCCCACGTCTTGTTGCTGAACTTGCCCGTCGCCGTGATCTGGCAGGCCGCGACGCGAACCGCGTAGCAGAAATAGCTGATGGCGATCACGTTGGGAGTGCCGAACAGGTTGGCGAGGCGGCCGATGATGTTGGTGTTGTTCAGCCCCATGCCGCGGGCGAACGCCACCGATTCCGCGCCCGTCTCGCCCTTGATCCGCTGCATCTCCGCGGCCACGAAGCCGAGCGCCTCGTCCCAGCTCGCCCGCCGCCACTTCCCGCTTCCTCGCGGCCCGACACGCATCAAGGGATAATCAAGCCGATCCGGATGATAGAGCTGCTCCACCGAAGGCTGCCCCGCCTTCGAACAGAGCTTGCCCTTGTTGATCGGATGATCCGGATCGCCAACCACCTCCGTAACCCGACCGTCTTCCATATGCACGATCGTGCCGCACCCACCATGGCACATCCGGCAAACTACCTTGAACGTCTGAGTGGATGCTGGATCTGTTTTACGATTTTGAACAGTTACTGGCATTTTGGCCTCTCAGGTCTGTCGCCGGTTGGGCGTTAGTGCGAAGCCGCCATCCAGGCCGCCAATGTACTTCGTTCCTCGGCGCTCATTTCCGTAATGTTTCCCGGCGGCATTGCGCTCGACAGAACAGCGACGATCGCTATCTGCCGCTTTCTTGCGAGAATATCGGCGGGGGTCTCCAACAGCACGCCTCCGCCCGGGAATATCATCTGGTCCCACGACGGCTCGCGCGCATGGCACATGCTGCAGCGGGTGCTCACGATCTCTTCAGCCGCGGCGTCCAAACCATTGGTTTTCACGTCGCTGCCCTTGAGCAACACCGCAGGTTCTTTCGTGACCGGCGTCAGACCGTCCGCTTTGGCCCCGAGCGATGACAGAAAGGCGATGGCGATCATTCCAATGGCGACGACCAGCCACGTCCACCACGGACTGCCGCGGCCGGCATCCCGCGTGTTGAAAAAGTGCCTTATAACAGGACCAAGGGCAAGCACGATGGCGGCGATGATCCAATTGTACCGTGTTGCATACAGCAACGGGTAATGATTGCTGAGCATCAGCAATATGACGGGCAGCGTGAGATAGTTGTTGTGAATGGACCGTTGTCTTGCCTTGGCGACCGCCACCGCGTCAGGCGCCTTGCCTGCCAGAAGCGAAGCGACGCTCTTGCGCTGGGTCGGATGGATGACGAAGAACGCGTTGGCGACCATCAGGGTCCCCACGACCGCACCAATCTGATTGATCGCGGCGCGACCGCTGAGAACACGTGTGAAGGCATAGGAGAGAACGACCAGCAGAATATAGACGACAGCCGCCAGAGCAGCATCGTGCTCACCGAGCGGCGATTTGCAAAGCCGGTCGTAGATAAGCCAGATAACGACGAGGCTGATCAGGCTGAACAAGCCAGCCTCCAGCGGCGACAGATCCATCACCGACTTGTCGATGAGAAACAGATCGGCTTGCATATAATAGACCAGGACAAGCAGCGCGAAACCAGAAAGCCAGGTAATGCGCGACTCCCAAAGGTACCAGGTAAAGGTCTTGGGCATGCGTTCGGGCGCAACTTTGTATCTGACCATATGCCAGAAGTTGCCACCATGGACTTGCCAGGCCTCGCCCAGCGCCCCTACGGGCAGGCCGTCACCCGGTCTAAGCCGCATATCCGTTTGCGTGAAATAGAAAGAACTGCCAACCCAGACCATCGCGGCGGTGACGTGAAGCCACCTTACCGTCATGCTCAGCCATTCCGTGATCACCGGGTCAATCGTATGCATTGCAAGCTTCTCTGGAACGAGCCGTCATTGGATCGGCCGGCATCATCGGCACTGAGACCGGCGACAGCGCGCCCTCTCTTGCGAAGAGAGCCGCACTATCACCGGCCGGGTTGGTTGAACGCGCTCCCGACGTGGAGCCAACTGACCTATTTTCCCTCCACGACCTTCAGGGCAGCCAGAGCGACCTGACTGTCACCGTCGTCCAGGCCAGCCGCGCCGACGCCGGAAACGCCGATACCGCCGATGAGCTTGCCGCCGAGCAGGATCGGATAGCCGCCTTCAAGCGGAATGGCGGCCTCCTGACGCAGATGCCAGAAGCTCGTGAACTTGCCCGCCGTCAGATCGTCGTGAAAAATCTTGGTTGGCCGCCGAAATGCCGCGGCGGCGCGCGCCTTCGGGGGCGCGAGGTCGATGCTGCCGAACTGGCCATTGCTCATACGATGCAGCAGAACCAGATGGCCTCCATCGTCGCATATGGCGATGGTTGCGTTCCATCCCCTCTCGGTCGCGAACTCCTCGCCAGCTTTGGCGATCTCTTTCGCCAGCTCGAGGGAAATTCGTTCACCATAGGGGTGCTGGTGCGGGACTGGCTTCTTTGTCATGAACTCCTCATTTTGCAGTCGTCGAATGCTGATGCATCCTGAATGATCGATCCTGCCTTGTATAGCGTAGTGAATACATTATGCACATGACCATAATGCATACGTGCACGTCAAACGCAACGTAGGAATGGGTTCGGTGCTCGAGCGAGGTCGGCATCGAGATCCCGGTCGTCCAGCGTTCCGTCGGGAGCGTTTGGCCAGCGGCGCGTTGTCGAGCCCGCAATTCAGACGCACTCCAGGGGTTTCGAGCGAACTGAGGCTTCCTCGTGATCGAGGTGCGGCGATGCGGACTGAAATTCCACTATCGCATCCGAAGCTTGATATAGGATATTGTTTCAATTATTGCGATGCAGTACACTGTACGCTGTATTTAGAAACAGATTCCCAGATGGATCAGCGCCTTAAAAAGCAAATCGCGCCGCAACTAGCTAGGAAGTTTGAACGCCTCAAATGGGACGACACCCATCTGAGGGAGCGTAAGACGACGACCGATAACCTAGCGAATGCTCTCCGCATCGCCATCTATGACGGTCAATTCGACGACGATGAAGAGCTCAATCAAGTCGAACTCGCGGAGTTTTTCGGCGTCTCTCGCGTTCCGGTACGCGAGGCACTCCGACAGTTGCAAGCTGAAGGTCTGGTACAGAGCATTGCGCATCACCGGACGATTGTGTGCGGGATGAGCCTGCCGCAGATCATCGAGTCGATCGAGATGCGGGCCGTTCTGGAAGCTCACCTGCTCAAGAAAGCATCCAAGAAGCTGGATGGACGCGATCTGCGCACTGTTCGTCAAATTTGCGCCGAGGTAGACAAGATCAAGGATTACGGCGCTCAATGGGTTCTGAAAAATTGGGAATTCCACCGAGCCCTTTATGCCCAGTCGGGCGCACTGAGCATTATCGATACGGTCGAGCGCCTGCATTTGAAGATCGAGCGCTACATGCGAAGAACCGGCAACAAAGAACGGCTTCAACAAGCTGCTGCCGAGCACCGCCAGATCCTGAGCGCGCTGGAGCAAAGAGATTTTGAAACGGCGGCAAACCTCCTCGAGAAGCACATTCTCAATTCGGGAGAGGTGATCAGATGGCAATATGCCGATGCAAGCGAAGGAACCGAGACCGCCTCATCGAAGCGAAAAGCGAAGTCCCGGAAGAGCCCCCTCTGAGGAGGCAGCGCTAGCGAGTCAGCGCTATCGGCTTCCCACGATGCATTCACGATCGTCCAGCCGTCGGTCAAAACCTGATATAGTCGTCTGACCTCCGCAGCAAATCGCTCTTCTGTGAAGGGCGCCTCCTTTCCTCGGTTAGACCGACGGAAGGTATGCGGTTGACCGAACATCGGCCCATACCCGCCGCTTGCCAGGACAGCCATTCGAGGACGCCGTGACGCGTTCGTTCTGCGCGCTTAAAACGGCAGCGGTCCTTTGGGCAGCGGCACGCCCAACTGCAAGAAGCCTGCATAAGTGAGCGCAACGCTGATGACGGCGATGAGGCTCGACGCTTTCCAACTCATCTCACCGAAACCTCGCATCATGAGGAGCAAGATGAGAATGGTTCCGATCACGAAACCGACGACGTCGAGCGTCAACGCGTAGGCGCACAAGGCAACCGCGGCAACCATCACCCTCAAAATACCGGCGCCGAGCTTTACCTTCTCGATATGGCTGCCGAATGAAGCCGCAGCGATACTCGCACCGAAGATCAGGAGCAGGACCGACAGGCTCCTCGGGAAAAACCCGGAGTCAGGCGAACCGATCGATCCATATGGCAGGTCTCTCGACGCAAACAGCGCGAAGCCCGCAATCAAACAAACCAAAAGCCCGCTCGCCCGGTTCGAATTTCGGATTGTCCAGCCACCGCCCTCGTCCCCGTCGTCTTCAGTGACCGGATGATCCATTCGTCTACCTCGTTACGTGATGCGGAAGCCTTGGCTTCTCCTAGTACATACTGTATCCACAATTGGCAAGAATTTCATACAAGGAGGATCACGAGGAATGAAGGGCAGAATTCTATTCGGAGCGCTGTTGTTGGCGGTTGGAGCGCCGGTGATGGCCGCCCCGCCCGATTTTCCCGCGAAAGCAATTACCTTTGTTGTTCCCTTTCCTGCAGGCGGCCGCACCGACGTGGTCTGCCGGATTGTCGCGAACGGTCTTTCGAAGGAGATCAAGAAGCCGGTCGTCATTCTCAATCGTCCGGGGGCCGGCGGCGTCCTCGGCGCTCGCGAGGTGGCCGAGGCCAGTCCGGACGGCTACACGTTGGGCTGCTTCTCGAGCGCCTCTGTATCCGCCCAATATACGGTGCCAACACCGATCTCTCTGTCGGAATTCAAGCTGATCTCAATCGTCAATACCGATCCGGCAGCCGTCGCGGTCCAATATTCCGCGCCGTACAACACCTTGAAGGATCTGATCGAAGCCGCACGGGCAAACCCTGGGAAGTTACGTATCGGTACGATACCGGGGGCCTCCGCCGAAGTCTTTGCGGCAGGCTTACTCCTTGGGTCCGGCGTGAACATGGTCGAGGTCCCTTTTAAAGGCGACGCGGATGGCGCGATCGCGCTGGCCGGGAAACACATCGAAGCTCATGTCGCCGTTCCGGTGTCGTACCAGGCGCTGGTCGCTGCAAAAAAAGTCAAGATCCTGGCCGTTGCGAGCAACGAACGAAGCACCTTCTATGGGATGCTACCGACCTTCAAAGAGAACGGCGTCGATCTTTCGATATCGGCCTTCCATGGCATTTTTGCACCCAATCGAACGCCGCCGGCGATATTGAGCCGCCTCGCAAGCGCGATGGAGGAGGCAATGAATACAAGCGAGGTGAAGGAAAGCATGACGCGGATGGACGCCGGATGGGCAAATCTCAGCGGCGACGAGGCCGACGCCTTCCTGAAAAAGCAAGACGTTACCTACAAGAACATCATCACGAAGCTCAAGCTCAACGAATCGCAGCGAGATCGCAAATGAAAAGGAGGGCACCGGTCCGCCGGTGCCCTCTTCTATCTCAGCTTCCATCTCAGCCAGGAGCCGCTAGGTCATACGAGGATTCTTTTCCGTCCCCTCGAACCACGGGTCCAGCCTCGCGTAATGTCCCCAGACGTGGGTGTAGTATTCTTCCTTGCGCGCTCCAGTGAGCACACTGCGCACCTCGCCAGTCGAGATCTTGTCGACACGCCCGAGCTGAGCCGCCGTCCAATGAAGTTGAGCGGTTTCCTCCAATGCAAAGGTGGCGATGGTCGCGTTCTCGATGGTGTCACCGCAAACGGCCACCCCGTGATTCTTCAGCACAAGGGCTAGTCCGTCTCCCAGCGCATCCCGGCACATCCGCCCGCGCTCGGGCGTGTCGATTTGCCGGTCGAAATCCAGGATCGGGACCTGAGGGGCAAATATCGCACCTCGATTGCCGACCGGCAGGATATTCACGTTTGCAATTCCGAAGGCCGTCGCCATCGGTGGATGCGCATGGACGATCGAATTGATATCCGGACGTGCTTTCATGATCTCGAGATGCAAAAAGCGCTCATCGACCGGCTCGATGCGCCCCTCCAGCCAGTTGCCTTCGAGATCCACCGTCACGAGATCGTCGATATCAGTATCGATCAGCGACCGCCCCTCCGAGTGGATGTGTCCGAGAATGAGGACATTGTCGGTTCCGGGAATGCGCGCGCTGACGTGCCCTTTCGTAAGCGGCCAGATTTTCCCGGCTGTCAGGATGCGATGAGCTCTCGCCAATCGTCTTCGTAACGAGTTGATTTCGGTCTCCAGCGTTGTCTTCGCGTCGGGGTAGATTGGACGAAGGGCCGTCATGGTTTTTCTCCTACCTTCAGTTCTTAGTTAGGCACCCGCAGGCCCAGCTCTTCAATCAGCGCCAGGTCTGCTTGATCATTCTCCTTGAAGAATTTCTTGAAAGACCCTGTGTTCAGGTAGTGCACGCCGAGCAGCAGAGCGTCCATTCGCGATCGAAATTCCGGATCATTCGCCGTTTTCGCGAGCGCTGCATCCAGCTTGGCGACGATATCTGCGGGCGTTTTCCTGGGAACGAACACACCGTGCCATGACGACATGTCCAGCTGGACGCCCTGCTCCGCCATGGTCGGTATGTCCGGATATTGCGGCGCGCGGGTCTGCGCCGCGATCCCCAGTACGCTGACCTTGCCCGCGTCCCGCATGGTCTTGAGCGGCGATATGATATCGAAATCCGCATCGATGTGATCGCCTGCGAGCGCCACGGTCCGCTCTCCACCTCCGCGGAACGGCACATAGACCACATCGATGTGCGCAGCCTTTGCGAAGGCGGCCGCAAAGAGCTGCGCGGAACTGCCCGCATCAATCCCGACTTTCAACTTCCCAGGATTGGCCTTCGCATATTTCACCACATCGTTCAGCGTCTTGAAGCTGCTGGCTGTCGATGTGGCGAGCACCGCCGGATCCATATTGATCAGCGATACCAGTTCGTAGTCGGAGACGGACGTCTTGGTCGGAACGGTATATTGCGCCGTCAGAAACCCGGTCGAGAACAGGCCAATGGTGTAACCGTCCGGCGGCGCTTCGGCGACCTCCTTGGCTCCGAGAACGCCACTTGCGCCCGGCTTGTTCACGACGACAAATGGTTTTCCTAACTCACGGCTGAGATATAGCGCCACGGCCCGAGCGCAGAGATCCGTACGCCCTCCCGGCGGATAAGGAACAATCATCGTCACGGGTTTTGCGGGATAAACGTCGGCGGCGCGCGCCATGGGCGCAAACGATACGATCGCGATCGCGACCACCACGGACGAAATCAGGCTCTTCTTGATTCCTGCTTCACCAACATTGTTATCACCCTTGGCGAACGCAAACACGCTCCGAACGATTGGCACGCCAATGACCAGCAAGAACGCGGTCATGATGATGGCCGACACCGGGCTGCTCCAGAAGATGCGGAAGCTTCCATCCGACATGATGAGAGATTGCCGCAAGGCGGTTTCCATGATGGGACCGAGCACGAACGCCAGAACGAGCGGTGCGTGGGGATAGCGAAACTTTGTCATCAGATATCCTAGAATGCCAAATGAGGTCATCACCACGATATCGACCGGGTTGTTGTTCACACCATATGCACCTGCCAAGCAGGCCAGCACGATGATCGGCAGCAATATCCGGTTCGGTATCAGCGTAATTTTCGACAAGAAGCCGATCAGCGGCAGCATCGTAACGATCAGGATGCAGTTCCCTATGAACATGCTGGTCACGATGGCCCAGAAGATTTGCGGGTTCTGCGTCATGAGCGTTGGGCCCGGCGTTATGCCATGCAACATGAACGCGCCCAGTATCAGCGCCATTACGACATTGTCAGGCAGTCCCAGGGTAAGAAGCGGCACGAAGCCACTGCAGGTCGCCGCGTTAGCCGCGGCCTCCGGCGCGGCGACTCCCGCAATCGCTCCTTCGCCAAACTCTTGTCCGGGCTTCCTGAAACGTTTTGCCACCGCGTACGCTACGTAGGAGGAGATCGTCGCACCGCCGCCAGGCAAGAGCCCAACGAAGAAGCCAGTGAGCGATCCCTGCAAAATCGCTCGTCGCGCATCTTTCCAATCTTGCAGGGTCGGCAAGACGTTCAATAATCCCTGAGGCACGCTCATCGGCTGCGCCTCCCCGACCAGCTTCGATTCGATCAGGCTGAAGACCTCGGCAATTCCGAAAAGGCCCATGACCATGGGGACGAGATCGACGCCGGATTGCAGGCTAAGTGATCCCAGCGTGAAACGAGCCGTGCTTCGCACGGGATCCAATCCTACCGTGCCCAACAGCAAGCCGAACACGGTCACGGTTACGGCTTTCAACATGGAGTCCGTGGCCAGATAGCTGACAAGCGTCAGACCGAGCAGCGTCAGCGCGAAGTATTCGGGCGGGCCGAACTCCAGTGCGAATTGCGCCAGCGTCGGAGCGACCAAGCCCAAGCCGACCAAGCCAATCATGCCCGCGATGAAGGCGCTGAAGATCGACATCCCCAGCGCGGCGCCGGCTCGCCCCCGTTTGGTGAGTTGATATCCGTCCAAGGCGACCATCACAGAGGCGGACTCGCCGGGGACGCTAAGAAGGATCGAGGTGATCGACCCTCCATACATCGAGCCATACCAGATCCCTGCCAGCATGATCACAGCGGTCGTCGTATCGAGGAAGTACGTGATCGGCAGCAGAAGGGCGATCGTTGCGGCGGAGCCGAGGCCGGGCAGCACACCAACGAGGACGCCCAGAACAACACCGGCAAAGCAAAACAGAAGATTGATCGGAAGGAGCGATACGGAGAATCCCATCGCCAGGTTCGAAAATATCTCCATGAAAACCGGTTCTCCTCGATCTCATTTTTCGTTTCAGAAAAATGTATTCAGATTACACTTTGCAGTCAAGAAATGCGCACCGGTGCCAACCTAGCTTTTGGTAGAGGTGCCGTCCGGCGGCATGCTGTCGATGGGTAGACTCGTGCTACACGATATCCTGCACGCACGGCCCTTACGGCCGGGATGCCTGACATGCGCGAATGTCGATCGCGACGCGCCTGAAAGAGAATGACCTGGTGGACAGCCATCGCCGACATCCGGGCGCCGGGCCTTCATAAGAGACGCTGGCCGGCTTGCTAGCCCTGCTGCCGCCAATCGGCGTTTCTAGTCGATCCTTATGCGATCTCCCTGAGAGAGGAGCGCCGCCTCGTACACATTCATGACGTCACGCGCGAATTCCAGTGATCCCTTGTCCGCACGTTGACCATTCAGGACGCAGCTGCAGAAGTATTGCATCTCGTTGTAGATGCCCTGAGTGAACAGCGATTTGTTCTCCAACGTCCCTTCTCTGTTCTGCGGCTCCCATACCAGCGAGCCATGCTCGAAGCCCTCGGGCGCGAAGGTGGTATTTCGCCCGTAGACAAAGGGAATGCCTCTGTTGAAGGTTACCCTGTTGCCGTTCTCGATGACGACGTGGGCCCCCTCGCTCATAAAGCTGTAGCGCTCGACAGGCTGGCCTTTGTTCGGCCCCGAGATCATGTGGAAGTTCGCGATCGCGCCACTGGTGAACGTCAGGATGCATGCGCCGCCTCCATCGGGGGCACGATGAACGGTGACGGCGGATACCTTGCCGCCAACGGCCATACAGAGCGATAGAGGATGACAGCCATTGCGAAGCCAATTTGCGATGACACCGCTCTTCAAGACGGTTTTGCCATCTTCGGGAATCGTCATGGGATATTCAGCAAGGATCGTCTGCAGAGGCCCGGAATCCGGAAGCGACAAAATTTCCGTCACCTTTTCGACGGCAGGCATGAAAGCCTTTTTGAAACCAACGACCGCCACGCGGTCGCCGCGATGACGGATCATTTCAGAAATTTCGCGAGCCCATCGGGCCGGCGGCTTCTCCAGCCATACATGCAAACCGGCATCGAAAGCGGCGCATGCGAGTTCCGGATGCAATATCGGCGAAACGCTCAAAAACACCGCGTCGAGTTCGACGCTTCGATACATTTCCGCCGCACTCTCAAAGCGGTTTTTAACGCCATATTGCGTTGCCGTGGCGTTGCAAAGATCCTTGTTTACATCGCATACGGCTTCCAGGGAGATCGGCAGATAGTTCATCGTCGGAAGCAGGTTACGATAGGAATGAGAGCCCACCCCGACCATGCCAACCTTTAGTTTCCGATCGAATTCACGTTGATAAGTCATAGGTCTTGCGCACCGAAGAACAAAGGGAGGCGCGGCTCGCACCGCGCCTCCGGAAAATCAATGAACGGGATCCTTGAGGATTTCCGCGGCTTCGTCTTCCTCGAAGTATTTCTGGATCAATTCGGTCAAAACCGGGCTCCATTTGTTTGCCGTTCGAGCCCGGCTGCGAAGCTGCGTTTGCTGGTAACCCCAATTGTCTTCGTCCTCGACGTGCGGCACGTGAATGCTCTTGGCCTCCTCGGGACTACGAAAGACGTTCATGGGATCCTTGCCGCCGGCAACGACCTTGATCTGTTCGAGGAACATCTCGCGGAGCAGACGGACTCCCTTGTCTGACTCGCAAAGCAGTTCCTTCGTGCGGTCGGAAATCCGGCCTTGCGCAATCCACGCCGCCATATCTTGCGTCGCGTGAGCGTCCAGATCTTTCCACTTGATCTGGTCCATGCGGGTTGGATCTTCGATCGGCACCGGAATGTGGAAGTACGGAATCCTGTCTTGCTTGGCGGCCTCTCCGGGCTTGAGCCAGTGCGCTCTGATGAGAAAATACGTGAAATGCGTATCGTCGACGGGCACGCGGATTTGAAGATCGTTCACTGCGCGGGCAAAATTGGGAAACACGACCTGGATTCCGATCCGCCAATCCACGTCGTCCTTTGTGCGATCGCCGTAAACAGCCCGCCTCAGGATGCCAAGCTTGTTGCGTTCGTAGAGCATTTCCTTAAGGCGCGCGCGGTCGCCATCGCCCTTATGTTCGCCCGGGCGCCAGAAACGCTTGCGCAGATCCGGCCTACCCTGCCGTTCCAAGACATAGTCGGAAAACGCGACATGTAACCAATCGAGATGATCCTGGTCGACCGCATTTTCCATGCTCTGGAACCAGTTGCAGGGCAACGTCGCGTAGGCGATTTCGTGAAGCACATTCGGCTCGGTCATCAAGTCCCACATCGGCAATTCCGGCGCCGGCAAGGGGCCCAAATAGGCGAACACGGCACCGCAGGCCACCCGAACCGGGTAGGCCTTCAGCTTCACTTTTTCACAGTATGGATGTCCGCGGTCCTTCTCCGCGGGCTGCTCGAGGCATTGTCCGGTCTCGTCGAAGCGCCAGCCGTGGTAAGGGCAGCGTAAGCCGGAATCTTCCGGCACACCCAGCGCCAGGTGAGCGCGGCGATGTGCACACAGGCTGTCGATCAGGCCCAGTGTACCGGACCGGTCTCGGTAGAGGACGAGATCTTCACCAAGCAAGCGGATCGATTTAACCGGATTTTCGTCGAGCTCGGCGGCGGCTGCGATCGGATACCAATAGCGGCGCAACAACTCCCCTCCCGGCGTCCCCGGGCCGACCTGTGTGAGCATCATGTTTTCTTCGGCGGTAACCATCAGTCACTCTCTCCTCGTTTGGAATCTCTGTTATTCCGCTCCTCAGCCCCGCCCCGAGATCGCGGCCTGAGATGCTGACTACTGTATACAGATTTTAAGTGACAGGCAAGTACGCCACGTGTATCTAGCCGAGACGTGACGAACCACACGCTTCGCCACGGCTCAGCTCAACGCTCCGCCGACAGGACGACGATCCAGGATAAGGAGCTCAGACAGGAGCGGCTTCGCCGCAAGGACCATGCTCGATCTGCGAATAAAATCTGCAACTTGGGAAGCCCCGAATATTGTCTCTTACGAGCTCAGATCGACCGACGGCTCGTTGTTGCCCGAGTTCACAGCCGGCGCCCATATCGACCTGAAGCTGCCCATTGGCATGATGCGCAGCTATTCTTTGCTGAACCCTCAAGATGAGAGACACAGGTATGTGATCGCCGTGCAAAGGGATCGCGCAAGCCGGGGCGGATCGAAGTGGATACACCAAAATCTGAGACCCGGCGAAATCGTATCTGTCGCCGGTCCCCGCAACAATTTCAGATTGCGCGAGGACGCGAGCAAGTCGGTCCTGATCGCGGGCGGCATAGGCATCACGCCGATCCTGAGCATGGCGGAACGGCTCAAGCTTCTGCAAAGAGACTGGGAGTTGATCTTCTGCGCGCGCACGCGCAACTCCACGCCCTTTGTGGAACGACTGCAATCCGACCCTCAGGTTCGATTCAACTTCGACAGGGAACGGGGCGGCACCATGCTCGACATGTCGGCTATGGTGGGATCATATGATGCTGGGACGCACTTCTATTGTTGCGGCCCGGTATCCATGCTCGAAGCGTTTGAAGCGGCCACCGCCCATCTACCGCGAGAGCAAATCCACGTGGAGTACTTCACGGCCGCCGAACCTCCTGCGACCACCGGCGGTTTCAAGGTCGTATTGACAAAAACAGGCCGGGAAATCGATGTTGTGCCCGGCAAGACCATTCTCGACGCTCTCAACGACGCCGGAATTATCACGCCGTACTCGTGCGCCGAAGGGGTTTGCGGTACCTGCGAGACTTTCGTTCTGGAAGGAATTCCCGATCATCGGGATCGTATCCTCACCGACGCCGAGAAGGCGGCCAACACAAAGATGATGATCTGTTGCTCGGGATCCAAGACCGAGCGACTTGTCCTCGATCTGTAGGAGAACGCCTGGACTGTCGCGCAGAAAGAAAAAAAGCGCCGTGACATCGTCACGGCGCAGTCTCAGGGAGGTTAGAATTTAACAGTCACGCCGCTGTACAGCGATGATTCCGTGCAGCTATTGGCTGCGGCGCCGTTACAGCTCAAGGCGCTC
>Ga0207661_10001340_pt1 | contig 16524 bp, 13 predicted proteins | sample KBSC713LmetaG_FD_184337 | JGI IMG/M metagenome (GOLD analysis project Ga0207661, IMG submission 184337) | Corn rhizosphere microbial communities from Kellogg Biological Station, Michigan, USA - KBS C7.1-3L metaG (SPAdes) (version 2) | ecosystem: Host-associated > Plants > Roots > Rhizosphere ...
TCCGAGGACAGGTGCACGTCCGCTACCGCAATAAATACGGACGCGAGCGGTCCTACTACACCGGCTTCGAGGGCGTGGTGCAGTGGATCGAGCGCCGGCACGGCGACACGGAGAGCGACTGGTCGCGCGACAAATACGAGGGATATATGCGCGATGTGCCCTGCGGCGCGTGCGGCGGGGCGCGGCTCAAGCCCGAGATCCTCGCGGTGACGCTCGACGGGCGCAGCATCGCCGACGTGTGTGCGCTGTCCGTGGGGGACTGCGCCGACCTGCTCGGCAAGATGCAGCTGACCGACCGGCAGAAGCTGATCGCCGAGCGGGTGCTCAAGGAGATCAACGCGCGGCTGCGGTTCCTGGTCGACGTCGGCCTCGACTACCTGTCGCTGGACCGGGCGTCCGGCACGTTGTCCGGCGGCGAGGCGCAGCGCATCCGGCTGGCCACCCAGATCGGGTCGGGCCTGGTCGGCGTGCTCTACGTGCTCGACGAGCCGAGCATCGGCCTGCACCAGCGGGACAACCACCGGCTGATCGAGACGCTGGTCCGGCTGAAGAACCTCGGCAACACGCTGATCGTGGTCGAGCACGACGAGGACACCATCCGCACCGCCGACTGGGTCGTCGACATCGGCCCGGGGGCCGGCGAGCACGGCGGCCACATCGTCCACAGTGGACCGGTCGAGGGGCTGTTGGCCAGCGAGTCGTCGATGACCGGGGCCTACCTGTCGGGGCGGCGCAGCATCCCGACCCCGGAGATCCGCCGGCCCCGCACGCCGGGCCGCGAGCTGGTGGTGCACGGCGCGCGCGAGCACAACCTGAAGAACCTGACCGTGCCGTTCCCACTCGGCCAGTTCGTGTCGATCACGGGGGTGTCCGGCTCGGGCAAGTCGACGCTGGTCAACGACATCCTCTATGCGGTGCTGGCCAACCACGTCAACGGCGCTCGCCTGGTCCCCGGCCGGCACACCCGCGTGGCCGGGCTCGACCTTGTCGACAAGGTCGTGGGGGTCGACCAGTCACCGATCGGCCGCACGCCACGGTCCAACCCGGCCACCTACACCGGTGTGTTCGACAACATCCGCAAGCTCTTTGCGGAGACCACCGAGGCCAAGGTGCGAGGCTACGGGCCGGGCCGGTTCTCGTTCAACGTCAAGGGCGGGCGCTGCGAGGCGTGCGCGGGCGACGGCACCATCAAGATCGAGATGAACTTCCTTCCCGACGTCTACGTCCCGTGTGAGGTCTGCAAGGGTGCCCGCTACAACCGGGAGACCCTCGAGGTGCACTACAAGGGGCGGACGATCTCCGAGGTGCTGGACATGCCGATCGAGGAGGCGTGCGGCTTCTTCGAGGCGATCCCGGCCATCCACCGGCACCTGCGCACGCTGGTCGACGTCGGCCTCGGCTACGTGCGGCTGGGCCAGCCGGCGCCCACCCTGTCCGGCGGCGAGGCGCAGCGCGTCAAGCTCGCCTCCGAGCTGCAGAAACGCTCGACCGGGCGGACCGTCTACGTCCTCGACGAGCCGACCACCGGCCTGCACTTCGAGGACATCCGCAAGCTGCTGATCGTGCTGCAGAGCCTCGTCGACAAGGGCAACACGGTCATCGTCATCGAGCACAATCTCGACGTGATCAAGACCTCCGACTGGGTCATCGACATGGGCCCGGCCGGCGGTCACAAGGGCGGCCTGCTGGTCGCGGCCGGCACGCCCGAGGAGGTCGCCGAGGTGGTCGAGAGCGCAACCGGGGCTTATCTGCGGCACGCGCTCGAGCTGGCCGGCGAGGCGGGCGGGCACAGCGAGGCGATCGCCCGGGCCGCGAAGGCCAACGGGGCGAAGGTCAACGGGGCGAAGGTCAACGGCACGGCAAACGGCAGCGCGGGCACGGCGGCCGCTGGGGCGGCCAACGGGGTCGGCGCGGCGGCGGCGCCGGCGCGGACCGCCGGTCGGGCGGCGGCGAAGGCGCCCGGTCGTGGGGTGGCGACGGGGACTCCCGCGGCGAAGGCGACCGGCCGTCGGGCCGCGGCGACCACCACGGCGGCTTCAGTGGATTCGGCGGCGACTCGCGCGACCAAGGCCACCGCGGCCACCAAGGCGGTCAAGGCAGTGAAGAAGGCGCCGGCCAAGAAAGCGGCGAAGAAGGCGGCGGCCGGGCGCTGAAAGTTTCTCGTGCTCGTGCTCGCTTCTGCAGACGCAGGTAGTCAAGTTCTCAACTTGTTCCCAGAGAACCCTGCTACGGTGTCCGCTGGCGAGGCGCGATCATGAGGAGGTTCCTACCGTGCCACCAGTCGAGACGCCTAGCGCCGGTTTCAAAAGGGGGGCCGAGCCGAGGCGGGGGCCAGACGGCGGAACGGCAACGCCGCCGGTCGTCGTTTGGGCCCGCCGCAGGCTGGTCATCCCTTTTGAACCAGGCGCTAGAGTCTGCGCCGCTCGCCGCGCGCTGCTGTTCGGCGCGGGGGCGGCCGGCCTGGCCGTCTTGCCTGCGCTCGCCGGCTGCGGAGGGGACGGGGGCTCGGGCGCCACGGGGACGCCGGCGACCCCGCAGACCGCCGGCGCGCAGCCAAGCGCCGCGCCGACCACCGACGACCCGTTCGCCGGCATCCCGTCGGACAACGGGCCGCCGGACGGGGCGTTGATCGCGACCAAGGATGTCCCGGTCGGTGGCGGGGTGCTCGTCCAGGACTCCAAGATCGTTGTGCAGCCGCGGTCCGGCACCTTCAAGGCATTCTCGGCGACCTGCCCGCACCAGGGCGTCACCGTCCCGCCGCCGTCGCCAGGTTCGTCGATCATGGAGTGTCCCGGGCACAATTCGCAGTTCAAGGCGTCCGATGGCAGCCTGGTTCGCGGTCCGGCGACGCGGGGTCTGACGGCACTCCCGGTCAAGGTCCAGAAGGGGTACGTCATCCAGGCGTAGGGATAATTGGCAACATGTCTGACATATAGGGCCTATTGAACCAAGCTCCCCGAATCGGCGTGTACTACTGGGCAAAGCCCCGGGCAGATCCTGCAGGAGGAGCTACTCCATGAGCGACACAACCCGCAGAGCGGTGCTCGCCGGCGCGGCCGGCATCGCCGCCGTCTCGGTGATGGCGGCGTGCGGCGACGACGGCGGCACGGACGGCGGTGCGGGGAGCGGTGGCAACAACGCCGGTGGCAACGGCGGCAAGACCGGCGGCAACAGCTCCCTGCCCAAGACCACGGATGTCCCGGTCGGCGGAGGCGTCGTTGTCGCCGCCGCCGACGTCGTGATCACCCAGCCGAGCGCCGGGCAGTTCAAGGCGTTCAGCGCGACCTGCACCCACCAGGGCTGCACGGTTGCCGACGTGTCCGGCGGCACGATCAACTGCGGCTGCCACTTCAGCAAGTTCTCGGCCACGGACGGCTCGGTCAAGAACGGCCCGGCCACCCAGCCGCTGCCGGAGAAGAAGGTGACGGTCACCGGCACGAGCATCGCGGTCGGCTAAGCGGCATTCGGGGGAGGGGTCGGGCGGCTCCTCTCCCGAAACTGTCTTACCGCGCGGCTAGGCTCGATGCTGTGCCGGACCCGTCCACTTACCGCCCCGCCCCGGGGACGATTCCCGACAAGCCGGGTGTCTATCGCTTCCGCGATCCTTCGGGGCGGGTGATCTATGTCGGCAAGGCAAAGAGCCTGCGCTCGCGGCTCAACTCCTACTTCGCCGACACGTGGACGATGCACGCCCGCACGCAGCAGATGGTCACCACGGCGGCGAGCGTCGACTGGGTGACGGTCGGCACCGAGGTCGAGGCGCTCCAGCTGGAATACAACTGGATCAAGGAATACGACCCGCGGTTCAACGTCCGCTACCGCGACGACAAGTCATATCCCTACCTCGCGGTGACCTTGTTCGAAGAGTTTCCGCGGCTGCAGGTGATGCGCGGGGCCAAGCGCAAGGGCGTGCGCTACTTCGGGCCTTATTCACACGCGTGGGCCATCCGCGAGACGCTCGACCTGCTGCTGCGCGTGTTCCCGGCCCGCACCTGCTCGGCCGGGGTGTTCAAGCGGGCCGGCCAGATCGGACGGCCGTGCCTGCTCGGCTACATCGGCAAGTGCTCGGCCCCGTGCACCGGTCAGGTGACCGCCGAGGAACACCGGCACATCGTCGAGGACTTCTGCGACTTCATGGCCGGCCGGACCGACACCATGGTCAAGCGGCTGGAGAAGGAGATGCAGGCGGCCGCCGACGACCTGGAGTTCGAGCGGGCCGCGCGGGTGCGCGACGACCTCATCGCCCTCAAGCGCGCCGTCGAGAAGCAGGCCGTGGTGTTCGGCGACGGCACCGACGCCGATGTCGTCGCGTTCGCCGACGACCCGCTCGAGGCGGCCGTGCAGGTCTTCCACGTGCGCGGCGGCCGGGTGCGCGGACAGCGCGGATGGGTGGTCGAGAAGACCGAGGACCTCTCCGTCGGCGACCTGGTCCACCACTTCTGCACGCAGGTCTACGGCGGGGACGCGGGCGCCGACGCCGCCGACATCCCCAGGGAACTGCTCGTCCCCGAGCTGCCGGCTGACGTCGACGCGCTCGCCGAGTGGCTCTCCGGCCTGCGCGGCAGCCGGGTCACCATCCGCGTCCCGCAGCGCGGCGACAAGAAGGCGCTCGCCGAGACCGTCAAGCAAAACGCCGCGCAGGCGTTGACCCAGCACAAGCTCAAGCGGGCCGGCGACCTCAGCACGCGCAGCAAGGCGCTCGAGGAGATCGCCGAGGCGCTGGCCATGCCGACGGCACCGCTGCGCATCGAGTGTTACGACGTTTCCCAGATCCAGGGCACCGACGTTGTCGCCAGCATGGTCGTCTTTGAGGACGGGCTGGCCCGCAAGAGCGAATATCGCCGGTTCGCGGTCAACGGCGCGACCGACGACGTCTCCGCGCTGTCCGAGGTGCTGCGTCGCCGGTTCGCGCGCTACCTCGACGCCAAGGTCGAGCTGGACGAGGTCGCCACCGCGGCCGACGGCGAGGTCGACGCGAGCCGGCCCGGCATCGACCCGACGACCGGGCGGCCGCGCAAGTTCGCCTACCCGCCGCAGCTGGTCGTCGTCGACGGCGGCGCACCGCAATGCAACGCGGCCGCCCAGGTGCTGCTCGACCTCGGCATCGTCGACATCACCGTGTGCGGTTTGGCCAAGCGGCTGGAGGAGGTGTGGCTGCCGGACGACGAGTTCCCGGTGATCCTGCCGCGCGCCTCCGAGGGCCTCTACCTGTTGCAACGCGTCCGCGACGAGGCCCACCGGTTCGCCATCACCTATCATCGCCAGCGCCGCTCCAAGCGGATGACGGTGTCCACGTTGGACAATGTGCCGGGCCTCGGCGACGTGCGGCGCAAGGCGCTGCTGCGGCACTTCGGTTCGCTGAAGCGGCTGAAGGCGGCATCCGTCGAGGAGATCGCCGAGGTCCCCGGCATCGGCCGGCGGACGGCCGAGTCGATCCTGGCCGCCCTCGACCCGCCAAGCACCGCCGATCCGCCGGCCGCGGCGCACGATCCGGGCGCGGCGCCCGCTCCGGAGGCCACGGCGGCCGCTCCGGCCGCGGCGCCGGTTTCGGCTGCGCCTGCGTCGGCGGCGGTGCCCGATCCAGGCGCAGCGCCGGGTTCGGACGAGCCCGCCGCTCCGGCGGCGCCAGGTTCGGACGAGCCCGCCGCGCAGGCCGCGCCATCGGCGGCGCCCGTTCCGGGCGCGGCGCCCGCTCCGGAGGCCACTACTTCCCCGGCGTAGTGGTTTCGTGCTTGGCGCGATACATCGCGGCGTCGGCGTCGCGCAGCACGTCCTCGGCTGTGTCGTAGCCCTTCGCGGACAGGGCCACGCCGATGCTCGCCGAGATCCTCGCCGCCCCGGCGTTGAGGTGAAACGGGGCGGCCAGCGCCGTCCGCAGGCGGCCGGTCACCGGAGCCAGCAGATCCTCGTCGGACAGGCCGTCGAGCAGCACGAGGAACTCATCACCGCCGAAGCGGGCTGCCGTATCGGCCGCCCGCAGCTCGGCCCGGAGGCGGCCGGCGACCTGCATCAGGAGTTCGTCGCCGGCGGCGTGGCCGAGCGTGTCGTTGACGGCTTTGAAGCCGTCCAGGTCGATGAACAGCACCGCGTACCCGTGCTCGGGCCGGCGTTGGGCCCGCCTGATCGCCACGGTCAGCCGGTCGTAGAACAGCGACCGGTTCGGCAGGCCGGTCAGCTGGTCGTACAGCGCGGCCTGGCGCAGCCGCTCCTCCTGCTCCCGCAGTGACGCCATCATCGACTCCTGGTCGAGCGCGACCGCCAGCAGCGCACCCGACTCGTTCATCAGCTCACGGCCGGGTGGCGTGCGCGACTGGATCGCCCCGACGGTCGCCAGCAGACCCCAGTCCCGAGCGGTACTGCGCACCGGCACGACGAACACGATGTCGCCGGCCGCCTCGTCCGAGAGCTCCAGCATTTCGGCCGGCGGGAACGCGGTCACCGGTACCTCGCCGTCGACCGGGACGGCTGTGCACAGGTCGCGCCGGAACGCGCCGGCGATGCGCAGGACCGGGTCGACGTCGTTGCGCCACAGGCCGAGGCACGCGCCGCGGACCGGGGCTTGCCGCAGCCAGTTGAGCTTCCGCGGATCCTCCTCGTGACTGCGCAGAAGGTCCATCCCCAGCTCGTACTGGGCGTTGAGCATCGTCTGCAGGTACGTGATGTCGTCGAACTGGACCCGGGTCACCTTGGCGAACTCCTCGACCGTCTGCGGTCGCCCCTCGACGTCGTACGGGCAGCCGCAGGATTCCCGCGGTACGAACACGGTCGGCACGTGGAACGTCCCGGGGGCGCCGGACAGCAGCCGGGCAACGGCCGTCCGGCCGAGCGTGCCCAGCGGCTGCCGGATGCTCGACAGGCTCGGCGTCGAGTACCGCGTGGCCGGGATGTCGTCGAAGCCAACCAATGCCAGGTCGTCCGGCACCTTCAGGCCGGCCTGCTGGACGCGGCGCAGGATGCCGAGCGCGTTGCGGTCGGTACCGGCGATCAGCGCGGTAATACCCCGGCTGCCGGCCAGTAACTCGGCCGCCACCTCCTCGCCACCGCTTTCATGGTTGTCCGGGCCGGGAAACAGGATCGGCTCCAGGCCGGCGGCGGTGACCTGCCGCAAGTACCCCTGATAGCGCTCCTGAATGTCGCTGACCGGCAGGTGCCCGGTGAAGGCGATCCGGCGGTGGCCGTGCCCGATGAGGTGGTCGACGGCGGCGCCCACGCTGCCCCGGTTGTCGGGGAGGACGGTCGCGAAGCCGGCCCGCTCGCTGCTGACCACGACGACTGGCTTGCCGGCCACGCGCAGCCGCTCGAGGTAGTCGCCGGTCACCGCGCCGACCACCACGACGAACCCGGTCACGTGCCGCCAGGCGACCGACCGCTCGAATGCCGGCAGGCCGGCGATGTCGGCGCTGCGCGAGCCCGGATCGAGGGTCTGGACCGCGATCACCTTGCCGCCGCGTTCGGCCACCTCCGCGGCGATGCCGGCGATGATCGCGCCGTAATAGTCACCGCCGACGAACGGCGACAGCACGCCGACCGTCAACCGTTCGCCCACGTACGGGAAGATCGGTGAGCGAGTACACGTCCTGAGGCAAAGGCCCGACCTAAGATAAGGGTGTGCGTAGCGATGCGGCCGAGACCGTAGATGAGCAAGCGCCGCCCGCCCGATCCGAGACCGACCTGCTGATCGTGACCGGCGTTTCGGGGGGCGGGCGCAGCACCGTGGCCCGGGCGCTGGAAAACGTCGGCTACTACGTCGTCGACAACCTGCCGCAGGCGTTGCTGCTGGACATGGCCGAGCTGGCGCACGCCGCCCGCGGCGCGACCCGGCGCACCGCGATGGTGCTCGACGTGCGCAGCCACGCGTTCTCCACCGATCTGCCGGGCGCCGTCAAATCGCTGCGCGAGCGCGGCTTCAACCCGCGCATGGTGTTCGTCGACGCCGACGACGAGGTCCTGATCCGCCGATTCGAGAGTGTGCGCCGCTCGCACCCGCTGCAGGGCGCCGGCCGGCTCTCCGACGGCATCGCGGCCGAGCGGTCGCTGCTGCGCGAGGCGCGTGAGCAGGCCGACGTGCTGATCGACACCAGTCACCTCAACGTCAACCAGCTGCGCGCCCGCATCGAGGAGATGTTCGGCGAGGAGGACACCCGGCAGTTGCGGGTGACCGTGCTGTCGTTCGGGTTCAAATATGGGCTGCCGCCGGACGCCGACTTCGTGCTCGACGCGCGCTTCCTGCCCAACCCCTATTGGGTGCCGGAACTGCGCGACCACACCGGCAAGGAGACCGAGGTCAGCCGCTACGTGCTCGGCCAGCGGGGGGCGATCACGTTCGTCGAGACCTACGCGCGGCTGATCAACGCCACCGCGCCCGGATTCGAGCGGGAAGGCAAGCGCTACCTCACCGTGGCCGTCGGCTGCACCGGCGGCAAGCACCGCAGCGTGGCCATCGCCGAGGAACTGGCCCGGCGGCTGCGCGAGATGCGGCTGTCCGCCTCGACCTCCCACCGCGACCTGGGGCGCGAGTGACACGGCCGGTCCGGGTTGTCGCGTTCGGTGGTGGGCACGGGCTCTCCGCGTCACTGAAGGCGCTTCGCGACGTCCATCGGCACGTGCCGGTCGAGATCACCGCGGTGGTGACGGTCGGCGACGACGGCGGGTCGAGTGGCCGGCTGCGAGAAAGCCGCGACATCCTGCCGGTCGGCGACCTGCGCCAGGCGCTGGCCGCCCTGGCCGACGACGGCAACGACGCGGCGCTGTGGCAGCACCGCTTCGCCGGCGACGACGATCTCGCCGGGCACCCGGTGGGCAACGTCATCCTGTGCGGCCTGATGGAGCTGTGGGGCGACCCGGTCCGGGCCCTCGACCAGGCGGCCGGGATGCTGCAGTGCCAGGGCCGGGTGCTGCCGATGGCCCGCCGGTCCGTGCACATCGAGGCCGACGTCACCGAGCCCGGCGGCGAGCGGGTGGTGGTCAGCGGGCAGCACGCGGTCGCGGTGGCCACCGGGGTCGTCGAGCGGCTGCGGCTCATCCCGGCCGTGCCGGAGGCGTGCGCCGAGGCGGTCCGGGCGACGCTCGAGGCCGACTGGCTGATCTTCGGTCCCGGATCGTGGTACACGAGCGTGATCCCACATCTGCTCGTGCCGGGACTGGCCGACGCCATAGCGTCGACGGCAGCGCGACGCCTGGTCACGCTCAATCTCGCGGCTGAGAACGAGACGTCCGGCTTGTCCCTTCCGGGGCATCTCGCCGCCTTGCACCGTTACCTACCGGGACTGCGAGTCGATGTAGTTATCGCCGACGGGAAAGCAGTAGGCGACCCCGAACCGGTGCATCGTGCGGCAGAATCGCTTGGTGCGCGGTTGGTGCTCGCACCGGTTGCCGTCCTGGACGGGATTCCTCGACACGACCCAGCCGCACTCGCGGTTGCTCTGGAGCCCCTGCTGGGCGCCGCGTGATGTTCAATTTTGTACGACGAACCGGCCCCGCGAGGTGACGACAACGATGGCGATGACCGCAGCGGTCAAAGACGAGCTCAGCCGCGTCGACGTGGCGAAGCCATGCTGCCGCCGTTCGGAGATGGCGGCGCTGCTGCGATTTGCCGGGGGTCTGCATATCGTCTCGGGCCGCGTGGTGGTCGAGGCCGAGTTGGACACCGGTGCCGCCGCGCGGCGGCTGCGGCGGGAGATCGCCGACGTCTATGGCTACCCGAGCGAGATTCACGTGCTTGCCTCGGGCGGCCTGCGCAAGGGCAGTCATTACATCGTGCGCGTGGTCAAGGACGGTGAGGCGCTGGCCCGCCAGACCGGCCTGCTGGACGTCCGCGGGCGTCCGGTGCGCGGGCTGCCGCCACACGTCGTCTCGGCCAACATGTGCTGCGCGGTCGCCGCCTGGCGAGGTGCGTTCCTGGCCCACGGTTCGCTGACCGAGCCCGGCCGGTCGAGCGCGCTGGAGATCACCTGTCCGGGCCCGGAGTCGGCGCTTGCCCTGGTCGGGGCGGCTCGCCGGATCGGCATCACGGCCAAGGCCCGCGAGGTGCGCGGGGTCGATCGGGTCGTGGTCAAGGACGGCGACGCGATCGGTGCGCTGCTCACCCGCATCGGCGCCCACGCCAGCGTGCTGGCCTGGGAGGAGCGGCGGGTTCGCCGCGAAGTCCGGGCGACGGCCAACCGGCTGGCCAATTTCGACGACGCCAACCTGCGCCGTTCGGCCCGCGCCGCGGTCGCCGCCGCCGCCCGGGTCGCCCGGGCGCTGGAGATCCTCGCCGAGACCGCGCCGGACCACCTGTCCAGCGCCGGCCACCTGCGGCTGGAGCACCGGCAGGCGTCGCTGGAGGAGCTCGGCGCGCTGGCCGATCCGCCGTTGACCAAGGACGCGATCGCCGGGCGGATCCGCCGGCTGCTCGCGCTGGCCGACAAGCGCGCCCGTGACCTGGGCATTCCCGACACCGAGTCGGCGGTCACCCCGGAGATGCTGGTCGGCTGAGACACCCCCGAGCGGCGGGTTACCCGCTCCGGAGGATAGGGTCGAAGGGTTCGGCGACGAGGCCGAGGGTCGCGCCTGCGCTGAAATCACAGCACTGCAGAAGCGCGCGACGGACGATTCTGACTCCAAGTGCGAGGAGATGCGTCGACATGACCATCCGGGTTGGCATCAACGGCTTTGGCCGCATCGGCCGCAACTTCTACCGGGCCGCTCTGGCAAAGGGTGCCGACATCGAACTGGTGGGGGTCAACGACCTCACCGACAACACCACGCTGGCGCACCTGCTCAAGTACGACAGCATTCTCGGCCGGCTGCCCTACGAGGTGAAGGCCACGGCCGACGAGATCACCGTCAACGGCAAGGCCTTCAAGGCGCTGGCCGAGCGCGACCCGGCCAAGCTGCCGTGGGGTGATCTCGGAGCCGACGTCGTCATCGAGTCGACCGGTCTGTTCACCGACGCCACCAAGGCCAAGCAGCACGTCGACAACGGGGCCAGGAAGGTCATCATCTCGGCGCCGGCCAAGAACGAGGACATCACGATCGTCCTGGGCGTCAACGAGGACAAGTACGACCCGGCCCAGCACACGATCATCTCCAACGCGTCGTGCACGACCAACTGCCTGGCCCCGATGGCCAAGGTGATCCACGAGACGTTCACCATCGAGCGCGGCCTGATGACCACGATCCACGCCTACACGCAGGACCAGAACCTGCAGGACGGCCCGCACAAGGACCTGCGCCGGGCCCGCGCCGCCGCGCTCAACATCGTGCCGACCTCGACCGGTGCGGCCAAGGCGATCGGGCTGGTGCTGCCTGAGCTCAAGGGCAAGCTCGACGGCTACGCGCTGCGGGTGCCGGTGCCGACCGGCTCGGCGACCGACCTCACCGTGACGGTGTCCCGGGACACGTCGGTCGAGGAGGTCAACGCGGCGATGAAGGCGGCCGCCGACGGCGCGCTGAACGGCCTGCTCACCTACACCGAGGACCCGATCGTCTCGACCGACATCGTCACCGACCCGGCGTCGTGCATCTTCGACTCCGGCCTCACCAAGGTGATCGGCAACCAGGTCAAGGTCGTCGGCTGGTACGACAACGAGTGGGGCTACTCCAACCGCCTCGTCGACCTGGTGTCGCTGGTGGGCGCGTGAAAACACTCGACGACCTGCTGAGCGGCCACGTTGAGGGCCGGCGCGTGCTCCTGCGCGCCGATCTCAACGTGCCGCTCGACGGCCGGACCATCACCGACGACGGGCGCATCCGCGCGGTCCTGCCGACGCTGAACGCGCTGCGAGAGGCCGGCGCGCGCATCACGGTGATGTCGCACCTCGGCCGCCCGAAGGGTGCGCCCGACCCGAAGTACTCGCTGCGGCCGGTCGCGACCCGGCTCGGCGAACTGCTCGAGACCGAGGTCGCGTTCGCCACCGACACGGTCGACGACGCCGCGCGGTCCACTGTGGACCGGTTGCGCGACGGGGAGGTTGCCCTGCTGGAGAACCTGCGGTTCAACCCCGGGGAGACCAGCAAGGACGAGCAGGAGCGGGGCGACTTCGCCGCGCAGCTCGCCCAGTTCGGACAGTTCTATGTGGACGACGCGTTCGGGGCCGTGCACCGCAAGCACGCGAGCGTCTACGACGTCGCCAAGCTGCTGCCGCACTACGCGGGCCAGCTGGTCGTGCGCGAGCTCGACGTCCTGTCGCGGCTGACCGGCGACCCGGAGCGGCCCTATGTCGTCGTGCTCGGCGGCTCGAAGGTCTCCGACAAGCTCGCCGTCATCGAGGCGCTGCTGCCGAAGGTCGACAAGCTGCTCATCGGCGGGGGCATGTGCTTCACGTTCCTCAAGGCCCAGGGTCACGAGGTCGGCCAGAGCCTGCTCGAGGCCGAGATGGTGGACACCTGCCGCGATCTGCTGGCCCGCGGCGGCGACAAGATCCTGCTGCCGGTCGACGTGGTGGCGGCGACGAAATTCGCGGCTGATGCCCAGTACAACATTGTGAAAGCAGACGCGATCCCGAGCGATCGGCTCGGCCTGGACATCGGTCCGGAGACGGCGGCTGCGTTCGCCGACGCGCTCGCATCGGCGAGGACCGTGTTCTGGAACGGGCCGATGGGCGTGTTCGAGCTGGCGCCGTTCGCGGCCGGCACGCGCGGCGTCGCCGAGGCGATCACCAAGGTCAACGGGTTCAGCGTCGTCGGTGGCGGCGACTCGGCCGCCGCGGTGCGGGCGCTGGGCATCGATGAGGGACTGTTCGGGCACATCTCGACCGGCGGCGGGGCGTCGCTGGAATACCTCGAGGGCAAGGCGCTGCCCGGCATCACCGCGCTGGAGGGCTGAGCAAGTGAGCGCTGCGGCGCACAGCACACAAACAAGGCGGCTGGACCTCAAGCCGCGCTTGCGTGGCCTCATCGGAAGACGGCGACCAAGGAGGCACAGTGAGTGACACCGGCCGCCGGCCGCTGGTGGCCGGCAACTGGAAGATGAACCTCAACCACCTCGAGGCCATCGCCCTGGTCCAGAAGCTCGCGTTCAGCCTGACCGAGCAGCAGCTCAACGACGTCGAGATCGTGGTGCTGCCGCCCTTCACCGACATCCGCAGCGTGCAAACGCTGATCGACGGCGACAAGCTGCTCATCGGATACGGCGCGCAGGACCTCTCCCCGCACCCGTCGGGCGCCTACACCGGCGACATCTCCGGTCCCATGCTCGCCAAGCTGGGCTGCCAGTACGTCGTCGTCGGGCACTCCGAGCGCCGCCAGTACCACCACGAGGACGACGCGGTCGTCAACGCCAAGGTGAAGGCGGCGCTGGCCAACAACATCGCGCCGATCCTGTGTGTGGGGGAGGGCCTGGAGGTCCGCGAGGCGGGCGAGCACGTGCCCCACACGCTGGCCCAGCTCGACGGCGCGCTCGACAAGGTGAAGACCGACCAGGTCGAGAAGGTCGTGGTCGCCTACGAGCCGGTGTGGGCGATCGGCACCGGCAAGACGGCCACCCCGCAGGACGCCCAGGAGGTCATCGGGGCGATCCGGACGCGGCTGGCCGAGAAGTACACCGGTGGCACGGCCGACCGGATCCGCATCGTCTACGGCGGCTCGGTCAAGCACAGCAACGTGGCCGGCATCATGGAGCAGCCCGACATCGACGGCGCGCTGGTCGGCGGGGCCAGCCTCGACGCCGAAGAGTTCGTGCGCATCGGCCGGTTGGGTAAGTAATTTTCAGCGCAGCGTGACCGCGTCGGAGCGGTGAGTCCCGAAGTTTTCTCACGCTCCGGCGCGGCCTACAGTGGCCGTCGTGAGCAAGGCCTTTCCCCTGTCGCTGTTGGCCGTGGCGCTCCTTGCGACCGCCGCGTGCAACAACGCTGACGCCTCCAACGGTCCGCAGCCGCCCAAGACCGGCGGAACCCTCCGCGTGGTCACGAGTGCCCTGCCGTCGCATCTGGACCCCCAGCGGGTCGCCAGCGCGACCGAGGCCAACATCAGCCGGCTGACCACCCGCACGCTCACCACGTTTCGCTCCGACCCCGGCTCGGCCGCCAGCGAGATCGTCGGCGACTTGGCCACCGACACCGGCCGGCCCAGCGACAACAACAAGACCTGGGACTTCAAGCTCAAGGACGACCTGCGCTGGGAGGACGGCTCCCCGCTGACGTGCGCCGACGTCAAGTACGGGGTGGAGCGCAGCTTCTCCAGCCTGCTGTCGGTCTCCCAGGTGTACGCGAAGACCTACCTGGCCGGCGCCGATGCCTACCAGGGGCCGTTCGTCGGCGGCAACAACAACGGCAAGGGACTGACCTCGGTTCAGTGTGTCGACCAGCGCAACATCCGGTTCACGCTGTCCACGCCGGTCGGTGACTTCGGCTACACGGTCGCCATGTCGGTGTTCGCGCCGGTGCCCGCCAAGCAGGACACCAAGACCGGCTACGACAAGCGGCCGTTCTCCAGCGGGCCCTACAAGATCGAGCAGGTCACCGACAAGCAGATCACGTTCGTGCGCAACCAGTACTGGGACCGGCGCACCGACCAGGTCCGCAAGGCCTATCCGGACCGGATCGTCGTCGCGTCCAACGACGACCTGCCCACGGTGACCTCGAACATCATCGAGAGCGACGGCGAGTGGGCGGACACCGTCGATCTTGACAAGAACATCGCGCCGAACTTCGTCCAGCAGGTCATCAACGACCCCGAACTGTCGGCCCGCGCGATCCAGGGCTCCTACAGCAACATCCGGTACATCGCGATCAACACCAAGACGATTCCCAACCCGGACTGCCGCAAGGCGCTCATCTACGCCTTCGACAAGCGCAAGTTCCGCTCGGCCCTCGGCGGCTCGGTGTTCGGCGACTTCGCGACGACGATGATCTCCCCGTCGCTCAAGGCCCACAAGGACTTCGACCTCTACGACAGTGCGGCCAACATCGAGGGCAAGCCGGACGTGGCGCTGAAGCTGCTGGACAACGCCCGGACGAGCGGCAAGCCGTGCCCGGCGGTGATCACGATCGCGATCCCCGACCAGAAGGACGTGCGGCGGCTGATCGCGACGGTCGTCGAGACGTACCAGCAGATCGGCATCCAGCTCAAGATCAACGCGCTCGATCCGGCGACGTACTTTGACAAGATCGGCAATCCGGCCAACGGCAACGACCTCCTCTGGGCCGGCTGGGTCGCCGACTGGGCCAACGGCTCGGCCGTCATCCCGCCGCTCTTCGACGGCCGGCTCATCCCGAAGAAGGCCAACGCCACCAACAACCAGGACTATTCGCTGCTCAACGACCCGCAGATCAACGACCTGATCTCGCAGGCGCTGGAGGAGTCGGTGCCGGACCGGCAGTACAAGCTCTGGGGCGAGCTCGACGAGAAGATCCAGGCCCAGGCGGTGACCATTCCGATCCTGTATCTGAAGGCGCTTCGAATGTCGGGGACCAACGTGCGCGGCGGGTTCATCCACCCGCAGTACGGGCAGCCCGACCTGAACGCCCTGGGGCTCGGCAAGTAACGACGGCAGGCTATCCTGGAGCGACCGCCTGCCCACCCGCTGAGAGGACCCGCGCGCCATGACGGCGTTCGCCATCACGCTGATCGTGCTGCTCGTCATTACGAGCGTCATCTTGACCCTGCTCGTGCTGCTGCACCGCGGCAAGGGCGGCGGGCTGTCGAGCATGTTCGGCGGTGGGGTGTCCTCGAGCCTCGCCGGTTCGTCGGTTGCTGAGAAGAACCTGGACCGTTACACCATTTTGGTGGGCATCATCTGGTTCGCGTGCATCGTCGGGCTTGGTCTCTGGCTGAAAATTGTGCAGAACGGTTAGTGCCTGAACACGTTCAGCGTCCTAGACTCATGCGGTCCGACCAGGGCCGCATGTGCATTTCCGGCCCGGTCTCCTGCACTGTCAGACGATTAACCCCCCAGTCGACAGGAGCAACCAGCAGTGGTGAGTGGCAATGCCATCCGTGGCAGCCGTGTGGGCGCCGGACCGATGCGCTGGAGCGAGCGTGGTGAGCAGGCCCCCCGGCAAGAGATGTCCTACTGGTGCGCCAATGGGCACGTGACCCAGCCATCGTTCGCCGCCGACGTGCAACCGCCGCCGTTGTGGGACTGCCCGCGCTGCGGCCTCCCGGCCGGGCCGGACCGGACCTCACCGCCGGCCCCGCCCCGCGCCGAGCCTTACAAGACCCATTTGGCGTACGTGAAAGAGCGCCGCACCGACGCCGACGGTGAGGCGATCCTCGCTGAAGCGCTGGCCAAGCTCCGCCAGCGCCGCGCTTAGAACCTAGGTCCGCAGGCTGCGGAACCGCGGCGGCACCTCGCGGGCGGCCGCCCGGTCGAGCAGCCAGAGCGTGTTGTCGACGCCATGCACGCCGGCGGCCGGCACCTGCACGGGCCCGGCCCCGGCGAGGGCCATGCCGACCGCGTTGGCCTTCTCCGGCCCGGCCGCGATCAGCCACACCTCTTCCGCGGTGTTGATCGTCGGCAGGGTGAGCGTGAGCCGGACGGGCGGCGGCTTCGGGCTGCCCCGCACCGCCGCGACCTCGCGCGCCTCGTAGGCGACCGGGTGC
>Ga0207661_10001342_pt1 | contig 16514 bp, 12 predicted proteins | sample KBSC713LmetaG_FD_184337 | JGI IMG/M metagenome (GOLD analysis project Ga0207661, IMG submission 184337) | Corn rhizosphere microbial communities from Kellogg Biological Station, Michigan, USA - KBS C7.1-3L metaG (SPAdes) (version 2) | ecosystem: Host-associated > Plants > Roots > Rhizosphere ...
GGCCAGATCGAGGAATATCTGAAGACCTATCGCGGTGAGGGCATTCAGCACATCGCCTGTGGCTGCCGTGACATCTACCGCACCATCGAAGGCCTGCGCGCCGCCGGCCTGCCGTTCATGCCGTCACCGCCCGACACCTATTTCGAGCGGATCGATACGCGTCTGCCCAAGCATGGCGAGGACGTCGCGCGGCTCAAGACCAACGGCATCCTGATCGACGGCGAGGGCGTAGTCGATGGCGGCCAGACCAAGGTGCTTTTGCAGATCTTCTCCGCCAACGCGATCGGGCCGATCTTCTTCGAGTTCATCGAGCGCAAGGGCGACGACGGTTTCGGCGAGGGCAATTTCAAGGCGCTGTTCGAATCGATCGAGGAGGACCAGATCAGGCGTGGCGTGTTGAAGGTGGACCACGCGGCGTAGGTTTCTCCGTCATTGCGAGCGAAGCGAAGCAATCCATACCTCGGCACGGGGAAAAATGGATTGCTTCGTCGCTTCGCTCCTCGCAATGACGGTAGACGCTATCTCCCCGCCTTCCACGCGCTCACTAGCCCGCCGAGATCCACCACCTCCGGCTCGCGGATCGCGGAGGGGGTGCGCGAGAAGCGCGGGGCGGGGGCAGGCTGGGTCACGCCGTGACGCTCTACGAACACGTTGCGCGCGGCCATGTGCGGATGCTTCGGCGCTTCCGCCATGGTGAGGATCGGCGCAAAGCAGATGTCGGTGCCTTCCATGATCTTGCACCACTCCACGCGGCTCTTGCTCTTGAACACCTCGGTCAGCTTCGCCTTCAGATCCGGCCAGGCCTTGCGGTCCATTTGTGCGTTAAAGCATTCCTCGGACAAGCCGGCATGCTGGCGCAGCAGCGCGTAGAACTGTGGCTCGATCGAGCCGATCGAGATGAAATTGCCACAGGAGCATTCATAGACGCCGTAGAAATGCGCGCCGCCGTCGATGAAATTGTTCTCGCGGCCCTCGACCCAGCGGCCGATCGCGGTCATGTCGAAGAACATCGACATCAGCGACGCCGCGCCGTCGCACATGGCGGCATCGACCACCTGGCCCTTGCCGGACTTCGACGCTTCGAGCAGTGCCGCGAGCACGCCGACCACGATGTAAAGCGCGCCGCCGCCGAAATCGCCCACGAGATTGAGCGGCGGCACTGGCCGTTCCTTGGGCCCGATCGAGGCGAGCGCGCCGGTGATCGAGATATAGTTGATGTCATGGCCAGCGGCATTCGCGAGCGGGCCTTCCTGGCCCCAACCGGTCATGCGGCCATAGACGAGCTTGGGGTTGCGCGCGAGCACGACGTCGGGGCCAAGCCCGAGCCGTTCCATCACGCCGGGCCGGAAACCTTCGATCAGCGCGTCGGCGCCAGAGAGCAGGTCGAGCACCTGCGCGATCGCGGCCTTGTCCTTCAGGTCGAGCTCGACGATCTTGCGGCCGCGTCCGGCGACCGACTTCAGGCTCTTCTTCGCGCCGACACGGTCGAGGGTGACGACTTCGGCGCCCATATCGGCCAGCATCATGCAGGCAAACGGGCCCGGGCCGATGCCGGCGAATTCGACAATGCGGAATCCTGCAAGCGGACCGGTGGCGTGGACAGTTGTCCGGGGAGCGGGTTTGTCGAGCATGTTGTCGCGTCCTGAGCGATTCCCGGCAAATGTCTCGCCTCGCGCGCAGGGTGGCAAGCGTCTTTTGCGCCAAGCTATCTACAAAAGACGATGCGGCGCACCGGGATGGCGCGCCGCATCAAAAAACTTGCGTTGAGTGGCTATCAGCCGGCCGCGGCGACCGCGCGTTGCGCCATCACCTTGACCAGATTGGCGCGGTAGTCCGCCGAGCCGTGGATGTCGCTGAGCAGGCCGTTCGCCGGTACCCTTACGCTGTCGAGCGCGCCTGGCGACCAGTTCGATTTCAGCGCCGCCTCGATCGCGCCGACGCGCATCACGCCGCTTTGCGAGGCGCCGGTCGCGGCGGCGCGCACCTCGCCCGATTTTGTCTGGGCGACGAACACGCCGGTCAGCGCAAACCGCGAAGCCGGATGCGGGAACTTGGCATAGCCCGCTTTTGCCGGAACCGGGAACGAAACCGCGGTGATGATCTCGCCATCGCCGAGCGCGGTCGAGAACAGTCCCTTGAAGAACTCATCCGCCGAGATCGAGCGCTTGTTGGTCTTCACCGTGGCGCCGAGCGCAAGCACTGCGCTCGGATAATCCGCCGCCGGATCGTTGTTGGCGAGCGAGCCGCCGATGGTGCCGCGATAGCGCACCGCGGGGTCGCCGATCTGCGAAGCGAGGTGGGCGAGCGCAGGTATCGCTTTCTGCAGCGCCGCGTTGGTCGCGACGTCATAATGCGGCGTTGCCGCCCTGATCGTCACGGTGTCGCCGGACACCTCGACCCCGATCAGATCCTTGATCGTGCTGAGGTCGATCACATCCGAGGGCGAAGCGAGCCGTTGCTTCATCACCGGAAGCAAGGTCTGTCCGCCCGAGAGGTACTTCGCTTCCTTGCCCTTGGCGAACGTTGCCGCGGCATCGTCGACCGAGGAAGCGCGATGATAGGTGGTCTCGTACATGGCGTTTCCTCCCTTAGCCGTGCAGCACGTGCCAGACGCGATCGGGTGTCGCCGGCATTTCGAGCTTGTTGTTGCCGATCGCGTCCGTGATCGCGTTGATCACGGCCGCCGACGCGCCGATCGCGCCGGCTTCGCCGCAGCCCTTGACGCCGAGCGGATTACCCGGACACAGCGTCGTGGTGTGGGAGAGCTTGAACGACGGCAGGTCGTCAGCGCGCGGCATGGTGTAGTCCATGAACGACGCGGTCACGAGCTGACCGCTTTCGTCATAGACCGCGCCTTCGAGCAGCGCCTGGCCGATGCCCTGCGCAAGCCCGCCATGGACCTGGCCTTCGACGATCATCGGGTTGATCAGTCGGCCGAAATCGTCGGCCGCCACGAAGTTGATGAAGGTGGTCTTGCCGGTGCCCGGATCGACCTCGAGCTCGCAGATATAGGCGCCGGCCGGAAAGGTGAAGTTGGAGGGATCGTAGAACGCGGTCTCCTTCAAGCCGGGCTCCATCCCCTCAGGCAGGTTATGCGCGGTATAGGCCGCGAGCGCGACCATCGGCAGCGCCAGCGACTTGTCGGTGCCGGTCACCTTGAACTCGCCGTTCTCGATGACGATGTCGCCCTCGGACGCCTCGAGCAGATGCGCCGCGATCTTCTTCGCCTTCGACTCGACCTTCTCCATCGCCTTGACGATGGCGCTGCCGCCGACCGCGATCGAGCGCGAGCCGTAGGTGCCCATTCCGAACTGCACCTTGTCGGTGTCGCCATGGACGATCGAAACCTGGCTGATGGGAACGCCGAGGCGTTCCGAGATCAATTGCGCGAACGACGTCTCGTGACCCTGGCCATGGCTGTGCGTGCCAGTGAGAACCTCGATGGTGCCGACGGGATTGACCCGGATTTCGGCGGATTCCCATAAGCCCACGCCGGCGCCGAGACTGCCGACCGCTTTCGACGGCGCAATGCCGCAGGCCTCGATGTAGCAGGAGATGCCAATGCCGCGGAGCTTGCCTTCCGATTTCGCCTTCGCCTTGCGGCCGGCGAAGCCCGCATAGTCGATCGCCTTCTTCGCTGCCTCGAGCGAGGCATTAAAGTCGCCGGTGTCATAGGCCATGATGACCGGCGTCTGGTACGGGAACTGGGTGATGAAATTCTTCTGCCTGAGGTCGGCCGGGTCGACCTTCAATTGCCGCGCCGAGGTCTCCATCATGCGCTCGAGCAGATAGCTCGCTTCCGGACGGCCCGCGCCTCTGTAGGCATCGACCGGCGTGGAGTTGGTGTAGACAGCTATCACCTCGGCATAGATCGCCGGGATGACATACTGCCCCGACAGCAGCGTCGCGTAGAGATAGGTCGGCACCGCGGACGAGAACAGCGACATATAGGCGCCGAAATTCGCGTGGGTCTTCACCCGGAGCCCCAGGATCTTGTTGTCCTTGTCGAACGCCATCTCCGCCTTGGTGACGTGGTCGCGGCCATGGGCGTCAGTCAGGAAGGATTCCGAGCGATCGGCGGTCCACTTGATCGGCCGGCCGACTTTCTTGGATGCCCACAGGCAGACCATCTCCTCGGGATAAACGTAGATCTTGGAGCCGAAGCCGCCGCCGACATCCGGCGCGATCACGCGCAGCTTGTGCTCGGGAGCGATGTTGTAGAACGCCGACAGCACGAGACGGGCGACATGCGGGTTCTGCGATGTGGTGTGGAGCGTGAAATGCTCTTCGGCGCTGTCATAGTCGGCAACCGCGGAGCGCGGCTCCATCGCATTCGGCACCAGGCGGTTGTTGGTGAGCTCCAGCGTCACCACGTTGGCGGCCTTGTCGAAGGCGCCTTTGACGGCGGCCTCATCGCCGAGGTGCCAGTCATAGATGATGTTGCCGGGCGCTTCCGGATGCAGCTGCGGCGCGCCGGGCTTGATCGCGGCCTTGATATCGGGCGCGGCCGGAAGCTCGTCGTAATTCACCACCACGGCTTCGGCGGCGTCGCGAGCCTGGTTCTTGGTTTCGGCGATCACCACCGCGACCGCCTGGCCGACAAAGCGCACCGTCTCCGGCGCCATCGCGGGCCATGCGCCCATCTTCATCGGCGAGCCGTCCTTCGACGTGATGGCCCAGCCGCAAATGAGATTGCCGACCTTGTCGTCGACCAGCTGCTGCCCGGTCAGGACAGCGATCACGCCCGGCATCTTCATCGCCGCAGAAGTGTCGATGCTCTTGACCCTTGCATGTGCATGCGGGCTGCGAATGAATTGGGCAAAGGTCAAGCCCACGAGCTTGATATCGTCGACGTAACGGCCCTTGCCGGTGATAAAACGTCGGTCTTCCTTGCGCACGACGCTGGCGCCAATGCCTTCAACACCCATGTCTGTTCTCCCCTACCGGAGTTTCTGATCCGCCAATTCCATCGAATGCGGCGGTCGTTGATTTCTGTATTTGGGGCGAGCGGCTATTCGGCCGCCTGCGAAACCTTCATGCGGCCGGCTGCGTCCAGCACCGCCTTGACGATATTGTGATAGCCGGTGCAGCGGCAGATGTTGCCTTCGAGCTCGTGGCGGACGGTCGCCTCGTCGAGCTTGCCACCATGGCGATGCACGATGTCGATCGCCGACATGATCATGCCCGGGGTGCAATAGCCGCACTGCAGGCCATGATTGTCGCGGAACGCCGCCTGCATCGGGTGCAGCTCGTCGCCTTTCGAGATGCCCTCGATCGTCGTGACGTTGGAGCCCGCGGCCTGTCCGGCCAGCATGGTGCAGGATTTTATGGCGCGGCCATCGACATGCACGACGCAGGCCCCGCATTGGCTGGTGTCGCAGCCGATATGGGTGCCGGTCAGGTTCAGATTGTCGCGCAGGAGATGGACCAGAAGCGTGCGATCCTCGACATCGACCGAAACCGCCTTGCCGTTCACTGTCAGTTTGACTGTCGACACTACTCCCTCCCGATGATTTCTAATTGGTCCAATTAGAAACAGTGGGCGGAACTTTGCAACTGGGAAATTAGTCAGGAAACTCCCGTGACGCAGCGATGCTCTCGCTGCTGCCGATGCCCGAAAGGGCGTGCGCCCCGTGCATTTACTCACCCTTATCCATTCTGCCTTACTTTGGCCCACTGAGCCGGGAGCGCCGTTTCCGGCTCCGTCGCGCTTTGCGGGCAAGCCGGGCTTTGGGGGGTGGAATGTCAGGACGGGCCAAGTCGAAATCGTGGTTCTCGAAGCTTCCGACCCTACGCTTCCGCGCCAAGATCCTGCTCGGCTTTGCGCTGGTGCTGGTGATCTCCGCGGTCAGCCTTGGCACTGCCTATTTCGGCTTCGAGCGGGTGTCCCAGGCGGTCGCCGCCTACCGCAGCAGCGTTGCGGAAGCCGACCTTGCCCGCAATATCGACCGCGAGCTGATTTCCTACCGCCTGCTGGTCAAATATTATGTGGTCACCGGCACGGAGGACGACGCCAAGGCGGCCCAGGCGGCCGAAGCCAGCCTGAACGCCGCCATCGACAAGGCGCTCGCCAGCACGAAGACGCCGGCGCGCCGCGAGGGGCTTAACAAGCTCGCGACCGAGTTCAAGAATTTCGCCTCCATCTTTGCCGAGATCGTCAAGGTCAAGGGCGAGAGCGCGCTGATCGTGCAGAACCGGCTCCAGACCAACGCCAACATGCTCAAATACAGGCTCGACGACATCGTGAGCAACGCTTCCGAAGCCGAGTCGCCGGCCATCGAGGCCGCCATCAAGAAGGTGACCACGCAGTTTCAGGCGGCAAGCGCCGCCGCCGACGTGTTCGTCATCAATTCGGACCAGACGGTAGCCGATAGCGTGCTGGCGCGTCTGCAATTTGTTGATGCTGCGTTCGGCGCGGCCTACTCAATGGATGACAAGACCGTGACAGGCTTGAAGGAAGCCAAGGGCTATCTGGAAGCCTATCGCGACGCCCTGAAGCAGCTCGTCGAGAACTCCAAGACGGTGGCCGATCTCGTGACGCAAATGAGCGGCTCCGCCGGCGCGATCAGCCAGGGCGCGGGCGACATGAAGGCCGACCTCCTCGCCGAGCAGCAGCGGCTGGAAGCCGACAGCAGCGACATCGTCGGCCAGACCGAGAAGCTGATCGTCATGCTCGCGGTCGGGGGCACCCTGCTTGGCGCCGCGCTGGCGCTGTTGCTCGGCCGTGGTATCTCGCGGCCGATGATCGCGATGTGCAGGGCGATGCGCGAGCTCGCTTCCGGCAATTTCGACGTGGTGCTGCCCGGCCTCGGACAACGGGACGAGATCGGCGAAATGGCGGGCGCGGTCGAGGAGTTCAAGCTGCAGGCGATCGCCAAGGCTGAGCGGGATGCGGCGGCCCAGGAGGCGCAGAATCGCGAAGCGGGCGCGGCGCGCCGGGCCGAGCTCATTCGCTTTGCCGACGATTTCGAGACCGCAGTCGGCTCGATCGTGTCCAACGTATCGGCTTCCGCCGTGCATCTGGAGCAGGCCGCCGGCACGCTCACGCGCACGGCCGAAACCACGGAGGGTCTGTCGAGCCAGGTCGCCGGCTCATCCGAGACCGCCTCGAGCAACATCCAATCGGTCGCCTCCGCGACCGAGGAATTGTCAACGTCGGTGGATGCGATCGGTAAGCAGGTGCGCGAGTCCAATCGGATCGCGGAAGCCGCTGTCGTGCAGGCGCAACAGACCGATTCGCGGATCGGCAAATTGTCGCGCGCGGCGTCCCAGATCGGCGACGTCGTCAAGCTGATCACCGCCATTGCCGAGCAGACCAACCTGCTCGCGCTCAATGCCACGATCGAGGCGGCGCGGGCTGGCGATGCCGGCCGCGGCTTCGCCGTGGTGGCATCCGAGGTGAAGTCGCTCGCGAGCCAGACCGCGAAGGCGACCGAGGACATTTCCAATCACATCGCCGGCATGCAGGAGGCGACGCAGGAATCGGTTGCGGCGATCAAGGAGATCGGCGCGACCATCTCGCAGATTTCAACCATCGCCTCCTCGATCACCAACGCAGTCGAGCAGCAAGGCGTTGCGACGCAGGAGATCGCGCGCAGCGTCCAGAGCGTCGCCCAGGGCACGCGCGAGGCGGCCGCCAATATCGTCGAGGTCAATCGCGGTGCGACCGAAACCGGCTCGGCTTCCGAGGAAGTCCTGAAGTCCGCAAAAGCGCTATCGAGCGAAAGCACGCGGCTGCGCAGCGAGCTCGACCGCTTCATGCAGAACATCCGCGCGGCGTAGTTCGCCGCGCTCTCCGTCGTCCCGCACGCTAGTGGCGGCCGCCCACGAGATCGAACTGGGATGCGTTGGACAGCGACGGCGACGGCGTGTCACTGTCGAGGCACCCGGACTGCTGGGTGTAGCCGAAGCCGAGTGACAGGCTGAGGTTCGACGCCGGCTTGAATTCCACACCCGCATGGGCGCTATAGCCGGCCGTGCCGGAGACGGGGCTGAAGGGGCTCACGGGGTCACCGAGGCCGGTATTGTATTTCAAGGTGTCGAGCCCGCCGACGATCCTGACCGGCGAGTTCTGGAAGTTGTAGCCGAACTGCACCCCCTGGTAAGCGAGACTGCCGAATGCACCGCTCTGGCTAAAGCCGTTCATGCTCAAGCCGAGATTGCCGCCTTCGGCGCCGACGAACAGGCCGTTCGGAAGCGTGTAGCGCGGATAGCGGGCGGCGCTGCCGTCAAAGCTCGGAAAGTTGCCGTAGGTGTCAGCGCTCTGGCCGCTGGAAAGACTGCTACCGAAGCCGAGCGGCCAGCCTGGAATCCAATAGGACACCGGCCCAGATTGCGCGCAGGCCGCCCGGCCGCCCAAGACAAGCGCCACCAGCACCAATGCGAAACTTATTCTGCCTGAAAAACGGGACATCCGAGCTACCGACCAGTGATTTGAAATTATACGCGGCCTATCTCGGGAACGCCAGTGCGGCGGCGTCGGCCGCCGCATCATCAAAATGACTCATTATTCCCGGCCGAATTGATGCTTCAATTCCACTTTCGCCCGTTCGAGCCGCGCGCGTTGCGTCTTCGGCAGATTCTTCCCGGCGCGGTTGATGTAGAACGTCAGCATCGATAGCGCCGAGCGATACGCGCCCGATTTGCGGCGCCTGCTGTGCTCGGCGGAGCGTTTCAGCGAGGCTGCGATCTTCTTCGCGCTCGCCTGCTTGAATACGCCGCTTTTCAGGTCCAACGCATCGCTCTCGCGTGTCACGCGCTGCGACCAGCGTTTTGGCGCGGCCTTGCGCGGGCTCTTTCTTGCCGTTGTCTTTCGCACAGTTTTCTTTCGCCGTTCTGCCATGATCAGCTCCTTGTTTTCAGTGATAAGCGCCGCATCGCATGCAGTTCCTGGCCCACCGAGGGAACTCTGCGGCGACGGCGACGTTATGTCGCCGTGGCAGGCGCGGCCTTGCCGCATCACGCGCTAGAAGACCTCGGGAGCGCAGCGACCCGGGGTCGTTTTGCATTGGTTGATCCCAATGACCCTGCAACGCAGCCCGGCATTCGACGATCGCGCGGCCGCGGCCATGGCGCGAACCGATGACCGAATCATCGAGACCTCGATTCCCTCCCGGCTCGATGCCCTTACCTGGAGCGGCTTTCACACCCGCGTCGTGCTCGCGCTCGGCATCACCTGGATTCTCGACGGGCTCGAAGTCACGCTGGCGGGAGCGCTGTCCGGCGCCTTGAAGGAAAGCCCGGCGCTGCAATTCTCCAATTTCGATGTCGGCCTTGCCAACAGCTTCTATCTCGCCGGCGCCGTGCTCGGCGCGATCGGCTTCGGCTGGCTCACCGACCGCATCGGGCGGCGAAAACTCTTCTTCATCACGCTTGCGGTCTATCTCTCCGCGACGGCGGCGACCGCCTTTTCCTGGAATGTCGCGAGCTATGCGCTGTTTCGCTTCCTGACCGGCGCCGGCATCGGCGGCGAATACACCGCGATCAACTCGACCATCCAGGAACTGGTGCCGGCGCGCTACCGCGGCTGGACCGATCTTGTCATCAACGGCAGCTTCTGGATCGGCGCCGCGCTCGGCGCCGTCAGCGCGATCGTCCTGCTCGATCCCGCCGTGGCCGGGCCCGATCTCGGCTGGCGGCTCGCCTATTTCGTTGGTGCCACGCTCGGTCTCATCGTGCTGGTTATGCGGATGTGGATTCCGGAAAGCCCGCGCTGGCTGATGATCCACGGCCACCCCGATGAAGCGCATGAGATCGTCGACAGTATCGAACGCTCCGTGATCGGGCACGACCAGCATGCGCAGGCGCAGAGTTTTGCCAAGATCAAGCTCCGGATGCGCGATCACACGCCGCTTGCCGAGGTCGCGCACACGCTGTTCTCGACCTATCGCCAGCGTTCGTTGGTCGGGCTTTGCCTGATGGCGGCGCAGGCGTTCTTCTATAATGCGATCTTCTTCACCTTCGCGCTGGTGCTGACCGATTTCTATGGCATCGCCTCGGATCAGGTCGGCTGGTACATCCTGCCCTTTGCGGCCGGCAATTTTCTCGGGCCGCTGCTGCTCGGCCGTCTGTTCGACACGCTGGGCCGGCGTACCATGATCACTCTGACCTACGGCATCTCAGGCGTGCTGCTCGCGCTCTCGGGCTATCTGTTCTCGATCGGCGTGCTCAGCGCGCAAACTCAGACCATCGCCTGGATGGTGATCTTCTTCTTCGCCTCGCCCGCGGCAAGCGCGGCCTATCTCACCGTCAGCGAGACCTTTCCGCTGGAGGTGCGGGCGCTTGCGATTGCGCTATTCTATGCGATCGGGACCGGGATTGGCGGCGTGATCGGCCCGGCGCTGTTCGGCGTGCTGATCGACACCGGCTCGCGCGTCAGCGTGTTCGGAGGCTATCTTTTCGGTGCGGCGCTGATGGTCGCCGCCGCCCTTGTGGCGTGGCGCTATGCGGTGGCCGCCGAGCGGCAACCGCTGGAATCCGTCGCAAAGCCGCTCGCATCTGTGGAGTAATATGAGATGAAACAGGATCTGGCCGAGATGCGGTCGAAAGATGCGAAATCGTCGCGCGATGACGGGGCGGCGCCGGAGGCGGTTCCGGGCCCGCATCTGCTGGTGCCGCATCTTTCGGAGATTGCGCTTTTGCTCGACATCGACGGCACGCTGCTCGAGCTGATGCCGACGCCGCGCGAGGTCTATGTGCCGACCGGGCTCTCCAAGACGCTGAACGGCCTGCTCGAAAAGACGTCCGGCGCGCTCGCGCTGGTCAGCGGCCGCTCGCTCAACGACATCGACCTGATCTTCGCACCGGATCAGTTTCCCGCGGTCGGCGGGCATGGCGCGGAAATGCGAATTGCCGCGGATAGCGATGCCGTCGCAGCCCACGCGCCGCCGCTGGACAAGGAATTGAAGCTTCGGCTCGCCACGGTGGCAAAGCTCAGCCCGGGAATCCTGCTGGAAGACAAGGGCTACTCGCTGGCGCTGCACTATCGGCTGGCGCCGCACGCCGAGAAGGCGATCTACGAAGCGGTGTCGCTCATTCGCGCCGACCTGCCGAACGCGCCGATCGAGGTCCTGCCCGGCAAGTTCGTCTGCGAGATCAAGCATTCCGGCTTCACCAAGGCGACCGGCGTGCGCGAATTGATGACGCTTGCGCCGTTCAGGGGCCGCAGGCCGCTGTTCATCGGCGATGACGTAACCGATGAAACCGTATTCGCAATTCTGCCCGATTTCGACGGGCTCGCCTTCTCGGTCGGGCGGCGTGCACAGGGTGTGGCCGGTCATTTCGATGCGCCGAGTGACGTACGCGAGTTCCTTGCGCGACTCCTCGATGACCAAAGCGGGGCGAGCGCGTCCAAAACGTGACGTGAGCGCCACGCTGTGATCGCGGCTTGGCTGCCATTGTGGCGCTCTCGCGTTTTTCGCGCTGTTTGCGTGCTCTTTCTGCATCAGGGTTTTTCTTTGTGTGTCGGAACCGCAGTTCCGTCGCACACAGTCCGAATTCGGTTTCAATTCTTCACGATCCTCAAAGGAACCATATTGATGAACGGCAGTTAAATGCCGGTCCTATCAGGAGAGGCAGCCTCGTGAATCTCGTCGTCGTTTCCAATCGCGTCGCGCGCGCCAAAACCAATGAGCCGATGACCGGCGGACTGGCGGCAGCCTTGCTGCCGGTGGTCGAGAATTCCGGTGCGATCTGGGTCGGCTCGTCCGGCCGCGTGCGCGATGGGCTGCAGAAGGAACCGCTCGCCGAAATCGAGGCGCTCGGCGCCGGCGCGCTGGCGATGCTCGATCTGCCGGCGGCGCATTACGGCGGCTACTATGAAGGCTTCGCCAATTCCGCATTGTGGCCGGCGCTGCATTCGCGCAGCGACCTGATCCGGGTGACGCAGGGCGACTACCTCAGCTATCGCGAGGTAAACGCCTTCATGGCGCGCGCGCTGCTCCGCTTCAACAAAGCGGACGCCGCGTTCTGGGTGCAGGACTATCATTTCCTCGCGCTCGGCGCCGAGCTGCGCGAGCTGGGCGTCACCGCCCCTGTCGGCTTCTTCCTGCACACGCCGTGGCCCGGGCACAGCATCATGGAGGGCGTGCCGCATCATCGCGAGCTGATCGAGGCGATGCTGGCCTATGATCTCATCGGTTTTCAGACCGAGAACGATCGCGACAATTTTCTCGAATACATCAAATCCAATCTCGAGCTTTCGATTCGCGACGACGTGGTAACGTCCCGGTACGGCCGCACGCGCGCGGCGGTGTTTCCGATCGGCATCGACACGGAGAAGTTCACGGCCGCCGCCGCAAAGGCCGCGACGCATCCGGAGGTGTCGCGACTGCGGCGCAGCCTGAACGGCGAACGGCTCGCCATCGGCGTCGATCGTCTCGACTATTCCAAGGGACTGATCAACCGCATCAGCGCCTTCGACCGGATGTGGACCGATCATCCGCATCTGGCGCGCTCGGTGTCGCTATTGCAGATCGCCACTCCTTCGCGCGGCGGCATTGAGGCCTATGGCAAGCTGCAATGCGATGTCGCGAGGCTGGTCAGCGACGTCAATGGCCGCCATGGCGAGGTCGACTGGATTCCGATTCGTTATCTCAACAAGGGATTTAGCCAGGCCGTGCTTGCGGGACTCTACCGCACCGCGCAGGTCGGCGTGGTGACGCCGCTGCATGACGGCATGAACCTGGTCGCCAAGGAATATGTCGCCGCGCAAAACCCGGCCGATCCTGGCGTGCTGGTGCTGTCGAAATTCGCGGGCGCCGCGAACGAGCTCGACACCGCGCTGCTGGTCAATCCGCATGATATCGACGGCATGGCGCACACCATCGCGACCGCGCTGTCGATGCCGCTGACCGAGCGGCGCATGCGCTATGAAGCGATGATGCAGAAGCTGCGCGTCCACTCGATCCAGCAATGGTTCTCCGATTTCATCGAGGCGTTGGGCGAGTGCCAGACCGACAGGGCGGAACGTCCGCCGGCGGAGAGGCCGACGCTGTGGCCGCTGCGTTCGGCCGGATCTTCAGCGGCGCCGCGTCTGTACTGAGCTTTCAATAACAATACGGCACGCCATCGAGGGTGGGGCAGCGCGTCTGCGCGGCTGGATTCTCCATCGGCACCGAGCCCTTGCCGCGGCCGCCGACGATGACGCCCTGGCCGACGATCACCGACGATTTGTTGCCGATGATGACGCTCGGATGCGGCGAGGCGAGGTTCGACCTGGTCCCGTCCGGCCAGATGATGGCATCGCCGGTGAAGACGCCGCGCCTGCCGTCGTCGCAGGTGACGTCGTTGCCTTGCCTCGTGCAGTTCTGCGCCATCGCGGGTCCCGCGCAACCCACCGCGATCGTCGCGGCCGCCATTCCAAACGCCAGTTTCCGCTTGATGCTCATATCGTCCTCTCCAGGCCGGCCGCCGCTCAAATCAGTCGTCGGGTCTGAGCGGTTCCGGGTTCATCTCGGTGCGGAGTAGCGCTCCCCAAAGGCCGGCGCTCGCAAGAAAATACCGTTTATTGTCAATATGTTGGGTAAAAGTCACGCCGGGCGCGCGGCATCCGCTTGCAAAAACCCTCCTGCCGCTTCAAGAGATGGCTCCCCGGAGAGATGGCCGAGTGGCTTAAGGCGCACGCTTGGAAAGCGTGTGTGCGGGAAACTGTACCGTGGGTTCGAATCCCACTCTCTCCGCCACCTCTTTTTGATTTTAAAATTGTTTTCCGATTTTTGACCTCGGATAAATCGAGGTCTGAAGTTTTGGCGTGCTGTAGCAATAGATCCGGTGACTCTCAATCGGTGGATTTCGGTCCTCAAACCATCGACTGAGAGTGAGGGGATGATCACGTCCAAACCTGAAGTCGGCTGGTAAAACTTTGCAGCGTAAACAGTCCCTGGGCGGTGGCCAGTGCCGCGGACGAGATGTCGCTTTCGCTGCTTGCGATGGTCCGCGAAAACAGCTGTGCGAGCGGGGTTAGCGAAGCCAGCTGGTAGGTCTTTGCCAGTGGAATCAGCAGCCTCTGTTGTGCAGACCGGTGAAGACCGGCTTCCGCGAAGCCGATCAGCGCATTGAGGCCGCTTTGCAACAATTGAGACGTCTGCCGCACCGAGACATCTGCCGGCGGTGGCGGGGCGAAGTTGGCAACTCTTCTGCGCAGTCCCGCGATGATGCGGGAGACAGTGTCGGTTGCCTGAGGCTGGCTCTTGTCGGGAAAATCGAGCGACGTCTGGGTCTCACCCCAAAGCCCGATCGGCTCCAGCGTGATACGTCCGCCCTCAGGCCGAGCGATCGCGACAATTGCAAACGGCCGTTTGTTGCTGCCGTCGCCGATGGCGGCCTCAAGCGCGGCGATGCGACTGGCGCCAAGACCATGGCCTTCTTCGTTGTAATCGAGCGTGAGCGAAATCCAGGCGCCAGTGAAATCCATCAGCGGCCAACGCAGGCGCTGGGTCAGATCGTCAAACGCTACGGGGGCAATTCTGCTTGGAAGCAGGACCACGAGCTGTGCCGAAAGCGGTGGCGTATCGAGCGACGGCGCAAAGCACCGGGCGAGATGGTCGGCAAGGGTTGGCCAGGACACAAAAGCCAGACCGGCGAGCGGACTATCGGCATCCTGAGCCCAGGCGGTGATCGTCTCGCGGCTCGGCGCAAACGGTTGGATCGCCTCAGCGCGGCTCGTCTGCGACAAAGAGAGTCGGCCGGTGGTCGACGCCTGCGCGCCAGACAGGCGGAACGTGGTGGATGAAAGCCGGGCGAGCGTGTGGCCCCAGACCGACTGGGTGCGATAGGCGTCGCGCGGGTCAAAGCGCGTGTCGTGGGTGGTGCTCCTGGCGAGCGTGGCCGTAAACCGGCGCCCCGTCGCCGGCGCGACGAAGTGGCCAGTCACACCAACTGCTCCAGTGATCGTCTCGAACAGGGCCGCGCCAAGGCCGATCAGGTCGACATCGCCGATGGGTTCATATTCAGCGCGCACCGCACCCGCAAGTCTGCGCAAACGGCCGTTATCCTTGATCTGCGAAACCGCATACAGCAGGGCGCGGGCATTTGCGATCTCACGCAGCAACTCCACCGGATCATGGTTGACATTGCGCAACCGGCGCTGTTCCAGGCCCTCGGCGATGCGCCGCAGGCTTGCGGAAAGACGCGGCATTGCCTCGGCGCGACCGGACACCGCCAGCAGCATCAGCCGCTCTTCAAGCGCGCGCGATGGCACGGCGAACCCTTGCGAATAGGCGCGGCAGACCGCGTCCTGCATGGCGCCGAGCAACGGACCGTCGGGAACGAATTCCTTTTGATCGCCAACAGCTTCCGCCTCGTCGAGCTCGATGGCCTCGAGACCGAAATTGCGGCGCGCAGCAAGAATGGCGGCGGCATGGCCAGCCGGCCGGCGGCGCTCGGGCAGGCTGGAGGCGACGGCGGCCAACTCGCCCTTCGCCGGGATCACGACCTCGATTTCTTCTGTCGAGAGCCGCAGCACCACTTTGAGCGAGAGGGGGCCAGCTTCGACAGCGCTTGCTTCCGCGAGCGCCACGAGCCGTATTGCCTCGCGCAGAGCGGTCTTGCCGACGGCGGCCTGCAAGGATTTGCGGTCGAACGTGGCGAGGTGGCCCGGCCAATCGATCTCCGCTGTAGGTGCGGTCTGCTGCTCGCCGGCTTGCGTCCGCAGCGCCAGCACGACGGCGATCTTGTGCCGGCAGACGGCCGCAGCCGGACAGCTGCAGCGCGCCTTGGCGAGGCCCTTGTCGTCGAGCCGCACTGTGGCACCCTCGATGCTACCGACAATTTCGTCGTCGCTGGCGGATTCAAACTGCACCTTGGACGCATCGGCGCGGGCGCGGCGCACAATGCCCTTGGAGGACGCGGCCTCCAGGGTCGCATCATCGATTTGAGCATAAAGCGGGATGAGCTGCGCCATGATCGTAAGTAGATCCTTTAGTCCATCACGCCCACCAGCCATTCGGTGAAGCGATCGGGCGTCATCGCAGCGATGTGCATGCCGAGCCCCGCCAGCTTCTCGGCGGCAGAACGATTGAACACTGCCGCGCCGTGGTCGTCGAGGGCAGCGAGGCCGATCAGTCTGGTGCGGCCTTCCGCCAGACGTCGGACGCAGCGCAAGAGATCGGCGAGTGAGCCGCCTTCCTCGAAATCGCTGATCAGGGCGATGACGGTGCGGCTCGGGTTGGTGACAAGGCTCTCGCAATACGTCATTGCGCGCGCGATGTCGGTGCCACCGCCGAGCTGCACCGAGAGCAAGAGATCAACCGGATCGGCAAGCTTGTCGGACATGTCGACGATCGAGGTATCAAAGGCGACGAAGCGCACGTCAACGGCCGGCAATCCCGCCAAGATCGAGGCCATGATGGTGGCGTGGATCAGCGATCCCAGCATCGAGCCACTCTGGTCGACGCAAAGGATGATCGTCCATGGCATGCGCCGTTTCTTCCGCGACACAAAGTGCAACCGTTCGGCGATGACGGCCTTTCGCTTGGGGTCAAAGTGCCGCAGATTGTCCCGGATCGTGCGGCGGA
>Ga0207661_10001343_pt1 | contig 16509 bp, 16 predicted proteins | sample KBSC713LmetaG_FD_184337 | JGI IMG/M metagenome (GOLD analysis project Ga0207661, IMG submission 184337) | Corn rhizosphere microbial communities from Kellogg Biological Station, Michigan, USA - KBS C7.1-3L metaG (SPAdes) (version 2) | ecosystem: Host-associated > Plants > Roots > Rhizosphere ...
CGGGCGCCCCGCGCTCGGCCGCGATGGCAGTGGCCCGCGCCGCGTCCTCGATGTGGAGGAAGGACCAGACGCCCGTGCCCTCGCCGACGATCGGAAACTGGCGCTTGCGGAGCATCTCCGTGTGCGCGCCTCCGTCCTTCTCGAGCGACGTGCCCGGCCCGTAGAAGCCGCCGTAGCGGAGCACCAGGCCCTCGATGTCCGTGGCCTGGCTGACCACGCGCTCGAGGTGCTTGATCGCGGCCATGCCCTGACGCGCCTTCTTTGGCGGGTTGTCGTCGAGCGGATCCTCCTCGGTCTTGATCATCGAGCCCCGCTTCTCGTTCGGCCAGCCGCTGAAGCTCTGCGCGACGAAGCGCCGAGCGCCCGCCGCACGGGCGGCCTCGAGCAGGTTGTCCGTGCCCTCCGTGCGGAGCCGGTTGGTCAGCGCGAACGTCTTGTCCATGTTGCGAAAGCTGCCGATCGCCGAGAGGGCAGTGGCCTCGTGGATCACCACGTCCGGCTCTGCGCGCAGCACGGCGGTCATCACGGCATCGCGGTCGAGCACGTCGAGCACGACGCCCTCGGCGCCCGCTTCCTGAATCGGCGCGAGCTTCTTGCTCGACGTGGCTGTGGCCACCACCTCATGCCCGTTCGTTACGAGCATCGGCACGAGCTGCTTCCCGATCGCTCCGCTTCCGCCTGCCAGAAAGACCTTCATCTCAGTCTCCTTTGTCGCTTTCACCCCCTCAGACGGAACGGGCGTCGCGGCTGTGACACCGGGGACGTGTCACAGGACGAACCTCTCTACCGTCTTAGGGGCGATGACTGAGATCTACGAGGACCTGAGACCGCTCCTGTTCTCGATCGCCTACCGGATGCTCGGCTCGGCGAGCGAGGCGGAGGACATCGTGCAAGACGCGTTCCTGCGCTTTCACCAGGCCGCCAAGGAGGAGCAGATCGACAACCCGAAGGCGTACCTCTCCACGATCACCACGCGCCTGAGCATCGACCACCTGCGCTCCGCTCGCGTCAAGCGCGAGAGCTACACCGGCACCTGGCTGCCCGAGCCGCTGCTCACGGAGGAGGTGCCGGACGCGTCGCAGCACGCCGAGATGGCGGACTCGATGTCGATGGCGTTCCTCGTGCTGCTCGAAAGCCTGTCCCCGGTCGAGCGGGCGGTGTTCCTGCTCCGCGAGGTGTTCGACTACCCGTACGACGAGATCGCGCAGACGATCGGCAAGACGGAGGACAACACGCGCCAGCTCGCGGTGCGCGCGCGCAAGCACGTGGAGGAGCGGCGGCCGCGCTTCGAGGCGGACAAGAAGGCGCGCGACGAGCTGGCCGGCAGGTTCTGGGCCGCGGCCGAGGATGGCGACACCGAGGGCCTCGTGAAGCTCCTGGCCGACGACGTCGTGTTCTACGGCGACGGCGGCGGCAAGGGCCCGGCGATAGCGAAGCCGCTCTACGGCCGCGAGCGCGTGCTCAAGTTCGTGTTCGGCCTGATGAGGCTCGTGGGCCGGATGGGCGTGACGTTCGAGCCCTCCCAGGTCAATGGCGAGCCCGGCGTGATCGCGCGCGCGCCCGACGGCAGCATCGTCAGCGTCCTGTCGATGTCAATCGCCGACGGCCAGGTCATTTCACTGCGCTCGGTGGTGAACCCGGACAAGCTCGGCCACCTCGGCCCGACCGCCGATCTCTACGCGATGCTGGAGCAGGTGCGCTCGATCTAGCGGTCGAGCGCTTCGAGCACCGCGTCGAGCTCGTCCACGACGTCGCCGGTGAGCTTGACCTCGGCGTCGGCGTCGTAGGGCGTGCGCCCCTGGGTGACGAGCGCGAGGCAGCCGCCGTTTTCGAGCGTCACGCCCGGCAGCGACGCCACCGGGTAGACCTCGAGCGACGAGCCGATGGCCACCATCACGTCGGCCTCGGAGGCGAGTGCGAACGCCTCGGACATCGCCTCCTCCGGCAGCAGCTCGCCGAACAGCACCACGTCCGGCTTGAGCGGCGTGATGCACGCCTCGCACTCCGGCGTGCCCACGCCCGCGCGCAGCTTCTCGATCACCCGCTCGATGCCCACGCGCGCGCCGCATTCCGGGCACACGCTCCACTCGATCGAGCCGTGCACCTCCACCACGTTCTCGGAGCCCGCCTTGCGATGCAGGCGGTCGATGTTCTGCGTGATCACGCCTCGGATCACGCCGCGCGCCTCGAGCTCGGCGATGATCTCGTGCGCCGGGTTCGGCTCCTTGTCGCCCAGGGTCGCGAAGCGGTCGCCGTAGAAGTGCCAGAAGCGGTCCGGGTCGCGCCGGAAGACGTCGATATGGGCGACCTTCATCGGGTCGACCTTCTCCCACAGGCCCTTGCCCGGCGTGCGGAAGTCGGGGATCCCGGATGGCACGGACACGCCCGCGCCGGTGAGCACCACAGCGGCGTCGGCCTCGCTCAGCAGCTCGGCCACGCGGAGGGCGTCTGAGGTGGCTTGCGTCATTTGCCCTGGAATTTCGGGGTTCTCTTGCCGAGGAAAGCACCGATGCCCTCCCTGGCGTCCTCCGAACCGAAGACCTCGCCGAAGGCCTCGGCCTCCTGCTCGAGCCCCTTCGACAGCTTGCCGTGGTGCGACACGCGCTTGATCTTCTCGATGGCCAGCGGCGCCTGCTGCGCCAGCTTGCGCGCCCACGCGAGCGACGTGTCGAACAGCTCGTGGTCCGGCACCACCTGGTTCACCAGGCCGTGGTCGCGCGCCTCGTAGGCGCCGATCGGCGTGCCGGTGAGGTTCATCTCGAGCGCCTTGCCCTCGCCCACGAGCCGCGGCAGCCGCTGAGTGCCGCCGAAGCCGGGGATGATCCCCAGGTTGATCTCCGGCTGGCCGAACGTGGCGGACTCGGCGGCGATGCGGAAGTCGCACGCCATCGCCAGCTCGCAGCCGCCGCCGAATGCCAGCGAGTTCACCGACGCGATCGTGACCGTCCGCGAGCGGCCCATTCCCTCCATCAGCCCGTGGGCGGCTTCGAGCATCTTCCGCCCCTCCTTGTCGGGCCTCATCTGCGTGAACTCCTTGATGTCGGCGCCGGCCGAGAACGTGAACGGGTTGGACGACGCGATCACGAGCGCACGCGCCTTGCCGTCCACCTCCTTCCACACATCACCGAGCTCGGTGAGCAGTTGCGGGGACAGTGGGTTGGCGGGCGGGCGGTTGAGCCACGCGATCGCGATCGCGCCGTCCTCGCGCGTCTCGAGCAGCACGGTCTCGCGCTGGTCACCGTCGTCGGGCTGCGGGTAGGGGAAGAAGCCCTGGCCGGTCTTCTTGCCGAGCCGTCCCTGGGCGACCAGGCGGCGCAGGATCAGGGGCGGCTCGAACCATTCGCCCCACTCGGCGGCCGCGCGCTCGAGCGCCTCGAGCATCGTGTCGAGCCCGGCCTCGTCGGCGCGCGCGAACGGCCCGGGCAGGATTCCGGCTCCGGCCATCATGCCGATGTCGATGTCCTTGATCCCGGCCACGCCCTCCTCGAGCACGAGGCAGGACTCCACGAGCGCCTTCAGCGAGTAGCGCTCGACGAGCGTGGCGGTGGTGGACTCAACCGTGCTCATAGAAGCCCTTCCCGGTCTTCTGCCCGAGGTTGCCGGCCTCGACCAGCTCCTTCATCTGCTTGTGCACGAAGAAGCGGTCGCCGTAGCAGTCGTGCAGGTGCTCGGCCACGTGCAGCACGGTGTCGAGCCCGAGCAGGTCGGTGAGGTAGAAGGGCCCCATCGGGGCGGCCTTCGACTCCTGCACGAGCTTGTCGACCTCCTTGATGTCGAGCCCCTCCTCCTCCTGCACGCGCCAGATCTCGGAGACGGCGGAGTTGAGGATGCGATTGACCACGAAGCCCGGCACCTCGGCGCAGCGAATCGGCTGCTTGCGGATCTGCTGGGCGAAGCCCGTCGCCGCCGTCATGGTCTCCTCGGAGGTCTCGTCGCCCTCGATCACCTCGATCAGCCGCATCATCGACGCCGGGTAGAAGTAGTGGAAGCCGACCACCTTGTCGGGCCGGCTCGTGGCGTCGCCCATCTCGCTGATCGACAGCGATGAGGTATTGGAGGCGAGGATCGCGTGGCCCGGCGTGACGGCGTCGAGCTCGGCGAACACGGCCTGCTTGATCTGCATGCGCTCGGGCACGGCCTCGATCACGAAGTCCACGTCGCCGAAGCCGTCGTACTCGGTCGTGCCGGTGATCCGCCCGGTGATCTCACCGAGCTGGCGGTCGGCGTCGTCCTGGGTGATCTTCTCCTTCTGCACCAAGGCCGCGAGCTGGCCCTGGGTGACCTCCTGCGCCTTGCCGAGCCCCTGATCCACGAAGCGCTGCTCGACATCCTTGAGCACCACTGGGATGCCCGCGGACGCGATGGTCTGGGCGATCTCGCCACCCATCGTGCCTGCGCCGACCACCGCGGCCTTGAACACGTACATGGCGTCGCAGGCTACAGCGCCTGTTGCTCAACCGCCTCCGTGGCGAAGCGGCGCAGCGTGCGGGCCAGCGAGTCCGCCAGCGCCCGGCGGATGAAGAGCGCGTTCACCACCACGCCGAGGGGGCCCCGGCGCCAGACGGTGGTCGGGTTGAGGTCGTACTCGAGGCTGAGCTCCACCACCGTGCCGCCGTGATCGGCGGGGTGGAATCTGACGGTCTGGACCCCGGTGAGCGACTCCTCCACGAGGCGCGCGCTCAGCTCGCCGTGACTGCGCGTGATCACACGCTCGTTCACCCGGCCGCGCCCGCCGGGCTGGGACTTCCACACGAGCTTCGAGCCCTCGGCCGGCCAGTTGTCGTCCTTGCGCTCAACGTGGGCAAAGCCCTCGATGAACGTGGGCCAGCGGCGCACGTCCATCCACAGCAGCTCGGCCTCCTCCGGCGGCAGCACGACCGTGCGTGCCGCGCGCGCGGTCGAGCTCACTCGTAGACCTCGCGCACTATCTCCTCGATCGAGCGCGCGATCGAGTCGAGAAACGGGCGCACCTCGTCGTGGAGACGCTGGTATTCCTCGCGGCCCTCGCTGGTGATCGAGTAGTAGCGGCGGCTGCGGCGCTCGGGGTGTTCCCACTGCCCCTCGATCAGCCCGCGCGACTCGAGCGCGCGCAAGAGCGGGTACATCGTGTTCGGGTTCACCGACAGCACTCCGGCCGTCACCTGCGAGATGCGCTCCATCAGCTGGTTGCCGTAGGACGGCCCCTCGCTGATGTAGTGGAGAACGAGCAGCGGCAGCACCTCGCGCCTTCTCAGCCCGCCGCTGAAGGGGTCGGACGTGCCGCTCGTGCGGGCGGGCTCCTCCCCCACGCTGCGCGCCGCGTCGCGCGCGTTCGCGATCTGGCGGGTCCTGCGAACCGCCTCACGGGTGCGGTCGCTGGGTGCTTTGCGCGCTCTGGCCACGCCTTGATCCTCGCATCTCCGTAGGCGAGACCCGGGGGATATCCCCACCCTCATTGGCCAGAAATCCCCGTGTGCACGCGGCTCCCGCGCCCCGATCCTTCCTCATGCAGATGGACCCGCACAAAAGGACAGCCCCGATGAACCCCCAGAACATCGCATCCAGAATGGGCCGCTGGAGCGCTAGCCACTGGAAGACCGCCGTGGTCGGCTGGATCGTCTTTGTGGTCGCCTCGGTTGCCCTCGGAAGCGCGATCGGCACGAAGAAGCTGACGGACGCCCAGAGCGGCACCGGCAGCTCAGGTCGCGCGGACAAGCTTCTCGACAAGGAGTTCAAGCGGCCGGCGGGCGAGCAGGTGCTCGTACAGAGCCGCAAGGCCACGACCCACGACCCCGGCTTCCGCGCCGCGGTCACCGACGTGACCACGCGCTTCTCCCGCGACCCGGTCGTGAAGAACGTGCGCTCGCCGTACGCGGCCGGCAACTCCGGCCAGATCTCGAAGGACGGCCACTCCGCGCTGATCACCTTCGACATTCGCGGTGACTCGGACAAGGCCGACGATCACGCCAAGCACCTGCTCGCGGTCACCGCGGCGGCGCAGAAGGCGCATTCGGCGTTCTTGATCCAGGAGGCCGGCGACGCGACCGCCGACAAGGCACTGTCCGACAGCTTCAGCAACGACTTCAACCACGCTCGTTCGCTGTCGCTGCCGATCACGCTGGCGATCCTGATCTTCGCCTTCGGCGCGCTCGTGGCGGCCGGCATCCCGGTGCTGCTCGCGATCACGGGCGTGGTTGCCACGCTGGGCCTGGTCGCGCTGCCGTCGCAGATAGCGCCGGTGGACGACGCCGTGTCCGAGGTCGTGCTGCTCGTCGGTATGGCAGTGGGCGTGGACTACTCGCTCTTCTACCTGCGGCGTGAACGTGAAGAGCGGGCCAAGGGCGCCTCGCCCGAGCAGGCTCTGGAGACCGCTGCGGCAACCTCCGGCCATTCGGTGATCGTCTCCGGTCTGACCGTGATCGTCGCCATGGCCGGCATGTACCTGGCCGGCGACAAGACGTTCGGCTCGATGGCCACCGGCACGATCATGGTCGTCGCGGTGTCCGTGCTCGGCTCGGTCACCGTGCTTCCCGCGCTGCTCTCGCGGCTCGGCGACAAGGTGATGCTCGGCCGCGTGCCGTTCATCGGCCGCCGGCGCGATCGCGGCGAGAACCCGCGCGTGTCCGGGTGGGTCCTGGACCGCGTGCTGCGGCGCCCGGTTGCGGCCGTGGTGCTGTCGGGCGGGCTGCTGCTGGCTCTGGCGATCCCCGCCTTCAGCCTGCACACGGCCGAGCCCGGGCTGCAGGGCCTGCCGCGCGGCCTGCCGATCGTGAAGACGCTGAACAAGATCGAGACCGCGTTCCCCGGCGGACCGACACCGGCGCAGGTCGTGGTGTCCGGTTCGGGTGCCGACTCCGCGCAGACCCAGTCGGCCATCGCCGCGCTCAAGCGCGACGGGCTGGCCAGCGGGCAGATCAAGCAGCCGATCACGGTTGACGTGAACCGCGCGCACACCGTCGCCGTCGTGTCGATGCCGCTGGTCGGGAAGGGCACCGACAGCGTCTCGGAACACGCGCTCGGCGTGCTGCGCTCCGATCTGGTCCCGCGCACCGTGGGCGCCGTGCCCGGCGTTCAGGTGGACGTGACCGGCGAGACCGCGGGGTCGAAGGACTTCAACGATTCGATGAAGTCCCACGCCCCGATCGTGTTCGCCTTCGTGCTGACGATGGCGTTCCTCCTGCTGCTCGTCACGTTCAGGTCGATCGTGATCCCGATCAAGGCGATCGCGCTCAACCTGCTGTCGGTGGGCGCGGCCTATGGCGTGCTCGAGCTGGTGTTCCAGCACCACTGGGCGGAGGGCCTGTTGGGCTTCAAGTCCACCGGCGGGATCACGTCCTGGCTGCCGCTGTTCCTGTTCGTGATCCTGTTCGGCCTGTCGATGGACTACCACGTGTTCATCCTCAGCCGGGTTCGCGAGGCATTCGACCGCGGCATGAAGACCGAGGACGCCGTCGCCCACGGCATCAAGTCCACGGCCGGCGTGGTCACGAGTGCCGCGTTCGTGATGGTCGCGGTGTTCGCGATCTTCGCCTCGCTCGGCGCGCTCGAGTTCAAGCAGCTCGGCGTGGGCCTGGCGGCGGCGATCCTGATCGACGCCACCATCGTCCGGGCAGTGCTGCTGCCGGCGACGATGAAGCTGCTCGGCGACTGGAACTGGTACCTGCCGCGAGGGCTGCACTGGCTGCCGCAGCGGCGGACAGCCCCGCAGCCGGAGCCTGCTCGGGCGTAGCCCAGACGTCCAAGTGGGACCGAGAGAAGGGCCGCCCTCGTGGCGGCCCTTCTTTATTGCAGTAACGAACGCAAGTCTGCCTCCAGCTCGTCGGGTTCTTGCTTCATCCGGCGATCGGTTACGCGAGCAATCCGGTACCCGGCCATCTGCAGCTTGGTGTCTCTCTTTCTATCCCCTTCAAACGCGCGGATCCCCAAGTGGTGGCGGCGGCTGTCGAGTTCGACGACGAGTTTCTTGTCCTCCCAAACTGCATCAACGAGGAAGCCTTCGATGCCGACGTTGAAAGATGGGATCGGGAGGTCGCGGCTCTTGCAGTAACTGCGGAAGTCCCGCTCGAGCGTGGACTTGAGGTCGGGTGGTTCTTCGCCGTGGAGTTCTTTGAGCGCTGCACGGAGGGCCTTGGCTCCGCGGCGGCCTCTGCTTCGGGTGAGCACTTCATTGACCGCGTTGAGGTCGAAGATCCGAAGGCGCTCGGCCTGCTCGATGGCCTCGATGAGCTCCCCCGGTCGCGCCACCCCGGCGAAGTCCACGAGCGTTCGCGCCAGGCTGGTGACCGGGATGCCTCGCACGACGGCTCGGTCGGCGTCGGTTAGCTGCCGCGTGAGGTGCACCGTTACGCCTTCGACAACGGGCTTCCTCTTGCGTTGAACAATCACATGAATGGCTGGACTCGCACTCCGGAGCAGTCCCCAGTGGACGACGCCCGTCCGGTGACCAAGGAGCGTTCCCTCTCCGCAGGCGAAAACAGCTGCAATGAGAAAGCCATCCCGATGCAAGTCCTTCGTCCCCACCGCCTAGACGCCATCGTGAATCTCGTGCAGGCGGCCGCTATCGAGCCGCCGCCGTATCCCTCCTCGGTGTATGCCGATGTCGCGAAGCTGCGCCCGAGCTACGACGCGGTACTGCTCAGCAGCGAGATTTGCCATCCGGACGTCAGGTGTCCTCCCAGGTGCATGTTTGCCGTGCGTTCCGGAGGACACCTGGCGCATCGGGCCAGCATGCACGCCGCTTCGTTACTGCTCAATACGGCTGCGTAACAGTTGCGCTACGAAGCTGAATCGACGAAGTCGATCTCGAACCAGACGCGGGTCTTGCCGTCCTCGCGGGTCACGCCCCAGCGGCGTGTGAGCTGCTCCACGAGGAAGAGGCCGTAGCCGGCGCCTGGCTCGGTGGACATCGCTCCGGGCTGTGGCACCAGGCCGGTCCCGCCGTCGGTCACGCGTACGCAGAGGTAGTCGTCCTTCTCGGTCAGCATCAGCCGGATCGCCTCGGCGGAACCTGAGTGGCGCACCGCGTTCGCCACCACTTCCGTTACGGCCAACTCGAGCCGGGAAATCTGCTCCGCCGACATGAGCGAAGAGGCAAACTCGGCGGTGAGCCGCCGCGCCTCCGGTACAGAGGCCGCCTCGGGCGGCACCGCGTGGACAGCTACGCGCTCGCGTTCAGGAACCGCCGTCGACATCCGCCGAAGTGTAAGACGCTTTCTGCACTCTGGCTTCGGAGGCGGCCGCGGTGGCGACGTCGCGCGGGTACGAGTGGCGGCCGCGCAGCAGGATCACTCCCGCCGCGGCGAGCGGGATCAGCATCAGCAGGAAGCTGACCTGGAGGCCCCTCGCCGTCGCGTGTGAGACCCCGTGCGTCTTCGTCCCGATCGGCGCCTGATCAGGCTTGATGCCGGCAACCAGGTCCGCCACGGCGCCGAACAAGAGCGGCGCAAGAGCCTGCGCGACCGTGCGCAAGAGCGTCCTGACGCTCTCGGCCCGTCCCCACAATCCGCTCACGATGATGTCGAGCCGGCCGGCGTCCAGGGGCGGGTTGGCGGCGGAGATCAGCGCCGCGCCGGCCACGTCGAACCACACGGCCGGGAACAGATGCGAGCTCGCCAGTCCTGGCACGAGCACCGCCGCGGCGCCCAGGTAACACGCCCCCGGCACCCACATGCGCGCCGTGAGGTAGCCACGCCGCAGCATCCAGTCCGTCAGCCGTCCCGACACGAGCACGCCGATCATGGATCCGACCACCAGCAGTCCCAGCACCAGGGTGGCCGTGGCCTGGCTCACGTGGTAGTGCCCGCGCACGAACACCACGGCAAACGTGGAGAGGCCCGCCAGGAAGAAGTAGCCGAGCGCCGAGCCGACGATCAGGGTGACGTTGGTCGGTATCCGCAGCACGTAGCGCACCGCGCTCTTGAGCGACATCCGCTCCGGGTCCTCGTCGAGAACCAGATCCGGATCCGGCTCGATCCCGTGCTCCTGCACCTTCTGGTGCGCGAGCTCGTCCTCGCGCACATCGGCATCCTCGAGGTCCGGGTCCGCCGGCCGCCCGTGCTCCTCGAACAGATGCAGAGCTCCGCGCTGGAGCCGCGAGCCACCGCCGCGCTTGGGCTCCGGCACGGTGCGCAGCAGCGCCCGCGCCAGGAAGAAGCCCGGAATCGCGATCGCGAAGAACGCCGCCCGCCACGTGAGCACGCTCGAGATCGAGCCGCTGATGATGAAGCCCACGGCCGTGCCCGCCACCTCGCCACCGAGGATGTAGCCATACACGCGGCCGCGCTCGCGGGCGGGGAAGTAATCGGCCGTCAAGGAGGCGATCGCCGGCCCTGCCGTGGCGGTCACGGCGCCAAGCGCCACCCGCGCCAGCAGCAGGTTGCCGTACGAGCTGGCAATCCCGCACCACAGCATTGCCGCGCTCCACATGAAGATGCTGAACGCGAGCATCTGGATGCGGTTGAAGCGGTCGACCAGGAATCCGACCGGCAGCACCGCCAGGGCGCCGGCAAGGAGCGTGACCGAGTTGAGCAGCCCCACCTCGGTGTTGTCGATGTGCAGGTCCGGCTGAAGCTCCCCCGCGACCGCGCCGATCGTGGCGGCGTCGGCGCTCGCCAGCGCCAGCACCGCTCCGAACAGGAAGATCACGCGCGCCCGCGCCGCACCGCCCACCGCATGCACCATCTGGGCCTGCATCTGCCGCCCAATCCAGCGGGCGACCCGGAGCACGCCAGAGCCGACCGTGCGCAGGAACTCGTTGAAGTCCACGCGCAGACAGTAGGGATTGAGCGGGAAAGAAAAAGGGCCGGCACAAGGCCGGCCCTTAGTGCTTAAGCGGTGGCTGCCGCTGGCTCTTCGATGCGCCGAGGCATCAGGACCTCACGCGCGATGACCAGCCGCTGGATCTGCGACGTGCCCTCGTAGAGCTGCATGATCTTCGCGTCGCGCATCAGCTTCTCGACGGGGTACTCCTTGATGAAGCCGTACCCGCCGTAGACCTGCACGGCGTCGGTCGTGACCTTCATCGCGGTGTCCGCGGCGAAGCGCTTGGCGTGCGATGAGGCGAGCGTGTTGCGCTTGCCCTGGTCGAGCAGCGACGCGCCCTGCCAGGTGAGCAGGCGCGAGGCCTCGATCTCTGTGGCCATGTCGGCGATCATGAACTGGATCGCCTGGTGCATCGCGATCGGCACGCCGAACTGCACGCGCTCCTTGGAGTAGTCGCGAGCGAACTCGAAGGCGGCGCGCGCGATGCCGACGGCCATGGCCGCCACGCCCGGCCGCGTGCGGTCGAGCGTCATCATCGCGAGCTTGAAGCCCTTGTTCTCCTCGGCGAGCAGGTTCTCCTCGGGGATCGCAACGTCGTTGAACGAGATCGTCGCGGTGTTGGAGGCGCGCTGGCCGAGCTTGTCCTCCTTCTTGTCGACGGTCACGCCGTCGAGGTTGCGGTCGACCACGAAGGCGCTGATGCCGCGGTGGCCCGCCTCCTTGTCGGTCTTGGCATAGACCGTGTAGTAGTCCGCGTAGCCACCGTTGGTGATGAAGCACTTGGTGCCGTTGATCACCCACTGGTTGCCCTTCCTGACCGCGGTGGTGCGCATGCCCGACACGTCGGAGCCGGCGTCCGGCTCGGTCAGGCAGAACGAGGCGAGCTTGGCCTCCTCCGTCAGCATCCCGAGGTACTTCTTCTTGATCTCCTCGGAGCCGCCCAAGATGATCGGCGCGGTGGCCAGGCCGTTACAGCTCAGGCTCGTCCCGATGCCCGAGCAACCCCAGCCGATCTCCTCCTCGATCACGCAGCCCGTGAGGTAGTCGAGGCCGGGGCCTCCGTACTCCTCGGGCAGGTGCGTGTTCATCAGGCCAAGTTCCCAGGCCTTGTCAATGATGTCCTGGGGCCAGGTTCCGTCCTTGTCGTACTCCCAGGCGACGGGCCGAATCTCCTTCTCGGCGAAGTCGTGCGCCATCTCGCGCATGTCCTTCTGCTCGTCTGTAAGCGTGAAATCGACCACTTTCAAGACTCCTTATCCAGCGGGGGAGCGCCAATCCGCGTGCTCCCGCCTCCCACTCGATTGATTCGTCAGTCAACGACGCTGAGACAAGTGTACCCCGCTGACGCGGACGTCAACCACCGACCCGCTTGATCAGCCGAATAGCGCTCTGACACCCAGATAGAGGCCCGCCGCGATCACGGCCAGGGACAGGACGAGCAGCCCGACCTGGTCCGGATAGACCGCCGGACGGCTGGGAGCCATCGTGCGTCGGCGGAGTCGGCGCCACATGGGGAACACTGTAGGGAAGGTGGAGAGCGGGCTGGCAGTGGTCGTGATCGTGGTCTCGATCCTCGGGATCATCGGCGCGGTGGCGGCGTTCATCGGCAGCGGCAAGCTGTACGAGCAGGTCGGGAAGGGCGATTTTGCGCTCGACCGCGACTCCACGAGCGCTGGCCCGAAGCCCGGCTCGGCGGCCGCGCGGGCGGAGGCCGAGGCCGAGATCCGCCAGCTCCTCGAGGCCAAGTCGGCCCGGCGCGAGGCGCGCGGCGAGCCCGCTCTCGACATCGACGCGGAGCTGGCCGCGCTCAGCCGCCCGCAGGGCGTGGATGCCGGCCTGAGGGACGAGGTCAGGCAGCTCGTGATCGCCCGCAACGAGCGCCGGATCAGGCGCGGCGAGGAGCCGCTCGACGTCGAGGCGGAGGTGGAGCGCCAGCTCCGCGACGCCGGCGCGTGATTCGACGCGTGCCCGAGGTCCCCAATCGGGTATAGATACGCCCATGCCGCGAGGGCGCCGCTACGAGCTCGAGGAACTGATCATCCGGCCGGGGACCTATTTCAACCCCCAGACCGAGGTGATGATCGTCGTCGACGACTCCCCCTCGATGGACGCCGAGATCTTCAACATGGAGGAGTTCGAGGGCGCCGACTGGGTGCTCATCTCGGACGACCTGCCCGTCGACGAGCCCGCGCGGGACGAGCTGCTCGAGAACTTCCAGTCCACCTACCACGGCGGCGACGGCCGGGCCGTGCGCGGGGACGACGACTACGACGACGAAGAGGACGACGAGGATGACGACTTCGACGCCGACGGCGACGAAGAGACTCCCGAGCTCGGCCTCGACGACGACGAGTAGCTACGCCGAGTAGCGCGAGGGCGTAACCCAGCGGGAGTGGCCGCCCGCCTCAATGACGTAGGCGCCGTTGCCCCGGCGGGGGCCGAAGCTGACGACGATGCGGCCGTCGCCCGTGGCCATGATCTCGGGACGCGCGCCCGGGTGTGAGCCGATCAGAGCGGCCAGGCGCTCGGCCTGAGCATCGCTCCAGCTCCCGGCCGCGCCGACCTGCGCCTCCAGCTGGCGAGCCGATTCGCCGTCGGGGTCGGACACCGCGGTTTCGTCGGCGTGCTTGTCGATCAGGTGGCGGATCACCCGGGTGCGGTCGGTGAGGACGTGGGCGACGGTGCCGAAGGCGGAGCCGGCCAGCTCGAAGTAGCGGTCGACCATGCGGTCGACGGGGCCGGCCTCCTGGGAGACGAGATCGGGGCGGCGGCGGGCAATCTCGGCGTTCCAGTAGCGCTCGTGGCTGGATATGGCGGGGAGAGCGGACATGTCTATGCGAAATATTCGCGGGAGGTCGGGGCCAGGTCGATACGGGGGGCCTGCAATAGGCGGTGCGGTTATCCGAAAGGACGCCTCATAGGCTTCATTTCTTCTTGAAGCCCGTTTACGCCCTCGGAATCTTCATACCGGTCGCGATCGTCCTCGATCTGGTGAGCGCTCCGGACACCGCGATCTTCTTCACCGCGGCGGTCGGAGTGATCCCCACGGCTGCGCTGATGGGGCGCGCCACGGAGGAGCTGGCGGCCCAGACCGGGCCCGGCATCGGCGGCCTCCTGAACGTGACCTTCGGCAACGCGCCCGAGCTGATCATCGCCCTCTTCGCGCTCGGGAAGGGGCTGCAGGAGGTAGTGAAGGCCTCGATCGTCGGCTCGATCATCTCGAACATCCTGCTGGTGCTGGGAGCCGCGATGTTCTTCGGTGGCCTGGGGCGAGAGAAGCAGACCTTCAATCGCACGATGGCGCACTCGCAGGCGGCGATGCTGCTGCTGGCTCTCGTGGCCGTGGTGATGCCCGCGCTGTTCGAGCTGATCGGCGGGAACGGCCTGCCGGCGGTGGGCGATACGCGCGTGAACTACGGACACAAGGTCGAGACGATCTCGGCGATCGTGTCCGGAGTCCTGCTGCTGAGCTACGTGGCGGGGCTGTACTTCTCGCTCAAATCACACCGGCAGCTGTTCAACCCCTACCTCGAGGACGACGAGAACGACGATGCCACGTGGTCGATCCGGCGTTCGGTGCTGCTGCTGGCGGCGGCCGGTATCGGTGTGGCAGTGATGAGCGAGCTGCTCGTGGGCTCCATCGAGCATGCGGCCAAGAGCGTGGGCGTGTCGCAGTTCTTCATCGGCGTCGTGGTGGTCGCGATCGTGGGCAACGCGGCTGAGCACTGGGTGGCCGTGATGGTGGCGCTCAAGGACAAGATGGACCTGGCGGTGAACATCGCGGTCGGCTCGAGCGCGCAGGTCGCGCTGTTCGTGGCGCCGGTGCTCGTGCTCGTGTCGTTCGCGCTCGGCCCGCATCCGATGGCGCTGGTATTCAACGGCTACGAGGTCGCGGCGATGCTGCTGGCCGTCGTCATCGCCAACTTCACCACGCAGGAGGGTGAGTCGAACTGGTTCGAGGGACTACAGCTGCTCGGGGTTTACGTGGTCCTCGGAGTGGTGTTCGCCTTCGCCTGACGCTGCTGGCGGCGGGTGCCGCGCTGCTGGCTTTCGCTTCGACCGCGCGGGCTCTGCCGCGCCCGGTCGCGCTCACGCACGGGTGGGAGTTCCGCCTCGATCCGCACGCACGCGGCGGCACGGACAAGTGGCGGCGGGGCGGCCCCGCACGCGGCTGGACCCGCGTGCAGGTGCCCCACGTGTTCGACGCTCGGCTCCTGGCCTCGGAGTTCCACGGCACGATCGCCTGGTACCGGCTGCGGTTCCGCGGCCCGGCCACGCCGCGCGGCTTCGGCTGGGCCGTGCGGTTCGGCGCGGTGCGCCGCACGGCCGCCGTCTGGCTGAACGGCAGGCCGATCGGCACGCACACCGATCCATACGCGGGCTTCACGCTGCCGGCGCGCGGGCTGAGGCCCGGCAGGGCGAACGAGCTGGTGGTGCGCGTGGTCAACCGCAAGCACGCGCTGCCGCGCGAAGGCTGGTGGAACTGGGGCGGCATCACGCGGCCCGTCGAGCTGGTGCCGCAGGGACCGGTGGTGCTGAGCGACATCGGCGTGATGCCGGTGCTGCACTGCTCGGCGCCGGGCAGCTGCACCACTCCCTCCGTGGTGGTGCGCGGGCGGCTGTCTGCCCGGGGCGCGGGCAGGCGACCCGTGAGCGTGGCGGTGGCGCTGCGCGCGCCGGACGGGACCGTGAGCGCGCACACGCTGCGCACGCGGGCGCCCGGCAACGTGTCGTTCAGCTTCCCGCTGGCCGGCAAGCCGGACCTCTGGTCGCCCGACCATCCGGCGCTCTACTCCGCCTCGGTGGTGACCAGCGTGGCGGGCCACACCGCGCAGTCCGACCGCTTCGACACCGGCGTGCGGGCCGTCGAGGTGAGGAACGGCCTGCTGTACCTGAACGGCAGGCGCGTGCAGCTGCGCGGTGCCTCGATCCAGGAGGACGTGCCGGGGCGCGGTCCCGCGCTGCGGCCAGCCGACATCGACCAGATCGTGAGCGAGCTGAAGGCCGTGGGCGCCAACGTGACGCGCGCGCAATACGGGCTGAGCCCGGAGTTGATGAGCGCGCTCGACCGCGCCGGGATCCTGCTCTGGAACCAGTCCCCGATCTACCACCGCGACATCGAGCTGCGGGAGCCCGAGGGCCGCGCCCAGGCGCTGGCCGCGGTGCGCCACAACATCGTGGCGGCGCGCAACCACCCGAGCCTGCTGGCCAACTCGATCGACAACGAGCCGGTGTCGATCCCTGACCGCCGCCCCGGCACGCGCACGTTCCTGTTCCGCGCCCAGAAGATCGCCAAGCGGCTTGACCCGGCCACGCCGACGGCGGTGGACATCGCGGTGAAGCCCAACGTGCCGTTCCAGCGCACGTTCACGTGGTTCGACCTGATCGGGCTCAACTCGTACTTCGGCTGGTACACCGGCCGCAGCGTCACGTCGATCGCCAACTTCGGCGACTGGGAGCCCACGCTGCAGGCAATCCGCAGGAGCTACCCCGGCCAGGGCCTGGTGGTCACGGAGTTCGGAGCCGAGGCGTCGTTCCACGGGCCGGTCACGCAGAAGGGCACGTACGAGTTCCAGTCCGACTACCTGTCGAAATCGCTCGACATCATCGACCGGACATCGTTCCTCGGCGGGGCGATCTACTGGACGCTGCGCGAGTTCGCCGTAAAACCGCACTGGGACGGCGGCGCGGGCCTGCCGGTGGCGATGCGCAACTCGATCCACCACAAGGGCCTCCTCAACTACGACGGCACACTTAAGCCCGCGTGGC
>Ga0207661_10001344_pt1 | contig 16502 bp, 14 predicted proteins | sample KBSC713LmetaG_FD_184337 | JGI IMG/M metagenome (GOLD analysis project Ga0207661, IMG submission 184337) | Corn rhizosphere microbial communities from Kellogg Biological Station, Michigan, USA - KBS C7.1-3L metaG (SPAdes) (version 2) | ecosystem: Host-associated > Plants > Roots > Rhizosphere ...
CAGCAGACCTTCACCCCGACCCCCGGCACCTACACCCTGCGCGTCGACCCCACCAGCTGGGCCACCGGCTCGGTCAACCTCACCGTCTGGGACTCGACCGACATCACCGGCGGCACGATCACGCCGAGCGCCGAAGGCGAAACCAAGACCTTCAAAGTCGAAGTCCCCGGCCAGAAGAACTGGGTGACGTTCTCGGGGGCCAAAGGCCAGCTGGTGACGCTGAAAATCACCGAACCCAACTTTGCCGGAAAGTTCGCGACGATCTCCCCCTCTGGCTCTCAGGTTTCCAGCAGTGAAAAGTCCTTTACCAGCGGCGGGAGTGCCAAGTTCGAAATTACCCCCGCGGAAACCGGCACTTACAAAGTCAGGATTGAAGGCAGCGGCGAAGCGACCGGCAGCGTCAAACTCACTGCCTACCTCGGTTCGCACGTCGCCTGGTTCGGCCCGGAACCCAATGCCACCGAGCTTGTCAGCTACAGCGAAACGCCAAGCGCCCCAGCGCCGCGGTTGCGAACCCATAGAACCCACGGGCAGACCGAGAGTCGAAAACCCGATCATGCAGGACAGCGCCGAAAGCGGGTCTGGCTTCCCGATGCCTCGGTCCGTGGTGAGGGATCCTGGCTTCCGCCGAGTGTCAGCAATTGGCGCCCTGAGAAGCAGGGTGGCTGGTTGCCTCCGCGCTCGAGCTTCAAGCGGGGTTGGGTTGTCGGCCAGCCACCGGGACCGTGGTCGAAAGTCGCGCCCCTTCAGGCTCCGACCGGCACGACTGCTGTCTCGGGTCAGGTGCTCAAAGTGGACGGTCTGCCTCTCGTCGGAGCGCGGATATCGGTCAAGGGAACTTCGGTCGCGGCTCATTCCGATGTCGCCGGCCGTTTCCTCCTCAGCCGGATTCCCGCGGGCCATCAGATCATCGTGATCAACGGCGAAGCAGCGCCGGCAAAGCAGCGATATGGGACGTTTGAAGCCGGAGTCGATCTGCGCCCCCATGAGACCACTGTCCTTGACTACAAGACTTGGATGACCCCGCTCGACAAGGCGGGCAACCATTCCGTCGCTTCACCGACGAAGCGCGAAACGCGGATTACGACCCCCCGCATACCGGGCTTCGAAGTGCGGATACCGAGTGGCACCGTAATCCGGAACGCCGCCGGCGACCCTGTCAAGCACCTGAACATCACTGCGATTCCGGTCAACCGTCCCGCCTTCCCGCTGCCGCCGTTCCTATCGGTCCCGCTCTACTTCACGGTGCAGCCGGGGCGTGCCTATCTGAGCAAGGGGGCGCGGGTGATTTATCCAAACTGGGGGAACCTCCCGGCCGGACAACGGGTCGATTTCTGGAACTACGATCCGACCGACCAGGGCTGGCACGTGTACGGCCGCGGTGAAGTTACGCCCAACGGGAAACAGGTCGTCCCCGATCCGGGCGTCCGCGTCTGGGAGTTCACGGGCGCGATGGTGGTCAGTAGCCCGCCTCCGCCAGGCGAAGGACCTGGCGCAGACGGCTCTGACGGTGGCGATCCAGTGGATCTCGGCACGGGCCTCTTCACCTACCACCACACGGATCTCGTCTTGCAGGACACGATCCCGATCAGGATCGAGCGTACCTACCGACCCAAGGACAGCAACGGCTACAGCTTCGGGCGGGGCACTACCAGCCTCTACGACCTGCGGCTGTGGTCGACCAATAGCTCGAAAGAAGCCGACATCATCCTGCCCGATGGCGGCAGGGTTCACTTCGTCCGCACCTCACCGGGAGAAGGTGAAAGCGACGCAGTCTTCGAAGCAGCCAAATCTCCAGGCCCCTTCTCGAAGGCGAAGATCACCGACGCCGCGGAAGGCTCTGGCTGGGACCTGAAGCTGACCGACGGCACGACCTATGTCTTCAACCCGTTTCTGTTGGCGCCGCTGCGAGAAATCCGGGACCGCTACGGCAACAGGCTGAAGATCACGCGCTCGGGCGAAAACATCACGCAGATCACCTCACCCCACGGGCGCTGGGTCAAGTTCAGCTACTCGAGCGGCCTCATCACCGAAATCACTGACAACGGGGGTCGCCACTTCAAATACACCTATACCTCCGGCAATCTGACCAAAGTCGAAGCTCCCGAAGGGCGAACCACCCAGTACGAATACGACGGGTCGCAACGGATGAAGGCGATCATCAACGCTCGAGGCAACAAATACCTGCAGATCGCCTATGACGCCAACGGCCGGGTGGAAAAACAGACGGCCGGTGACGGGGCTGCTTTCAAATTCGCCTATGCGCTCGACGAAAGCGGCGATGTCGAAGCGACGACGGTGACCGATCCCCTCGGCAATCAGCGCGAAGTCGAGTTCAATGCCGATGGCTATCCGACCAGCGAAACCGAAGCACCCGGGACGGCGCTGGCGCGCACGACCAGCTTCGAACGTCAGCCCGAAACCGGCCTCGTTCTCTCTGAGACCGATCCCCTCGGGCACGAGACGGCCTTCGAATACGACGGCTCGGGCAACGTCACCGAAGTGACCAGGCTCTCCGGAACCGAAGAAGCGGCCACCAGCAAATACAAATACGCGGCAGGGACCGACCGGCTGACCGAAGCCACCGATCCATTGGGCCATGCGACGAAATTCGAATATGGCCCTGGTGGCGAGCTCCTGAAGAAGACCGACCCCCTCGGTCACGAAACGACCATCCAATACAACGGCGACGGGCAGCCGACCTCGGTTACCAACCCCGAGGGAGAGGAAACCAAACTTTCCTACAGCAACGGCGACTTGGTCTCGGTGACCGATCCCCTCGGCAGGACGACCTCCCGCTTCCTCGACGCGTTGGGTCGAGTGCGGGCCGTAACGTCGTCGGGTGGCCAGCGAATGCTGCTCTCCTACAACGCCGCTGACCAGATGACCAGCGTCGAGTCCCCTTCCGGGGCCGAAACGGCGGTCGAATACGACGCTGACGGCAACCCTGTCTCGGTAACTGACCCTCGCGGCAACGAGACGAAATTCTCCTACGACGTCATGGATCGGCTCGTCGGCGAAACCGACGCTCTCGAACACACGGCGGAATGGAGCTACGACAAAGCTGGAGACGTCGTCGAAGCGATCAACCGCAACGGCCAGGTGGCGACCTTCTCCTACGACCAGCTGCGGCGCATGACGAGCGCCCGCTACGGGGTGGCGGGCCTCACCGCCGAAAGCAGCATCGGCTACGAATTCGACCTCGACAACCATGTCACCGGCGTGACCGACAGCGCCAGCGGCGAATACGTCTTTGATCGCGACCCCTTCGGCCGGATCGAAAGCCTCGAAGCTCCCACCGGGACGGTGTCCTACGCCTACGACGCGGCAGGCCGCCGCGAAGCGATGTTCGTTTCCGGCCTGGAACCGCTCTACTACAGCTACGACGCCGCCGATCAGCTAACCGGCCTCTCCCGAGGCTCGGAATCGGTGGGCCTTGCTTACGACAAAGCCGGGCGCAAGACCGGGATCACCTTGCCGAACGGCGTCGAACAGCAATACGGCTACGACCCGGCCGGCCAGACGACCTCCATCTCCTATAAAGACGGCCCCACGACCCTCGGAGAGATCGACTACGCCTACGACGCCAATGGTCGCGAGGAAGCGATGTGGGGGAGCTATGGACGCCTCGCTCTGCCCGAAACGCTCAATGCCGCTGAATACAATGCCGATAACCAACTGGTGAAACGCGAAGGCGTCGAAGCAAGCTACGACAAAGACGGCAACCTGCTCTCCGAGGGCGCCAACGAATACGCCTGGAACGCCAGGGGACAACTGACCGGCATCAGCGGCGAATCCACCGCCTCCTTCGGCTACGACCCATTCGGGCGGCGCATCTCCAAGACGCTCGGGGGCACGACCACCGAACTGCTCTTTGACGGAGCCAATGTCGCCCTCGAAGCGGTGGAAGGGAAAATCTCAGCCGTGCCCCTCGCTGGGCTGCAGGCCGACCAGCTCTTCTCTCGAGCTACGGCATCCGGCGCCGATAGCTACCTGACCGATCGCCTCGGCAGCACGGTCGCGCTCACCGACGAAGCAGGCGAAGTGACCACCAGCTACACCTACGAGCCCTTCGGCCAGCCCACCGCCGCCGGCGAACCCAGCGACAACCCCTACCAGTTCACCGGCCGCGAAAACGACGGAACCGGCCTCCAATACAACCGCGCCCGCTACTACGACTCCGGCGCCGGTCGCTTCATCAGTCAGGACCCAGCTGGTTTCGGGGGAAGCGGCGCCAACCACTACTGGTACGCAGGGAGCGACCCTGTCGATTTCGCGGATCCCACCGGAGAATGCTTTGTTTGTGTCCCGAACCCAATTGGCTCGGTCGAAGATGCAGTCTCTGGAGCGGTGGATGGTGCCACCGACCAGATTGGGGATTGGGTTAGTGCAGCCGGAGGTGTCATCAGCGAAACCTTGGACTGCAGAACCACTGGCCTGCTTATCGATGGAGAGGGAGTCATAATCGGGAGCGCTGGAATCGGCGCGGCAGGTCTTGCACCTCCTGCGGCAGGACCCCTACTCATTGGTGGCGGGCTCCTTGATTTTGTGGGTCTAGGCTTCGATATGGCCGCAGAGGCAGGATGGTGCTAGCGATGAGTGACTTAGGTGTTTTTTGCATCGGAATGGGGATTGGACTTGTCATGGTTACCCCCATCGTTTTCGTGCTGAGGCACGAAATCGCTCAGAACGCCCGAAATTTGCTCGGAGGATTTCGGGGAGAGGAAGATCGTCCGGCTGGGGACCCGGAAGGTGTAACGGGTGCGGCCAAAGGAATGAACGATGCAACCGCCATCTCGCCTGCCGCAGCAGCCTTTTGCCTCGTCGCTGCTGCACTCGTTCTTCTCTGGGGAGTGCTGGCAGGAGGAGTGGTTTTCATTCTGTCGGGAGGGGTGCTCGCCGTAGGCGTGCTTACTGTGCTCCTCCTTGGCCATCGAGGACGGAGTCGGAAATAGCGGAGCAGCATCTTGCACAGCATGGATGGCGAAGGGTGCTCGGGTCACCCGACGCGCGCGGCGACCATAGGTAGTCCGGACAGCCCGCTGACGATGGAGCACGAGAGTCGATCAGGCGTCACGAGGCGCGGCGTTCTGATCGGGGCGGCTGCGTTCGGCGTCGGTGCCGGGATCGATCGTCTTCTTCGTTCCTCTGGCGGCAATCCTGTTCATTCAGCGAGTGCCGATCCCGATGTCGTTGCTTTCCATGGCGCCCATCAGGCAGGAATCGCGACTCCGGCTCAGGAATTCCTCGACTTCGCGGCCTTCGATGTCAACGGCCCCTCCGTGGATGATCTGCGGGCGCTTCTCCAAAGTTGGACCGCAGCCGCCACTGCGCTGACGGCCGGAGAACCTTTCGAACCGCATCCCGTTGGCCAGGGCGAAGTGCCGACCGACACCGGCGAGGCCGTGGGAATCCAGCCCTCGCGCTTGACCGTCACCGTAGGCTTCGGGCCGAGTCTGTTCGGCGCCCAAGGAGAAGACCGGTTCGGCCTGGCTTCGCGGCGACCGCCGAAACTGACGTTGTTGCCGCCTTTTCGCGGCGAGAGTCTCGATTCCCATCGCTCAGATGGGGACCTTTGCGTCCAGGCCTGCGCCGACGACCCCCAGGTCGCTTTCCACGCGATCCACGTCTTTACCCACCTGGCCAGCGGCGCCGCAACCCTGCGATGGCGGCAGCAGGGGTTTGGCCGCACCTCGAGCACCAGCCGCTCGCAGCCCACCCCGCGCAACCTGATGGGCTTCAAGGACGGCACGAACAACATCCGCGCCGAGGACGACGAGGCGATGGACGAGTTCGTCTGGGCGCAGCCCTCAGACGGGCCACGGTGGATGGCCGGGGGCAGCTACCTGATCGCCCGCCGCATTCAGATGCTCTTCGACGTTTGGGACGGGACCACGCTCGAAGGCCAGGAGCGGGTGATCGGACGCCACAAGCTGAGCGGCGCCCCGCTCGGCGAGGAGGGTGAGTACGACCCCGTCGACCTGCAGGCCAAGAGCGGGGGAGAGCCGGTCATCCCCGCAGACGCTCACATCCGCGTCGCCAGTCCGGACGAAAACCATGGCCAGCGCATCCTCAGGCGCGGCTACTCCTATTCCGAACCCACCGAACCGGGTTCCGGCCAGATCGACGCCGGGCTCTTCTTCGTCTGCTTTCAGCGGGATCCGGAGCGCCAATTCGTGCCTATTCAGCGGCGCCTTGCGGCCTCTGACGCGCTCAACCATCACACCCTCCACACGGCGAGCGCGATCTTCGCTTGTCCTCCCGGGATCGAGCCGGGGGGATTCATCGGCGAAGGCCTGTTTGCCTAGCTCGTGACATCTGGCTCCAGGCCGCGAGTTCTTACGCCGTGGGCGCTGTTAGATTGCCGCCGATCTCAAACCCCCGAGGAGGATCTACGACGTGACCAAGGCTGAATTTCTGGACCAACTTGCTGGCGACGAGCGACTGGGCAGCAAAAAAGCTGCCAGCGATGCCGTCGACGCCGTTCTCGACGCGATCACCGGTGCTCTGAGCAGCGGCGAGGAGGTCGCCTTCACCGGATTCGGCAAATTCCACGTCGCCGAGCGCGGCCCGCGCCAGGGCGTCAACCCGCGCACCGGCGAAAGGATCACCATCCCGGGCGGCAAGGTTCCGCGCTTCTCCGCCGGCTCGGCCCTGAAGACCAAAGTCAAGGGCGGCTGATTCGCTGACTGGCTTTTCCGATCGGCTGGCGGCGCTCGTCGAGGAGCGCCGCAGCCAGATCTGCCTCGGCCTCGACCCCGACCCGGCCAAGCTGGCCGGGGAGGGGGCGAGCGCGGGCGACCCCGAAGCTCCGCCGGCCGAGCTGGCGGCGGTCGCGGTCGCCAAGCACTGCCGCGACCTGATCGAGCAGGCCGGCCCGCACTGCGTCGCCGTCAAGCCCCAGCTCGCCTGCTTCGAGCGGCTCGGGGCGCCCGGCTGGTTCGCCCTCGAAGAGGTCTGCGCCTCGGCCCGGGAAGCGGGCCTGCTGGTCGTCGCCGACGGCAAGCGCGGCGACGTCCCGGTCACCGCCGCTGCCTACGCGCAGGCACTGGTCGGTGAGACGCCGACCCCGTGGGGCGCGGTCTCGGGCCTCGGCGCCGACGCCTTCACCGCCAACCCGCTGCTCGGGCTCGACGCCCTGGAGCCCCTCGTCGAGGCCGCTGCGGCGGCGGGGGCCGGGATCTTCGCCCTCGTCCGCACCAGCAACCCCGGCGCCGCCGACCTCCAGGACCTGCCCGCCCCCAAGGCGCCCCTTCACGAGCGGCTCGCCGGCATCGTCGACCAGCTCTCCGAGCGCCTGCTCGGGGAGTCCGGCCTCAGCGGCATGGGCGCCGTCCTCGGCGCCACCGAGCCCCGCCACTTCAGCCGCATGCGGGAGCTGATGCCGCGGGCGATCTTCCTCATCCCCGGCGTCGGCGCCCAGGGCGGTAAGCCCGAGCTGCTCGGAGCCGCCTTCGCGGCCGGCCGTGCCGCCGGGCTCGTCGCCGCCTCCCGCGGGATCGCCGCCGATCCCGACCCCGCCACCGCGGCCGAGCGCCTGCGGCAGGTCGTCTGGGACGTATCTACCGCCTGAGAACGCCCCGCGCGACTACGATCAGGCCGCCCCGAACGACTCATCTCGCCCAGACCGATGGAAAAACGCTCCAGCGCCGCCGCCCGCATCGCCGCCGCCCTCGCCCTCGTGGCCGCGGTGCTTGTTTGCGTCGTCGTCGCCAGCGCCGCGCTCAACAGCAACTCCTCCTCGGACGGCCACCACAGCCAGCCCCACGCCCAGAAGCAGAAGAAGCCGCGGACGAAGGCCAAGACCTACACGGTCGAATCGGGCGACACCCTGACCGCGATCGCCCACAAGACCGGGGTTCCGGTCGCCGAAATCCTGGCGCTGAACCCCGAAGTCGATCCCCAGATCCTGATCGCCGGGCAGACGCTGAAGCTCAAGTGAGCGGCCGCCTTCGAGGCGTGCTGCTGCTGGCGGCGCTGGCGTGTTTGTCGCTGCCAGCGCTCGCGGCGGCGGCGCCGAAGCCGCCCGCCGCCGAGCAGAAGCAGCCGGGGCCGCAGCTGGCGGCGCGATCCTGGGGCGTGGTCGACGCCCGCAGCGGCGACGTGCTCACCTCTCACGCCGGCAATCGCGAGCTGCCGATCGCCAGCACCACGAAGCTGATGACCGCCTACGTGGCGATGAGCGACCTCCCCCTCGACCGGATCGTCCGCGCCCAGCCCTACCAGGCCGAATACGGCGAGTCCCTGATGGGCCTGCGGAAGGGCGAGCGGATCAGCGTCCGCGACCTCCTCTACGGCCTGATCCTGCGCAGCGGCAACGACGCCGCCCACACCCTGGCGATCGCCGCCGCCGGCTCCGAACGCCATTTCGTCGCCGAGATGAACCGCTACGCCGCCGCCCTCGGGCTCTCCCACACGCACTACGCCAACCCGGTCGGGCTCGACGAGAAGGGCAACTACTCCAGCGCCTTCGATTTGATGACGCTGACCCGGCACCTGTTGCGGAAACCGGCCTTCGCCAGGATCGCCGACTCGCGCAGCGCGACCCTGCGCAGCGTGCGGCCGCCGCGCCGGATCGAGACGATCAACGAACTGCTGCTGCTGGCGCCCTGGGTGACCGGGGTGAAGACGGGACACACCTTCGGCGCCCTCTACGTCCTCGTCGGCTCCGGCCAGCGCGACGGCGTCAGCCTGATCTCGGCGGTGGTCGGCACCTGGACCGACGAAGAACGCTTCGACGACAGCCTCGCCCTGCTCGAATGGGGCTTCTCGCAGTACCGGCGGCGGCTGCCGATCCGCCGCGGCCAGGACCTGGCCGACCCCGAGATCCGCTACTCCGGCGGCGAGCTGCCGCTGCGGGCGGCGCGCCCGCTGCAGGTGGGGGTGCGCCGCGGCCAGCGGGTCGAAGTCCAGGTGCGGGCGCCGGCGGAGGTCGAGGGGCCGCTGCGGCGCGGCGCCCGCCTCGGTGCGGCAACCGTCTTCGTCGCCGGCCGCAGGGTCGGGTCGGTGCCCCTGCGGGCCGGCCGCTCGGTCCCCGAGGCGAGCCTCTTCGACCGCGCCCGCGGTTTCGTCGCTGACAACAAGATCCCTATCGGAATCGCCCTGTTCGTGATACTCATCTTCGCGATCGTCCTGCGGCGCCGGCTGGCCCGTGAACGAAGGTAGGAGCTGAATCGGGTGAAGCCAAAGTGATCCTCACGGTCACCTTGAACGCGGCCATAGACCGCACCGTCGCCGTGCCGAACTTCCGGCTCGGGCGCCGCCACCGCGCGGTCGAGAGCCGCACCGTCGCCGGCGGCAAGGGCATCAACGTCGCCCGGGCGCTGAGCCTGCTCGGCCGTCCGGTGATCGCGACCGGGTTCGTCGGCGGCCCGACCGGCACCCAGGTGCTGGAACAGCTGCACTCCGAATCGGTCCTCACCGACTTCAGCCGGATCGCCGCCGAGACCCGGATCAACCTGGCGGTGATCGACCCCACCTCGGGCGAGCAGACTGAGATCAACGAGCGCGGCCCGGCGGTCAGCGCCGAGGAGGTGAAGCGGCTCTTCGACCGCATCGGCTACCTCGCCAGCGGGGCGAAGATCTGCGTCCTCGCCGGCTCGGTCCCGCCCGGCGCCGGCGACGACCTCTACGCGCGGCTGATCGACGACCTCTCCCGCCGCGGCGTCGCCGTCGTCCTCGACGCCGAGGGCGAGGCGATGCTGGAGGGCGTCCGCGCCGGCGCGGCGATGGTCACCCCGAACGAGGCCGAGGCCGAGGAGCTGGTCGGACAGGAGTTCGCCGACCGCGGCGACCTCGCCCAGGGACTGCTGGAGCTGGTGCGGCTGGGGGCGCGGGAGGCGGCGATCACCCGCCCCGAGGGCTGCGTTGCCGCGGTCGGGTCGGGCAACACACGGCGCCTGCTCGAGGTCCACACCGAGCCGCTGGAGCCGGTCTCGACCGTCGGCTCCGGAGACGCCTTCCTCGCCGGCTACGTCGCCGCCCGCTACGAGGGCCGCTCGCCGGAGGACTGCCTCGCCTACGGCGTCGCCTGCGGGGCCGAGTCGACCCAGCACTTCGGCGCCGGCACCGTCGACCGCAACCAGGTCGAGCGCCTGCTGGGCGAGGTCTCCGTGCACGACTTGGAGGTCCCCGCCGAAGTGTAGGCTGACTGATTCACCGCCAGCAGCCCTTGGAGGACTAACTTGGAAATCGAAATCGGCCGCGGCAAGAAGGGTCGCCGCGCTTACGGATTCGACGACATCGCGATCGTTCCTTCTCGCCGAACTCGCGATCCCGACGACATCGACATCAGCTGGACCCTCGGTCCCTACCGCTTCGAACTGCCGCTCGTGGCCTCGGCGATGGACGGAGTCGTCTCGCCCGAGACCGCCGTCCTGACCAACGAGATCGGCGGCCTCGGGGTCCTGAACCTGGAGGGGATCTGGTCGCGCTTCGAGAACGCCGAGGAGAGGCTGGAGGCGATCGCCGCCGCCCCCAAGCACGAAGCGACGCGGTTGATGCAGGAGATCTACACCGAGCCGGTGAAGGCCGAGCTGATCGCCAAGCGGATAGCGGAAATCAAGGCCCGCGGAGCGGTCGTCTGCGGCTCCCTGACCCCGCAGAAAGTCCGCGAGTACTACGAGGTCGCGGTCGAGGCGGGGCTGGACATCCTCGTCATCCAGGGAACGGTGATCTCGGCCGAACACGTCTCGACCACGGTCGAGCCGCTGAACCTGAAGGAGTTCATCGCCGAGGTTCCGGTGCCGACCGTGGTCGGCGGCTGCGCCTCCTACTCGACCGGGCTGCACCTGATGCGGACCGGCGCCGTCGGCGTCCTCGTCGGCGTCGGCCCCGGCGCCGCCTGCACCACCCGCGGCGTGCTCGGGATCGGCGTCCCGCAGGCGACCGCGATCGCCGACGTCGCCGCGGCCCGCGCCCAGCACATGCTGGAGACCGGCGAGTACGTCAACGTGATCGCCGACGGCGGCATGCGGACCGGCGGCGACGTCTCCAAGGCGATCGCCTGCGGCGCCGACTCGGTGATGATCGGCTCGCCGCTGGCCCGCGCCAAAGAGGCTCCCGGCCGCGGCTTTCACTGGGGGATGGCGACCTTCCACCCCTCGCTGCCGCGCGGCACCCGCGTCTCGACCAAGCAGGACGGGACCCTGGAGGAGATCCTCCTCGGCCCGGCCAAGGAGAACGACGGCACCTTCAACCTGATGGGGGCGCTGAAAACCTCGATGGCCACCTGTGGCTACGAGGACATCCGCTCCTTCCAAAGAGCAGAGGTCATGGTCGCTCCCGCCCTGATGAGCGAGGGCAAGAAGCTGCAGAACGAGCAGTCGGTGGGGATGGGTTCGAACGGGCGAGCCGCTGTGTCCACGGGGGTCGCCGTTTCGGATGACTAGTAGTACGGAAGCGTCCCGGCCAGCGGGTCCTGTCACGGCAGGGGACCCCCCATCCCTTCCGGTAGCTAAAGCTTCCTCAGGGATGGTCCCCCTTACCGTGCCACCCGCTGGAGGGGCGTTGGAGGAGGTTCTCGTCCTCGACTTCGGCGGGCAGTATTCCCAGCTGATAGCCCGTCGAATCCGGGAATGCGGAGTTTTTGCTGAGCTGCTCCCGGCCACCACTTCGATCGAGAAGATCCGGGAGCGGAAGCCGAGAGGGTTGGTGCTCTCCGGGGGCCCCGCATCGGTCTACGATCCGGAAGCGCCGAAGTTCCCGACCCAGCTGCTCGATCTCGAGGTTCCGATGCTGGGCATCTGTTACGGGATGCAGGCGATGGCGCTGGCGCTCGGCGGCCGCGTCGAGTCGGCCGAGACGGGCGAGTTCGGCCGCACCGACCTCGTCCTCCGCGACGGCGGCGGCAGGCTGCTCGGCGGCCTGCCCGAGGAGCAGAGCTGCTGGATGAGCCACCGCGACGCCGTCTTCGAGGCGCCCGAGGGGTTCACCGCCCTTGCCTCGAGCCCGAGCTCCCCGGTCGCCGCCTACGAGTTCCCCGACCGCGGCCTCTACGGGATCCAGTTCCACCCCGAGGTGGTCCACACCCCTTACGGGACCGAGATCCTCACCCGCTTCCTCCGCGACGTCGCCGGCTGCGAGGAGCAGTGGTCGCCGCAGTCGGTGATCGCCGAGCAGGTGGAGAAGATCCAGGCCCAGGTGGGGGAGGGGAAGGTGATCTGCGGCCTCTCCGGCGGCGTCGACTCCTCCGTAGCCGCCCTGCTCGTGCACAAAGCCATCGGCGACAAGCTCACCTGCGTCTTCGTCGACCACGGCCTGATGCGGATGAACGAGGCCCAGCAGGTGGTCGAGGCCTTCAGCCAGTTCGGGATCCCGCTCGTCCACGTCGACGCCGAAGAGCGCTTCCTCGCGAAGCTGGCCGGGGTCGACGACCCGGAGACGAAGCGGAAGATCATCGGCGCCGAGTTCATCCGCGTCTTCGAGGAGGAGGCGGCGAAGCTCGAGGACGTCAGCTTCCTCGTCCAGGGAACCCTCTACTCCGACGTGATCGAGTCCGGCGGCTCCGACCACGCGGCGACGATCAAGTCCCACCACAACGTCGGCGGCCTTCCCGACGACCTCGAGTTCGAGCTGGTCGAGCCGCTGCGGATGCTGTTCAAGGACGAGGTGCGGGCGGTCGGCGCCGAGCTCGGCCTGCCGGAGCGGATGGTCTGGCGCCAGCCCTTCCCGGGACCCGGCCTCGGGATCCGGATCGTCGGCGGCGAGGTCAACAAAGAGCGCCTAGACATCCTCCGCGCCGCCGACGCGATCCTGCAGGAGGAGATCCGCGCCGCCGAGCTCTACCGCCAGCTCTGGCAGTCCTTCTGCGTGCTCCCGGTCGTGCGCTCGGTCGGGGTCCAGGGCGACGGCCGCACCTACGCCTACCCGATCGTGATCCGCGCCGTCACCTCCGACGACGCGATGACCGCGGACTGGGCGCGGCTCCCCTACGACCTGCTCGAGCGCGTCTCCAACCGGATCATCAACGAGATCCGCGACGTCAACCGCGTCGCCCTCGACATCTCCTCGAAGCCGCCGGCGACGATCGAGTGGGAGTAGGCCGGCGGGCCTATTCGGTCTCCAGGGAGCCGGCGGTCTCGAAAGCCGCCATCCCGACCACGGTCGAGACTGCCCCCTCGCCGCCGTTCTCTCGCAGCCGGTCCTGGCTGCGGACGTGTGCGGCCAGCATCAGCTTCGTCGCCTCTTCCATGACCGCGATCACCTCGCCCCAGCCCTCCTCGTCGAGGTGGAGGGGCATCCAGCGGAAGACGGTGTCGTCGCGGCCGTCGAGGGTGCCGGCTTCGAGCGCCGCGATCGCCTTGTCGAGGAAGGTCTGCAGAGTCGCGGCGGAGACGCCGCCGCGGATCGAGCGGGGAACCTTCCGCCACGGGGGCCCGCCGACGAAGGCCCCGGGCGTCGCCTTGTAGAAGTGCTCGGTGGCGCCGCGGCGCTGGGCGGTGTCGACGAGTTCGAGGGCGCCGTAGCGATCGAGCGCGCGGGTGTGGTAGGCGACGTCGCTGAGGCCGGATTCGAGCTCGTTGGCGATCAGGTTCGGGCTGGCGACGCGATCGGTGAGGAGCTCGAGGATCTGGATCCGCAGGGGGTGGGCGAGAGACCTGACCAAGCGCTGGTCTATGGGATCTGGAAATGGCTCCTTCATGATCGGCTCCTGACTGATCGGGGGGCGGATACCGCGACGTTCGTCAGCCGCTTAACATGTATAAACCATTCAGCGGTTGCTATCCAGAGGGCCGGCTGTGGAAGCGCCGGTGGGCACCCGATAGTTCGCCTCAAACCCCGGCCAGGCGCGAAATCGCGAAGATCGCGGCGAAGCCGGAAGCGGTTAGGACAACTCGCCCCCAGGAGGGGTGCGAGTGCGCCTCGGGCAGCAGGTCGCTCGCCCCGATGTAGAGAAAGATCCCACAGTAGACGCAGAGCACGTAGCCGAGGGAGCGGTCGGAGATCGCCACCTGGGAGCCGACGATCGCCCCCAGCAGCGGGGCGAGGGCGTCGATCGTCAGCCACCTGACCGCGGCGCGGCGGTCGCCGGAGCGGCGCAGCACGTAACTGACGGTGTTGAGGCCGTCGGCGAAGTCGTGGCTGATCACCGCGGCGAAGACGAGGAAGCCGGTGGCCGAGTCGACCCCGAAGGCGAAGCCGATCCCGAGGCCGTCGATGAAGCTGTGGGCGGAGAGGCCGGCGGCGCCGAGAATCCCGACCCGCCCGCCGGACAGCGTCTCCATCGCCTCCTCGCGATCGTGGAGTACGAGCATCCGCTCGGCGAAGAAGAAGCCAAGGAAGCCGGCGGCGACGAGGGCGGTGGCCAGGTCGACGTCGTCTACACCTTCGATCCCCTCCGGCAGGACGTCGAGCAGGGCGACGGCGACGACGACGCCGCCGGTCAGCGCCAGCAGGGTCGGCAGCCGGTCGGAGAAGCGGAGGCCGATCCGGCCCCCGAGCAGGGTCGCGAAGACGGTCAGCCCCGCAAGCGGGATCGCGATCGACACTATCCCTGCCTCTGGCAGCGCGGGCAGGTTCCCCGCAGGAGGACGTCGTGGGCGCTGACCTCGAACTCGGCTCGCTCGGCAAGGCGGTGGATCGCCCGCTCCAGCGCCTGGTCGGAGAAGGGCACGAGGCGGCCGCAGCGCACGCAGACCATGTGGTGGTGGTGCCCGGTCGGGTCGTTGCGCTCGTAGGCGACGGTGTCGCCGCCGACGTCGACCCGGTAGACGAGCTCCAGCTCCTCGAGCTGCTCCAGCGTCCGGTAGACGCTCGCACGGCCGACCTTCGGCAGCCGCCGGTCGATCTCCAGCGCCGTCAGCGCGCAGTGCTCGCCCTCCAGCAGCTCGATCACCTGCCGCCGCGCAGCCCCGCTCCGGAACCCCGCCTCGTCGAACCGCCTCGATGCCCGCTCGCCCCAGGTCACAGGCGAGACCCTACATGAAAATGAGACTCGTTCTTATTTAGCTGCTACGGCTCAGCTGTATGCGTCCCACTTTTCCAGCAGCGGAAGTGGGTCGAAGGGGGAGCCGCCCTCGTACCAGCCGGGGGCGCTCCAGATCTCGAAGTGGAGGTGGCAGCCTTGGGCGTCGCCGGTGTCGCCGACGATTCCGATCGGCTGGCCGGTGCGGACGGTGTCGCCTTCTTTCAGCGGCGAGGGTTCGGCCAGGTGCGCGTACATGAAGTCGTCGCCGGTCCCCTTGCCGTCGATCACCAGGTAGTTGCCGGCGGCGTCGTCCCAGGTCGACATCTGCACGCGGCCGCCGCGGGCGGCGACGAGCGGCGTTCCGCAGGCGGCCATCACGTCCTGGCCCTGGTGGGTGTGGCCGGAGCGGGGGGCGCCGAAGCGACCCGCGCCCATCCCGAATTCGTGCGGGCCGAGGACCGGGAAGGCGTAGCCGTAGAAGGCGAAGCCGAGGCTGAGGGCGGTGGAGCTGGTCGCCTTGCGGGCGGCGGGGGCGGTGGCGGTCGCCGACTGGGGGCTGATCCGGAAGGTGTAGCGGCCGTTGCGGGCCGGCCGGCCTTCGTTCGTCGTCCCGTCCCAGCGGACTTTGCCTTCGACGTCGGGGGCGACGTTTTCGCGGTAGAAGGTCTTGACCACGGCGCCGGTGGCGTCGACGACGTCGATCCGCAGGTCGTTTTCCGGCTGGGTGCTGCCGATCGTGTAGCTGAGGCGGGGGTAGCGGTAGCCGAAGTAGAAGGACTTGCGCGGGGTCGTCTTCGCGGCGACGAGGGTGAGGGCGCCGGCGCTCGGCGAGGCGGCCGGGGTCCCGGAAGGGCTGCCCTTGACGCTCGGAGCCGAGCCGGGGGTGGCGGCGCCGCCGGTGCTCGCCGCCGCGGTGCCGAGCAGGCACGCGAGCAGCACGACCAAGGCCGTTATGCCTATCTGGCCGACCGTGCGTGGTCGGACGAACCCTTTGCTGTTCAACCGCTAGCCCTCTCTTTCCATCGCCTGCGGAGTTAGCTGACGGGCTCGCGCTGAAAGAGTCGCGCTACGGACGGTTTCGTCCGATTCGCCCCTGGGACCTGCATGGCCCCTTCGGTTCCTCCGCTCCCGCACAGTGGCCTGCACGGGATTCGGCTATTGCTCGGGCGGCAGTATAAGCAACCGTCCGGAGACCCAAAGGGCCGCGATGCGGCTATCATCCCCCGGCCGCGTGGGAAGGACCGCGCGGTTTTTGCGCGATGAAGACCTTTGTAGCCACTCCCGCCAACCGCCAGCGCGACTGGTACGTCGTCGATGCCGAGGGCAAGACCCTGGGCCGGCTGGCGACGCAGATCGCCGACACCCTGCGGGGCAAGCGCAAGCCGGAGTACACGCCGCACATCGACACCGGCGACTTCGTCGTCGTCGTCAACGCGGAGAAGATCCACGTCACCGGCGACAAGCTGGCGCAGAAGACCTACTACCGCCACAGCGGCTACCCGGGCGGGATCAAGTCCCGGACGCTCGGCGAGATGCTCGAGCGCAAGCCCGAGGAAGTGATTCGCAAGGCCGTGAAGGGGATGCTGCCGCGCAA
>Ga0207661_10001345_pt1 | contig 16501 bp, 11 predicted proteins | sample KBSC713LmetaG_FD_184337 | JGI IMG/M metagenome (GOLD analysis project Ga0207661, IMG submission 184337) | Corn rhizosphere microbial communities from Kellogg Biological Station, Michigan, USA - KBS C7.1-3L metaG (SPAdes) (version 2) | ecosystem: Host-associated > Plants > Roots > Rhizosphere ...
AGGGTGCCGAACGCCAAGTAGGCGTCCCGGCTGACTGGCGAACGGGCCGTCAGCCGGTCAGGGACTCACCCGTTGGCGATCACGGCGACGTCTGATCGACAATCTTCACACCCTTCAGGGGCGTGAAGACAAACATCGACCGATCGATCGTCGCGTTGGGCTCGAGCGACGTCAAGCGAACGTGACGCGTCACGCCGTTCGCGTCCGTTGCCTCGAATTCTCGAATGAGAGAATCGTCATCGTCCACCCAGACCGTCGCTTTCGTGAACGGCCCGCTCGTTCCGGCTTTCGGCGTCAACGCGAGGCCGTGGGCGGCGTGACCACTCACCGTGCGAGGCGCGGCGCCCGCGATATCGTATTTCTTTCGGGGTGCGTCGAGAAATTGGCCAGTGATGTCGATCGGAACCGACGTGCGATCAGTGCCAGGCCGCTTGAACACTTGTCCCGGCGCGCTCATCGGCAGATACACCCATACGAACTTTCCGTCGGCGACGATCGCGTCCCGACCGGGCTGATCGAACCGAATCGCCAGCCGATTCGGTTTCTCTTGCGCGTACGTCCCCTTGGACGATGCACTGGTTCCGGTGAGCGCGTTTGTTACAGTTTGCTCAAACGTGCCGCGGACAGTCGTGATCTTTCCCCACGCGGCGACAGCCCGATCGATGATCGCATCCGGCGTTTGCGCCGCGAGTGGTGTCGCGCCGACCGCGAGGCTGGTTAAGACGGCAAGAAATCGCATGAAGATTTCTACACGCCGGCGGCGACGGTCGTTCCTGGCGTCGCCGCAACGGATCGTCCGATCGCGCTTGTGATTGCTCTGAGCTCGGTAACGAGGCGGGCGAACTGATCGGGGTACAGCGACTGGCCGCCATCCGAGAGAGCTCGGTCAGGCGTCGGATGCACTTCGACAATGACACCGTCCGCGCCGGCAGCGACTGCAGCGCGAGCCATGGGGATGACTTTATCGCGAAGGCCAGTCCCGTGACTTGGATCACCGATGATGGGTAGGTGCGACAGCCGTTGAACGATTGGAATAGCGGTCAAATCGAACAGATTGCGAGTCATCGTATCGAAGCTGCGAATGCCTCGCTCACACAGCACGACCTGTCCGTTCCCCTCAGCGAGGATGTACTCGGCGCTCATGAGCAAATCGGTAATCGTCGCTGCCATGCCGCGCTTGAGAAGCACCGGCTTGCCAATGCGACCGACGGCGCGGAGCAGCGAATAGTTCTGCATGTTGCGCGCACCGATCTGCAGCATGTCCGCATGCTCGGCAACCAGATGCGCGCCCTCCTCGTCGAGCGCCTCGGTGACGATCGGCAGGCCCGTCTCGCGCCGCGCGAGAGACAGCAACTCCAGTCCTTTCTTGCCGAGTCCCTGGAACGAGTACGGAGAGCTGCGCGGCTTGAATGCGCCGCCGCGCAGCGCCGTCGCGCCCGCATCTTTCACCGCGCGCGCCGCCGCGAGGATCTGTTCTTCTGATTCCACGGAGCACGGACCAGCGACGACGACGATGTCCTGACCGCCGAACGAAACGCCGGGAGCAATGGTGACGATCGTGTTTTCGGCGCGCCATTCTCGCGAGACTTGCTTGTAGGGCTTGCTGACGTGGATGATCTCGGCGACGCCGGGGAGCGCCTCGATGCGTGAGCCGTCGACGCGGCCGTCATTACCGACGAGACCGACCGTCGTGCGTGTCTCGCCCGGCATCGGCCGAGCGGAGTAGCCCATTTCTTCGATCGTTTTGACGACGCGGGCGATCTCCTCCTGCGTCGCGTGATTCTCCATGACAACCAGCATTACTCGTCCTCGATCTCGATTGACCACCCGTCGTACGCCAACGTGACTGGACCCGAAAATCGGGCGCCGACGACGGCGGTCACGTCGATCTGCTCAACCGGTGGATAGAAATGCGTCAGCGCCAAATGCTTCGGCGCCGCCGCCGCGGCCAGGTCGCCGCACTGTTCCGGGGTGAGGTGTTCGCGAATGCTCGATGATTCCGGAAGCGAGCATTCACAAACGAGAAGACTACAATCGCGCGCCCACGCCGCGAGGGCCTCGGAGACGCCGGTATCGCCCGTGTAGACGATGCGCCGACGAGCGCGCTCCATGGAATATGCCACACTCTCAGCCGCGTGTGGTACCTGAAGGCAGGAGAGCCGCACCCCGCCTGGAAGCTCGATCGCGGTATCCTGCGTGATCTCGCGAATCGAGAGTGGGAACCCGGGCTTCATGAGCCACGGTCCGTACGCAGCCGAGAGGCGTTCCAGGAGAGCAGCGGTTCCCGGCGGGCCGATGACTTCCAGCGGCGACGTCCGCGGCGGCGACACCCCTTTTCGCATCGCGAAAACCAGCGTCGGGAGGTCGCCGTGATGGTCGATGTGAAAATGGGTCAGCGCGATGTGCGTGATCGTCTGCCACGATTTCGCCAGCTCGGCGAGACGGCGCGTCGTTCCCGAACCGCAGTCGATCAACAGCTGGAGCTCATCCGCCTCGACCAAGTACGCGGCGCAGCTTCGATTCGGCGACAGCGCCACCGTCCCGGTGCCCAAGGTCGTGAAGCGCACACTACGGTCCTCTGAACAGCAGTTTGATCGAGGAACGAACTCCGTCGCCTTCGAACACCGCGATGTACACACCCGAGGGTACTACTCGACCGGCGTCGTCGGTCCCATCCCATAGCACCGTTCCGTCGCGGCCGTACGCGCCTGGCGCCAGGGTGCCCTCGGAAAGCAGGCCGGGCACAAGACGTCGTACCATGCGCTGCCGGAGGTCGTAGATCGTGAGCTTGACCTTCGCCGGATGTGCGAGGTCGAACCAGATCGCCGCCTTGTCGGACCGCATGCCGCGACCGAACGGATTGGGAAAACTCTGATAGAGCAGGGTGACGGTCGGCGCGCTGTCCGACGAGATCACGAACGTCCCGGGGCTCGCGACGTGAACCTCGCCGCTTCCGCTGGAGTTCGCCGCATGCGCATCGACGCGCCAGCGGTACGAGGTGTTCGCCTGGAGCGGAATCGTGGGCGTGTACGTCGTATCGGCGAGATTCGAGTTCGACTGGAACGCGGGCAGCCCGCTTTGCGTCTCGATGACCGTGATCTGGTAGTTCCAGAGCAGAGTGATCGGCGGACTGCTCCAGACAAAAGTCGGTGTTCGCTTGTCGACGATCGTCGTCGGCCCACGCAGCGGCGCGATGAGACGAACCCAGCTCCGCACCGGATGTCGGGCGCTCGTTTCGGCGATGACCGCGTCGAACCGATCGATCAACCGCGCCCGGAAGAAGACAATCGTATGCTCCGTGAGAAGCGAGTCGATCGTGAACGTTCCGGTCTCCCCCTGCACTGAGCGCGAGTAAAAGGGGTTTCGAAATTGCGCGTCGTTGGAAAGCGTGAGCGCGACGGTATAAGGCCCGCGCTCGGGCAGCGTGCCGAACGCCGTCACGGTCATGACCGGAGCGGGCGACGTGCTGTCGGCGAGAAGCGCCGAGATCGCGAGCGTCAGCGACTGCGCCGTTACCGGTCGAACTCCTCCGAGTGCCGCCGCGACGACGAGCGCCGCAAGGCGGCGGCCAAGCCTCATACCGCGGTGGCCACCGCGTCGCCCGCGATCGCGTTCGCGATCGCTTCATCGACCGTCGACGCGCCGCGCATCCGGACACTGACGAGGGACGAGACACCCGGCTCCTGCATCGTCACGCCGTACACCGAATCAGCAGCCTCGGTCGTCGTCCGCGGGTTGTGCGTGATCACGATGAATTGGGTGCGCGTCTTGAACTGCGTGAGCATACGCACGAAGCGTCCGACGTTCGCATCGTCGAGCGGCGCATCGACTTCGTCGAGAAGGCAGAACGGGCTCGGCTTCGTCAGGAAGATGCCGAACAAGAGCGACAGCGCGACGAGCGCCCGTTCTCCGCTCGACAGCAAGTGAATCCGCTGCGTTCGCTTGCCGCGCGGCGACGCGTGAATCTCGATGTCGCAATCGAGCGGCGTGTCCGGATTCTCGAGACGAAGGTCGCATTCACCACCGCCGAACAGCGACATGAAGATCTGACGGAAGTTCTCTCGCACCTGCGTGAACGTCGCGAAGAACAACTCCTTGGCGGTGCTGTCGATCTCGCGAATCGCCTGCAGCAAGGATTGCTTTGCGTCGGCGAGGTCGGCGCGCTGGCCGGTCAGGAAGTCTTGGCGCTTTACAGTTTCCTCATGCTCTTCGATCGCCAGCACGTTGACCGGTCCGAGCTTCTCCAGCTCTTGGCGCAGCGACTCCGCCTCGGCACGAACCGCGTCGTCGTCGAGCTCCACCGGCTGTGATTCGGCGAGCATCTCGTCGAGCGGACGGCGCCATTCGGTCTCGAGACGCTCGCGAATTGCCGCGCGACGTCCCGAGAGCTCGGTGTGACGCAGCTCGGCTTGGTGCAGCTCGTCGGTGTGGCTCTGCGCGTTTCGACGCGCTTCGTCGAGCGCGTGATCCGCGTTCGTCAACGCCTCATCCGCCGCGCGAACCGCGGCTTCGGCTTGTGCGAGCGTGGCCTCGCCGTCGGCGAGGGTCGCTTCGCGCGTCTCGAGGTCCAGCTGCCACGTCGCCATCTGCTCGGCGAGCACGGAGTCGGCCTGCGAAAGGTCGGACAACTCGGTGCGCAACGTCTCGAGCCGCGCGCTCGCGGTTTGATGTTCTTCGGCGAGACGACGCTCGCGATCGCGCGAGACCTGCAACCGCGCCTGTGTCTGCGCTTCTTCGACCTGCGCGCTCGTACGCGCTTCTCGCGCCGCTTCCTGTCCGTGCTCGGCCTCGAGCAAGGTTCCTCGCGCTTCGGAAACCGCTTCCGCACGCGCGCTCAGCGACTCGGCGAGCGTTCCACTCTCCTCGTCGAGACGGACGAGTGTTTCTCCGAGCTGATTTCGTCGCGTCGTCAAACGGTCGGCGAGGGCATCAGCCTCCTGCACCTCGCGATGGGCCCGCTGGCGACGACGATCGAGCTCGCCCTGACGCTCCGCGGCACGACGCGCATCGACCTGCGCGGCCTCGAGTGCGCCTGAGGCCGAGGTCGTCCGCTTTTCTGATTCTTGAACGGCGGCTCGCAGCGCATCTGCCTCTGCCATGGCCTCCTGGCGCGCGCGGCCAGTTACCGCGAGCTCGGCGCGAAGAGCGAACAACTCCGCGCGACGACGCAGCGGGCCAGGGCCACTGACGCTTCCCGGAAGCCAAATCGCACCGCGCGCGTCGATGAACGCCTCGCCGTCGTCCACGGCCTGTGCCCGACCGAGCAGAGCGCGAACCCAGTCCTGTGCTTGACCCGATGCGTCGACGCGGTGCGACAGAGCATTGTCCAACGGCTGCGACCCGTCATGAAACACGGCGTCGACCGGCAACAGAAGGAGCGGTCCGGGATGCGCGCTGTTGTGCCACGCACGAACCGCCTCAGCGACACTTCGGTCGCGGACCAAGACCGCGTGCACCGTCGCTCCCAGGAAGCGCTCGATCAAGAGCGCCGACGATTGGTCGGCGGTGAGGAAGTCCGAGAGAGGCCCGAGCACGGCACCTTCGCCAAACTGATCCTTCTCGCGGAGGAGCCGCGCAGCGGCCGGCGCGAGACCCACGCGCTCGCGCTCGAGGGCGTCGAGCGCGTTCACCTTTCCCTGGAGCGACGTGTGGGCTTCGTCAGCTCGGAAGAGCTCCGCACGAGCGATTCCTTCGCGTTCGCGAGTCTCGCGATCCGAGGCGCGAACCTGCTCGAGCTCCGCTGCAAGCTGCTCGGCGCGCTGTTTCGCGTTCTCTAAACCGACCGCCGCGCTTTCGATCTCTCGATCGATCGCCGCGAGCGCATCGGTGAGCTGCGTGTGCTCGGACGACAACTGCTCGAGACGCTGGGCCAGCTCGTCGCTCTCGCGGTGCGCGCGGTCGCGGTCGATCTCAGCGCGACGGACGCGATCCTGCACCTCTCGATGTCCACGTTCGGTCTCTTCGAGCAAGGCGCGACGCGCGGCGACGGACTGTCGAGTTTCGTCTTCTTCGCGCTGACGCTGCGCGAGCTTGTCACGCGCGATGGTGAGCTGCTCCTCGCATGACGCGCGATCAGCGGCGGCCTGTTCGCGGTCGGTGGATACGCGGGCGCCGTATGCTTCACCTTCGTTCGCTTCGAGCTCGGCGCGCTGACGACGGGCGAGCGCATTGCGCTGACGTTCTTCCGCGACAGCCATCTCGCCGCGAATGAGCTGCACGCGTTCGCGCTGGGAGCCCACAAGACGGACTAACTCGCTGCGCTTGGCTTCGGCCGCCGCGCGGTCTCCATGCGCGGCATCGCGCGCGTGCTCGGCGCCGACGACGGCCTCTTCGCTCTGCGGCGCCGTCTCGCGGAGGGTGTGCACGCGAGCGTCGAGACGTTGAAGCTCTTCGTGCCAGGCTTCCATCTCGCGCTTCGCGAGCGCGATCTCGATCGTGAACCGACGCGTCATCAGCTCCGAGTGTCGCTCCGCGCGACGACGCTGACGCGCCAGCGAGCGAACCTGACTCTGGACTTCGGCGATCAGGTCGTCGAGACGCTGAAGATCGACGGTGGTCTCTTCGAGACGGCGCTCCGTCGTACGGCGACGATCGCGATATAGGCCGACACCGGCCGCTTCCTCGAACAGCTCGCGACGATCATCGGGGCGATCGGAGAGCAGGGCATCGATCATCTTGCTCTCGATCACTACGCCGGTGTCGGCGCCAAGTCCGGTTCCACGAAGCAGATCAGCGATGTCGCGCAAACGGCACGGCGCACGATTCAGGAAATACTCACTCTCGCCGGAACGGGAGAGACGTCGCGTAATGACGACTTCCTGAAATGCGACCGGAAGAACGCCTTCTTCGTTCGAGAAGTGCAGTGACACCTCCGCGACGTTGACGGCGCGTCGCGCGGACGAACCCTGGAAGATCACTTCTTCCATCTTCGCGCCACGGAGCAGCCGCGCGCGCTGCTCGCCGAGGACCCAGCGAACCGCGTCGGAGACGTTGGACTTACCGCATCCGTTCGGACCGACGATCGCGGTCACGCCCGGATTGAAGGCCATCTCCGTGTTGTCCGCGAAGGACTTGAACCCCTGCATCTCGAGCTTCGTCAGCCGCACTAGAACGTTCTCCCTTTGCGATACACGAGCACGGGCGTGATTCCCGACGCTCGAAGTGTTTCAGCGTAGCCTGCCGCCTGATCGAGAGTCTCGAAGGCGCCGACCAGCAGCCACGCGGTTCCGTCGTCTTGTTTGAGCGCGTACACCGGTTCGCCGTGATCCGCGTAGGTCGATAGCAGCCCGGGTACTGCTTCGTTTTTGACTGAATCGATCAAGAAGGCGTACGGGACTCGAACGACGCTGCCTCGCCCCGCATCGAGCACATTCTGACGCCGAAGGTTCACGAGCAGCGACTCGGCGTCCACTTGGTTGGCAAACGCACCGCCGACCACCTTGAACCAGCGAGCGCCTTGAACGACGATCGGCGCAAAGGTAGCTGCCGGCAGCTTCTTTCCATCTTTTTGCAACTTCAAAATAGCACCGGCCTGCGTGTTGTACTTCATCAATTCGACACCGTACGATGCGCTGCTGGCCGAGTCACTCGGGTTGGCGATTCGCGGGATGACGGTCGGAGCTTGCGCGACCGGCGCCGTGTCCGGAGGAACGGTCGTATCGGCACCGGCGATGACATTGTTGATTCCCTGCGTCGAGTCTCGCTTGATACGACTCGAATGTCGCGGGTTCGATAGCGGCCGAGTCGCCAACCACAGCGCGGCGGCGGCCAGCAGAACCGTCAAGAAGATTCCAGGCGCGGTCCGGAGACGGCGCCATGGATCGGGCTTGTTGCTCGGGCCCGGCGCTTCCGAAACCGCCGGCATCGACGCAAGCGTCTGGCGGCCTGGCTCTCGAATGTTAGAGATGACGCGAGAGAAGGGAATTCCCGGCGGAGCGACGTCGCCGACGAGAATCGCCCCGTCGGACGCGCCGACGAGATCTTCGAGGCGGGGCGCGTTCGCCGGAACAGCCAGCACGAGGAGCGCGTCGGCTTCGCGGAAGCCGCCACACAGCCGATGCCAACGCGGATTAGCGAGAATCTCCTCGTAAACCGGCGGCTCGGTTCCACTCTGCATGGCGAACAGTTGGCCTGCCCCCGCGACCGGATACGCTATACGACTCAGCGAGACGCCATAGAGAAAGCTGTCGACGATGCCGTGCGGATCTTCCGTCTGAATTAGCTCTCGAATCGGCGGTGACTCACCGAACAGATCGCCGACCGCGACGCGTCGTCCGAGCGATTGAGCGCGCGCGACGCCGACTGCGACCTGACCCGTCGTCACGGAATCGATCCCCGCGACCACAACCATGTGGTACGACGACAGCGTATCGCCAAGCTCTTCGCCGGCGGCTTCCCAGTCGAACGGGCGTCGCGCGCGCGGTGCGTTCACGGCGAACCCGCGTACACGTAGTACGCCTGGCCAGACGCCTTGCCAACGCGGTCCGCTTCCTCGCGCGTTGCGTACGGTCCGAGGATGACGCGATAGACCGGAATTCCGTCGTTGCTGCCAGGAACAACGCGAGCGGTTTTTCCGTCGACGACGATCTTCGACGCGGCTTCACGGGCCTTCGGCCCGTCGAGCAGAACAGCGAACGACACGGTGAATCCGCGGGTGGTCGTATCGGCCGCAGGAGTCGGAGCCGGCGCGACCGGCCGCGGACGCGCCGTATCGGTCTTCGGCGCGATGACCGGCGCGGCTCGCGTCGTCGTATCCGAATCCGTCGAGAATTTCGCCGGCTTGTCGAGCGCCGCCGACCGCGACCGAAATCCATTCCAGATGAACGGGTACCAAAAGTCCGCGGCCCCGTCGATCGCACGACGAACTTCCTTCTTCGTCACGGCGTCGACGAAGATGATGTCGCGGCCGTCGCTCGTGGCGATGCTTCCGTCCGGGGCGACGAATGGAACATCTCCTTCCCACTTCGTTCGAACGCTTCCGACGACCTTGTCACTGCCGACGCTCACGATCCACACCGAGTCGCCGTGCGCTGGGCGAACGAGCACATATCGGCCGACCGGATCAACGCGAAGCTCGCGAGCGTTTCCGGGGAGGTCGATCGTCGCCGACTCTCGTTCCTGAATCGCGTCGACGATCTGCATCGTCGATGAGGAATCTGTGATCACGTAGATCCGGTCGCCGCTCGGCGTCGCTTGCAGGTCGACGGGATGATGGTCGAGCTTGATCGTGGTGCCCTTCGTGAGAGACCGAGCGTGCACCGACGTGAGCGATCGACCGTTCTGAACGAAGAACACGCGGTCGCCGAGCGGCGCTGCAGTTCCGCTCGAGGCGTCGGGGAGAGATAGCGAATCGAGAACCTTCGATTCGGGCGGGCGGATGCGAAGGATTCGTGCCGTCTTGCCTCGCCCGGTCAGCACCAGGAGGGTTCCGCTGATCTGCGGGTAGGCGACGCTCGCCGATTGCGACGGCTTGTAGGTCCAGTTGCCGGTCGGTGTGAAACGCGCGACGACGCCGTCGCTTCCCACGCCATAGATCGCCGAGCCATCGACAGAGACCAGCTCGTGTGGCGCTTCCTTTCCGGTCTTCGTTACCGTGCCGACCCGAAGGTCGAGCCACAACGGCAGTCCGCGCGCGTCGACCGCAGCGATCAAGCCGCCCTCGGCGTCGAAAGCAAGTACGCGGTCGATGGCCGGAAGTGCATCAGATCCCGTCCAAGCGGTTGAGTCGATGTATGGAAAAGGAACAACGTGGGGGATGCCGCCATCTCGCGGCACGCGCAACATCAGCGCGTCGGGCCCTCGCGATGGGGACGTCGACGATGCCGTGCGGGTGGCCGGATTTTTCGAACTTTCGCCGCCTGAACACGCAACGAGCCCAAGCGCCAACGCAATGAGCGAGCGCACGTCACCAAGATAACCCACGAGCCTCATTGCGCGAGTGATGTCGAGCGCAGCGAGGCATGACTTTCACGATGGCAGTTGCAACGGCTCCGCCTGGAAGACGATCCCTTGTCGCTTTACTCCCCGGGATGACTCAGAACGACGGCCAAAGCGACCAAGTCCAGATCCCCTTGTGCTGGAGCTGGTCGACGGGAATCGCAAAATCCCAACGCAGGATCGCGTAGTTGAACAGATTGAGCCGGAGCCCGAAGCCGTAGCTCTTCAGCGGATACCGCTGCGTCGCGTTGGTGAACCCCGCCGGACGCGTCAGATAGACCGACTGGCCGGCGGACCAGGCGAGTCCTGCGTCGTAGAAGAACAAGCCGTCGATTGGCGGAAGGTCGAACGGAACGAATCCCAGCTGCACGCGACGCAACAGCGGGAACCGCAACTCCACGTTCGCGACCGCCACGCGGCTCCCGAGTAGCTGTACCGCGCTGCAGTTCGTCGGATTCGCTCCGACAACGGGACAGCTCAGGTAGAACGCGCTGTTCCGATCGTACCCGCGAACGAAATCCGGTCGCGCGATGTACTTCGGAAATGCTGTCTCGTCCTGGCCGATCGATAGGTCCGTGTACAAACGCGTCGCGACCGTCAGGTAGTTGAACAGGATTGGATCGTATCGCCGATAGTCCGCCAGGTACTCGACCCAATCGTATGCTCCAACAACCGGGCTGACCTGGAATCGGTATCGGCGACCCATGATCGGTCCGGTGTAGCCGAGCAGCGTGTTGTCCGATACGAGGGCGAGTTGGCCGTCGAGATAGTTGAGCGTCGGCGAGCGGCGCGTGCTGTCGACGGAGTAAGGGCTCGCCGAGCTTCCGTTGAAAATCTCCCGAGTAACGAACCAGCGGCTTCGGTCGATGTTGTTGAATCCCGCGCCAAACTCGAATCGTGTGAAGCGATTCAGCGGATAGGCCGTCACGGCGAACGCCTGCCTCGCGACGTACGTCGTGATCTCCTGGTTTTCGCGCGCGACGCCCGGATCGAAGGTGTTGGAGAGAGAATCAGACGACAGGAAGTAGTACGGCGACTGCGAGAACCCCGTCGAATACTGCCAGCGCCTCGACAGATTCGTGTAGCCGAGAAACGCGCGGGCTTCGCTGAGTCGGCCGTTCACTTCGCCCGAGATCGCGACGTGATTGTTGCCAAGCATGTCGCTCAGGACTACGGTCGTTCCTCCGAACAGGCTCCGGCCGAAGGCGTCTGGTACGTACCCGATGCTTGGCCGCGTCACGTAGTCCGGTTGCAAGCGCATCTTGTATGCGTTGTCGCTGAACTTCGTCGTGTCGGGAAGCCCGATGTCAGCGGAGTCGAGCAAGGCAGCGATGGAGATCGTTCGCGTCGTCGTGTCGACCGGCTGAACGGTGCTCGCGATTGTCACGCGTGGAACGTCATGGTACGGCGATTTCTTCAGCGACCGCGGATTGTTGATCGCCCAGATCGTGTACTGGCCGTCGTCGTAGTAGGTGAACGCAAGCTTGTCGGCCCCGCGGGCCCAGCTTATCGCGGGGCTGTATTCCGTGAGTGCCGAGACGGCGCCGACGACATTCGTCAGCTGATAGTGTTGCTTCGATTCGAAGTCGTAGAGGAAGACGTTCGCCGTACCGCTGCGATCGGAGATGTACGCGATCGACTTCCCGTCGGGCGACCACTGCGGATTCAGGTTCAATCCTGCTTGGCCGGGAAGAACAGTCGTCCTTCCGGTCTCCAAGTCCAGCAGCGTAATGCGCCACGGTTTGAACTCGAGCAGGTCGAAGCTCGCGCTGTCTCGATCGCTCGCGAACGCAACGGTTTTTCCGTCTGGCGACCACTGCGGCTGCAGATCGCCAAACCGGTCCCGCGTCAGTCGCCGGAATCCGGCTCCATCAGCGTTCACTATGCAGAGATCTGTAATGCCGCCGCGGCTGCCGCTGAAGATGATTTGCTTGCCATCCGGCGACCACGTCGGGCCTGTGACCGATTCGAGCGGCAGATCGAACGGCTCCGAGCGTTTTCCGCTCTCGACGTTCATGACGTACATGACGTCGCGTCCCTGACGCTGCGCCGTGAGCGCGATCTTCTGTCCGTCCGGCGAGAACGCGCTCTGCGAGTACAAGAAGCGGAGCTCTTCGAAATCCGGATTCAGCTCGCTGTTCGCGAGTCGCTTGATGCGTTTACCCGTCTCGGCGTCGGCGAGCCAGAGGTCGACGAACACCTGGCCGCGCAGGAAGTTGCCGTTGCCGAGAAACGCGATGCGTTTGCCGTCGCTCGAGAGCGACGGCGCGAGATAGATCTCGTCTTCCTTCTTGTCTTCGCCGAGGACCTCCTGCGCGAACTTGCGCGGACGGTCCATGCTGCCGATCTCGGGAAGAAGACGCGACTGCAAATCCTCGCGCCACTCAGTGCCGAGCTCCTCGAATGAGACGCCGAGCTCTCGGCGGAATGCGCGTTCGACGCCGACCGTTGGCACGCTGTTCATGATTTGCCCGATCGCTTCGTCGCCCCACTTTTGGCCGATGTACGTCCACAGCGAGTGGCCAAAGCGATACGGGAAATACTTGTCCGGCTCGTCCGTCAGCTGCTTGATCGTCGGGATCTTTCCATTCAGCGCCGCGTCCCGCATCCACGACTCGGTGTTCGCGCCACTCGGCCCGAGCGACAAATACTCGGCCATTCCTTCGGCGAACCAGAGTGGCGGGAGAAACTGCGCGAGCGCCTGAAGACCGTTGCCCGCCTTGCCGCGAGCGAAGATGTCGTACTGGAACGCGTGTACCATCTCATGCGTCAGCACGTGCTCGAAGCTCTTGTAGTCGCCGGTGAAGTTCAGAAGCATGCGATGACGACTTGCTTCCGTCACTCCGCCGGTGCCTTCACCGAGATCGCCCGTGATGTTGTTTTGGCCGAAGTCCGTTCGCGACGAGAAGAGCACGATTGGCTTCTTCTCGCGGAACTGGTGGCCGAGGACGCGCGACAGACGTGCATACGCGCGCTCTGCCATGCGAGCGGCGTCCAATGTCGCCACTCGCTCCTCGGGATAGTAGTAAATGAGGAAATGCTCAGTCGCGAGCTGCGTCCAGTTGAACCGATCGTACTGGACCTGATTCTGCCCGAAGTAGTTTTGGGCGCCGGCGTGCGCAGCCATGCCTGTCGTCAGCGCGAGGCTCGCGAGAAACAGCAGGCGGCCGCGCGCCGACAAGCTCACGCACCGACTCCGGCGCGCTCAACCGGGACTTCCTGCGCGTCAGCCCAGAGTCGCTCGAGCTGGTAGAAGTTGCGTAGCGTCGGGTGGAACAGATGCACGACGAAGTCGACGAAGTCGAGCAGCACCCAGCGTCCTTTTTCCAATCCCTCGACGTGGTGCACCGGAAAGCCTTCTTTCTTGAGCTCCGCCATAATGTGCTCACCGAGCGCCCGAACGTGCGTGTCTGACGTTCCGCTGGCGATGAGGAAGAAGTCCGTCATGTCCGTCACTCCGCGAAGGTCGAGGAGGACGACGTCCTGTCCTTTGTTGTCGAGTGCGACTTGCGCGGCGCGCTGCGCGAATGCGAGGGCGTTGGTGGTCGATGATGTCGTCGATGCCATGTAGGTGGGACTCGAGGCTCCTTGATCGTGATTGAGTGGCCGGGCAGCTTCCTCGTAGCTTAACGCTGGAACATGCCTCCGGTAGAGCGCACGGGACGGCCGGCGACACCTGCACTGACAACGTCATGACCGTCTGGGAATCGATCGCCTCCCTCGCACGCCTGGCTCCTACGCCGCACAATACGCAGCCGTTTCGAATTCTCCCACGCGACGAGGAAACCGCCGACGTCGTCGCGCTTACCGACCGCTTCCTTCGGCAAGAAGACCACGGCAACCTCTATGTCTCGAGCGCGCTCGGGATCTTTGCCGCGACGATGGAACGGGCGGCTCGTCAGTCCGGCTACGTCCTTTCCGTGGTGCCGACACCCGCTCTCGACCCCGCGGCGATCACAGACCACCCGCGCGCGACGCTCGGCGTCGCCACCATCACAGGTACCTGCGAACCGGACGAGCAGTTCCCGCTTCTCGATGCTCGCCGGACTTCGCGGCTGCCGTATCACGAGCGGTCGATCCCATTCCACACGCTGACCGCGTTCGCCCGTGTCGCGTCTGAGCATGGACACCGATTCATCTCGTACGACGATCCCGCGATCGTGAAACCACTGTTGCGCCTCAACGCGGAGGCGATCGTCGACAACCTGCAGCTCGACAACGAGCGCGAAGAGATCCGCGGCTGGTATCGGATCGGCCGCACCCCCGAATTTGGCGACGGCTTGTGGCAGGAGCCGATGAACCAACCGGGTTGGGAGCTGCGAGCCGCTTTCTTGGCTCCTCACGCGTTTCAATTGCCGGGGCTTCGACAATTCGCGGTTCATCGTTATCTGCAGACGCAGCGCGGGACGCGGCACATCGCGTTGATTTGCGGTGCATTCAGGGCGTGGCCGGAGCTCACGCGCGCGGGACGGATGCTCATGGAGCTCTGGCTCGAGATGGCGCGCGAGGACGTGTACATGCAGCCGATGGGTTCTATGCTCACCAATCCGAAGTACGCCGCGGAAATCGCTCGCCGTTTCGGGGTAGACGACTGCTGGCTCGTCATTCGGCTCGGCTACAGCGACCCGCCTCCGCGCGCTCCGCGCCTCGAGTCGATTCTCATCACTTCGTGAGCGTTTCAGCATGAATGAGGTCATCGATCCCATGCTCGGCTGGGGGCTGAGCAAGGTGGGAGATCTCGCGATCTCCTCGTGGGGCGCCTACCGGATGTTGTTTGCGCCTGTGATTGGAGGACACGCGAGGGACCGCGTTGCCCGGACGCGCGCGTCGGCGGCGTTCTACAATGCGCGGACGAATGTACCCGCGTATCAAGAATTCTTGCGCGAGCACAAGGCGGAGAATCCGTCGGAGTGGGAACAGATCCCGCCGATGGACAAGACGAGCTACATCAATCGCTGGCCGATCGAGTCGCTGTGCCAAGGCGGAAGACTTCCGCTTCGTGGGGCCGTGATCGACGAATCGTCGGGATCGAGTGGAACGGCGAGCAACTGGATTCGGGGCGCCGATGAACGTGCCGCGACGCGCCGGTTGATTCAGTACTCGGCACGAAGTGCCTTCGGTGACGAGAGCTTCATTTTGTTGAACGCGTTCGCGCTTGGTCCATGGGCAACGGGAATGAACGTGTCGACGTCGCTCGTCGATCGCTGTGTGTTGAAGTCGATCGGCCCCGATGTCGCAAAGGTCGTGTCGACGCTCAAGCTGCTCGGCCCGAAGTACCGGTACGTCATCACGGGATACCCGCCGTTCCTCAAGGTTCTCGTCGACACGGCGGACCTCGACTGGACCGAGTTCGACGTCTGCGCGGTCGTCGGCGGCGAAGGGATGTCCGAGCCGCTGCGGGCGGCGTTGAATGAGTGTTTTCGAAAGACGATCTCGAGTTACGGCGCCTCGGATCTCGAGATCAACGTCGCCGTCGAGACCGAGCTGACGATCGCGCTGCGACAGGCGATCGCGGCCGATGCGTCACTCGGCGAAGCGATCTATGGTCGCGAAGCCCTGCCGATGATCTTCCAGTACGATCCGCTCAACGTTCTCATCGAAAGCGACGCCGAGCGAAGCTTGTTGTTCACGATCAATCGGCTGGAAAACGTTTCGCCGCGCATCCGCTACAACCTGCACGACCGGGGCGTCGTTCGGTCGATGGACGCCGTGAAGAAGGTGCTTCGCGAACGGACTGTCCGATTACAGGTCGAGACACCCTCGATCAATCTTCCACTCTTGTTTCACTGGGGACGCCAAGACAACTCCGTTGGGTTTTACGGCTGCAAGATCACGCCGGAAGACATTCAGCACGTGATTCTTCGGTTGCCGTCGCTCGGCTCGAACGTGGCGAATTTCGCGCTCCGACCGTACGAGGATGAAAACGCGAACAAGCGGCTCGAGCTGTTGTTCGAGATGGCTGAAAGCGTGTCCGTTCCGTCGGGTGAGGGAGTGATCGCGCTTGGCGATGACATTTGGCGCGAGCTCGCCCTCGTGAATCAGGATTTTCGCGAATCCATCAAGATGATTCCGGCGGAGCGGAAGCCGACGCTCAGGGTCTACCCTTTCAACGAGAGTCCGATTTCCGCTCAGGATATTCGAATCAAGAAGCGGTATATCGTCTAAGGAGTCATCCCGGAGAAGCAGCGCGACGAGGGGATCGCTTCGCCCGGAGCAGAGGAGGTGGGCGTCGGCCCATTCAAGCGACTGATTCTCGGATAGATCCTATTCATTCTTGGACGGACTGGACGGACGTGACGGACCGAAACGGATCTAGGGCGGGCTAGCGTCTCTGTGGAGTTCCCCTGATTTGGTGGACACCTCGAATCGCTCAGAGAGGGTGTTCATGGAACGAAGAAACGCAGCACCGCGTCGGCGTACGCCGATCTTCAAGTGCAAAGCGGTGGATACCATGCGCGCGCGACTCGCGGCGGGAGTGACGCTCCAACGCATTAGCGAGGAACTCGATGTCACGGCGCATCTGTTGCGGGCCTGGGAAAAGCCATCGCCGGCGCACCGGCGGGGA
>Ga0207661_10001349_pt1 | contig 16464 bp, 18 predicted proteins | sample KBSC713LmetaG_FD_184337 | JGI IMG/M metagenome (GOLD analysis project Ga0207661, IMG submission 184337) | Corn rhizosphere microbial communities from Kellogg Biological Station, Michigan, USA - KBS C7.1-3L metaG (SPAdes) (version 2) | ecosystem: Host-associated > Plants > Roots > Rhizosphere ...
GGGCCGACGGCCGGATGCGCCAGCATGCCCTCGTACCGCCACACCCCGCTCTCGACCGCCGGGTACACCGGGGTTCGCGGATCGGGTTCGCCGACTTCCTGCGGGTGTATCTCCGCGTACGGAAACACCGTGTGGAACGCCAGCATCGCGCTGGGCGGTTCGATCGCCGTACTGGCGAGTTGGAGTGGCGAGTCCGAGCCGGTCGGATAGTCCTTCAGGAACTGCAGCATCACGCCCACCACGGCCTCCTGGGCGCCGGGTACCCCGCCCAGCCAGGCCCTCCCCCGGCACCGCTCCGCCAGCGACCGGGCCGCGGCGTCGTCGTCCGGCGACTCACGGACCAGGTCCGCCAGGGCCAACACCTCGGCCATGTCGCCGGCGCCCCCGCCAGCGCCCCCGCCGGCGCTCTCGCCGGCGCTTGGCGGCGGCGGCTGCCGCTCCGTCATGCCCCACCCCTCCTTCGCCACGGCCATGACGGAGTTCTTCGGCGAGCCTTGCCTGCGCGTGCCCGCCGGTCGCGGTCGCCGCGAACCAACACGACGCGGTCCGGCCGGCGTTGCGGGGGCCACGAGGCGTTGACGACGAGCTTCTCTTCGATATCCGAGAGGACCCATTCGTGGTACACCAACTGGCCGTTGCCGGCGAACCATCCACGTCGTTCGACGGGCCACGTCAACAGCCGCTCGAACCACTCACCCGCGCGCTCGACCAGCGACTCCAGCGGCCCGGCGGCCTCCATGACCGCCTCCCTGAGTCCCTCGAAGGCGAACGGCTCCGCGTAGTCGATCCGGTCCCCGACGATCCGCTCGCGATAGAACACCAGGCCGAACGCGACCAGGGCCGTCCGCTGTACCGGGTCGCTGAGCCACACACCGACCTTCAGCGCGCGTTCGCCGAGTTCGTCGTCGTGAATCGAGAAGGTGTCCGCGGGATCGCACGGCCAGCGCTGGGAGACCGTATGTGCGCGCAGGCCGGCCAGGAAGGCGTGGTCCGCCTCGCTACAGGGGTCGTCGACGACGGTGTCGTCATAGTACTCAAACCACAGTTCGTTTCCGCCTGCGGCCGGTTCGGCACCCACACGCCCTCCCACGCCCCGTCGCCGTCTAAGGAAGGCGTCGGGACGCGGTGAGCCGTTACAGCGGCGGTGGGCAGGCGACGGTCACAGCATGACGGCGTACTCCACCGCCGTCGGCATCAAAGCGCCCGGCGACCGCTCCTCGTTGCTGTCGAGCGACCCGCCGACCATCAGCCCCAACAGGGCCAGCAGCGAGGCGGCGACGAGGAATCTGCGTACCGTGTGCATGGCGCCGTGCGGTCCGACAGATGAGCACCACTGCCCCGACGAATTCACCGCATGCCGGGCGTAAGGGAACCGGCCGGGCGAGGACCGCTCAGGGATGGAACTTGTAGCCCACGCCGCGCAGGGTGTGCAGGTGGCGCGGCGCGGACGGATCTGTTTCGATCTTGGCGCGGAGCCGGGCCATGTGAATGTTGAGGGTCCTCGTGTCACCCACGTAGTCGCAACCCCACACCAGGTCGATCAGCTGCTGGCGGGTCAGTACCCGACCGGCGTTGCGCAGCAACACCTCGAGCAGTTGGAACTCCTTGGGCGTCAGGGTGACGTGGACGGCGTTGACGGTGACCTCACGCCGGTCGAGGTCGATGCGCACCGCGCCGGCCGCCAGCACCGGGGCGGCCCGGGTGGCGAGGCTGCGCTCGTGCCGGCGCCGTACCGCCCCGATCCGGGCGAGCAGTTCCCGGGCCGAGTACGGCTTCGTGACGTAGTCGTCGGCGCCGATCTCCAGGCCGACGACCTTGTCCACCTCCGAGTCGCAGGCGCTGACCATGATGATCGGCACCTTGGAGCGGGAGCGCAGTTCGCGACACACCTCGACGCCGGACATCTGCGGCAGCATCAGGTCCAGCAGCACCAGGTCGGCGGGGCGGCGGTCGAACTCGCACAGTGCCGCCGGTCCGGTCGCGGCGACGATGACCTCGAAGCCCTCCTTGCGCAGCAGGTACGACAGCGCCTCGGCCCAGCACTCCTCGTCCTCGACGACCAGAATCCGAGCCATGGCGCTCCCTCCGAAGCCGGGTCTGAACCCGTTGACCGGGCAGGACGCGGCGACGCCGACGGCACCACGAGCCTTGACGAGGCCGGTCAATTCCCGACAGCACCTCGTTGCAGTGGCGTACAGTAACCGGTCGATGCGTGCACCGTGACGACCAGGGCCCCTGCTGTGGCATTCAACACATTGACTGAGATCAGGGATACATTGGACGCCTATGACCGTCCGGAGCTTCCTGCGCGCGACGAGCAGCCGTCGCCGCGTCATCGCCGCCGGGGCCGGAGCCGCCGTGGCGACCGCCTTCCCGACCGCCACTGACGCCTCGGCGCCCGCGAAGGGTACGAACGGGCGGACCGGAACGTGGGCGTCGGTGCCGACCGCCGTACCGCTGACCGACGTCGGCGTGGTGCAGGACCGGACGCTGCGGCAGATCGTGCGTACCAGCATCGCCGGTGACGCGGTACGGATCCGGCTCACCAACGAGTTCGGCGACTCACCACTCGTCGTCGGCGAGGTGCACGTGGCGCTGCGCAGCGGCACGGGTACCGACATCGTCCCGTCCACCGACCGCGTCGTCACCTTCGGCGGCGCCACCGCGGTGACGATCCCGGCCGGTACGCCAGTGATCAGCGACCCGGTCGCGTTGAGCCTGGCGCCCGCCTCCGACCTCGTCATCAGCCTGTACCTGCCGGAGCGCACCACCATCACGACGGTGCACGGCTTCGCGTTCCAGGAGAACGTCGTGGCGCCCGGCAACGTCACCGGCGCGAGGGCGGTGACGGCGACGGCGACCTTCTGGGAGTGGTACTTCCTGTCGGGCGTGAGCGTGCGTACCCGCAACAGCGACGCCGCCGCCATCGTGACGCTCGGCGACTCCATCACCGACGGCGCGCAGACCCAGAACAACGCCGACCACCGGTGGCCGGACCTGCTCGCCCAGCGGCTGCGCGCCGCCCCGGGCTTCCCCGAGCGCGGCATGCTCAACCTCGGCATCTCCGGCAACCGCCTGCTGTACGACCCCAACCCACCGGTGGGCAGCGCGGCCGAGGGGTTCGCGGCGCTGTTCGGGCAGAGCGCGCTGCGCCGCTTCGACCGTGACGTCCTCGCCCAGCCGGGCGTCCGCTTCGCCATCGTCCTGCTCGGCATCAACGACATCGGTCACCCGGGAACCGACGCGGTGTCCAGCGAGGCGGTCACCGCCGCCGACGTCATCGGCGGGTACCGGCAACTGATCGCGCGCGCCCACCAGGCCGGGATAGGCATCTTCGGCGGTACCCTCATGCCCTTCAAGGACGACGCGTTCGGCTTCTACAGCCCCGCGAACGAACTGGTGCGGCAGGAGGTGAACCGCTGGATCCGGACGAGCCGGGAGTACGACGGGGTGGTCGACTTCGACCTGGCGACGCGCGACCCAGCCGACCCGCTGCACCTGCGCCCGGCGTACGACAGCGGTGACCACCTGCACCCCAACGACGCGGGCGCGGCGGCGATGGCGGATGCCGTACCGCTGAGCTTCTTCCGATAGTCCACAGTGGACCCAACTACGGCCGCGGGTCCGAGCGCCAGGCCTCGCGAAGGTTCGCGAGCGCGTTGTGGAAACCGGGGAACGTCTTCTTCACACAGCCGGGGTCGTCCAGGGTGATGCCCGGGGTACGCAGGCCGGTGATGCTGAACGCCATCGCGATGCGGTGATCGCCGTGGCACGCGATGTGCGCCGGACGCGGCGGCGACGGGTGGATCTCGATCCAGTCCCGCCCGACCTCGACCGGAACCCCGAGCGCGCGCAGGTTCTCGGCGCACGCTTCGAGCCGGTCGCACTCCTTGATCCTGGTGTTGTAGACGTCCTCGATGCGAACCGGGCCGCCCGCGAACGGCGCGATGGCGGCGAGCGTGGGCACCGTATCGGAGATGTCGCGCATGTTCACCGTGATGCCGCCCAGCCGCCCGTCGGGTGCGCCGGTCACGGTCACGCTGTCCCCGGTGAGGTCGACGTCCGCGCCCATCCCCGCGAGTACCCGCGCGAAGCGCAGATCGCCCTGCAAGCTGCCCGAGCCCAGCCCGGGAACGGTGATGGAGCGGCCGGCGAGCGCCGCCGCCGCGAGGAAGTAGCTCGCCGTGGAGGCGTCCGGCTCGATCGCGTAGTCGGTGGCCGTGTACGGGTGCGCGGGCACCGTGAACGTGTCCCCCTCGCGGTGCACCCGCACCCCGAAGCGCTCCATCATCGCCACGGTGATGTCCACGTACGGCGCCGATACCAGCTCGGTCACGGTGATGGTGAGTCCCTCTTCGGTGAGCGGACCGACCAGCAGCAGCGCGGTGAGGAACTGCGAGGACAGCCCGGCGTCGAGGGTGACGTGCCCGCCCTTGATCCCGTCGGCGCGGACGGTGAGCGGGTGGTGACCCTCCCGGTCGTGGTGGACGACGGTGACGCCGAGGTCGCGCAGCGCCTGGGTGATCGGGCCGAGCGGGCGGCGGCGCATCTGGGCGGACGCGTCGAAGTGGTAGACCCCGTGCCCGGCGGCGGCCAGGACCGGTAGGAACCGCGCGGTGGTGGCGCCGTCGCGGCAGAAGACCGAGGCCTCGGCGACGGCGGGCCCCCGCACGCGGCCCTCGATGACCCACCGGTCCGGCTCGCGCGTCACCGGGTAGCCGAGCGTGCCGAGTCCCTCGGCGAATCCCTCCGAGTCGTCGGAGACCAGCGGCCGGCGCAGCACCGTCGTGCCGCCCGCGGGCGAACGCTGACTGTCGCCGGCTCCGCGGGCGTCGCCGGCCGCGGCAGCCAGGAACAGCGCGCGGGCGGTGATGGACTTCGAGCCCGGGATCTCCACGATGGTCACGGCGCCGAGCCTATGGCTCCACGCGGCACGCCCCGGCGAGCTGTCCACTACGCGGACCCGTACACCGGTAACGCTCCGGCGGTTCCGGCACTCGGGCTCGGATGGGCACGATCCGACCTGGGCGACCGCCGACCCGAGCGGCTACGTCACGTCCGCCTCCGGCAACGACTTCAAGGTCGGCGCCGAGATCAAAGCCGGCGCGACCGTCACGGTCTCCGTCCCCGCCACGGCGCCCGGGCACGCCGGCCTGGAGTACGGCCAGTCGTGGTCCTACAGCCCCGCGCAGGCGGTCACCTTCCACGCCTGCCCGGACACCGACACCGCGTTCATCGGCGGATTCCACGTCGAGGGCCGCCAGTGCGTACCCCTCGACATCGCCGTCGGTGGCGCACCGCCCACCCGCGTCGTCGTCTCGTTCTTCAACGGCCCCTGTCCCGCGTGAGATTGGGGTAGCTTCGGTTCGTGGGTGCGATTCAGGCCGATATGGTGGTGGAGATCCCGGCAGGCTCGCGCAACAAGTACGAGATGGACCACGAGCACGGGTACCTCCGGTTGGACCGCACGCTGTTCACCGCGACGGTCTACCCCGCCGACTACGGGTTCGTGACCGAGACCATGGGCGAGGACGGCGATCCGCTGGACGCCCTGGTACTGCTGGAGTCCGCGACGTTCCCGGGCTGCCGGGTGTGCGTACGGCCGATCGGCGTGTTCTGGATGCACGACGAGAGCGGCCCGGACGCCAAGCTGTTGTGCGTACCCGTCGACGACCCGCGTTGGTCGGACACGGTGACCATCGACGACCTGCCGCAGCACCTGCTGAACGAGATCAGCCACTTCTTCGACGTCTACAAGGATCTCGAGCCCGACAAGATGACCGATGTGCGCGGCTGGGAGGACCGCGAGTCGGCGGAGTCGGTGCTGGCCTCGGCGCGCCAGCGTTACGAGGAAGCGCGATCGGGGCAGCCGCAGGACGGTTCAGGTCCGCCGCGCAAGTCGTGAGGGAGGCGGGCATGTCCGAGCAGGCAACCGGGCGGACAGCCGGGAAAGCGGCCGCGCCGGTGGTCGCCGGCGTCGACGGCTCGCGCGAGGCGCACGCGGACGGTGCGCTGGAGTACGCCGCCTGGCAGGCCAGTCGACGCGGCCGGCCGCTGCGCCTCGTCCACGGCTTCGTACCGACCAGAAGCTACGGCCCGGCGATCGCGGGCGCCGAGGACGTACCACCGGACGCCGAGAACCTCGTGCGCGACGCCGCCGCCGCGGTCCACCGGCGGTATCCGGAGGTGAATGTCACGACGGCGGTGACCGCGGGCAGCCCGGCCGGCGTACTGGTCGAGGAGTCCCGCGGCGCGGCGCTCGTGGTGGTCGGCTCGCCCGGCCTCGGCCGGGTCGTCGGGTTGCTCGCCGGATCGGTCAGCTCGCAGGTCGCCACGTACGCGCGCAGCCCGGTCATCGTCGTGCGCTCGTCCGGCTGGGTACCGTCCGGAGACGGCGGGCCGACCGGCGTGGTCGTCGGCGTCGACGGCTCCGAGGGCGGCACGGCCGCGCTGGGCTTCGCGTTCGAGGAGGCGGTCGCGTACGGCGGCCACCTGACCGCGGTCTACGCCTGGCAGAACCTGCCCGCCGGCAACCTGGACCCGAACGGGCGGCACGCCAGCCTGGCCGAGGCCCGCGCGGAGGCCGACCGGCTGCTGTCCGAGTCGCTGGCCGGCTGGCAGGCCAAGTACCCCGACCTCACCGTGCGGCACTGCGCCGTACACAGCTTCCACGCGGTACCCACCCTCATCGACGAGGCCCGCCAGGCCGGGCTGATCGTCGTGGGCGCGCGCGGTCGCGGCGGGTTCCTCGGCCTACGGCTCGGATCCGTCGGCGACGGCCTGCTCCACCACGCGCGGCAACCGGTCGCGATCGTGCGCGGCGAAAGCTCCGAGCCGGGCGGCGGCGAGCCGTAGGGCGGGTGACCTCACCGCGCGGTCGCGGAGAGTCGCTCGACATCCGCCGGGGTCACGATGCCGACGAGCCGGTGATCCTCGACCACGAGCGCGCTGCTGCCGGCGCAGCCCGTGAGCCGGGGCAGGAGTTGGCTGAGCGGCTCGTCCGGGGATGCGAGCGCCAGTTCGTCAGGTGGGCAGGCGACCTCACGCAGCCGGGTGTCGGCGCGCCGCTCCAGCGGTACCTGCCGGGCCCGCTCCACGGTGACCATGCCGACCGGGCGACCGTCCTCGGTCAGCGGTACGGCGCTCTGCCGGTGCTCCGGCACGTACCGGTCCATGAAGTCGGCGACGGTGAGGTCCGGTGCCACGTTGTCCGGCTCGCGCGACATCACGTCGGCGACCCGGACCGCGCCGAGCCGCGCCTGGCGCTCCTCGGCCCCGGCCGCGCCGAACAGGAACCAGCCGATCAGCGCCAGCCACAGCTGGCCGATGCTCCGTTCGCGGATGAAGAGGACGACCGCGAGGACGATCAGCGCCACGCCGAAGACCCGGCCGGCCCGGGCGGACATGACCGCCGCCCAGACCCTGTTGCCGCGCCATTTCCACAGTGCGGCGCGCAGCAGGCGACCGCCGTCCAGTGGAGCCGCGGGCAGCACGTTGAAGACCGCGAGCGCGATGTTGATGGCGGCCAACCACATGAGCGTGCCGAGCAGCAGGCCCGGGTGGTACACGACGCGGACCAGAGCGGCGATGGCGCCGAAGACGACGCCGAGTACGAGGCTCACCAGTGGGCCCACGCCGGCGATGCGCAACTCCGCACCGGGGCTGGGCGCCTCGCCGCGCAGCCTCGCCACGCCGCCGAACAGCCACAGGGTGATGTCCTCGACGACCTGGCCGTTGCGCCGGGCCACGATGGCGTGGCTCAGCTCGTGGGCGAGCAGCCCGATGAAGAACACGACCGCGGCGCTGACGCCGGCCAACAGGTACGCCCAGCCGGGGCGCCCGGGATAGGTTGCCGGGAACCGCCCGCCGGCCAGGCTCCAGGCGACGAGCGCGAAAATGAATAGCACGCTCCAGTTGACGCCCACGGACACCCCGGCGATGCGCCCGAGCCGGAAACTCGCGACCATCCCTGTGCCGTACCCGTGTCGATCGCCGGCATGCGGGTACGGGGCGCTGATGCCGGACCGGTTGGGTACGGAGGAGGGGCGCCGGTTGACGCGGCGACTGTTGGCGCGCGTGGGCCGCGGGTACGCCGAGGCGCTCGGCTTCCCCGTCACCAGCAACCCGTCCAGCCTCTTCCGGCTCCTGCTGCTGTGCGTGCTGACCAGCGGGGAGCGCGAGTACCGTCGGGCGGCCTCGATCGCCGAGGCGCTGGTACGCCAGGGTTGGGACAGCGCGGCGCGGCTGGCCGATTCCGGGTACGACGAACGGGTCGCGGTCATCCGCTCGGCGGGCGGCGGCCGGGCGAACGGCCGGGCGAACGGCCGGGCGAACGACCGCGCCGAGCGGTGGTCGGCGACGCTCGGCGACCTCGCGACGGCGGTCGTGCGGCGCTACGGCGGCGATCTGCGCCGGCTGCGCGGACAGGCGCGGCGCGACCAGGCGGCGCAGCGGCGGCTGCTGTGCGGGCTGCCCGGCGTGACCGACGCCGCGGTGGACCTGTTCTTCCGCGACGTGCAGGTGATCTGGCCGGAGGCCGGACCGTTCGCCGACCGCCGATCCCTGCGCGCCGCGGCGCGTCTCGGGCTCGGCGGCAGCGTCGCCGAACTGGACGCGCTGACCGCCGGCAGGTCCGAGAAGCTGGCCTGGCTGGCCGGCGCGCTGGCCCGGATCGACCTGGAGGGCCGGTACGACGAGATCCGCGCGTTGCCACGCGGCTAGCGGCTACTGGCTGTCCGCGGCGCGAAGGCGGCGCAGGGCGGGCGCCGGGTCCGTGCCGTCCTGCCCGGCGACGAACAGCAACAGGGACTGCGCCTCCTCGGCGCATGCGGCGCAGCCGGCCAGATGTACCGCCATCGCCCGCGAGCGGTCCGCGTCGGACAGCAACGCCTCGACGTAGCCGTCCAGCAACCGGAAACAGTCCTCACAGGACAGCCAGGGCTCGGTGGACAACGTGAGCGACCGGGCCGCCTCGCCCGTCAACCGCCGGCTGCGCTGATCGCGGCTCATCGCGCATCCCTCGTCGTGCTCGGCGGTGCGAGGTGCCCGGTGGCCGTGAGATGGGTCCGCAGCCGGCCGCGGATCTCGTGCAGCGTCTTGTACAGCGCGCCGCGCGTGGTACCGAGTCTCTCCGCGAGCACGTCGATCGGTACCTGGTCGACGAGTAGGGCCACGGCGATTTTCCGTTGGTACGCGGTGAGCGCCGCGCGCATGCCCTGTGCCACGGCACCGGCCAGGTCGGCCGCCTCGGCGTGCTGCTCGGGTCCGGCGCTCGTGTCGGCCCGCAGTTCCACGTCGTCCAGGCTCACCTCCCGGCTCGCCCAGGCGCGCCGGCGCACCTCGGTGGCCGCCTGGAAGATGGCGAACTTGTACGCCCACGTGGTGAACCTGCTGCGCCCCTCGAAGGTACCCAGCTTGGCCAGCAGTGTGGTCACCGCGTCGTCGGCCGAGTCGTGGGCCAACTCGTCCAGGAGGGTGTGGCTGGCCCAGGGCAGCAGGCCGCGCATCCGGTTCACCTGATGGCGGGCGGCGGCGAGCATGAGCCCGTGCAGCCGGCGCAGCGCCTGGTCGTGTTCCGGGCCCTCGCCGGTCAGCGCGGCCACCCAGTCGGGCGGATCCGCGGGTACCGGTGCGGCCGGCGCTACCGGTGCGGCCGCCTGCCGGCCGCGCAGCGCCGTCACGACGCCACCAGGATGTGTACGGCCAACTCCGGCGGGCAGCCGCGGTCCACGAGTTGCAGCAGCGCGTGCATGTCCACGGTCGCGTCGGCCGCCAGCCGGTCGGCCAGCGACTCGGGGAACCCGGTCTCCAGCAGCCGGCTGCGACGCCAGGCGGTCACGTTGACGAGGGGTCGCCCCGGGCGGGGTCGGCCCGGTCGGCGAGCGCAGTACGCGGTCATACCTGGTTTGCCGAGGTACCGGGTGCCGATCTTACCGTCCACCGCCGTCACCTCCGTCACCGCGTCGCGGCCCGGTAAGACTGCGCGGCCTTCCGACACTAACAGCTTTTGTCAGCCTTACCGGTCGGCCAGCACCTCCCCGCTGACCCCAGAACCCAAGGACGGCCATGATTCCAACCCGGTTCCCCCGGATCTCGCGACGATCACTGATGCTCACGGTGCCGGTCGCGCTCGCGGGCCTCCTGCTCGCGTGGGCGGTACCAACGGCAAGCGCCGGCGCCAACCCGCCCGCGGCACCCGCGGCGGCCACCGGGCACGGCCACGACGGCGCACCCGCACCGCGGACGCCGGCCCAGGTCGCCTTCCACGACCAGATGCGCAAGCTGTGGGAGGACCACATCACCTGGACGAGGCTGGCGATCGTCACTTTCGCGGACGGCTCCAACGGCTTCCCCGCAACCGCCACCCGGCTGCTGGCCAACCAGCAGGACATCGGCGACGCCATCAAGCCGTACTACGGCCAGGCGGCCGGCGACCGGCTCGCCGCGTTGCTGCACGACCACATCACCATCGCGGTCGAGGTGTTGCAGGCGGCCAAGGCCGGCGACAGCGCGGCGCTGGCCGACGCCAGCACCCGCTGGTACGCCAACGCCAACGACATCGCGGACTTCCTGGCTTCGGCCAACCCGCGGTTCTGGCCGGACGCGGTGATGCGGGGCGCGATGAAGACACACCTCGACCAGACGCTCACCGAGGCGTCGGACGAACTGCACGCCGACTACCCGGCGAGCGTCGCCGCCTACGACGCGGTACACGCCCACATCCTGGCAATGGCCGACCTGCTCAGCTCCGGCATCATCGCCCAGTTCCCGAAGAGGTTCCACTGATGACCGACACCGAACGCGTTCGCCCGGTACCCGGGCAGTCCGACAGCGTCCGTCCGGCCGTGGCCGGCAACCCCGCGTACCAGGCGTTCCTCATCCTGCGTAGCGCCTTCACCGTGGCGCCCATCCTGTTCGGCGCGGACAAGTTCTTCCATGTGATGGCGAACTGGGACGTCTACCTCGCCCCGCGCATCGCCCGCCTGTCACCGCTCAGTGTCCACCACTCGATGTACGTCGTAGGTGTCATCGAGATCGTCGCGGGCGTACTCGTCGCCCTGTGGCCCCGCCTCGGCGCTCCCGTGGTCGCCTTGTGGTTGCTGGGCATCATCGTCGACCTGCTTCTGATCCCGGGCTACTACGACATCGCGCTGCGCGATTTCGGGTTGCTGCTCGCCGCGCTGGCGCTGGCCCGGCTGGCGGCCGCCCACGGCACCGGTGCGCTGTCCGGCCGGCGCCGCTGACCGTCGACACCGTTGGCTGTACCAGCCGCGGCCCTGGTTGTGTCGGGGCCGCGGCTGGTGTGTGTGGAAGACGCAGGTCGACCCCTTGACACTACGCATCGCGCAAGCTATCGATGCCCGTCCATGGCTGAAAGTGCCCGTTGACTCCGTAGCGCAGCAGGCATAGACCAACTTAAGATCCTTGGATATCGGGAAGAGCGCCCCGCTTCCACCGCTCACGCGGCGCCCACCTTGTGGTGCGCGCCCGTCGCACACGGGAGTCCGCATGGTCGCTCATGATTCGATCGGCACCGGCCGGCACCGCGCGTACCCGGCCGGTCGCGCCGTCAACCTGGCCGGTCGCACCGCCATGGTGGTCAGCGCCGCCGCCATCACCACGGCATGGATCGCCGTGACGCTGACCGCGCCGCACCTCAAGGTGAGTACGTCAGTGCGCGACGTCGCCCTCTTCGTCCATCTCGCCGGGGTGGTGTTGGGTTTCGGCGCGGTGCTCACGGTGGACTGGTTCGGCCTGCTGTGGGCGCTGCGGCTGCGACCTCTGGCGGCGCTGCTGCAGGTTGCCGGCGGAGTCCACCTACTGGTCTGGGCCGGGCTCGCCACGCTGATGGCCAGCGGCCTGCTGCTGCACCCCGACACGTCGGCCGCCCGCGTCCAGGTGAAACTGGTGGCGGTGCTCGTGGTCGGGGTGAACGGACTGCTCGCGGGTCGGCTGCACGGCCGGATGTCGCGTGCGGTCGCGGACCAGCCGTCGATCACGCTGCTGGTGGCCGGCGGCGTGCTCACGCTCATCTCCCAGGCCGGCTGGTGGACCGCCACGCTCATCGGATTCCTCAGCGCGCTGAAGTAGTCGAGGCGGGAGGCCGGGCTTCCCGACGACGGTTCCCGGGTCTTCGCCAAGACGGTCAGGATCGGCGACCCGGACATCTTCGAGGTGGACGCCGAAGGGCTGCGATCGCTGGCCTGCAGCTGGCTCTCCCGCTGCGCCGGCTGCACCGCAACGCCAGGTAGGACGGCCGGCGGCCCCGGTGGCACGGTGGTCGTGCCGGCCGGGGCCGCCGGGTTGGGGCAATTCGCTACAGCGTCACCGCCCTGCCGCCGAAGGTCACCACCAGGTGGCCGTCGGAGGCGAACGACCAGCCGAGCGCGCCGCTGTACGCGGAGCAGCGGGAGCCGTTCGTACCCATCCAGAACTGGTTGGAGCTGTCGGCGGTGCCGGTGATCTTGTCGTTCGACCCGCTGACGTTGAACCGGCACGAGGTGTTGTTGGTGAACACCGAGGTGCCCTCGTCGAAGGCGAAGTTGCGTTCCGCGCTGTCGATGCTGACGTTGCTGGAAATCGTGATGGTGCCCGGGTTGCTGTTGTACGTGAACCCGTGCTTGCCGTTGTTCACCGCGATGTCGTGCTGCACGATGTGGTTCACCGGGATGTCGTCGCCACCGAGCTTGAACCCGTTCTTGTCACCGTTGGACGCCGAGGTGCCGTTGGTGAGCGTGCCCTGGTTGTAGGACAGGGAGAACTCGATGGTCACCGGGCCGATGGCTCCCGTGTCCGTCTTGGTGAACAGGTCCCAGCCGTCGTCGATGTTGTTGTGCGACACGTCGTACCGGAAGACGTTGCCGTTCCCGACGGTGAGCTTGGCGGCGAAGCCGTCGGCGTTCTCGCCACCGGAGTCGGCGTTGTCGTACGACTCCGAGCTCACCACGAGGTTGTTGGCCGGCCACTGGCTGAAGGTGTCGGAGGAGGAGATCCGGCCCAGCTGCAGCCCGGTGTCGTGGTTGGCGCGGGTCACCACGCGTTCGATGATGTTGTTGCTGCCGCCGACGTAGATGCCGTTGTCACCGGCGTGCTGAACGGTGATGCCGACGACGTGCCAGAACGAGGCGAACAGTTGCAGGCCTCGGTTGGTGGAGGCCTCGGTCTGGGCCGAGAAGTCCAGTACCGGAGTCTCGCCGGGGAACGCCGACAGCGTCTTGCGGGCGCTGGAGGTGCCGTCGTTGCCCTTCGCGATGGTGACCGTCGACGCGAAGTTGTAGGTCCCACCGCGCATGTAGATCGTCCCACCGGCCCCGATCCGGGTCAGCGCCGAGGTGAGGGTCGTCGGGGCCGCCTGGGTTCCGGCCGCGCCGTCGGTACCGTTGGGCGCCACGTAGACCGCTCCGGTGATCGGCGAGGTCGACGGCGTCGGACTGGTGGTGGTGCGACTCGGCGTCGGAGTCGGACTGGACGTGGTGCGACTCGGCGACGGCGTCGGGCTGGTCGTGGTGCGGCTCGGGCTCGGCGTCGGGCCGGTCGGCGACGGGGTGCCCGCCACCGTGGAGCTGACCGTCACGTCGTCGAACTCGCCACTGGCGTGGAACGTTTCCAGCGCGAGCCGGCCGCTGCTGGCCATCGTGTCGGTGGCCGACGCGACCTGCTGACCGTTGACGTACCCGGTGATGACGCTGCCGATGACGTCCAGCCGCAACGTGTACCAGGTGCCCGCGGTCACGCCGATCGAGGCGCTGCCCAGGTTCGTGATGCTGGTGGTGCCGGCGTACGCCTGGAGCACCGCCTGGCCGTTGCTGGCCAGTACCAGGCGGTAGAACTTCGACGAGCTCGCGGCGCGCGCCGCGACGCCGACGAGGCCGTCGGAGGAGCCGAAGGTCAGGGCCTTGACGCGGGCCTGGAGCGAGTAGTCGGTCCAGCTGTTCGAGCCGTTGAACTCGCGGGCGAGGTCGCTCGTGGAGCTGGACTCCGACAGCACCTGGCTGCCGTCGGTGGCGATGGCCCAGGTGCCACCCGACTTGGACCAGCTGCTCGCCAGCCCGGACTCGAAGTTGTCGCTGAACAGGGTGGCGGCGAGCGCGGCCGGGGCGAGGACGAACATGGCCGCCGCGGTCAGTCCGGCCATGCCGGATGCCAGCCCTACTGCCCACCACCGGCGGCGGGACGGATGCGGTACGAGTTTCATGGGTGTCTCTTTCGGGGCGTCAGGAAAGCGCATTCCTAAGGAACACTGCCACCGACATTTGATACAGTCAATACCTTGCTGTTGCAGCTTTCGTTGCAGCGTCCGACGATCGGTGAACCACATCGATCCGGACATCGTGCAACATAGGTGGACCTCCGAGCTGGCTCGAAACAGAATGGGAGACGCCTCATGCATGTTCCAGCCGCACCAGGAATGACGCGCCGCACGGCCCTGTTGGGCCTCGCCGCCGGTGTGCTCACGCCGACCGCCCTGCTCGCCTCGCCCGCCCACGCGGACCGGGCCGCCCCGCCCACGACCCTCGCGCTACCCAACGGGTTCCCGCCCGAGGGGATCGCGATCGGAGGGGGCCCGTTCGCCTTCTTCGGCTCCCGTACCGACGGCTCGATCTACCGCGCCAACCTGCTCACCGGCGCCGGACGGGTCATCAGCCCGGGCCCGGGCACCTCGTCCCTCGGCCTGAAGCTGGACGCCTTCGGCCGGCTGTACGTCAGCGGCGGCGCCGGCGGCGACGGCCGGATCGTCGACACGCACACCGGCGCGGTCCTCGCGCACTACCAGTTCACCACCGCGGCGAGCTTCGTCAACGACGTCATCCTCAGCCACGACGCCGCCTGGTTCACCGACTCCACGAACCCGGTTCTGTACCGCGTGCCGCTGCTGCCCGGCGGCCGGGTGCCCACGCCCGCACAGGTGCGCGCAGTGCCACTGTCCGGCGACATCGTCTACGGCGCCGGCATCAACGCCAACGGCATCGCACTCACGCCGAACGGGCACGCGCTGCTCATCGTGCAGAGCAACACCGGCGGGCTGTTCCGCGTGGAACCGCGCACCGGTGTCACCCGCGCCGTCGACCTCGGCGGTGACAACCTGGTCAACGGCGACGGCCTGCTCGGCGAGGGCAACACCCTCTTCGCGGTACAGAACCAGCAGGGCCAGGTCGCGAAGCTGCGGATGGACCCCGACGGTACCGCGGCGAGGGTGCTGACCCGGGTCACCGACCCGCGCTTCAACACGCCGACCACGGTGGCGAGCTTCGGCAACCGGCTGTACCTGCCGAACGCCGCGTTCGCGACCGCGCCGACCCCGGACACCCCGTACACCGCGGTCGCGATCCCGCGCCCCTGAGACAGCCAGACCAGCCGTGGCAGGTCGCCGATGGCGAAGGCGCGAGCACGTCATCGGCGACCCGGCCACGGCGACCTTCCGTCCACAGTGGACTGAGGACCGGTCCAGCGGGTCAGCGGCGCGGAGTCGGCGGCGCCGTCCCCGTCGGGGCGGCCGCGAGCGTGGCCACCGCGACCAGGGTCACCAGGACTGTCGCGGTGAACGGACGCACCCTGGCCCGGAACCGTCCCAACGGATGAGCGGACATTGACGACTGTGTAGCGCACCCGGTCAATTCCGCGCACCAGCCGCGGCCCTGGTTGTGTCGGGGCCGCGGCTGGTGTGTGTGGTCATACCTTGGTGCAGGTGATGCTGGTTGGTGTGTTGGTGGTGGTGTTGGAGTTGGCGAGGAACCCGAATTGGGTGTTCGCGCCGGCGGCTAGTGCCCCGTTGTAGGACACGTTGCTCGCGGTGACCCCGGTTCCTGATTGGGTCAGGGTGGTGTTCCAGAACTGGGACACGGTCTGCCCGCCACCGAACGTCCAGGACACCTTCCACCCGCTGATCGCCGCCGTACCGGTATTCGTCACGGTCACCTGACCCTGGAACCCGCCGGTCCACTGCGACGACACGCTGTACGCGGCGGTGCACCCACCCGTACCACCACTGCTCTGCGACGGCGTGGGTGAGGTGGACCGGGTCGGGGACGTCGTCGGCGACGTGGTCCGCGACGGGGACGAGGTCGGCGACGTCGTGCGCGACGGCGAGGAGGTCGGCGACGACGTGGTGCGGGTCGGCGACGCGGTCGGCGAACCGGTTGAGCCGCCGCCCAGGCCGGTGACCTCACCGTTACCACCGTCGAACACCACGTCCGAACAGCCGTAGAACGTCTCCGTGCTGTCCGACCGCGCCCATACCGAGTAGATGATCTGGTAACCCGAGTACCCGGACGGCAGCGTCGCGTTCCAGAAGTAGTAACTGTTCACACTGCCCGGATCCCCCACCGACGGCGGATCCGTCGCCGAGGAGAACGCCACCGTGTTCATCTCCGACCACGTCAACGGCTTGGTCGGGTCCCACCCGGGCTTGGTGATGTACAACGAGAACGTACCCGGGTGCGCCGCCCACTTGTTGTACTTGATCTG
>Ga0207661_10001355_pt1 | contig 16428 bp, 19 predicted proteins | sample KBSC713LmetaG_FD_184337 | JGI IMG/M metagenome (GOLD analysis project Ga0207661, IMG submission 184337) | Corn rhizosphere microbial communities from Kellogg Biological Station, Michigan, USA - KBS C7.1-3L metaG (SPAdes) (version 2) | ecosystem: Host-associated > Plants > Roots > Rhizosphere ...
GGTGTCGGCGCCCAAGGGGCCGAAGGGCCGCGGGTACCTGGCGATCCTCAACGGCGTCGGCATCGTCAAGGGCTCGCCGGACCAGGACCGCACCAAGCAGCTCATCAAGGACCTCGTCAAGCCCGAGGTCCAGCTGTCCATCGTGCGCCAGTTGGCGTTCTTCCCGACGGTGAAGGCGACGCTGCCCAGCGACCTGCCGCCGGCGGTACGGCTGGAGTCGGACGCGGTCACGAAGACCCAGAGCGGCGGCATGCTGTCCCTGCCGTCGGTCGGCATGGGCGCCAACGACGCCAAGTTCACCAAGGTCTTCCAGGACTGCTTCACCGGCATCGTGCTGAACAACGCGGACATCCAGCAGACCCTGACCACGCAGGGGCAGACCATGCAGCAGCTCATCACGGATTCGAAGGCGCCCTGCTGGGTACCCGACCCGAAGAGCAGCGGGCCCTGCCAGGTTGGCTGACGTGGTGGCGACCGAGGTGCGCCCGGCCCGGCGCAGCGCTCTGGGCCGGGCCGCCGCGCCGTACGCGCTTCTGCTGCCGTCGGTGCTGTTCATGTTGGCTCTGTTCGGCTGGCCGGTGATCTCCGCCGTACAGCAGGCGTTCACCGGTACGCACGGCGGGGCGACGCAGAACTGGCACGACATGGTGGCCGAGCCGCACTTCTGGCAGTCGGTACGCAACACCCTGCTGCTGGTCGTGGTGCTCATCCCGGTGCAGTTCGTGCTCGCCGTCGCGATGGCCCTGCTGCTGCGTGAGCGGTTGCCGGGGCGCGGCTTCTACTTCTACGTGTGGTCGGTACCGCTCGCGGTCAGCGACCTCGCCGCCGGCCTGGTCTGGCTGTCCATCTTCACCGACAACGGGTACCTCAACTCCGCGCTCGGCTGGTTCGGCGTCAATCCCGTCGAGTGGCTGTCCTACCAGAACGCCTCGACGATGTTCCTCGCCGTCTTCCTCGCCGAGCTGTGGCGGGCCACCTCGCTGGTACTCATCATCCTCGTGTCGGGTATGCAGATGATGCCGCGCGACTACGAGGAGGCGGCGGAGGTGTTCGGGGCGTCGTTCTGGCAACGGCTGCGGCACGTGACGCTGCCGCTGATGCGCCCGAGCATCCAGGTGGCGCTGATCCTGCGCACCATCCTGGCGTTCCAGGCGTTCGCGGTGGCGCAGGCGTTGACCGGCAACGAGTTCCCGTTGCTGGTCGGCCAGACCTACCTGTGGTTCGCCGGACTCAACGACCCGCACGTCGCGAGCGCCGTCGCGTTGGTGGTGCTGGGCGTCTCGATGCTCACGGCCATCGGGTACCTGGTGATGCTGCGGCGACCGGACCGGTCGCAGGGAGGCGAGCGATGAGCATCGCGCCGCCTGCTCCGCCTGCTCCGCCCGCGCCGCCCGAGGCGCCGGCGGTCGCGGCCGAGCCGCTTCCACCGGTCGACCGCCGCCCGCTGCGCCGCCGCCGGATGATCCGGGCCGGCCAGCAGGTGGCCGCCATCGCGCTGACCCTGTTCATGGGGGTACCGGTATATCTCATCGCGCTGGCGGCGTTCTCCTCCCGCGCCGAGCTGAACCGGTTCCCGAAGGCGCTCTGGCCGCGCGACGTATCCATCGACACCATGCGCACCTTCCTCCACTCGACCGGTGTGGTGCCGTCCTTCATCAACTCGGTCGAGGTCGGCATCGCGACGCTGATCGTCTCGCTGCTGATCGGCGCGCCGGCGGGGTACGCGATCGCGCGGTACGTCTTCCGGGGCCGCGACGGGTACCAGCTCTTCCTGCTGACCGCGCGGTCGCTGCCGGTGGTCGTGCTGTCGATCCCGCTGGCGACGATGTTCCTGCGGCTGAACATCTACGACAGCGTCCTCGCGGTGACGCTCGTGCACGCCGTGCTGGCCCTGCCGACCACGGTGCTCATCACCGCGAGCGTCTTCGTCGCGGTACCGGCCGAACTGGAGGAGGCCGGGATGGTGTTCGGCTGCACGCGGTTCGGCGCCTTCCGCAAGGTGGTCCTGCCGCTGTCGGTACCGGGCGTCGCGGCGTCGAGCATCTTCACCTTCGTGCTGTCCTGGAACGAGGTGCTGGCCGCCGCGATCCTGACCCTGAACAACCGCACGCTGCCGGCGCAGGTGCTCACCACCCTGCCGTACTCGCCGGTCGAGTTCCGGTTCGCGGGCGGCTTCGCCATGGTGGTGCCGTCGCTGGTGTTCATCCTGCTCATGCGGCGGTACCTGACGAACATGTGGGGAGCGACGATCCGCTGATGGCCGAGATCCGCGTGCGCAACCTCGTCAAGCTGTACCCCGGCCAGCGCAGCCGGGCCAACGACGACATCTCGCTGGACGTCGCCGACGGCGAGTTCCTCGTCCTGCTCGGCCCCAGCGGCTGCGGCAAGACCACCCTGCTGCGCATGGTGGCCGGGCTGGAACTGCCGACCGACGGGCAGGTCGTCATCGGCCGCCGCGACGTCACCTACCTCCCGCCGCGCGAGCGCCGGCTGTCCATGGTGTTCCAGTCCTACGCGGTGTTCCCGCACAAGCGGGTACGGGACAACATCGGGTTCGGCCTGGCCATGCGCGGCGCGCCGCGCAGCACGATCCGGCAGAAGGTGGAGTGGGCCGCGGACCTGTTGCGGCTGACCGAGTTCCTCGACCGGTACCCGGCCCAGCTCTCCGGCGGCCAGCGCCAGCGGGTGGCGGTGGCCCGCGCCATCGTCGTCGAGGCGGACGTGCTGCTGATGGACGAGCCACTGTCCAATCTGGACGCTCTGCTGCGGCTGTCGTTCCGCGCCGAGTTGAAGAAGCTCGTGGGCGAGCTCGGCACGACCACCCTGTACGTGACGCACGACCAGGTCGAGGCGCTGTCGCTCGGCGACCGGGTCGCGGTCATGCGGGACGGCCGGGTCGAACAGGTCGCCGATCCCATGTCCGTGTACGACCGGCCCGCGAGCGTCTTCGTGGGCGGCTTCCTCGGCAGTCCGCCGATGAACTTCATCTCCGGAAGCGTCCACGCCGAGCCCGACGGTGGCGTGCGGTTCGGGCTCGACGGCGCCGCGATCCCCGCGCCACGGGCGCTGGCCTCCTACGCCGACCGGCCGCTGCGGCTCGGCGTACGGGCGGAGTCCATCGCGCTGGCCGACGCGCAGGCGGACGGTGCCGTACCCGCGACCGTCCAGGTCTTCGAGCCGCTGGGTTCGGCCACGCTGCTCACCGTGGACCTCGCGGGCCAGCAGGTGAAGGTGCAGGCGTCGGCGTCGTACCGCGCGGACCCCGGCGACCGGGTCTGGCTGTCCATAATGGAGGAACATCAGCGCTGGTTCGATGCCGAGACCAGCCTCGCTCTCGACGTGGACACCCCGCTGGCGACGGCGCCGACGTGAACGACGCCACGACCGCCGGCCACCTGCTCCAGCTGATCCGCACCGGACAGGCCCGTACCCGCAAGGATCTGGGACTGGTCACCGGACTCGCCCGCTCCACGGTCACCCAGCGGGTCGACCGGCTGGTCGCCGCGGGATACCTGCGCGAGGCCGGCGTGAACGCGTCGACGGGTGGCCGGCCGGCCGCGTCGCTCTCCGTCGACGAGACCTCCCGGGTCGTGCTGGTCGCCGACCTCGACCACGAGCACTGCCGGGTCGCGCTGCTGGACCTGGCCGGCCGTACCGTGGCGGACCTGGCCGCGCCGGTGCGCACCGACGCCGGGCCACAGCAGGTACTGGACTGGGTCGGCGGGCGGTTCCGCGCGATGCTGGCCGAGGCGGGCCGCGATCGGGCACAGGTCTGCGGCATCGGCGTCGGGGTACCCGGCCCGGTCGACTTCGACAGCGGTCGTGTCGTGCAGCCACCGGTGATGCCGGGCTGGCACGACTACCCGATCCGCGAGCACCTCGCGCGCGGGTACCCGCATCTGGACAGCGGCGCGGTGTTCGTCGACAACGACGCGAACGTGATGGCACTGGGGGAGTGGACCGAGCACGGACGCTCGTCACCCGCGCTGCTGTTCGTCAAGGTGGCGGGCGGCATCGGCGCCGGGATCGTCATCAACGGCGAGGTGTACCACGGCGTCGACGGGGCCGCGGGGGAGATCGGGCACGTCCGGCTGCGCGGACGCCGGGGAGTCTGCGCGTGCGGCTCGGTCGACTGCCTGGCGGCGCTGGCCAGCGGCGCGTCGCTCGCCCGCCGCCTCACCGAGTCCGGCCGGCCGGCCTCCGGCACCGCCGACGTGGTGCGCCTCGTGCAGTCGGGCGATCCGCACGCGGTCGCGCTCACGCAGGAGTCCGGTGCGCTGATCGGTGAGGTGCTCGCCTCGGTGGTGAGCGTGCTGAATCCGGAGCTCGTGGTGATCGGCGGCGACCTCGCGTACACGCATGAGCACTTCATGGCCGGGCTGCGGCAGGGCCTGTACGGGCGGCTCCTGCCGCGCAGCACGCGGCGCATGGCGCTGGAGGTGAGCCGGCTGGGGGACCGGGCGGGCATCGTGGGTGCCGGGGCGATGGTGGTGGAGCGCGTGCTGGCACCGGCCGCGGTGGACTCCCGGCTCGCCACCCTGGTGACGTAGCCGTAACGGCCTGTCCTACGCCAGCGGGCGTAGACGAGGATCGTCGCGCCGACGGATGCGGTCCGTCCCGGTTCGGTCGAGGGTCGACACATGACCCGCGCGATCCTGCTGTTGACCGCCGACACCGGCGGCGGCCACCGTGCCGCGGCGGAGGCGTTGCGGCAGGAGCTGGACCGCCGGTACGGCGGCCGGCTCGTCGCGGTCACCTGCGACCCGTTGACCGGCGCGCACGCCAGTCGGATCGTGCGCTGGGTCTGCCTGCGCTACGGCCCGCTCGTGCGGACCGCACCATGGCTGTGGTCACTTCTGTTCCACGGCACCAACAACCCGGTGACCGTCGCGCTCATGCGGCGCCTGCTGGCCCGGTCCGCGTCGGCGCCGATCGCCGAGGCGCTCGCCCGCCATCGACCGTCGGCCATCGTGGCGTTGCACCCGCTGCTCACCGCGCCCGCGTTCGCCGCCGCGCAGCTTGTCGGAGCGGCGCCCGGGCAGGGTTCCCCAGCCGCTGTCGGCCGTAGCTCCACTCGCCCGGCACTGGTCACCGTCGTCACCGACCTGGCCACCGTTCATCGCAGCTGGCTGCATCCCGCGTTCGCGTACCCGGGCACGTCGGGAATCCCGGTGCGCGAGCAGTTCCGGTGCGGGCCGGCGGACCCGGCCGCCAGGGCCGCGCTGCGCGTGGCGTTGGGGCTCGATCCGGACCGCTTCGTGGTACTCGTCGTGGCCGGCGCGGAGGGCGGACGCGGCGTGAGGGAGTGGACGCGGGCGATTGTCAGCGGTACCGCGGACGTCGATGTGGTCGCCGTCTGCGGCCGCGACGAAAGGCTTCGGACAAGCTTGGAGAGCCTCGCCGCGCGCAGCCGCGGGCGGCTGGTCGTCACCGGGTTCGTGGAGAACATGGCCGACTGGCTGCGCAGCGCGGACGTCCTGGTCACCAAGGCCGGGCCGGGGACGATCGCCGAGGCCACCTCCTGCGGGGTACCCATGTTGCTCGCCGGCCATCTGCCCGGGCAGGAGCGGGGCAACACCGAGATCGTCGTACGCGCCGGGGCGGGCCGGCCCGTCCGGGGACGGCGGCAGTTGCGGGCACAGCTCGAGGACCTACGGTCGAGTCCGGCCAGTCTGGACCGCATGCGTGTCGCGGCACTGCGCCTCGGCCGGCCGGCCGCGTCGACGCAGATCGCGGACCTTGTCGCCCGGGCGGCCGGCGTTCACGCACAGGAACCCGTGCCGATCGATGCGTGAAAGGACGTCTGGATGAAGAGTGCGGCGATCCCGCTCCTTGGCGAGCTACGGATCGGCCCCGCCGCCCGGAAACCGACCGGTCGGTGGCGCCGGCTGCCGGTGGTACGGCGCGGGGACACGTCGCTGGGCATCAGCTTCCGGCCCAGGCAGTGCGAGGCCTTCGACCTCGATCCCCGACAGACGCTGGCGACCCTGCTGTCCTACCCCTTCGACGTGGTACGGATGAGCGCCTACTGGGACCGCGTCGAACCGGTACCCGGCGCCTTCGACACAACGGAGTTGGATTGGCAGCTCGAGGCGGCGCAGCGCGCGGGCAAGCGCGTGATCGTGGGCCTCGGTCCGGTCAAGTCGTTCGGCTACCCCGAGTACTTCGTTCCGCGCCACCGCCTCGACACCGACCTCCCCGAGGGCCGGCTCGTCGACGGTACCTCTCATCCGGAGCTGCTCGAAGCGGCCGTGGCGCACCTGGTACGGCTGGTGGAGCGGTACCGGGACCGGGAGGCCATCATCGCCTGGCAGGTCGAGCACGACGCGGTCGATCCCCTTGGTGTGGAACACTCCTGGCGCCTCGCGGAGAGCTTCGTACGGCGCGAGGTGGACGCGGTCCGAGCCGCCGACCCGTCCCGGCCGGTCGTGCTCAACGGTTTCCTGCCCACCTCGACGGCGGTGCTGGCGCACCAGTGGTGGCGCACCAGAAGCCAGGGCGACTCCGTGGTCCTCGCGCAACGGTTGGCCGACGTCGTGGGCATCGACTACTACCCGCGCCACGCACTGTTCGGCATCGGCCCGTGGAGCGTGTACCTCGACGGCGCCGCGAGCATCCTGCCCGCGTCGCGCCGGCGTCGGCTGCTTTCCCGGGTCGCCGCCAGCGGGCGGAGGGTGATGGTCACCGAGGGGCAGTCGGAGCCGTGGGAGTCGGTGACGATCCCGCCGAGCCCGGACGCGCGCGTCGCCTACAGCTGCCCACCGGAGCGGATCATCTTGAACTACAACGACTTCCTGCGCTGGGCCCGCCGGTCCGGTACCGAGCTGAGCGGGTACCTGTTCTGGGGAGCCGAGTACTGGGTGATGCGTGACCGGCAGGGTGACAGCGGCTACCTCGATGCCTTCGAGCGGGTGCTCGCCGAGTCCTGACCGCCGGGGGGACGGGCCGCTACGCCAGCGGGCGTAGCACGTGTACGACGGTCGAGGTACGTTCGCGCCCTCGAAGTGTCGTTGCTGGCGGGACGCGGCGGCCCGACCCGGCCGGCACCATCGAGGCTATGCAGGACATCGTGGGTACCGTCATCGAAAACCCCGCCAGCGGCGAGCGGATCACCATCCGCGTCTCGGGTGACGAGTCCGGAGGGGAACTGTTGGCGTGGGAGCTGCGGTTGGCCCCGGGGGGCCGGGTGCCCAACGGGCACGTCCATCCCGTACAGGAGGAGCGTTTCACGGTCGTCGAGGGCCGCATGCGGTTCCGCGTCGGCCGGCGCAGCCGGCTCGTCGGGCCGGGCGAGACCGTCACGGTGCCGCCCGGTGCGCCGCACCACTTCGCCAACGCCGGACGCACCGAGGCCTTCGTCCTCGTGGAGACCAGGCCTGCCATGCAGATGCACGAACTGCTCAGGGTCGCCGCGCAACTGGCGCGCGACGAACGCGGCCGGCCGCGCCGGCTGCCCCGCCCGGTCGACCTGCTGCTGTTCATGGACGAGTTCCGCTCCGAGGTCCAGGCGTCATACCTTCCGGTACGCCTGGTGCGACCCGTGGTCCGGGCCGTCGCCCGACTCGCCGCACTGACCGGCGCCGATCGGCGGTACCGGGAGCTGCGCGCCCGATGAGCACGCTCGTGGCGTTCCACGCCCACCCCGACGACGAATCGCTTCTCACCGCGGGGACGATGGCGCGCGCCGCCGCGCAGGGCCACCGGGTGGTCATGGTCGTCGCGACCGACGGCGATCCGGGCGGCGAGGCGCACGCCGACGATGCGCGGCTCGGTGAGCGTCGACTCCGGGAGGCCCATGAGAGCGCGCGCGTGCTCGGGGTCGCGCGGGTCGAACACCTCGGGTACGCGGACAGCGGGATGGGGCCGGAAACTTTCCCCGACCCGCTCGGGCACACCCGGTTCGTGCGCGTACCGGTCGAGGAGGCCGCGCGGCGACTCGCCGCGATCCTGCGCGAGGAGCGGGCCGACGTGCTTCTCAGCCACGATCCCCGCGGCGGGTACGGCCACCGCGACCACGTCCGGGTACACGAGGTCGGCGCCCGGGCCGCCGAAATCGCCGGTACGCCAAGGGTTCTCGAGGCGACGGTCCCGCGCGAAGCCATCCGCCGGGCGGCCGACCTCGCGGCGAAGGTCCGCCTGCTGCCGCCGGGGTTCGACCGCGACGGCCTCGACCGCGCCTACAGCGCGCGGTCGGAGATAACCCACCGCATCCCGGTCGGCCGGTACGCGGGCGCGAAGCGGGCGTCGATGCGCGCCCACGCCAGCCAGACCGCCGCGGGCACCGGAGCGGACCGTACCCTCGCCGCGCTCGCGCGCATTCCCCGTCCCCTCTACGACCTGGTCTTCCGGTCGGAGTGGTACATCGACCGCGCCCACGAGGGACCGTTGTCACGCGACATCTTCGAGGGCGCTGGTGGTGGCTCCGGCCGCCACCAGCGACCACGTTCCGGCGGGTAGGGTACGGACCACCGACTCGTCGCCCGGATCCTCGGCGGTCGCAGGTGCTGAACACGATCCAGGTCGTCGACGCCGACGGTACCGGGCGGCACGTGCTCGGTACGACGGTCGAGCCGACCGGATGCGGCGACGGTCACCCGGCTCCTGGTGACCACTGTGGACAGGTCCGCGACGTGCTGCGGCACGCCGGCCGTGCCGAGGGCGCCGGGGAGTTCGGTCGGGGGAGCGCCGGCGACCACCAGGAGTTCCTCACGATGTAGGCCCCCGACGGCACCGTCCTGGGCGGCGCCGACCTGCCGTCCCTGGGGTACGGGTACCTCGTTGGCCTGGACGGATAGCCGGGCCGTCGGCTCCGGGGACGTCTGGTGACGGGCCGGCTACCCGGACCCTCGCGCGTCCACTAGGCTCCGACATCGAGGGCGGGAACTATCCCACGGGTCCACACGGGAGGATCAGCGCGTGCTCAACGACGAGGTGGCACCCCCGGGCATCGACATCACCAAGCCCAGCATCGCTCGTGTCTACGACTACATGGTCGGCGGCAAGGACCATTTCGCCATCGACCGGATGGTGGCCGAGCGGTCGCTGGACCTCATGCCGGACGCCAAGGAGGCGGGCCGGGCCTGCCGGGCGTACCTGGGCCGGGTGGTGCGCTACCTCGCCGGAGAAGCGGGCATCCAGCAGTTCCTGGACATCGGCTCCGGCCTGCCCACCAGGACCAACGTCCACCAGGTGGCGCACGAGCTGAACCCCGCCGCCCGCGTGGTGTACGTCGACAACGACCCGATGGTGCTCGCCCACGGCAGGGCGCTGCTCGCCGACGAGGAGACCAGTACCGTCATCCAGGCCGACATCCGTGAGCCCGAGCAGATCCTGAGCCACCCGGTGGTGGCCGAGTACCTGGACTTCACGCGGCCCGTGGGCCTGCTGCTGCTGTCGATCCTGCACCACATCAACGACGACGAGGACCCGGAGCGGATCGCACGGGTACTGCGCGACGCGCTGCCCTCCGGCAGCTACCTCGCGATCATCCACTTCTGGGATCCGGCCGACGAGCACCCGGACGTCTCGGCGAAGACGCGAGACGCGGAGCGGGTGTTCAACGAGAACCTGGGTACCGGCCGGTGGCGCACCCGGAAGGAGATCATGGCCTACCTGGGCGACTTCGAACTCGTCGAGCCCGGCCTGGTCCCGCTGGCCGAGTGGCGTCCGGTACCGGACGAGACGTCCACGCAGACGAACAGCTACTACACCATGATCGGTGGCGTCGCCCGGAAGCGGTGAGCCGGCCCAGGGTCAGGAGGCGAACTCCTTGGCCAGGTCGCGCAGGAACGACACGGTACGGGCCGGCGTCAGCGCGGTGATGCACAGCGCCTCCATGGCGACCAGGTACTGCTCCACGTCGTCGCGCTTGTCCAGGTACAGCGCGCTGTTGAGCTGCTCCACGTAGACCACGTCCGGCAGGTCCTCGTCCGGGAAGCGCAGGATGCTGAAGGCGCCGCCGGCCGCGGCGTGGCCGCCCACGTCGAAGGGCACCACCTGCAGCCGCACGTTCGGCAGCTTGGTGACCTCGAGAAGGTGCTCGATCTGTCCGCGCAGCACGTCACGCCCGCCGATCGTGCGGCGCAGCGCGGCCTCGTCGACCACCGCCCACAACAGTGGCGGGTTGGCCCGGGCCAGCAGCCGCTGCCTGGTCACCCGCACGTTGACCCGCCGCTCCACCTGGGTCTCGCCGGGCGCGTCGTGTCCGAGCAGCACGACGGCGCGCGCGTACTCGGCGGTCTGCAGCAGCCCCGGAACGAACTGCACCTCGTACGTGCGGATGACCGACGCGGCCGCCTCCAGGCCCAGGTACGACTGGAACCAGTTGGGCAGCACGTCGCCGTACCGGTGCCACCAGCCGGGGTTGTTCGCGTCCCGGGCCAGTGCCAGCAGCCGCTCCCGCTCCTGCTCGTCGTCCAGCCCGTACAGCGTCAGCAGGTCGTCGACGTCGCGCTCCTTGAAGCCGACCCGACCCAGCTCCATCCGGCTGATCTTCGACTCGGACGAGCGGATCTCCCAGCCGGCGTCCTCCCGGGTGACGGACGCGGCCTCCCGCAGCCGCCGCAGGTGCGCGCCGAGCAACATCCGCAGGACGGTGGGGCCGCCCGCCGAATCGTCCTGCTGCTGTGGCTTCGCCACTCGCCGACCTCCGCCCGGTTCCGGGTCCCTGCTGGCTCCCGCCTGCTCCCGCCACACGCCGTTCCCCGTCGCGTAAGCATGCCATGACCTGAACGTGATCGGTTGTCGACGAACCCGTGAACCGCCGAACTCAGCCCATTCGACCGAGTCGCCCCATCGGTGCGCCGTGCAGCGCGGCCGGGTCACCCCGGGAGTCGAGCAGTGGGTCGGCGTCGGCGCGGCGCAGCAGGTACCGGGCGGTGAGCGTGTCCACCGCCGTACCCCGCGAGCTGCCCGGCCGGTACGTGACCGTGGCGGCCCGGGACGAGGACGCCTCGATCACGCCGGCGTGCCAGTCGCCGCCCCGGTACACCCAGACCCGATCGGTGCGGTGGTACGAGTCGGCGGGCGCGACATCCGCGGGGTCGCGGTCTTCCGGGTCGATCGTGGGTGTGGCCATCGCGTTACCCTCCTGCCTCGGTGCAGGGTGTGTCGACGTGCTGGGGGTGTGGGGTCCGCAGCCTGATGACCTGCTTGCGGTGCACGGCCTTCACGCGGTACATGGCGGCGTCGGCGCGCGCGAGGGCGTCCGTGAGGTTGTCCGCCACGGTCACCGGCACCAGCCCGACCGACGCGGTGACCTGTACTACGCCGCAGCCGACCCGCATCGGTTCGCCGAGGCTCGTGGCGAGCATCCTCGCCAGGCCGTCGAGGCCGCCCGAGCCGTCGAGGCCGCTGGGGCAGGCGCGGCCGCCGGCCCGCAGGCACAACAGGCCCGCGAACTCGTCGCCACTCAGCCGTGCCACGAGGTCGCCGCCCGCCCAGGTGGCCAGTCGCGCGGCGAGGGTGACCAGCACCTCGTCGCCGGTCGCGTGCCCGTACCTGTCATTGACGGATTTGAAGCCATCGAGATCGATGACCGCCACCGCGAGCGGGTGTCTCGTGGGGTCCGCGACCATGGTGGTGCCGAGCTGGTAGAACGCCCGCCTGTTCGGCAGGCCGGTCAGCGGGTCGTGACTGGCCGCGTGCTCAGCCAGCCGCAGCTGCCGGCGAAGGTACGTGGCCTCGGCCGAGACCTCCTGGCACTGCCGGCGCGCGAACCATCCGATGCCCACGCCGGCCAGCGCGCCCAGCCCGGCGGCCACGGTCGCGGTGTCCACGTGCGGCTCCCTTCAACGGCCCTCGCCGTGCTGGAGTCACGAAAAGTAGGCAAAAGAACACACGTGCACGTGCGATATCATCCGCGTTTGAGAGTTCGGATGCAAGAGCGCATGCACGTGCATCCGCGCGTGCTAAGCCCACGGGGTCGTGGATCGGCGAGGGGAGGTGGCCGGCTTTGGGGGAGGGCATCCGCGGAGTCCACGTCGGCCTCGTGCCCGTGTCGGCTCGCTGGAACAGAGAGACATGGGATGAACCAGAGGTACAACGGAATGCCCGCCTCGGCTCTGCCACCGCTGAAGTGGCAGAAGAGCGGCCGCAGCAACCCTAGCGGGAACTGCGTCGAAATGGCCGAGCTGCCCGGGGGTGGGGGCATCGCGGTACGGAACTCCAGGGATCCGGACGGACCGGCCCTCATCTATACCGTCGACGAGATCGCCGCGTTCCTGGCCGGGGCGCGGGACGGCGACTTCGACAACCTCGTCGCCTGAGCGGTTAACATTGAGGCACGTCGAATCGTGATCCGAGGAGGTACCCCGATGAGCCGACGCGCCCGGGTCTGGCTGCTCGCCCTGCTGACCGCCGCCGCCACGTCCGTCGCGACGCTGCTGGCCACCGCCGCTCAGGCCGGCATCCAGGGCAGCGGCGTCCCGCACTGACCCCGTCCCGTACCCCGGTTCCGCGGGGCCGCGCGTGAGCGTGCGATGGCATAGCGTGTGACCGCCATCGTCACGACCGGCCATCGTCGCCGAAACGGGGAAGGACACCACGATGGAGGACGGGCGTCGGCCTGAGGTCGCCGCGGTCGACACGATCACCGGGCCCTGCAACGATCTCGCCGCGCGGTGGAGCGCCGACCTCTTCGACGGGCGGACGCTCGCCCTGTCCGCGTCCGCGCTGTGGCCGCTGCTCGCGGCCCTCGCCGCGGGAGCCGACGGAGACGTGCGTGACCGGCTGGCCGCGGCGATCGGCGCCGACGCGACCCGGGCCGGCGAGCAGGCCGGCCGGCTGATGGACCTGCTGAACTCCTCACCCGTGGTGCGGGCCGCGTTCAGCGTGTGGTCCCGTCCCGAGCTGGTACTCGACCCGTGCTGGCTCGACGGACTGCCGGCGCACAGCCACGGGCTGCTCACCGGCCGGCCCGAGGACGACCGTGGGCGGATCGACGCATGGGTACGGGAGCGGACCGGCGGGGTGATCGACGCGCTGCCCACCGAACCGCGGGCGGACACCCTGCTCCTGCTGATCAGCACGATGTTCCTGCAGACCCGCTGGCGGGATCCGTTCGAGGTGGCCACGCTCGCCCCGGTTGACGGACCCTGGGCCGGGCAACGCCGGCTCGCCGGCCTGCGCGCCAACCTGTCCGACCCGGCCGCGTTGTCCATTGTGGACGGATCCGGCGGCGCGCTCACCCGGCTGGTCCTCGCCGGTACCGACGATGTCGACGTGCACCTCGTGCTCGGTGCACCGGAGGCCACCCCGGCGGGTGTCGTCTGCGACGCCATCGCGGCGCTCGACGCGGGCGGCCGGCCCGCCGGCGCCCCGGCGGCCGGGGTGACGGTCGTCCGGGCCCGTTCGGCGGAGAACCGGCCCCAGACGCACGTGACGGTGCCGGAGTTCGCCGTACAGGTGGCACACGACCTGCTGCGCCGCTCGGCGTTGTTGGGTCTGCCCGATCGTGCCGCGCCGCCAACCTCGCGGATGGCGGTCCCGGCGCTGGCGATCGACGACCTCGCGCAGTATCTGGCCGTCCGGTTCGACCAGAACGGCTTCACGGCCGCGGTGGTGGCCGCGGAGCGCTGGATCTCGGTCGGGCGCCCGCGCACACCGTACGAGGTGACCATCACCCAGGTGACGTTCGACCGGCCGTACGCGTTCCTCGCGGTACACCGGCCGAGCCGCCTGGTGCTGGTCGCCGGCTGGGTCGCCCGGCCCCGCGGCTGGATCGACTAGCCGGTACGGGCCTCGAAGAGCCGGCGGTACTCGCCGTAGCCCTCGCGTTCGAGATCGTCACGGGGGACGAACCGCAACGCGGCCGAGTTCATGCAGTACCGCAGCCCGCCGGCCTCCCGCGGACCGTCGTTGAACACGTGGCCGAGATGGCTGTCCCCGTGTGCGGACCGGACCTCGATGCCGAACATGCCGAAACTCGACTCGCCGATCTGCACCACGTTGGTGGCGTCGACGGGCTTGGTGAAGCTGGGCCAACCGGTACCGCTGTCGAACTTGTCCAGCGATGTGAAGAGTGGCTCGCCGGACACGACATCGACGTAGATGCCCGGCTCCTTGGTGTCCCAGTACTCGTTCTGGAATGCGGGTTCGGTACCGGACTCCTGCGTCACGTGGTACTGCAGCGGGTTCAGCCGGGACACGGCCTCCGGATCCTTGCGATACTCCTGCGCCATGAGCCGGACCTACCCGCCGGGGTCGGCTCTACTCCAGCCAGCGCCGCCCAAACTCGGATATCAGCTCGGCCCGGCGATCGTCGAAGGTCCCCGCCGCGTGATGGAAGGTGTCGACCAGGGCCCGGAGCGGATCGGGATGCGCCGCGCTGAAAATTGCGGGAACCGCGTAGGTGGGCCGGTGGACCCGCACCTTCGGGCGCGGTGCTGCGTCGGTGAACACCGTCACCCGAGCATGATGGCATGGGTGAGTGCCGGCCGAGGGGTGGCCGGACACTCACCCGCGATCCGCTAGTTGGTCGTGATGGTCGCCGTGTTGGAGTACGCCGAACTACCGGCCGCGTTGAACGCCCGTACCCGGTAGCTGTACGAGGTGTGGCCGGTCAGCCCGGTGTCGGTGAACGAGCTGTCGTCGGTGCCGTTGACCGCGATCTGCGCGAAGTTGGTGCAGCCGACGCCCCGGCAGCGCTCGACCGCGAACCCGCTCTCGTTGCTGTCGTTGTCGAACCAGCTCATCCCGGCACTGCTGGATGAGAGCGCCACGGCGTTGAGGTGAGTAGGCGCCGTGGGGGGTACGAGGACGTCGGCCCCGCCGGTGATCGCGAGGCCCGCGGCCGGTACGACCATGGCCTGTTTGAACGCCCCGCCGACCTGCGCGGAGGCGACCGATACCACCGGGAACGCGTTGCCGCCCCAGGCCACATCGGTGGAGAAGGCGTCTCCGACCGTGCGTCCCTGCGGTGTGTTCGTCAGCCACGCCAGGCTCATCGGCCCGGCGAGCTGTACCGGCGCGCTCCACGAGGCGCCACCGTTGGTCGACGATACGAAGCCGACCTGCAGTTGGCACGTCGAGGCGGTGCACCCGGCGTTCGGATACGAGTAGTACGCCAGCCCCAACCGGGTGCTCGCCGGGTAGTAGCTCGTGCGATCGACGCCGAGCGCGGGGAGGAAGTGATCGGCCGTACCGGTGGCGGGGTCGATGGGCACCCGGGCCGGCGCCGTCCAGACGGTACCGTCGGTCGACTTGCTGAACACGATGTCGTTGGCCGCGCAACCGGTGCGGTACCGGCAGTCCGACCAGGCGACGAAGAGCCGGCCGTAGTAGTCGGCGTCGACCGACGGCAACGTGTTCGTGTTGAGGCCACCGGCCACCGTGTGGTGCTGGACATCCGAGATCCGTACCGATGGTTCCCAGCTCGCACCGAAGTTGGTCGACCGGAACGCGCGCAGCTCTCCGGTGGTCGCGACGTACGGCACGACGACCGTCCCGTTGGTCTGGGCGACCGCCCGCCTGCCGAACCCCGTCGCGTTGTCCGCGGTGCCCTGCTCCGGTCCCCAGGAAAGACCGGCGCTGCCCGAGACGCGCATCCGCATGACGTTGCCGGCGTCGCGAACGGTGTACCCCAGATAGCAGCTCGTCTGGAACGAGAAGTCGCAGGCGAACCACAAGCCGGTCAGCTGCCCGGTGGCCGCGGTGACCGGCTTGTAGAACGTGCGGCCGTCGTCGATCGAGCGACTGACGAGGATCGCGCTGGTACCACCGGGCCCGCCGGTGACCAACGTCGCGATGAGCCAGATGTTGTACCCGCTGAGCGAGTACGCGACCCGCACGTCGGCGACGGCACCGTAGGCGCCGCCCTGGGCGGTGGTGATCCCGCCGAGGGAGCCGTTCGTCCAGGTTCCCTGTTGCTTGTTGTACGCGGCGTACCCGACGCCGTCGGCACCACCGTCCGGGCGGATGCCGGCGCGGTACGCGGTGAAGATGGTTGTTCCGTTCTGGTACGTGTCCGAGCCGACCTCGGTCGGGGCGGAACCGAGCTGGATCAGCGCGGTGCCGGCATACCCCGGCGCCGACAGGAGCGCCAATGGCAGCGCCAGGAGCGTGGCGGCCGAGCACACGGCTGCGAATCTCAAGAGTGGGCGGACGTAACTCATGGGGTTACTCCCCTTCTCCTACTTTCGTGGTGAAAGGCTTGACTTCGTGCTCGGCGCAGCGCTGCGTCGCCGGTGCGACATCGGTCCCGCCGACCCCTCGGTCAACGGGAAGGATTATCGCTAACGGCTATTGGTGATAATCGCAGCGTACCCTCGCGTCGAGGAATTTCAACAGTCAACATTGTTGATATCGGGAACGTCATATTGTGTTGACGCCGACGTGGTGGGCGCGGAGGGTGGCCCGGTGCCAGACGATCTCCCGGCGGACGTGCGCGCGGCGTTCGGAGTGCCGTCCGCCCCAGCGCGGCGGCTGCCC
>Ga0207661_10001357_pt1 | contig 16411 bp, 11 predicted proteins | sample KBSC713LmetaG_FD_184337 | JGI IMG/M metagenome (GOLD analysis project Ga0207661, IMG submission 184337) | Corn rhizosphere microbial communities from Kellogg Biological Station, Michigan, USA - KBS C7.1-3L metaG (SPAdes) (version 2) | ecosystem: Host-associated > Plants > Roots > Rhizosphere ...
AGCAGATCTGGTTCCACTTCGTCTCCCGCCTCGCCTTCTGGCGGGCGGCCCGGGCAGCGATGGACGCCGAGGGCTGGGAGCGGACCACGCGCGGCGTCCCGGTGCTGATGTACCACGCCTTCTCCGAGCGCGAGGAGGGTGACCGTTACGTCGTCCCGCGACGGGCGTTCGCGCGGCAGCTGCGGCTGCTGAAGCTGCTGGGCTACCGCGGGGTGGGCTTCGACGAGGTCGCCCGCTGCCTGCGCGATCGGCGCCTGCCGCCGCTGCGGGCGGTGGCGATCACGATCGACGACGGCTACCGCGACAACCTCGAGGTCGCCGAGCCGGTCCTGAGCAAGCTCGGCTTCCCGGCGACGGTGTTCCTCGTCAGCGGCAAGCTCGGCGGCGTCAACGACTGGACGGCGGAGGGCGCCCTGGCGCGTCGCCCGCTGCTGACGAGCGAGGAGGTGGGGGAGCTGCGTGAGCGCGGTGTCGCGATCGGCGCCCACACCCGCCGCCACCCCGAGCTGCCCGAGCAGAGCGACGAGAGCGTCAGGGAGGAGATCGGCGGCTCCCGCGAGGACCTGCGGCCGCGCTTCGGCGAGATCGCGACCTTCGCTTATCCCTTCGGCCTCTTCGACGAACGCGCGGTTGCCGCCGCCGCGGAGGCGGGCTTCGAGGGGGCCTGCACGGTCGAGCCGCGGCTGGTCTCGCTGCTCGACGACCCGCTGCGGGTACCTCGGATCGAGGTCCGGGCGGGCGAATCGCTGCCGCGGTTCCTGCTCAACGTCTGGCTGGGGGCGCGCTGAGATGGAGCCGCCGAGCTTTGCGGTCGTCATTCCTGCCTACGAAGCTGCGGCGACGATCGGCGAGGCAATCGAGTCGCTGCGGGCGCAAACGGCGCCGCCGGCGGAGATCATCGTCTGCGACGACGGCTCGAATGACGATCTCGCGGGGGCGCTCGAGCCCCACCTCGAGGCAATCACCTTGATCGGGGGCGAGCACCGCGGGGTCGCCGCTGCTCGCAACGAGCTGCTGCGGGTGGCGACGGCGGATTTCGTCGTCCCGCTCGATGCCGACGACGTCTACGCGGCCACCCGCCTGCAGCGACTGGGTGAGCTTGCCCTGGAGCGGCCCGAGCTCGACGTCCTCTCGACCGACGCCGTCCTCCTCAGCCCGGGTCGCGCCAGCGGACGCTTCAACGAAAAGACGCCGTTCGCGACGGCGAGGCAGGCCGAGGCCATCCTCGACCGCTGCTTCGTGATCTGCCCGGCGATGCGGCGTCGGCGGCTGCTGGAGATCGGCGGCTACGACGAGCGACTGCGCACGGCCGAGGACTGGGACGTCTGCATCCGCCTCATCCTCAGCGGCTCGACCGCCGGGCTGGTCGACGAGCCCCTGCTCGAGTACCGGCTCGGCGGCGAGAGCCTGACCGCCGATCGGGTGGCGACGCTGCGCGAACGCGCCTACATGCTGGAAAAGGCGGCGGCTCTGCCGGGCATCTCGACCGAACTGCGGACCCTGGCCGCGCGCAAGGCGTCGCGGCAGCGGGGCCGTGCCTTGGAGGAGGCGGCGCGAGAGGCCGTCGCCGCGGAAGCCCCGGACGCTCGCCGGCGACTTGTCGAAGTCGCGGGGTCGGGCGCGGTGCCCCCCCGTGCTCGCCTCGGGGCTCTGCTTGGCTCGCTGTCGCCCCGCCGCCTGCGACGGCTGGTGGAGGCGACCGTCGCCGGCTCCAGCGGCCGTCCCCGCTGAGCTCAGGGCGGCAGGCGCCAGACGTGGGGGAGGACGATGTCGCCGTCGCTGCCCGTGGCCGGCGTCGGCCGGCCGTGGACGACGCCCGGCTGAACCTCGAAGAAGCCCGCGGCCTGGAGGCCGTCCTGGATCTGCCGCTTGGCTTTCAGCAGGACGTCGAGGCGGTAGCGACCGGGCAGCAGCGGCAGCGATCCCACCTCGCACTCGATTCGCGCCCCCAGCTCCGGGTCGCGGACGTCGGTCGAGGCCGAGATCTCGCTGTCGAAGGTGGTCACCGGCTGACCCAGCCCGTCGACGATCGTGATTCGGCACTCCATCGTCGGCAGCTGCTCGGTCAACTCGATCCCGATCGTCGCCTCCTCGCCGGCGACGACCACGTCCGGCGGCCCGTGACCGCGGCCGCGGAGCTCGACGCGCCTGATCCGGGTGTCGTAGTAGCCGCGGCGATCGCGGTCGGTGCGCTCGAGCAGGTCGTCGGAGGCGGCGCGCTCCAGCGACCCAAGGTATTGGTCGATCGTCGCTTTCACCGGTCCGTCGGCGACGGCTTCGCCGCGTTCCATCAGCACCCCGCGCTCGCAGAGCGCCTGGATGATCGCCAGGTTGTGGGAGACGAAGACGACGGTCCGTCCCTGGCTCGCGACCTCGGTCATCTTGCCCAGCGACTTGCGCTGGAAGGATGCGTCGCCGACCGCCAGCACCTCGTCGACGAGGAGGATCTCCGGCTCCAGGTGTGCTGCCACGGCGAAGGCAAGGCGGACGGACATGCCGCTCGAGTAGCGCTTGACGGGGGTGTCGAGGAAGCGCTCGATCTCGGCGAACTCGACGATTTCGTCGAAGCGCGCGCGGATCTCCGAGCGTCGCATGCCGAGGATCGAGCCGTTGAGGAAGATGTTCTCTCGGCCCGTCAGCTCCGGGTGGAAGCCGGTCCCCACCTCGAGCAGGGAGCCGACCCGGCCGGTGACGTCGGCGTAGCCGGAGGTTGGCTCGGTGATCCGGGAGAGGACCTTCAGCAGGGTGCTCTTGCCGGCGCCGTTGTGGCCGATCAGGCCAACCACCTCACCCGGCTGGATCGACAGCGAGAGGTCTTTCAGCGCCCAGAGGAAGTCGGGCCCGTCGTAATCGGATTCCTCCGGGGCCTGCTTGCGGAACTTTTCGGTGAGCGCCTCGCGCAGGGTCCCGTAGCCTCGCTTGTACAGCCCCAGCCGGTAGCGCTTGCCGAGTTCGTGCGTCTCGATCGCGGTCGAAGCCATCTAGACGTAATCCGCGAAGCGTCGCTCGACGCGGTCGAAGTAGGCGAGGCCGGCGAGGAAGAGGACGATGGCCGAGATGGCCGAGATCCCGATCAGGTCCCAGGGGGCGTCGCCGGTTCCGAGGGTGGCCCAGCGAAAGCCTTCGACGACCCCGACCATCGGGTTGATCGCCGAGAGGGTCCGCCACGGCTCGCTCAGGAGGCTGCTGGGATAGACGACGGGGGTGGCGAAGAGCCACAGCTGGATCGCGAAGGGGATGACGTAGCGAACGTCGCGGAAACGGACGTTGATCGCCGAGAGCGCGGTGCTGGTGCCCAGCCCTGCGGCGGCCGCGATGGCGATCAGCAGCGGCAGCGAGAGGATCGCCAGCGAAGGAGTCAGCCCCCAGATGAGGACGATCGCGAGCAGGATCACGATCGAGATCGCCAGGTCGACGCAGCCCGCGACCAGGATCCCGGCCGGCATGAAGATCCGCGGAAAGTAGATTTTCGAGACCAGCGCCGAGTTGGAGACGAGGCTGTCCGAGCCGAGCAGGAGCGCGTTGGCGAAGAAGGTCCAGGGCACCAGGGCCGCGAGGCTGAAGAGCGGGTAGGGGAGACCGTTGGAGGCGACGCCGGCGAGGTTGCCGAAGAAGAGCGAGAAGACCACCATGAAGCCGATCGGCTGCAGGACCGCCCAGGCGCCGCCGAGCAGGGTCTGCCGATAGCGGACGGTGATGTCCCGCAGGGCGATCTGGCCCGCCAGGTCCCGGTAGCGCCACAGTTCCTTCGGTGCCAGCACGCGGCTGAAGCCGCGGGTGGGCTCGAGGCGGATCGTTTCCGGGGCAGGGGCTGACTCCAAGTCGCGCAGCATAGGAAGGCATCGGTTCCGGCGGCGCTCCCTGACAGAATCGTTCCGGATCATGCATCCAGCTCGCCTCGCGCACCGGTGGCAGCGGCTGAGGCGCCTCGGCGAGCAGTCCCTGTTCCGCAACAGCGTCTACATCATGGGCACGACCGCAGCGACCTCGCTGCTCGGCTTCGGCTTCTGGCTGGTCGCCGCGCGGACGCTGCCGGCCGCCGAAGTTGGCCGTTCGGCAGCGCTGATCTCGGCGATGCTCTTCGTCTCGGTCTTCACCAACCTCGGCCTCGGTCAGGTGCTGGTCTCGCGGCTGGCCTCGCGGGCGGAGGGCCGGGATTGGTCGATCACGGTCAGCACCGGGCTCGCCCTCGCTGCCGCCGCCAGCCTTGTCGGCGGGGCGCTGGCCGCGGTCCTGCTGCCGACGCTGATCCCGGCGCTGAAGGGCGGCCTCAGCCACGCCACCTTCCTGCTCTTGCCGCTGGGGGTCACCGGCGCCGCCTGCTCGCTCGTCATCGACTACGCCTGCATCGCCGAGCGCCATGCCAGGCTCTCGTTCTTCCGCAACACCGCGGCGGCGCTGCTGCGGATCGCGCTGATCCCGCTGCACTCGGTGGTGCCGGTGGAGGGGACGACCTGGATCCTCGGAATCTGGGCCGCGTCCTTCCTGCTGATCGACGTCGTCGCGATCTTCCGCGAGCTGCCGGCGCTCGGTCACGACTTCCGACCGACCCTCGCCGGCTGGCGGCGGGAGCTGGGCGACATCAAGGGGTTGATCGCCGGGCACCAGTCGATCAACCTCGGCGCTCAGGCTTCGAGCTACCTGCTGCCGGTGCTCGTCTCCGCCCGTCTCGGCCCCGAACAGAACGCCTACTTCTACACGACCTTCATGGTCTCCAGCGCCCTCTTCTTCATCGCCCCGGCGATCGGCAACGCCCTCTTTGCCGAGGGCGCGCACGAGCCGGAGAACCTCGGCCGCGACGTCCGCCACGCGGCCCGCCAGGTGGCAATGCTGGCGGGACCGCCGGCCCTCGTCCTGATCGTCGCCGGACCGCTGATCCTCGGCCTTTTCGGCCCCGACTACGCCGAGGAAGGCAGCACCCTGCTGCTGATCCTGGTCGCTGCCGCCGTCTTCGACTCGGTCTACCAGCTGTCCCTCGCCGTCCTCCGGGTCCGCCACATGCTGCGCGAGGCGGCGATCGCCACCTGGGCGACCCTGGTCGTCGCGATCGCCGCAACCTGGTTCCTCCTGCCCCCGGTGGGGCTGGAGGGCGCGGGCCTAGGCTGGGCCTTGGGGAAGATCGTCGGCGTCGTCTTCACGACCGCCTTCATCTTCCGCGGCCGCGCCCTGGTCAGAAGTCGCGCAACGTATACCTGAGTTTGCCGGAGGCGCTCGGCTCGATCGTCGCCACCAGCTCGAAGGAGACTCCGCAGCCCTCGCCGAGGACGGCCCTCGTCTTCGCGACGATCTCCTTGCGGTCAGCCGCCGGCACCTCCCCCTCGACGGCGACCCGGTAAAGGACCTCGTCGGGGGCGCGCTGCACGACCTGGAACTGGCGCAGCCAGGGGCGGAAGTACATGAGGTGGGTGAAGTACTCGCCGTCGACCATCTGCCCGTCGGCGCCGAGGAACATGTCGACGCTGCGGCCGGTCACCTCGGCCAGCATCTGGGTCCGCCGGCCGCAGGGGCACTCGAGGCTCCGTTCGGGCAGCCGCGCCCGGTCGCCGATCAGGTAGCGGATCAGCGGCATCGCCCGGTTGGTGAAGCCGGTGACCGCGACGTCGCCCTCCTCGCCGGGCGCGACCGGTTCGCCGCCGGCGTCGAGGACCTCGACGTGGCAGATCCAGGGGAGGACGTGGAGACCGTTCCGGTGCTCGCACTCGCCGGCCATGTCGCCGGTCTCCCGGGAGCCGTAGCGGTTGAGCACGGCGCAGCCGAAGGTGTCCTCGAGCTGCTCGCGCATGAAGCCGTAGAGCGTGCCCGCGGTGGCGATCATCCCCCGCTGCGGCGGCACCTCGACGCCGCGGCGGGAGGCGAAGCGAGCGACTTCGTAGCCGGCCTGCGCATAGGCGAGGACGAGGTGGGGCGGGCGGCTGCGCAGTCGCTCGAGGATCGCTTCGATCGAGTCGTCGGTGAGCAGGAAGGCATTGAGCAGGGTCCGGCGCAGCAGCAGGTTGCCGAAGCGGCTGCGGAAGTCGCCGAAACCTGCTTCGAGGTCTTTCTCCGATCCCCAGATGTAGAGCTCGGGGTCGCCGAGGGCTCCACCGGCCCAGGTCGAGTAGACCTCGCGCGCCGCCACGGTAAGGGCGCGGTGCTCGGGGTCCTGGCGCAGCGGAACCGGCTCCCCGGTCGATCCCCCCGAGGTGTTCTCGATCCACCTGCCGCGATCGCCCTCCTCGCTCAGGATTTGCCGCCAGCCGGTGCAGACGGTATCGCGATCGAGCAGCGGGAAGCGGGCGAGAGCGGCGAATGGATCGGCATTTATCTGGGCCGCGGTGACGACGCCGCGGTAGTGGGGGACGGTGGCGACCGCGTGCTCCAGCGTCGCCGCCAGCAGGTCCGCGGGTTCGGGGTAGGAGCGTTCGCGGTCCTGGCGCAGGAAGCTGCGGTAGTGGCGGGGGAAGCTGCTGCCACTGGCGGCGTGGAGCAGCCGGTAGGCATCGGCGCGCAGGCGGCCCTGCAGCGAGGGACCCTCAGCAGCCGGCATCGGCGCAGCGCTCTCCCAGGCGCCAGAGGGACTGGTCGCGCCCCGCGTCGCTCCAGAGCGACCGCGCCCCCGTCCCGCCGTGTTCCTCGGCCCAGGCGCCGTCGCTGATCAGGAGGCGGGAGGGAGGCCGTTCCCGGCTTCCTTCGAACAGGACCACCTGGCTGTCGGGCAGGAACCACTGCACTGCGTAGAGGCCGATCGTGTCGTAGTGGTCGAGGTCGTAGGCCACGGGGGGTGAACCGGCGTTCTCCACCGCCGCTTGCGGACTTTCCCAGCCGGCGGGATAAACCGCCCGTTGCGAGCTCCGCACCGGGTTCCAGGCTCCGTAGGCGAGGACGGGCAGGAAGAGCGCGACCGCGGCCAGGCCGAGCAACCGCTCGTTTCGTGCCGAGGCCTGCACGAGCAGCCAGGCACCGGCGAGCGCCACCACCGCCGCCCCGATCAGGATCGCCGGTCCCAGCTGCACGGTCACGAACGGCAGCGCCGAGATGTTCCAGCGGTTCGGCGCGTCGGGATCCGAGGCGGTGGCGCGGATCAGGACGACCAGGGCGGTCAGCGCTCCGAATCCCGCCAGGGGCCACCGCAGCGGCCGCCAGGCCACCTGCGAGAGGGCCGCGAGGCCGAAGGCGATGAGCGCCGGCGCGACGACCTCGCTGTAGCGGCCGTAGATCAGCATGTCGGGCCGCGTCCGTTCCGGGAAGGCGGCGGCGGAGACGAGCAGGAGGAGGACGGTCAGCGCGACCAGGACGCCGCTCAGCGGCGCCCGGCGGCGGGCGAAATCGGCGACGGTCGTGGCGGCCAGCCCGAACGTCGCCACCAGCAGGTACCAGGTCTGGCCGACGAGGTTCGCGAGGACCGTGCGCATCCCGCCGAGGGAGAGGATCTGGTCCATTCGTTCGCTCAGTTCGTCGGGGGCGGAGCCGGCGTAGTTGCGGTCGATCAGGTAGCCGTCGAGGACATGCACCCCGTAAAGGGCGAGGGCGATCACCCCGACGCCCAGCGCCAGCCCGGCCGGCGAGAGGCGCCGACGCGCCGCCAGCCAGGCCATGCCGGCGAGGGCGAGGAGGACGGCGACGAACATCCGGTTGTGGACCGCCCAAAGGGCGCCGGTCGCCGCGCCCAGCGCCGCCGCCCAAACGAGGTCGTTGCCTCGCCTCCGCTCCTGCAGCAGCCCGCCGAAGGCGATCAGCCAGAGGCAGACCAGCGGGAAGAGCGCGTTCTCCGACATCGCCACCTGCGAGAGCACGGTCAGCGCCGGGTAGAGCGCGCCGGCGAACGCCGCCCAGATCGCGAGCTGCGGCCGGACGCCGGCGAACCTGGTCAGCAGCAGGTAGAGGAGGGGGAAGACGGAGGCGGCGAGCGCCGCGTTCAGGATCAGCACCAGGTGGTAGGCGAAGGTGGGGCTGGCGCCGAGCTCGAGCAACGGCGCGATCAGCAGCGAGTACCCGCCTCGATAGAAGGGGGCCAGTTCGAGCTGCCCCGGGATGCCGCCGTCGAGGACCCGGGCGTTGGTCAGGTAGCCGATCTCGTCGGCGACGAGAACCGGCCCGGTCCGGATCAGCGAAAGGGCAAAGCGGAGCAGGAACAGCGCCAGGGTGCCGGCCAGGAGAAGCCGGTTGCGCCGGGGCGACTGGTTCATTTTCTTGCCAACGGCCAGGGATCTTTCATGTCAGGTCATAGATGCGGCTAGGTGTCTCGCGCACGTCGGCTTGCGGCGGCGATGTCGTACGCCGCCTCGAATCGCGGCACGATCGCCGCCGGGCTGAAGCTCGCCGCCCGCTCGCGGGCGGCGGCGCCGAGCCGCTCGCGCAGGCCCGGGTCGCCGATCAGCCGCTGCATCGCCGCGGCCAGGGCGGGGCGGTCGCCGGGCGGGACCAGCAGCCCGGTCTCGCCGTCGACGACGATGTCCCGGAGGCCGCCGATGTCGGAGGCGACTACGGGCTTGCCCGCCGCGGCCGCCTCCAGGGCGACGATTCCGAACGGCTCCGGCCAGAGCGAGGGGGCGACGGTGAAGAGGGAGCGGCGCAGCGCTTCGATTGCCAGCCGGTGCGGCCAGGCCCCTGTCGTGTGCACCCCCGGTCGCTCATTCAGCTCGTCGATGTAGCAGCGGCCGACGAGGACCAGCGGCGGCGGGTCGTCGAGCCGCTTGTAGGCATCGGCCAGCTCCCAGGCCCCCTTGTCGAGGGTGGCGTCGCCGAAGAAGAGGATGAAGGGCTCCGCCGGAAGCGTGGCCAGGCGCGGGTCCTCTGGCGCCGGCGCCGGAAGCTCGCCGATGAAGTTGGGGATCACCCGCGAGACCTCGTCCTCGCGGATCCGACAGAGCTGCTCGACGGTCGAGCTGACCGGGAGGAAGACGTCGACGTTGCGCCGCACCCGCCTCTCGAAGGCACGGGTCCCGGTCGCCGCGACCAGCCCTTTGGTCGGGCCGTAGTGCTCGCTGGCGCAGAGCTGGCACTTGACGGGAGCCGGGCCGGAGCAAACCTCGTCCTTGCGTCGCAGGCGCTTGGTCGCGCAGATCAGGCCGTAGTCGTGGAGCGAGAGCGCGAGCGCGCTGCGGCTCTCCCGCGCTAGCGGCAGGTAGGAGTGGACGATCCAGTTGTGGGCGTGGACGACCTGGGGACGCTCGCGGCGCAGCACCCGCCGCAGGTCGTGGACGGTCTCGGGGTCGGGCGCCGGCGGCGCGTGGCGGCGCTCGGTGTCCTTATGGGTGCGGGTGATCCGGTAGCTGGTGCTGCGCAGGGTGTGGACGCGGGCGCCCGCGACCTCGGGCGGGACGACGCCGCCGGGCTGCTGCAGCGTCGCGATCGAGACGTCGTGGCCGCGGAGAACCAGCTCCCGGCTGAGGTCCTCGACCACGCGCTCTTCGCCGCCGACGATCGGGGCGAAGGACTGGGCCAGCATCATCACTCGCACCCATAAAGCCTCGCACGGGAAGGGGCGGTGGGCCTGCCACAATCCCGCCGGTGCAAAGCGAGCCCCGCGCTGAGCGCCCAGCCACTCCGCCCGCCATCTCGGTGGTGATCTGCGCCTTCACCTTCGATCGCCTCGAGGTGATGTGCGAAGCGCTCGACTCGCTGCGGGGGCAGACCCTGTCGCCCCACGAGGTGGTCCTCGTGATCGACCACAACCCGGAGTTGCTGGAGGAGGCCCGGCGGCTGTGGCCCGACCTGAAGATCGTCGCCAACCGCGAGCGGCAGGGGCTGTCGGGCGCCCGCAACACCGGCGTCGCCGAGGCGAGCGGAGAGGTGGTCGCCTTCCTCGACGACGATGCGATCGCCGACCGCCGCTGGCTCGAGCAGCTGGCGGACGCCTACGCCGACCCCGACGTGCTCGGCGCCGGCGGCGCCGTGAGCCCGCGCTGGCTCGGGGGCAAGCCGGGCTGGTTCCCGCCCGAGTTCGACTGGGTCGTCGGCTGCACCCACTCGGGGATGCCGCAGCAGCTCTCGCCGGTCCGCAACCTGGTCGGCGCCAACATGTCCTTCCGCCGCGCGCCGCTGCTCGAGGTCGGCGGCTTCAGCCACGAGCTCGGCCGCGTCGGCACGCTGCCGGTCGGCTGCGAGGAGACCGACCTCAGCATCCGCGTCCACCAGCGCTGGCCGCTGGCCGAGATCCTCTACGACCCCGCTGCCAAGGTCGAGCACGTGGTGCCGCCGAGCCGCGGCAAGGTCGGCTACTTCCTCGACCGCTGCCGCGCCGAGGGCCGTTCGAAGGCGGTCCTGGCCGGCATGGTCGGCTCCGACGACGGGCTCTCCTCGGAGCGCTCCTACGTGCGGCGGACGCTGCCGCTGGGGATCCTGCGCGACCTCCGCGACACCTTCAAGGGCGACGCCGGCGGGATCGGCCGGGCGGCGATGATCCTCGTCGGCCTCGCCGCCACCAGCGTCGACTACCTGCGCGTCCGCTCCGGAATCGCCAAACCGGACGACACCTCGGCGGCTCACCCCGGCGCCAACGGGGCGGCGCCGCGGGTGCTGATGGTGACGCCGCGCAGCCCGCTCGCTCAGGGCGGGGTGGAGCGCCACGTGATGGAGGTGAGCCGGCGGATGGCCGCGGCCGGCGTCCACGTCGAGGTCCTCTGCACCGATCCGGAGCTGAAGCGGGCCCAGGAGGAGACCCACGACGGCGTCGGCATCCGCACCGTTCGCGCCTGGCCGAGGGGCCGCGACTGGTACCTGGCGCCGGCAATCTGGCGTCAGATGGGGCGGGAGCAGTGGGACCTCGTGCACCTGCAGAGCTACCACACGCTGGTCGCGCCGCTGGCGATGCTGCGGGCGCTGACCCTTCGCATCCCCTTCGTCGTCACCTTCCACGGCGGCGGCCACTCCTCGCCGCTGCGCAACCGCTCGCGCGGGATGCAGATGCGACTGCTGCGGCCGCTGCTGCGGCGGGCGGCGCGGCTGGTGGCGATTGCCCGCTTCGAGATCGAGGAGTACGGGGCCGCCCTCGGGGTGCCGCAGGAGCGCTGGGCCTTGATCCCCAACGGGACGGACCTCAGCTTCTCCGACGCCGGTCTGGCTAGCGCCGAGCCGGCCTTGCCGACCCTGGCCTCGATCGGCCGGCTCGAGCGCTACAAGGGCCACCACCGGGTGCTCGAAGCCTTCCCGCACGTGCTCGAGCGCGAGCCGGAGGCGCGGCTGCTGATCGTCGGCAAGGGGCCTTATGAAGACGAACTGCGGCGCCGGGCCGAGCAGCTCGGGATCGCCGAGCGGGTCGAGATCACCAGCGTTCCCTCGGATGATCCGGAGGGAATGGCGAAGCTGCTCGGCCGCGTCTCCCTGGTCGTGCTGATGAGCGAGTTCGAGTCCCACCCGCTGGTCGCGCTCGAGGCCGCCGCCGCCCACCGCCGCCTCCTCGTCGCCGAAGCCGGCGGCCTGCGGGAGATCGCCGAGGACGGGCTGGGGCGGGGGATCCGGCTGGAGTCGACGGCGGAGGAGGTCGCGGACGCCGCTCTGGAGGAGCTGGCGAAGCCGCTGCCGCAGCGCTCGCCCAGCCTCAACTCCTGGGACGAGTGCGCGACCGCCCTGCTCGACCTCTATGGATCGATAATCCCGTCTGGACATTCGGTCCAGGGACAAACGTCCAGCGCTCAGGGGGCGGCTGAAGTCCACGGGGGGTAGCCCCGATGAGAGGCGGGCATGCCCCGCCTCCGCTTCCTCGCCACCCTTGTCGTCATCGCCTCCGCCGTCGCGGTGCTGCCGGCGTCCGCCGCCCTCGGCGCCGAAGGGATCGGGCCGGCGAAGAAGCTCGGCGGCACGACCACGACTAGCACGACGACCTCCTCCTCGCGGCTGAAGACCACGACCAGCAAGGAAACGCTGGCGATCGCGACGACCAGCCCTACGAACGGCCAGACCCTCAGCGGCGCCGCCGTCTGGGAGATCGGCGTCACCGCCGGCGCGCCGACGAAGGTCGAATTCATCGTCGACGGCGCCGCCGTCTGGAGCGACAGCAGCGCCCCCTTCGCCGGCAGCCTCGACACCACTAAGCTCGCCAACGGCTCCCACACCCTCAGCGCCACCGCCTACGGCGCCAAAGGCGTGAAGGCGACGACGAGCGTGACCGTAAACGTCGCCAACGCCGCCCCGACGCCGGAATCGGAACCGGCTCCCGAACCCGAACCGATTCCCGAACCCACTCCGGAACCGGCCCCGGCGCCGTCCCCCGGCGGCGGCCCGATCTACTGGGGCGCGACGATCGGCTCGCAGCTGACCGGCAACCAGGCCCCCTGGGACATGAACGCGGTCTCCAAGTTCGAGGAAAACGTCGGCAAGAAGGTCTCGATGGTGCAGTTCTTCCAGCCCTTCGCCAACTGCAACCCGAGCTGCTCCTTCTACAAGTTCCCGACCTCGCCGCTGGAAAGCATCCGCAACCACGGCTCGATCCCGGTCCTGAGCTGGAGCTCGCAGTCGATCCCATCGACCAAGGAAGAGCCGGATTTCCAGCTCTCCGACGTGATCGCCGGCCGCTACGACTCCTACATCCGCGAATTCGCCACCGCCGCGAAGAACTGGAACCACCCCTTCTTCCTCCGCTTCAACTGGGAGATGAACGGAAAGTGGTTCCCCTGGCACGAGGGCGTCAACGGCAACCAGCCTGGCGAATCGGCGCAGGCCTGGCGCCACGTCCACGACATCTTCACCGCGGTCGGCGCCAACAACGCGACCTGGGTCTGGTGCCCGAATGTCGAGTACAGCGGCAGCACCTCGCTGGCTTCGCTCTACCCCGGCGACGCCTATGTCGACTGGACCTGCCTCGATGGCTACAACTGGGGCACCAACCCGGCGAAGCCCGACAAGTGGAAGAGCTTCGACACGGTCTACCAGGCGAGCTACCAGAAGATCGTCGAAACGATCGCCCCCGGCAAGCCGATGATGATCGGCGAGGTCGCCTCGACCGAGTACGGCGGCTCCAAGGCGGCCTGGATCAAGGACATGCTGGCGAGGCTGCCGAGCGGCTACCCGAAGATCCGCGCCCTGCTCTGGTTCGACAAATTCGACAGCAACATGGACTGGCCGATCGAGACTTCCTCCAGCGCCATCGGCGCCTTCCGCGAAGGCATCGGCAGCAGCGCCTACCTCGGCAACACCTTCACCAACCTCAGCCCGACGAAGATCCTGCCCCAGAGCTAATCCAGCCTCGTTGCAACGCAATTGGACATCCGTCCAGGTGTGGCTGGACGGCTGAAAGCCATGGACGAGGGGTCGATGGGCTCTTATGGCCCAGAGCTTCCGGACCCGAGTCGTCGCCCACCTGGCGTGGGTGGCCGCTGCGATGCTGATGTTGAGCGCTGGGACCGCCTTCGCGGCTTCGGGCGGGAAGCCGACGGGAACGCATGGGATCAGGCACGGACGGTTGGCTGACGCTCGCGCTCTGGTCGGCCCCAACCGCTGCGTCGCCCGCACCGCCGCGCGCAGGAAGCTGATGCGGGTGCGCGGCCGCTGCAAGGCCGTCGCCAAGGGTCCGGCGCAGCCGCTCTACTGGGGCGCGACGATCGGCTCGCACCTGACCGGCGACCAGGCGCCCTGGGACATGAACGCCGTCGCCCGCTTCGAAGCCGACGCCGGCAAGTCGGCCTCGGTCGTCCAGTTCTTCCAGCCCTTCGCCCAGTGCGGCGGCTCGAGCTGCTCCTTCTACTCGTTCCCGACCACCCCGATGGACGACATCCGCGGCCACGGCTCGATCCCGGTCCTGAGCTGGAGCTCGCAGGCGATTCCCTCGACCCTGAACCAGCCGGACTTCCAGCTCGCTGACGTGATCTCCGGCCGCTACGACGAATACATCGCCCAGTTCGCGACCGAAGCGCGCGAATGGGGTCACCCCTTCTTCCTCCGCTTCGACTGGGAGATGAACGGCAGCTGGTTCCCCTGGTCGGAGGGCGTCAACGGCAACGCCGCCGGCGAATACGTCGCCGCCTGGCGCCACGTCCACGACATCTTTGCCGCCGCCGGTGCCACCAACGTCTCCTGGGTCTGGTGCCCGTTCGTCGACCCGGGCGGCTCGATGACCGACCTCTCCTCCCTCTACCCGGGTGACTCCTACGTCGACTGGACCGGGCTCGATGGCTACAACTGGGGCACCAACCCCGCCTCGCCGCGCGGCTGGCGCAGCTTCGACCAGCTCTTCCGCAGCACCTACGACGAGATCACCGAAACGGTTGCCCCGTCGAAGCCGATGATGCTGGCCGAGGTCGGCTCCAGCGAGTACGGCGGCTCCAAGGCGGCCTGGATCCGGGACGCGCTCACCCGCGTCCCGACCGAATACCGGCAGGTCCGCGCCCTGCTCTGGTTCGACAAATTCGACGACAACATGGACTGGCCGATCGAGACCTCGCCGCCCGCCACGGGCGCCTTCGCCGAAGGGATCGGGCAGCCGGCCTATGTCGGCGCCGGCTACGGCGGACTTTCCGGCGGAGCGATCCCGCCGCCGAGCTGAGCGGCCGTTGGCGCCAGGATCGTTCCCTACACTGCCGATCTTGCCCTCCAGGCTTGACCCCAAGCGCCTCCGCGGGGCGCTGCTGCTCGCGCTGCTGCTGGCGCTGCTCGCCCCCTGCCTGCTGGCGGCCGGGACGACGGCCGCCTCGCAACGGCAGCCGCAGCATCCGTCGTCGGCGAAGCTGAAGCCGAAGCCCAAGCCCGCCTACTGGGGCGCCTGGATCGGCGACCAGATCACCGGCACCGGCGCGCCCTGGGACATGAACGCGGTCGCCTACTTCGAGCAGATGCTCGGCAAGGGAATGTCGCTGATCGAGTTCTCCTCGCCCTGGCGGGACTGCACCCGCATTCCCTGCCAGTCCTACAAGTTCCCCGACGAAGCGATGGACAACATCCGTGGCCACGGCTCGATCCCGCTCTTCAGCTGGGGTTCCGAAGCGGCTCCGAGCACTGGGCCCGAACAGCCCGACTTCCAGCTCGCGAAGATCGCCAGCGGCGCCCTCGACCCCTACATCGCCCAGTTCGCGACCGAAGCGCGCGAATGGGGTCACCCCTTCTTCCTCCGCTTCGACTGGGAGATGAACGGCAACTGGTTCCCCTGGTCGCAGCTTGCCAACGGCAACGAAGCCGGCCAGTTCGTCGCTGCCTGGCGTCACGTGCACGATGTCTTCGCCGCCGTCGGCGCCACCAACGCAACCTGGGTCTGGTGTCCCTATGCCGACACCGCCAAGCGGCTGAAGAAGAACCCGCTGAAGCCGCTCTATCCCGGCGACGCCTACGTCGACTGGACCTGCCTCGACGCTTACAACTGGGGGCAAAATGCGGTCAACCCGCGGCCGTGGCGCAGCTTCCGCGAGCTCTTCGCCCCCGCCTACACCGAACTGGTGAAGAAGGTGGCGCCGCGCAAGCCGATGATGCTGGGCGAGTTCGCGACCAGCCCCAACGGCGGCCACAAGGCCGCCTGGATCCGCAAGATGTTCGCCGAACTCCCACGCAGATACCCGCGGATCCGCGCCCTCGTCTATTTCAACACCGTCGACCGCGGCGTCGACTGGCCGCTGGAGACCTCGCTTCCGGCCGCCCGCGCATTTGCCGCCGGAATTCGCAAGAACACCTTCGCCAGCAACCGTTTCGGGACCCTCGCGGGGGGCCCGATCTTGCCTCTGCGCTGATCTTCCCTGCTCCCGCGTCCGTATCCAGGATGATGAGAGCCGAAGCGTTAGGCGCCGAACGGGGTTTCAAGGCGCACCTGAACCGATGAACGTCAAGCAAAGACACTTCGAACGGATCCTCCGTGGGGGGAGTCGCTGGGCCGCGATCGCAGCCCTGCCGCTGTTCGTCCTGCTCGCCCTCGCTCCGGCGGCTGCGGCGAAGAAGCGACCGCCGGCATCGGTCTACTGGGGCGCCCAGATCGGCGATCAGATCAGCGGCGAAGCGGCGCCCTGGGACATGAACCCGGTCTATCGCTTCCAGGACGTCGCCGGCAAGGGGCTCTCGCTGATCGAGTTCGGCTCGCCCTTCGCCGAATGCGACGGCGGCAGCTGCACGATGACGAAATTCCCCAGCACCCCGCTCGAGACCGTCCGCAGCTATGGCGCGATCCCCGTCTTCAGCTGGAACTCGACGGCGAGCCCGACCACGGCCGACCAGTCGCAGTTCAACCTGGGGACGCTGATCGACGGTCGCTACGACGCCTACATCCGCGAATTCGCGACCAAGGCGAAGGAATGGGGGAAGCCCTTCTTCCTCCGCTTCGACTGGGAGATGAACGGCTTCTGGTTCCCCTGGTCGGAGGGGATCAACGGCAACACGCCGGGCCAGTTCGTCGCCGCCTGGCGCCACGTCCACGACATCTTCGAGCAGGTCGGCGCCACCAATGCGACCTGGGTCTGGTGCCCCAACGTCGACCTCTACAGCAGCCTCACCCCGCTCGGCTCCCTCTACCCCGGCGACC
>Ga0207661_10001362_pt1 | contig 16378 bp, 15 predicted proteins | sample KBSC713LmetaG_FD_184337 | JGI IMG/M metagenome (GOLD analysis project Ga0207661, IMG submission 184337) | Corn rhizosphere microbial communities from Kellogg Biological Station, Michigan, USA - KBS C7.1-3L metaG (SPAdes) (version 2) | ecosystem: Host-associated > Plants > Roots > Rhizosphere ...
CAGGGATTTAGTTGCGTAGGCTGAAGGGCGTGCGCGCATAAGACCAGGCTGAACGGCGTGCGCGCGTAAGAACTGGCCCTTGCCGGCTGGGCCAGCTGGGCGCGCAAGGCTTGCAGAATCGCGGCCTCACACCGCTCCGCACGAACTTCCGGCCGCGACGCCTCTTCCATGGCATCAACCAGCAGCGCCAACCAACGCCGGTCGCCGCCTCCCTGCCGCCATCGTTCGATTCGCTGACCCATCATTCGTTCCAGTCTTGGTCCGACCGCCTAAGTTGCCCTTAAAAAACTCGGGCGAATGTGAACTACCTCACAAGGCCTTTTGTTCCGCTGGCCTAAAGCACCGGAATGGCCAGAAAAGATCAACTCGATGTTCAGGGCGACCTCAGGACCGACTATGTCCTGATCGCCGCGGGCGTTGGCGCCGCTTTGGTCGCATTCGCCTATCTGCTTCTGACCTGAGCCAGCACGCGACACCCGTTCGGTAGGTACGCGCAAAGTGGATCAAGGTTCGGGCCACCAGCCAAAATATTCGTGAAGAGTTTCATGAAGCGGCCCGCTCGCCGCCGGATTTTGGGCGAAAGTCGTCAAGCGAGCCGATCAGTTGAAGCGGGATTCATCCACATTTTAGAAGAACGGTGAATTGCCGCGAGCTTTCGCTTCCGCTTTGGCCGCGACAGGCGCTTTATCGCCGCCCCGCATCCGACAAACTTGCTAGAATAATCGCTGCCATGGCTCCCCCTGATTCGAACGTCCTCAAGCTCGCGCCCGACGCGGCACCCCAAGCTTATCGGAGTGCGCCGCACAATATCGAGGCGGAACAGAGCTTGCTGGGCGCGATCCTGGTGAACAATGACGCGTTCTACCGGGTATCAGACTTCCTGGAACCCAAGCACTTCTACGAGCCGATCCACCAGACGATCTACGAGACGTCCGCGAGCCTGATCCGGATGGGCAAGATCGCCACACCGGTCACGCTGAAGACGTTCCTGCCCGCGGATACCGACATCGGCGGCATGACCGTCGGCCAATACCTCGCGCGGTTAGCTGCGGAAGCGACCACCATCATCAACGCCCAGGATTATGGCCGCACCATCTACGACCTGTCGCTGCGTCGCGACCTGATCGGGATCGGCGAGGACATGGTCAATGTCGCCTACGACGCGCCGGTCGATTTTTTGCCGCGGGCGCAGATCGAGGACGCCGAACGCCGGCTGTACGAATTGGCCGAGTCCGGCCGCTATGATGGCGGCTTCCAGAAATTCTCGCAGGCGCTCACCGTTGCCGTCGACATGGCGGCCAAGGCCTTCCAGCGTGACGGAAAACTGTCAGGCATTGCGACGGGCCTGCGTGACCTCGACACCAAGATGGGCGGCCTGCAGCAAAGCGACCTCATCATCGTCGCCGGACGTCCCGGCATGGGCAAGACCTCGCTTGCCACCAACATCGCCTACAACATTGCCAGGGCCTATGTGCCCGAGTTGCAGGCGGACGGCACCACCAAGGCCGCCAATGGCGGCTCGGTCGGCTTCTTCTCCTGCGAAATGAGTGGCGAGCAGCTCGCCACGCGTATTCTCGCCGAGCGTAGCGGCATCCCGTCGAGCCACATCCGCCGCGGCGGCATCAGCGAGCTTGATTTCGAGAAGATCCGCGAATGCTCGATCGAGCTGCAATCGCTGCCGTTCTATGTCGACGAAACCGGCGGCCTTTCGATCGCGCAATTGATGGCGCGCGCCCGAAGGCTCAAACGCCAGAAGGGCCTCGATCTGATCGTCGTCGACTACATCCAGCTGCTCACGGGATCGGGGAAGCGAGGCAATGACAATCGCGTGCAGGAAATCACCGAGATCACCACGAGCCTGAAGGCGCTGGCCAAAGAGCTCAACGTGCCGGTCATCGCGCTGTCGCAGCTGTCGCGCCAGGTCGAAAGCCGCGACGACAAGCGCCCGCAGCTCTCGGACCTGCGCGAGTCCGGCTCGATCGAGCAGGACGCCGACGTCGTGCTGTTCGTGTTTCGCGAGGAATATTACCTTGCAAACAAGGAACCGCGTCCCGGCACGCCCGAGCACGAGAAATGGCAGACCGAGATGAGTTTCGCCCATGGCAAGGCCGAAGTGATCATTGGCAAGCAACGCCACGGCCCGACCGGCACCGTCGAGCTCAGCTTCGAGGCGTCGGTGACACGGTTCGGCGATCTGGCGCCGGAAGGACAATTGCCGGATCGGACTTATTGATGTTCCGCCTGACGGTTCCATGCGGTTGAAGGAATGGCGCGCGCCCCTTAAGCTTGCGCCATGAACATCATCTCAGACCCCAATGCTTCGCTCGCGGGCACCGTGCTGTCGCCGGAGGCGAACCAGGCGGCGGCGCTTGCGAGCTATTCCGGCGTGCTCACCGTCGATCTCGACGCGCTGGTCGCCAACTGGCGCAAGCTCGAGAAAACCGCCGTGCCGGCGGAATGCGCGGCCGTCGTCAAGGCCAACGCCTATGGTTGCGGCGTCGAGCCGGTCGCGAAAGCGCTCGCGGCCGCCGGCTGCAAGACCTTCTTCGTCGCGACTCTCGATGAGGCGCGGACCTTGCGCGCCGCACTGCCGCAAGCGACCATCTATTCGTTCAACGGCTTCTTCCAGAACACTGGCGAGGGCTACGCCAAGATCGACTGCAAGCCCGTAATCGGCGATCTCAACGAGCTTGCCGAATGGGACGTGTTCTGCCGCCGCTCGGGCTGGAAGGGCGGCGCGGCGATCCACATCGACACCGGCATGAACCGGCTCGGGCTCACCATCACGGAAGCGCAAGGCATCATCCCACGCATCAATGCCGGCGACCACGGCATTACGCTGGTCATGAGCCATCTCGTCTCCGCCGAGCTCGTCAACAACGCGACCAACGCCAAACAGCTCACCGCCTTCCGCGAGATCGCAAGCCACTTCACCAACGTGCCGGCCTCGCTCTCGAATTCGTCCGGCATCTTTCTCGGCGCGCAATTCCAGTTCGACATGGTGCGGCCGGGCGCGGCGCTCTATGGCGTCAATCCGACGCCGGAGGCCGACAATCCGATGCGGCCGGTGGTCGAGCTGAAGGCGCGCATCATCCAGATCCGCAATGTCGAACGCGGCGAGACCGTAGGCTACGGCGGCACCTGGACCGCGCGGCGGTCGACGAAACTCGCGATCGTCGCTGCCGGCTATGCCGACGGCTATTTCCGCGCGGCCAGCGCCAATGACGGCACGCGCGGCGCCGAAGTCGTAGTCGCCGGCAAGCGCTGCCCCGTGGCGGGTCGCATCTCGATGGATCTGATGGCGGTCGATATCACCGATCTGCCGCCGAACGCGGCGCGGCGCGGCCATATGGTGACGCTGATTGGCGAGGGCATCACGGTCGACGAGCTCGCCCATCATTTCGGCACCATCGGCTATGAGGTGCTGACCAGCCTCGGTAAGCGCTACGCGCGGATCTACAGGGGTGGCGACGTGGCGGCACTCATTGTGCCACCCGCGCCGGAAAAGAAAGACGACAAGCCGGATCCGAGCGCGGCCGGCAAGCTCGCCGAAAGCCCGCCTCCTCTGCCAACCTGACGAGATGGCTGATCGCCATCCCGGCATGAAGATCGCAACCTTCAACATCAACAACATCAACCGGCGGCTTCCCAACCTGTTGCGCTGGTTGCACGCGGCCAAGCCTGACGTGGTTTGCCTGCAGGAATTGAAGGCAGCGGATAACGAGTTTCCGCACGCTGCCCTTGAGAAGGCCGGCTATCACGCGGTCTGGCGCGGACAGAAGACGTGGAACGGTGTCGCGATCCTGGCGCGCAAGGCCGAGCCGGTGCTGATCCGCACCGAATTGCCCGGCGACGGCAGGGATCACGAGGCGCGCTACATCGAAACCGCCATCAGCGGCATCATCGTTGCGTGCCTTTATCTGCCGAACGGCAATCCGCAGCCGGGACCGAAATTCGACTACAAGCTCGAATGGTTCGCGCGGCTGCGCAAGCATGCCGCGAAATTCCTCAAGCAGGATTTGCCGGTCGTGCTCGCCGGCGATTACAACGTGGCACCTACCCCCTTTGACATCTACCCGACGAAATCCTGGGACAAGGATGCGCTGATCCAGCCGAAAAGCCGCGCCGCGTTTGCGAGCTTGATCGCGCAGGGCTGGACCGACGCGATCCGCACGCTGCATCCGTCAAGGCCGATGTTCACCTTCTGGGATTACAAACGCAACCGCTGGCCTCGCGATGCGGGGCTGAGACTCGATCATCTTCTGCTGAGCCCTGCGATCGCCCCGCGCCTGCTCAAGGCCGGCGTCGATCGCGATATCCGAGGCGAGGAAGGCGCGAGCGACCACGCGCCGGCCTGGGTCGTGCTGAAATGATCACCAGAGGTTCTTGCCGTCGATCAGCGTCACGGGCACCGCTGCGAGATCGAAATCGTCGAACAGCCAGGCGTTGACCCCGACCTTCATCTTCTCGAAGTCGGGCTTACCGGTGGACCAGTCTGGCGATTCCGAATAGGTGCCGCAGCCGCAATCGGCGCAGAAATTGTGTTTGACGGTCTTGCTGCCCCAGCGATAGGTCGCGACGTTTTCAGGCGGCGAGATCAGGCGAAATTGCGAGGGCGTGTAATAGGCCCACAGCGCGCCGCGCTTCGAGCAGAGCGAGCAGGTGCAGCGCGTGACGCCGGCGGACGCCTCGCTCACCTCGAACTGCGTCTTGCCGCAGTGGCAGCTTCCCTTGATGGCCATGAGCTGATCCCTCCCATTGATGGCGCTGCAAAGGTGCTAGCAGCGATCTGCTGCCAACATGATGTCAGCAGCGGGATCTATGTTTTGCGCATGATCCTTTGGATCAGGCGGAAGTGAGTCGCTTGGCGTTGGCGGCGACATGCTCGCGATAGCGGCCGATGATGGAACCCGCCGTGGCGCCCGCAAGCCAGCTCGCGCCGGCCTCGAACGCCGCAACGATCTTTTCCATCACCATCAGCTGGGCTTCCTGCTCGCAGCCCTCGCCGCCATCAGCGAATTTCGCAAGCCGCAGGCGGACGACCTTGCCTGCTTCCAGCGCCAGCATGCCGCTCGCATACCAGGGAAAGCCGTCGTCGGAGCCGCCGAGCACCGCATGGTGGTCGAGGGCGGAAAATGAATGCGCATTTCTCATGGCCTGGCTCAAGTTCTTTGATGCGTTCGAGAATACGCCTCAAATTCTAAGGATCGGGCCGCGAAACCCGCTGCATCTTTGCGTTCGCGATAATGGCGGGTTAACCAAGCGAGTTCGACTCCATCGTCATTGCCGACGATCCAGAGGCATCCTTGGGCTACCTGTTCGTTCTCACGGTCGGCCTGATCGCCGGCACCATCTCGGGCATCGTCGGCACCGGCTCCTCGATCATGCTGATGCCGGTGCTGATCTATGAATACGGGCCGAAGCAAGCGGTCCCGATCATGGCGGTCGCCTCGGTGCTTGCGAATTTCTCGCGCATCCTTGCCTGGTGGCGCGAGGTCGACTGGCGCGCCTGTGCTGCCTACTCGGCGACCGCGATTCCTGCAGCAGCCCTTGGCGCGCGCACCCTGCTCGCGCTGCCGGCGCATGCGGTCGACATTTCAATCGGCGTGTTCCTCATTGCGATGGTGCCGGTGCGGCACTGGCTTGAGCGCCACAAGCTCAGGGCCAATCGCTGGCATCTCGCCCTCGGCGGCGCCGTTATCGGCTATCTCACCGGCATCGTGGTCTCGACCGGCCCGCTCAGCGTGCCGCTATTCCTGTTCTACGGCCTCACCAGGGGCGCATTCCTCGCCACCGAAGCCGCGAGCTCGCTCGGCATCTATTTCAGCAAGTCCGTGACCTTCGAGCGCTTCGGCGCCCTGACATCGGACCTCGTGGTGAAAGGCCTGGTCGCGGGCTCGTCCTTGATGTTCGGCGCATTCCTCGCCAAGCGCTTCGTGCTGCATTTAAAGCCCGAAGCGTTTCGGCTCATCATGGACGGCATCATACTGGCGGCAGGCCTGTCGCTGCTCTGGACCGCGTTAACCGCATAGAAAAAATGCCGGCGCCTGCGGCAATTCCTGCCTGAACCCGACGCGAGGGAATGGAGACGAAGTGGCGCGAGTCATTGCGGCTCGTGTCCGGCCGAGGAAATTCGGCCGGAATCCGACCATTTGAGGAGGCATTGATGAATCGGGGGCTTATTGGTGGCGTTCTCGTCATCCTCGTACTTTGCATCATCGGCCTTGGCAGCTGGTACACAGTCGACCAGACCGAGCGCGGCGTGCTGTTGCGTAACGGCGCGGTCATCGGCACCGCCCAGCCGGGCCTCGGTTTCAAAATTCCGATGTTCGACAGCGTCCAGAAGGTCTCGGTCAAGACCGCGACCTATACCTGGGACAAGATGAACTCGTATTCGTTCGACCAGCAGCCGGCTGATCTGAAGATCAGCGTCACGCTGCGCGCCGCGCCCGAAAAGGTCGCTGACCTCTACGCCAAGTTCGGAACCCTCGATGCGGCGGTCAACCAGGTGGTGAGCCCTGCCGTCAACCAGCAGGTCAAGATCGTGTTCGGCCGCTACACCGCGGTGAAGGCGATCCAGGACCGCGGCACGCTCAACGGCGCGATCAAGGACGCGATCTCGGAGACGCTGAAATATGATCCGATGATCATCGTCGAGAGCGTGCAGCTCGAGAACATCGAATTCAGCCAAAACTATCTGCACTCGATCGAGCAGCGCATGCTGGCCGAGGTCGAGGTGCAGAAGCTGCAGCAGAACGCCGAGCGCGAGAAGGTGCAGGCGCAGATCACGGTGACGCAGGCCACCGCGAAAGCCAACGCCACCCGCGCCGAGGCGCAGGCCGCCGCCGATGCGCTTCGCCTCAACGGCGAAGCCAAGGCCGCCAACATCAAGATCACCGGCGAAGCGGAAGCCGCTGCGATCGAAGCGCGCGGCAAGGCGCTCGCCGCCAACCCGAACCTCGTGACCCTGGTGCAGGCCGAGCGCTGGAACGGCGTGCTGCCGACCACGATGGTGCCGAACTCCGCCGTGCCGTTCGTGTCGGTGAAGTAGGCCCGCGAAAGCCGATTGAAATCGATGCCCGGGATTGTAATCCCGGGCAAGAAAGCGTCGAGCAAGGATTAGGAGGCCTGCGCGAAAGAGTCTTTAGCCGGAAAGACCAGTAGCATCGGCTTCAACTCCGCGTAGAGGAAATCGCCCCTGACCTGTTGGTTGAGGTGTCCCTTGATGAAAAAGGTGCACGCATCGGCCAACTGCAGGTGCCGAGATTCAGGCTTCTTCGCGAAATGCACCGTGTCGCGAATTCGTCGAAACGGCAGTAGTTGCTTCTTGTCTAGCTTCCAAGCTCTCAATTGTTCCGGGCTTCGGTAGAGAGCGATGGCTTCCTTGACTGCCTGCCGAACGATGTCTCGATCTTCAGCGATGATCAGCGCGATTTCGTTAGTGCAGGAGCGCATGAATTCTTCGACCACCAACGAGCAATCCGTGAATGCCATGACGTGTCGCGCAACCTCGATATTCTCTTGATCGAAAGCGATCGCAAATTTGGGGTCCGGGAATTCGTTCTTGTCCACAAATCCCCACGCGATGGGCATGTCAAAGCGTCCGGGTATGCGCGCCAAATCCCGAAGGATTTCGAGACGCCTTTCCATCGGCCACCTCTCGCGATCCCTAAAGTATCTTGCGCCGCTCCAAATGTCGGTAGCATGAAAGATGAAGCCCGGCCGGTCTTCCTCGGGAATGTACTTCTGCAGCAAGATATCGAGATGGTTTTCGACCGCGACGAGTTGCCGATCGCCATCGACGACAACACCCGAAACCACCAGATACGGTTCGTGCGCGGCCGTACCGCCTTCATCCTGATAGATCAGTTTCATCAGGTTTCCTCGCCAGCGGGACGCTGGACAAGCTGTTTCCGTGTGCTGTGCATGGCATAGAACGAAATATGAACCCAAATCAAGCTGGGCGTGCTATGTGGCTCAAAGTCATTTTGGGCGATTCCAATTTTACATGGCCAAATCCACCCTTTCCTTTGTCTGCCAGAACTGCGGCACGGCGTATAATCGCTGGCAGGGCAAGTGCGATGGCTGCGGCGAGTGGAATACGCTCGCCGAGGAGGACGCCTCCGGCAACGTCCCGGTGTCGGTCCGCGCCCGGCGCAAGGGGCGGACATTTGCGCTGGAGTCGCTGTCCGGCAAGAGCCAGGACGCCCCTCGCCTGTCGTCGGGCATGACCGAGCTCGACCGCGTCACCGGCGGCGGCTTTGTGCGCGGCTCGGTGCTGCTCGTCGGCGGCGATCCCGGCATCGGCAAATCGACGCTGCTGACGCAGGCCACCAGCCAGCTCGCGCGCGGCGGCCACCGCGCGGTCTATATATCAGGCGAAGAGGCTGTCGCGCAGGTGCGGCTGCGCGCCGAACGCCTGGGGCTATCAGACGCGCCGGTGCAGCTCGCCGCCGAAACTTCGGTTGAGGATATCGTCTCAACCCTGTCCGAAGGCACGGTGCCGCGCCTGATCGTGATCGACTCGATCCAAACCATGTGGACCGATACGGTCGAATCCGCGCCGGGCACGGTGACGCAAGTCCGCGCCTCGGCGCAGGCCCTCATTCGCTTCGCCAAGAAGACCGGCGCGGCGATCATCCTGGTCGGCCATGTCACCAAGGACGGCCAGATCGCGGGCCCGCGCGTGGTCGAGCACATGGTCGACGCCGTGCTGTCCTTCGAGGGCGAAGGCTCGCAGCAATTCCGCATCCTGCGCGCGGTGAAGAACCGGTTCGGGCCGACCGACGAGATCGGCGTGTTCGAGATGACGGGCCTCGGCCTGCGCGAAGTCTCCAACCCTTCCGAGCTGTTCCTGTCGGAGCGCGATCTCGGCACGCCGGGCACGGCGGTATTTGCGGGCATCGAGGGCACCCGCCCGGTGCTGGTCGAGCTGCAGGCCCTAGTGGCGCCGACCTCGCTCGGCACGCCGCGCCGCGCCGTGGTGGGCTGGGACCCGAGCCGGCTGTCGATGGTGCTGGCGGTATTGGAGGCGCATTGCGGCGTGAAGCTTTCGGGACATGACGTCTATCTCAACGTCGCCGGCGGGTTACGCATCCAGGAACCGGCCGCGGACCTTGCCGCCGCGGCGGCGCTGGTCTCCTCGCTGGTCAATGCTCCCTTGCCTCCAGATGCCGTCTATTTCGGCGAGATTTCGCTCTCCGGCGTGGTGCGTCCGGTGGCCCAGACCTCGGCCAGACTGAAGGAGGCGGCGAAACTCGGCTTTGGCCGTGCGGTGCTGCCGGAATCGGCGCGCGGCGAGGTCGGCGGCGACGCGGGATTGTCTCTGACCACGATCGGCTCGCTGGCCACGCTGGTGGCCGAGATTGCCGCGCGCGGCAGCCCCAAAATGAACCGTGAAGCGGCGCATTCGGAAAAAAATGCCACACCGGCCAGATTCCGCCGCGAGAACGGGTGAGTGGGCGTGACGCAAGGCTTACGCGCCGCTATACAACCGGCGCGTCAGGCGTGATGGGAGTGCGCGATTTCCGGCCTTGCCGGACGCCCGCTTTAGCCCCTCTAGCTAGGACGGCCTCGACGCGCCGATTCGGAACCTTGGATTTGTCTTTGGACCAGACCAGCCGATGCCGATAACGATCCTCGATCTCATCCTGCTCGGCGTGATGCTGATTTCGGGCCTGCTCGCCATGGTCCGCGGCTTCATGCGCGAGATCCTGTCGATCGCGGCCTGGGGCGCGGCGGCTCTCGTCACCCTCTATTCCTTCAACAAGCTGCTGCCGACCGCGAAGACCTATTTCAACAACGACACGGTGGCAGCCGCGGTGGTCGTGGCCGGCGTCTTCGTCGGCACCCTGATCATCGTCTCCGTGATCACGGTCCGCATCTCCGACATGATCCTCGATTCGCGAATCGGCGCGCTAGACCGCACCTTGGGCTTCCTGTTCGGGCTCGCCCGGGGCCTCTTGATCGTGGTCGTCGCCTTCCTGTTCTTCAGCTGGCTGGTGCCCGAAAAGCAGCGTCCGGACTGGGTTTCGGGGGCAAAATCCCGGGTTGTCCTGCAGGGAACCGGGGATTGGCTGATGTCGCTCTTGCCTGACGACCCCGAGAACACCATCTTAAAGAAATTCAAGAAGAATAAACCGGAAGATGAGCAGACTGACAGCGAACCGCCCCAGCCGGGCAGCGGTGACGGCTACAGCAAACCTGCCCGCGACCAGCTCAAAAAGCTGATCGAGAAACCGGCGGCCAAGTGAGCGAGGCCATAAGAGAGAGGCGCAATGGACGAGATGCAAAACCCCTCCGCTGACGCCCAACGCGATCCCACCACAGGCCAGGCTGCGATCGAGACCCAGGATGATCTCGAAGGGGACACGCTGCGCGAAGAGTGCGGCGTGTTCGGCATTTTCGGCCACCCCGATGCCGCCGCCATCACGGCGCTCGGGCTGCACGCGCTGCAGCATCGCGGCCAGGAAGCTGCCGGCATCGTCTCCTATGACGGCTCCAGATTCCACAGCGAGCGCCGCCTTGGCCTCGTCGGTGACACCTTCTCCCGTCGCGAAGTGATCGAGCGCCTGCCCGGCAACGTCGCGATCGGCCATGTCCGCTATTCCACCACCGGCGCCACCATCCTGCGCAACGTGCAGCCGCTGTTTGCCGAGCTCAATGCCGGCGGCTTTGCGGTCGGCCACAACGGCAATCTCACCAATGGCCTGACGCTCCGCCGCGAGCTGGTGCGCAATGGCGCCATGATGCAGTCGACCACCGACACCGAGGTGATCCTGCATCTCGTCGCGCAATCCCGGCGCAACCGTTTCATCGAGCGCTTCATCGAGGCGTTGCGCACCATCGAAGGCGCCTATGCGCTGGTGTCGATGACCAACAAGAAACTGATCGGCGCGCGCGATCCGCTGGGCATCCGCCCGCTGGTGCTGGGCGAGTTCGACGGCTGCCCGATCCTGACGTCTGAGACCTGCGCCCTCGACATCATCGGCGCGAAATTCGTCCGCGACGTCGAGCCCGGCGAGATCATCGTGTTCGACGACAACGGCGCCCAGACCCACAAGCCGTTCCCGCCAAAGCCACCACGGCCCTGCGTCTTCGAATACATCTATTTCTCGCGGCCGGATTCGATCGTGCATGGCCGCTCGGTCTACGAGGTACGCAGGAATTTTGGCGCGCAGCTTGCGAGGGAGAGCCATGTCGATGTCGACGTGATCGTCCCGGTGCCGGACTCCGGCGTGCCGGCCGCGGTCGGCTACGCCCAGCATTCCGGCGTGCCCTTCGAGCTCGGCATCATCCGCAACCACTATGTGGGCCGCACCTTCATCCAGCCGACCCAAGCCATCCGCGAGTCCGGCGTGAAGATGAAGCACAACGCCAACCGCATCGCGATCGAAGGCAAGCGCATCATCCTGATCGACGACTCGCTGGTGCGCGGCACCACCTCGAAGAAGATCGTGCGCATGATGCGCGACGCCGGTGCCCGCGAGGTGCATTTCCGCCTCGCCTCGCCGCCGATCCTTTACCCCGACTATTATGGCATCGACCTTCCCGACCGCGGCGGGCTGCTCGCCGCGACCCACTCCATCGAGGAGATGCGCGAGATCATCGGCGCGGATTCGCTCGCCTTCCTGTCGATCGACGGCATGTACCGCGCCATGGGCTACCCCGGCCGCGACCCCGCCAATCCCAGATTCGCCGATCATTGTTTTACGGGCGACTATCCGACCAGCCTCACCGACCAGGACCACGTCGAGGCCCAGCCGCGGCAGCTGTCACTGCTGGCGGAGGCGAGCTAGTTGTCGTCCCGGCGAAAGCCGGGCCCCATAACCACCGGCTGTCGTTGGTCGGACAAAGCTAGCCACGAGCACCTTCTTTCATCATAACCTTCACGGAGTATGGGTCCCTGCTTTCGCGGGGACAACCGTGGAGTGAGTTGCGCCCTATGTCCAAATCCCTCACCAACCGCATCGCTCTCGTTACCGGCGCCTCGCGCGGCATCGGCTATGCCGCTGCGCTCGCGCTTGCCAAAGCCGGCGCGCACATCATCGCGGTGGCGCGCACGCAAGGTGGGCTCGAGGAGCTCGATGACGAGATCCGCAAGGACGGCGGCACCGCGACCTTGGTGCCGCTCAGCCTCACCGATACCGACGGCATTGCGCGGCTGGGAGCGGCGCTCCACGAGCGCCACGGCAAGCTCGACATTCTCCTCGGCAATGCCGGCGTCGCCGGTCCCTCCTCGCCGCTCGGGCATATCGACCTGAAACCCTGGAACGACGTGATGGCAGTCAATGTCACCGCGAATTTCCAGCTGATCCGGTGCATGGAGCCGTTGCTGAAGCAATCCGACGCCGGACGCGCGGTGTTCGTCACGGCCGGCTCCGCCAACAGGGCGCCCGGCTATCGCGGCCCCTATGCCGCCTCGAAGGCCGCGCTCGAGACACTGGTGCGGGTCTGGTCGGAGGAGACCGCAAGCACCGGCATCCGCGTCAATCTGTTCAATCCCGGCCCGATCCGCACCCGCATGCGCGCCACCGTGTTTCCCGGCGAAGATCCGATGACGCTCGACACGCCCGAGCAGGTGGCCGAGCTCATCGTGCCGATGTGCGCGCCGGAGTGGACCGAGACAGGCAAGCTCTACGACTACAAGACGCGCAAGCTGATGAGCTTTCATCCGCCGGCGTAGCCCCGTCATTGCGAGGAGCGACCGTTGACTCTCCTCCCTCCCCGCGATTGACTGCGCAGCGAATGCGGACCAACCGCATCAAAAAAGACGGGAGGACTTCATGCGGATCGCTTCACGCGCTGCCACAATCTTTTGCGCCGCCGTAGCCCTGTCATTCGGCGCCGCTGCATCCTCCCGCCCCGCTGTCGCCGGCGACGTCCCGACCTTCGCGGTCGATGCGGCCTGGCCAAAGCCGCTGCCGAACAACTGGATCATGGGCCAGGTCGGCGGCATCACGGTCGACTCGCAGGGGCACATCTGGGTGATCCATCGCCCGCGCTCGCTCACCGACGATGAGAAGGGCGCGACCCTCAATCCGCAACGCTCGAAATGTTGCGTGCCGGCACCGCCGGTGCTGGAATTCGACACAGACGGCAATCTGTTGCGCTCCTGGGGCGGCCCGGGCGAGGGCTATGAATGGGTCGGGCGCGAGCACGGCATCGAGGTTGACGAGCGCGGCTTCGTCTGGATCGGCGGCAACGCCGACAACGACAATGCGATCCTGAAATTCACCCTCGACGGCAAGTTCGTTGCGCAGATCGGCAAGATCGCTCCGCGCACCAACAGCAACGACACCACGCAGCTCGGCAAGCCCGCGGAAACCGCGATCGACAAGGACGCCGACGAAATCTACGTCGCCGACGGTTACGGCAACCGCCGTGTCATCGTGTTCAACGCCACGACACTCGCCTACAAGCGGCACTGGGGCGCCTACGGCCACCGGCCCGATGATGAGAAGCAGGCCGCGTACGATCCGAAGGCGCCGGTCTCGCAGCAATTCGGCAATCCCGTGCATTGCGTGAAGATCGCCAATGATGGACTGGTCTATGTCTGCGATCGCATCAACGACCGCATCCAGGTCTTCAAGAAGGACGGCACCTTCGTGAAGGAGTGGTTCTATGAGAAGAACACGCTCGGCAATGGCGCGGTCTGGGACCTCGCGCTGTGGCCCGATCCGAAGCAGACCTATCTGCTCAACGCCGACGGCGAGAACAACGAAATCCGCATCATCAAGCGCGAGGACGGCAGTGTGGTCGGCAGCTTCGGCCGCAGCGGCCGCAACGCCGGCCAATTCCACTGGGTGCACGCCTTGGCCGTGGACAAGGCGGGAAACGTCTATACCGGCGAGGTCGACAACGCCAAACGCATCCAGAAATTCAAGCTGATCAACGCGGATGCGCTCAAGTAACGGCCGCTTCCGACGGTTACTCGCTCACGACAGCCGCTTCCGTTTGTGAGCGAAGGGATTGGCCTTCTCGCGCAAGGTGATGCGCACCGGCGTGCCCGGCAGGTCGAAGGCCTCACGCAAGGTGTTGGTCAGATAGCGCAGATAGGATTGAGGCACGGCGTCCGCGCGTGAGCAAAACAGCACGAAGCTCGGCGGCCGCGCCTTGGTTTGCGTGATGTAGTTCAGCTTCAGCCTGCGGCCGGACACCGCGGGGGGCGGGTTCGCTGATATCGCCTGCTCGAACCAGCGATTGAGCGCCGCTGTCGGCACGCGTTTGTTCCAGATCGCGTAGGCATCCACGATCGCCTGCATCAGGCGGTCGATGCCCTCGCCCATCAAGCCCGACACCGCGATAACAGGAACGCCCGCGACCTGCGGCAGCCAATGGTCGGCATCGGCGCGGAGCGCGGAAATCTGCCCGGGCTTGCCCGTCATCAGGTCCCATTTGTTGACGGCGATGACGAGCGCGCGGCCCTCGCGCTCGATCAGGTCGGCGATGCGCAAATCCTGCTCCTCGAACTTGTTCTGCGCATCCATCATCAAGACCACGACCTCGGCAAAGCGCACCGCACGCAGCGCGTCCGCGACCGACAGTTTCTCCAGCTTCTCCTCGATGCGCGAGCGGCGGCGCAAGCCCGCCGTATCGAACACGCGGAAGCCGCGGCCCTTCCAGGTGATCTCGACCGCGATGGAATCGCGCGTAGTGCCGGCTTCGGGGCTGGTGAGCAGCCGCTCCTCGCCGACAAGATGGTTGATCAACGTCGACTTGCCGGCATTGGGCCGGCCGACGATGGCGACGCGGATCGGCCGCGTTGCGATGTCCTCTTCCGCTTCCTGCTCGGCTTCCTCCAGGGCTTCTCCCTCTTCTGACGGCTCCGGCATCATCGCGCGGAGTGCATCATAGAGCTCACCCATCCCCTCGCCGTGCTCGGCCGAAATCTGGATGGGATCGCCGAGGCCCAGCGCATAGGCCTCCATCGCGCCGGCATCGCCCTGCTTGCCCTCGCTCTTGTTGGCGAGCAGCAGCACCGGCTTGTCGGCGCGGCGAGCGAAATCGGCAAACGCGCGATCCGTCGGCGTCAGCCCGGCGCGGGCGTCGACCACGAACATCAGCGCATCGGCAAGCTTGATGGCGGTCTCCGTCTGCTCCTGCATCCGCGCGGTCAGCGAGCCCCTGGCGCCTTCGTCGAGCCCTGCGGTATCGATCACCGTGAACTGGAGATCGCCGAGCTGCGCCTCGCCCTCGCGGCGGTCGCGGGTGACGCCAGGCTCGTCATCGACCAGCGCGAGCTTCTGCCCGACCAGGCGATTGAATAGCGTCGATTTGCCGACATTGGGCCGGCCGATGATGGCAATCGTGAAAGACATGAATGATCCGTGCGCTGCTTGACCAACGCATGTCAATCAAATCAGAAGGATTGAACTAGCGCGTGAAGGAGCCGCCCGGCAGCGGCGCCGGGAATGGCTGCGGCGATTGCTGGGCCGCTTGGGCGGGTTGGCTGGACTGGGTGGCCTGGGGTGCGGCCTCTTGCGCGGGCTGATCCGGCGGCGGCGCGGTGGTGCGCTTGCGCACGATCTTCTTCTTGTGTGCCGGCGGCGTGGGGGGCGCCTGTTCGGTAGCGGCGGTCTCGCCATCCGGCTCGGCTGCAGGCTGATCGGCGGCAGCTTGCGCCGGATGCTGCTTGCCCTTGAGTTTCTTCAGCGCCTGCTTGCTGCCCGGCGGCGGCTCCAGCGGCTGTTGCGGCGGCGGGTTCGCGTCAATCGCCGCATTCTGCTGATCGAGCTGCTGCTGCCTTTCGACATTATCCTTGTAGAGCTCCTTCGGCACGCCCTGCTCCAGCCCCGGCACGCCATCCGGAAACACGGGCTTCCGCTCACCCGGCAGCTTCTTCTTGGTGTCGAGAAAATCGAGCAGATCGGTCGGATCCCAGCCGCTGCCGATTCCGCTGGAGCAGCCGCCGAGCACGCCAGAGAATGCGATCAGGACAGCGGCTGCGATCAGACGTTGCGGACGGCGCATGGTCGCTCTTCCTCAGCTCTTCGCCACCGGCGGCAGCAAGGCCTGCAGTGCTTCGGCGCGCGAGCGCAGGCTCGGCGGCGTGTCGGCATCAGCGGAAATCTGGTCGAGCCACAACCGCGCCGCCGTCGTGTCGTTGGCGCGGAAGGCCGACAGCGCCAGTAATTCGCGCGCGGTGTGGCGGAAGGTGGCCTCCGGCACGGTATCCCGCTCGAGCCGCCGTTTCATGTCCGGGTAGGTTGCGCTGTCCACCAGCAGGCCGGCGGCGCGGATGCGCGCCAGCTCCTGCTGCTCGGCGCCGACAGAGGAATCGGCGGCGAGCTCGTCGAACATTTTGGCGGCGGCCTTGGGATCGCGATTGGCAACCTCGCCGGCGGCGCGGAATCTCGACAGCAGCCTATAGCCATAG
>Ga0207661_10001363_pt1 | contig 16377 bp, 18 predicted proteins | sample KBSC713LmetaG_FD_184337 | JGI IMG/M metagenome (GOLD analysis project Ga0207661, IMG submission 184337) | Corn rhizosphere microbial communities from Kellogg Biological Station, Michigan, USA - KBS C7.1-3L metaG (SPAdes) (version 2) | ecosystem: Host-associated > Plants > Roots > Rhizosphere ...
GCTTTTCTTTGCGATTGCGATTTGAGACTCTGGCCGTCGTCCAGCGGGGGAGATTGATCGTTTGTCGGTGATGACGTTTGTAACGGCTAGTGGAAAGCTGCGACATGTTAACGCGCCTGATGGCGTGTCGGTCATGGTGACAGCAAAACTCAACAAGTTGCCAATTAAAGGAACATGCGGTGGGAAAATGGCCTGTGGAAGCTGTCATGTTATCGTAACAAGTGAATGGTTTCCTCGCCTGTCGCCGGCTTCGGAAAGCGAAGAAAGAATCCTGGATGTCGTGTCCGGCGCGATGGAGACCTCGCGCCTATCTTGCCAGATAAGGATGCGTCCCGATTTGAGCGGGCTGATCGTTCGACTTCCACCGGAAACACCCGGTGACGACGAACCGTCCCGATCCGCCGAATAGCGGTGCTGGGACGGCCCGAAGTAAATTCAATACATCACCATGAAAACGCGGCTGACATTGTGACGATTACGTCACCCGTCCTGATGCCGCTGCTGACCGAGAGAAATAATGATTTTTACGATTGCGCTCAATTTCGAGGACGGCGTTACAAGATTTCTCTCTTGCGAGCCGAATGAAACCGTTGCGGCCGCAGCATATCGCAACGGTATCAATATTCCGCTCGGCTGCTGTGATGGTGAATGCGGAACGTGTAAGGGCTTTCTTGAATCGGGCCAGTTCGAGCACGGCCCCTACCTGAGGGAGGCTTTATCGGTCGAAGAGGAAGAGAAGGGTTATTGTTTGCCGTGCCAGATGTATCCCAAGACCGATTGTGTGTTGCGGATCAATACGACCTCCAACAATTGTGGCACAACCGTATCCGAATTCAGCGCAGAGGTGGGCGAGCACCAAATTGCTATCAAGAAGCACTATCGGGCTTTCGCTCAAGATCGACAAATGTCATGTTAGATTTCTACCTGGGCAATACATCGATCTTCAAGTGCCTGGCACGAATACCACCCGATCCTATTCTTTCAGCTCTCAGCCGGGCGAGCCGATTGCTAGATTTCTTATCCGCAATATTCCCAATGGGGTCATGACGAGCTATTTGCTCGACGGCGCACATCCCGGCGATCAGATATTGTGCAAGGGACCATTCGGTGGATTCTACCTGAGGGAGGTGAAGCGACCGATTCTTATGCTAGCCGGAGGAACGGGACTGGCGCCTTTCCTCTCAATGCTCGGTCGTCTTGCTGAGATTAGATGTAGGCAACCAATCCATCTGATCTATGGTGTAACAAACGACGCGGATCTGATTGAAGTCGATACGCTTGAGGCATTCAGCCAGTCTATGGACAACTTCACATTTACAACCTGCGTGGCTAATCCCGATAGCAGCCATTCACGCAAGGGTTTCGTTACACATCAGATAGAGCCTCGCCATCTCTATAATGGAGAACTTGATATTTATCTGTGCGGACCGCCGCCCATGGTATCAGCAGTTCAAGTTTTCTTCCGCGAGGGTGGCATATTGCCGGCAGGTTTTCACTATGAAAGATTCGCAGCTAGTGGCGACGCTTAACCGATACAGCTAACTCACGCCCCAGCTATCGCAGTCTAGTCTCCCCTTGGTTTGTCTCGCCGATGTCTCGGCCAGGATTATGAACTGATACCGAATCGCGGGATCAGACAGCGACCGCCATAGGCCTATTGCACTTAGATTCCTAAGGCTGTGGCCGGAGAAGAACGGCGCCCCATCTGAGGCGCGATCATCAAAAGCCCATCGAGCCTCTCACCACCAAAGACATTCAGTCACCCCCCAATCAAGATTAAATAGGCTTCGAGCCTAATCGCGACTCGAACGGGGCGCGTCACCGAGAGTAAACGACAAGATCATGCGAAAATCGTGAAAGGCTTCACTGCGAACATTTCCGTGCGCGTATAAAATGCGTAGAATTTCTTCTTCATTTCCAGCATCAAGGGCTGCAGAAAGGGCGACATGCTCGCGCGCCGAGGTATGCATTCGACCTGGCATTCCGAAGTGGACCTTCCGGAAAGCCCAAACTCGCCGGCGGGCCTGACGTGCCAATTGCGCGATATAGTGGTTGTGACTGGCTTCGTAGATGATCTCGTGAAACATAACGTTTTTCGCTGCAAACGCCTCACTGTCGTTCGCATCTGCCAATTCCTGGAATTCTGCGGCCAGAGCAAGGATACGTTGTCGTTGGGCGATCGTTGCACGACGTACCGCCAGTCGCGTTGCGACCATCTCGATTTCCGCGACGGCCTCGTATAGTTCCAAGACCTCGGTCAGCGTAAGAGCCGCGACGAACATGCCAATATTTCGCCGGATCTCCACCAACCCGGTCGTGGCCAATCGATTCAACGCTTCACGCACGGGCGTGCGAGAAATTCCGAAGCGCACCGCCAGGGCGCGCTCGTCCAGCCGCGCGCCAGGCTTAAGCGAGCCGTCAAGAATTTCCGCTTCGATAGTGCGGATTAATTCCTCTTTGCTGTCCGTGCTCGGCGACGCCGCCTTAAATGAAGGAGACCCTGTCCCAAGTGAAGCTGAACCGACCCGCGAAAGCAGTGTCTTGCGCGACGATTTGGGTTTTCCGGAAGAAGGAAGCATCTGTCGCTTCAAGCCTCAAAACACGGTAAGTTGGCCGAGGCTTCAAAACGGCCCGTACTATGCTGCGCGAGCACTTTCGCAAGCGATTTTGTCGGACGCTCATTTTGCACAAACTGCGCTTGCATCGCGCGAACCTCCGCGACAATAGCGTTGATGGCCATTTTAGCTTGGGGATCATTGCGCATATCAGCATGTACAACGGTCCAGAACGCGCGCGTGATCGAAAACCGCGGATCTAATATCCGTTTCAACTCCGAGTACTCTCTGGCTATAAAATCTGGCAGCATACAAATACCCGAGCCAGCCCGTGTCGCATTGATTTTTGCAGCAAAACTCGTGGTTTGGAATCGTGACATATCGAGTTGCAATATCTCTTGCTGTTCAGCAGAAGGTTGGGATTCCTGCGCAATATCATCGATCAACACGTGCGTTCCGAGATCACGAATATTTATAATGGGCGGGCGAGACTGCAGATACGATTGCGAGGCATAGAGCCCAACGGTAAAATTCGTTAACTTCCGTACATATAGCCTTCCCTCAGTGGGACGGTCAAACGTAATACTGATATCCACTTCTCGATTTGCCAAGCTATAAGGCTCTGTGCGGACAAAGAGTTGCGGGCTCAAGATTTCATTTTTCTCACATAGGGTTGCAATTCGCGGGGCAAGGAAATAATCGCCGAATTCGGGAGGTGCGCCGATACGCACCGGCCGCGCAAAATTCGCGACTTCATCCACAATTGAACGCAATCGCAAAATCGAGCTTTCGATAGCCTCAGCGGTTTCAAGCATACGCTGACCGCGCTCGCTCAAGTTGTAGCCGCTTGGACCGCGATCAAATAGCCGAAATTGCGTCGATGCTTCGAAGTGAGCAAGACGACGGTGGACGGTCGTTACATCAATTCCGAGACGTTTTGCCGCCCCGCTTAGACGCCCCGTGCGAGCCACGGCGAGGAAACAGCAAATTCCATTCCAGTCGATGCTATCGTCCATATCCTCCCGGCCCCCCTGATTTGTAAGCTTTTCGGTAATTTTATGCGCGATTGTTACAATTTACAAGCATATATTATACAATAATGGCCTTGGATTATAATATTGCGCTATGACTTCAGACCAGCATCCATCTCCGGCGCGAAGAAGCGGTGAGTATGATGTCCATTGGCCTTGGCGGCATACATCGCCAAATCGGCATTCTTGAGAAGCTCTTCGAGGCTGGCTCCGTCATCCGGCGCGATGGCTATCCCGATGCTGGCGTCGCTCGCAATGTTCTGACCCAGGCAATCTGAGGGGGTTTGGATCGCCTTGTGGACGGCTTCGGCAAGATCGTTGAGCTCGGAGGCAGGCGGTGCGAAACGTGCGCGAGGCACAAACGCACTTTTCGTGATTCGCGGGAATCAGCTACTCGCACTAAGCGAAAGAGGACCCACTATTTGTTCCCTGGTGAATGTTGGGTCTGAATATCGTCCTGGCGGGCCATGAGCTGATTCAATCTTTCCGAGGTCTATGCCACGGCCGACACCGATAGTAATAGAAGCGCTTCACGTAACCAACATCGCGTTGGCTGCTTCCCGGCGTCCTTCACGCAACAGCTTGATCAAGATTCAGCTTGAACCAGTCGCCCGTGAAGAACTCAGACTTCAGCTCGGAACGAGCTGACGTCTGCGACTGAGGAGGACGAGGATTTGGCGCAACAAAGGCTCCAGCCAGCGGAGGAGGCGACGGAAGTTGTAGCCAGCGGCGGCGAGGACGGCATTGGCGGCATCGCCTTGGCGGCGCCAGAGGTAGTTCCGGCCCATGCGATGCTCGGATTTGAGATGGCCGATGACCGGCTCGACGGCCGAGCGGCGGCGCAACTCGCGTTTGATCTTGGGCCACCCGCCGCTTCTGGCCTGAGATGAACACCCTGAACTTGTAGTCGGGTGGCGCATTGGGCCACGATAGCCTTTGTCGCTGAGGAGGCGCTTGATGATGTTGCCGGTCAGCGCCTCCATCTCTGGGATGACGGTTGCAAGCGTGTGGCCATCGTAAGGGTTGCCGGGCAGCGCCTTCACATGGGTGACAAACTGGCCGCCCTTGGCGCGCGATAGCGTCGGCAGCAAGGCGGCCATTGCCGCTGTACTGGATGCAGCAGAGCGGATCCAAGCGCGTCATCCAAACGCCTCCGTTGTGATCGTCGCCAAATCCAACGCCGCGGTCGCGGCGATTTCGCGCGCTGAGCGCGAGCGCCGCAAGGCAAAAGAGCGCGTCAGGGGCCAGGAGGTCTCGTTCGAAACGGCCACACCCTCCGGTCGTGCAACCCGGATTTCGTTGGCCCCCGGCGACCAGATCAGGTTCCTCGCTCGCAACGACCATCGCTGCCGTCGCTCCAGCGATAACCGCGTCGCTTCAACGTAGCCCCAAGCCTTCGTTTCGAAGACGGGCCAGTACCGTTCGGCATATTTTCTGTCGAAGCCGGAGTTGTGCGCAATCACGATGACCGCATCGTCGACGAACGCCGTCACGGCAGCCTCGTCGATTCCATTCAGTTTTACCGTCATGAGACGGTCAACTGGCCTCCTTAGCTTGCCACTGTCGGGCGGCACAACGTGCTGCCAAACAGCGACTGCAATGATCGAAGATCGTCCGTCGCAAAACTCGCAAGTTTAGCGATGATCGGATCGCTCGTGAAAGCCACTGTGAGAAGTCCCGCGCTAACAGCAGAACGAAGCCCCGTTGCACTGTCTTCTATAGCAACAACACTGCTGTTCTCGACGCCCAAAGCCGAACACGCCTTTAAGTATGGCTCAGCGTTGGGCTTTCCATTGGTCACGTCATCGAGACTAATGCTGCCAACGATCATCTTGGATATGCCAAGGCTTTCGATGTTCGCGTCGATAATAGGCCGGTTTGAATTCGAAACACAAATTTGCGGCAGACCAACTTCCGCGAACAATTTCACCGTTTCTAGCGCGCCCGGTATCACCGACATCGCCTCTTGATCGCTCAAATAAGCGTCGTTGATGGCCGCAAGCCAATCGCTGAAAGCGAGTCTCGACGGGTAACGGGTCTTCAATGCTGACCAGACGTCAGCCACGTGAACGCCTTGAAACGTTTCGTCAGGAAGATCGGAAAGATCGACCCCCCACAGCGCCGAGGCGCTTAGGAGCGCGCGGTGATGGCGCGGTTCACTGTGTACGAGCGTGCCATCGACATCCCAAGCGACCGCGCTAATCCTCATTGCGCAGCCCAGCTGCTTTCGAGTCGACAGTAGAGGTCGCGATATCGCGCATAGCCAAGGCGATATGTCTCAGCGTGAGACGGATTCGGCTGCAGAATATCGTCCTCTCGAACGAAGGCGGATATTCCTGTCCAGTCCGGCGCAAGTCCGGTTCCGACCGCTGCAGTCCAAGCTGCGCCGAGACAGGAGCCTGGATGACCCGCAAGACGCTGCACGGGCTGCTGCAGGACATCGGCAACAATCTGCATCCAGACCTTGCTGCGAGATCCCCCGTCCGATGCGATGCATTGCGCGATGTCATGTCCCATATCCCGCAGCACGTCGAGGTGATGCGCAATTGCATAGGCATAAGATTCGAGCAAAGCGCGCCAGACATGGCCCGCATCGTGCGAGAGCGTGAGTCCTTCGATCACGCCGCGCGCAGATGGATTGTGAAGCGGTGTTTTCTCGCCGAGAAAGTACGGCAGGATCAAAACGCCATCCGATCCGGCGGATCGATCCTCCGCCATCCGATCCAAGAGTTGGTGGAGCGACAGATCTGACGCTTTGGCTTTTTCTGCGTACGCGCCGCCGAAACTCGCAGCAAACCAGTTCAGTGCTGATCCTCCGGTCGCCATGCATCCGTTCGGCATGAACAGTCCAGGGACGAGATGGTAGTCGAGATAGAGCCGCGAATCGGGAATGACTTGATCGGTTGCGACCAGAACATCGACCGATCCGCCGAATTTGAGCAAAGCCTGACCGCGCTGCGTGACACCAGCTGCCAGAGCCGACGCGATCATATCGGCTGCACCACCTGCGACAGGCGTCCCTGTCGCCAATCCGCTCTCTTTCGCTGCGACCGGAGAAACATGACCAATGATCTCGTGCGAAGCAACTTTTGCAGGTATAGCGCCACGCGGCAGGTGCGCCAATGCAATAAGATCATCGTCGAGAGCACCGCCCTTTACATCAACGAAGCCTGCTTCAAGCGCCCAATTCTGTTCAACCGTGTGCCGGCTTGTGAGACGCCAATTGATGTAATCGTACGAACCGCAAACTGTCGCGATGCCGCGAAATAGATTAGGCTCATGCTTCTCCAGCCACCGCAACTTGACTGTGACCAGTTGCTGGTTAATGCCGTTGCCGGCTTTCGCAAGAAAGGTGGATTCTTCGATCTCGGACCGAAGATTTTCGACTTCTGCGCCGCAGCGACCATCGCTTTGTTGAATGCTTCTGCGCAGAAGGCGGCCGTTTTTATCGAGCAGAACGACCGCCGGAAGCATGCCGGTGACGCCGATGGCCCCAACCTCGTCAGCTGAAACTCCGCTTTCCGTAAGCAGCTCAGGAACGATGGCGCAGACATTGCTCCACCACTGCTCCGGGTCTTCCTCAGCCCAACCGATCCGCTCTGAAATAAGCGTGACGGGCCGCGAAGAGATCGCAAGGACTTCATCGGGCAACCTGATCAAGATCCCGATTGTCGAGGTCGTCCCGATGTCGAGACCGATCACACAAGCCATCAGACCAAAACCTCGATCAACGTCGGATCAATTGAGCTCTCGATGAGCGGCGATGCGATCACCGAACCGCTTCGACCTTGTCCATAAAACGCTTCACCCTGCTGCCATCGACAGCATTCCAGGTCACGCCATCAACCTTGAAGTGAGTCCCGATCACGACCCCGCTCGCAACCGAAAGAATGTCACCAACGTTGTCGATGTTGACGCCCGTATTCACGAAGATCGGAACATCGCGAACGGCTTGCGCGACGCTGCGAACGTGCGACTGATCGGCCGGCTGGCCAGTCAGCGGACCAGACACCAGTATTGCGTCGGCGAGCGATGAAAACACCGCGCTCTTGGCACGCAAAGCGATATCGCGTTGATCGAGCGAATGAGCGAATTCAGCATTGATGTTGAATAGCAGTTTCATTTCCTGACGGCCGATATTTCGGCGCAGCTTGGCTGCGCTCGCACAATCTGGCTGCCAAAGACCCATATCGGATGCAAATAAGCCGGTGAAAATCTCACGGACAAAACTTGCACCGGTCGCGCCGCCGATTGCGACGCTCGCCAACGGGTCCCAGAGATAATTGACGCCGAAAGGCACCTTGAGGTGCGGCTTTACGGCCTGGACAATTGTTGACATTGCAGCGACGCCCTCGAGAGGAGCGTTGAACACGTAGGGGCGATCGTTTTCGTTTCCGAACATGATCGCATCGACGCCGCCAGCCTGTAGATTTTCGATGTCCGCCAGCACGCCTTCGATGAGCTTCGACATGCCGCCATCAATGTCATAAAGCGGCGTACCAGGCAGCGCTCCGATGTGCGCCATGGCGATCACGGCCTTCTTCTTCGTACCGAAAAAATCGAAAATCATCAGTCGTCTCCTGGTCAGGTAATCGCCGCGCTTGAGCTCAGGACGCCAAGGCCGCCGAAGCAACACGAACGTCAACGTGAGCTGCGGCAAGCGCAGCAGCGAGTGCTCCGGAAGGAGCTTCATCGGTGATGAGAACGTTGATGTCCGTCAGGGCGCCGATGTTGACGAGCGACATCCGTTGAAACTTGAACGAATCGCAAAGCGCGATTTTTAGTCCCGCGCGGCGTAGGTAAACACGCTTCATTTCGGCGTCTTCGAATGAATAGTCGAACAGCCCGCTGGACGTGATGCCGGAGACGCCAAGGACGGCCACATCAAACCAGAGCGATTCAAACTGAGCGATAGCCGATGGACCAAATGTCGAGAGTTCGTCGCGGCGAATACGTCCGCCTGCGAGATAGACCTCGGCTGGCGCCCCTTCGAGAGCGGCCGCAACACGAACACTGTTGGTAAAGATCTGGGCATGTTGCAGCTCTCGTAAGTGAGGCGCCATCAGAAAAGTCGTGGTGCCCACGTCGATCGCAATCGTCCGATACCGGCTCGCGATATCAGCGGCGACGCGTGCAATCGCTTCCTTGATCGACCTGCCCTGCCGCAAGCGCGCTTCGAACGCTGGCTCCACGCGGTCCATCGCTACGGCCGGAAGGATTTCTGTCTGCACGGCCCCGCCGTGCACGCGGCGCAGTCGGCCATCACGCTCAAGTTCAATGAGATCGCGGCGAATAGTCATGTCAGAAACGCCGAGTTCTGCCGTCAGCGTGCTGACTGCGATCGAGCCCTCCGTGGCTAACCGTTCCAAAATACGGGCATGCCGATCGTGGCTCATGGTTCTCGGCAATCTCCGGCCTTGGATTGCATCGCTCTGCATCGTTCGCCCAGCATGGTTCGGTTGAACCATACCTCACAATCAAACATAATCAAACATCTATTTTTGTACTTGATGTTTGAATACGTTTGTATTGTAATGCCATCGAAATGCAGGAAAAGCGTATGGCCGAACTCAGGCCTTGTCCCAATTATCCCGAACTGAAGGGACGCCGCGCGTTTGTTACTGGGGGCGCCACCGGGATCGGCCTCGCCATTGCAGAAGCGTTGGTGGCGCAGGGCTGTATTGTTGCGATTGGCGATATCGACGAGGCGGCAGCCGGACGCGCAGCGTCCGACATTGGCGGCGGCAGCGTCGCTCTCGCTATTGATGTTCGCAGCAGAGCATCCGTGACCGCAGCGTGGGGTCAGGTTTTGGCAAAGTTGGGGGGCTGCGAAATCCTCATCGCCAACGCCGGCGTGTCGACGATGAATCGCGCGATCGACCTGACTGATGAGGAGTGGGATTTTAACTTCGACGTCAACACGCGCGGCGTTTTTCTCACCAATCAGGCTGCTGCGCGGCACTTTCTTACGACCGAGACCGGGTGCATCGTGAATACCGCATCTCTTGCGGCGAAGGTCGGCGCACCTCTCCTCGCCCACTACTCGGCATCCAAATTCGCAGTTCTCGGCTGGACGCAGGCTCTGGCACGCGAGTTGGCCCCCGCCGGGATCCGCGTAAACGCGGTGTGCCCAGGCTTCGTCAAAACCGGAATGCAATCGCGAGAGGTCCAGTGGGAAGCGAAGCTGCGGGGGATGTCGCCAGAAGCAGTGCTCGCCGACTACGTCACGCAGACGCCGCTCGGCCGTCTCGAATTGCCGACCGACGTGGCCGACGTTGCCGTCTTCCTTTGTACCAACCAGGCGCGGTTCATGACAGGACAAGGCGTCAATGTGACGGGCGGGGTCTATACGACTTAGCCCGCTGAAAATTCAACAAATTCGCTCACGTTGTGATCGATTTTGAAGCAACCACCACGCGGCAGGATTTGCGATCTAAACGAGGGAGACCACCATTATGAGACGATCACTATTGTCGAGCCGTCCTCTCAATATTCGGCATCTGAGCCTTCTCGCAGCATCGCTACTGTTCGCTGGCTTCCAATTCTCCTCGCCCGCTGCCGTCGCGCAGACTGCGCAATTTTCGCCGCCTGCTGCGCTCGCGCAGAAAGGCACGATCACCTACTGCGCGACCCTCGATAATCCGCCCCGCGCCTTTTACGATCCGCAACAGCGCCCGACCGGCTTCGAAGTCGAACTCGGCGCAGAGATTGCCAAGCGTCTTGGCTTGAAGGTCAACTGGGTGCAACTCAAGTTCGTCGGACTCATTCCCGCACTTCAGGCATCGCAATGCGACGCTCTGATGCAAGAACTTTTCATTCGCCCAGAACGCCTTCAGATTATCGACATGGTGCCGTTCTCCCGGACCGGCCAGCGGATCGTGACGACGAAGAACAGCGCTCTCAAGGCAGCTTCGCTCGAAGATTTGTCAGGGAAAACGATCGCCGTTCCCAACGGGACGACGATCCACAATCTGGCCAACGACGCGAACGTAAAGCTGAAAGCTGTGGGGAAGCCTGAAATCAATTTGGTCGTACTGCCGACCACTACTGACACTTTCCAGCAGTTGGCCGCCGGGCAGATCGAAGCTCTCGGCACCACGACAACTGCGGCTTCCTACTATGTCGGCCTTCGGCCAAACGACTTCCGTCTGGAAGGTGAGCCGTTCGGTCTGATCGAGACCGGTATCGGCATTCAGAAGGGCAACGCCGAACTCGTAGCAGCCATCAAACAAAGCTTCGATTCGATCGTCGCAGACGGCACCTACAAAAGCATGATTGCCAAGTGGAACATGCAAGGTTCGGAACTGTGACATGTCGTTCGACTGGCCCTTCTTCTGGGCACAACTGACAAACCCTAGCGATCTTTATCTGCTCGCATTGTGCCGAACCATCACCATGGCCGTCTTGGCCATGGTGCTCGGTGTGCTTATCGGCACTGTTGTCGGGTTCGGACGCCTCTCCAGATTTTGGATCATCCGCGCGATCTGCTCTTTCTATGTCTGGTTGGTTCGCGGCATTCCCGTCCTCGTGCTGCTGGTCTTCTTCTTCTCAGGATTGGCCGCCGCTGGATTTTTCCGTTTTTCGGACATCAACTTTCTCGGAATGAGAATAACAGCCTCATTTCAGGCGGCCGTGATCGGGCTCGCACTTCATGAAGGCGCCTACATGGCCGAGATTGTTCGTAACGGCATTCAGGCGGTCGCGCGCGGACAGATCGAAGCTGCGAAATCGCTCGGAATGGGGACGTGGATGTTGACGCGGCGGATCGTTCTGCCGCAAGCGACCCGCGTTATCGTTCCGCCCCTTGGAAACGATTTCAATCACATGCTCAAGACGACATCGCTCGCGAGCGTGATCGGCGTGCAGGAGATTTTTCAGCTCACAGAGACTTTGTCGGCATCAACATTTCGCACATTCGAATTGCTGATCGTTCTCTCGTTGACCTATCTGCTGCTCACCTCGGCATGGAATCTCATCCAAGGGATCATCGAAACGAAGCTGCGCGCCTACGAATTGGATACATCCGTCAAAAGCTGGACCGAAGCCGTTCAGGTTTATTTGCAGTCAGGTATCCGCACATCGGGAGCGCGACGGCCGTGACGAAGAGTGCGGAAACTCCTCTCGTCCGGGCCAAAGACGTCGAAAAGTGGTTCGGCGAGCTGCACGTCCTCAAGGGCGTCAGCTTGTCCGTGCAGCGGGGCGAAGTCCTATCCATTATCGGCCCATCGGGCTCGGGCAAGAGCACGTTCCTGCGCTGCATCAATCAGCTCGAAACCTACCAGCGCGGTTCGATCACTGTTGCTGGCGAGTTGATCGGACACCACGACAGAAACGGCGTTCGATCCGCATTGCCGAACCGCAAAGTCGTCGCGCAACGCCGCCGCATCGGAATGGTGTTTCAGCAGTTCAATCTGTTCTGGCACATGACCGTGCTCGAGAACATTATCGAGGCACCGACACTTGTGCTGGGCCAGTCTCGGCGGCGCGCCGAACAACGCGCAATGGAACTGCTCGCCCGGGTCGGCCTGTCCGACAAGGCCGACGCATATCCGCAAAAGCTCTCTGGGGGCCAGCAGCAGCGCGCAGCGATTGCACGTGCGCTGGCAATGGATCCTGACCTGATGCTTTTCGACGAGCCAACGAGTGCGCTCGACCCGGAAACGACAGGCGAAGTGTTGAAGGTGATGGCCGAGCTTGCCCAATCCGGCATGACGATGGTGATCGTGACGCACGAGATGGCATTTGCCCGGCGGGTCTCCAACAACGTGGCTCTGATGGAAGATGGTTTGGTGGTCTGCGAAGCCACACCCAAAGCGTTCTTCGAGGATCAGCCGCATCCGCGCGTGCAAGCCTTCCTATCCAAAATGCATTGAGTTCGAAAGTTTAAGTCTATGAGCGCATCGTCGTCGATTGCACGTTCGCGTGGAGCGATCGCAACCCCCCACCATCTTGCGACGCAAGCCGGTCAGGCGGCCCTAGATACGGGCGGAACTGCCATCGATGCCGCGATTGCAGCGGCAACTGTTCTGACGGTCGTCTACCCTCACATGAGTGCCATCGGCGGCGATGTTCAGGCGCTCATATCGCTGCCTGGAGAAACGCCGCTGGCCGTCAATGGCTCGGGCGCAGCTGCGCGCGCGATCTCTGCTGAAAGTCTAAGACGCGAGTTCAAGCAGATGCCGACTTTCGGCGTTCATCCCATTTCGGTCCCCGGAATGGTGTCGGCATGGCAAGCTCTTCATCAGCGAGCGGGACGACTGCCGTGGAAGTCGCTTTTCACGGTTGCGATCGGATTGGCGCGTGACGGTGTTGGCGTCGCACCAGCACTGGCACGCGATATCTCTGCATTGACGTCTCGCTTGATCGAGGACGAAGGTATTCGCTCGACCTTTTTCCATGCAGACGGAAAGCCTCTCCTCGAAGGCGAACGTCTCGTTCAACCCAATCTTGCCAACACGCTGCAGGTGATCTCCGAGCAGGGAGCCCCCGCTCTCTATGGAGGGGATGTCGGCCGCCGGTTGGTCGATGGCCTAAGACAACGCGGGTCAGCATTGACCCTGGAGGATTTCGTCAATCACGAGACGACGTTCTCGCCGGTGCTATCTTTGAATTTTCGTGGCGTCGACGTTCTGACGGCCCCGCCGAATACACAAGGCTTCGTCTTGCTTCAGATCCTCAAGGCGCTTGCTGCCGAAGGGCTGAACGGCGAAGCCTTGGGGTCCGACGGCGCAACGCTGGCACGTCTGTTTGCGCTGACGGCTTTGGACCGCGAGGAGCGGCTTGCGGACCCTCGTCATGTCACCGTCGACACTAACAGTCTTTTATCCGACGGCTACATCGAAAGCCTACGTGCTGTGGCGCGTGATCGATCAAAACAGCTTCAACTTTTGCCGCTGATGAGTCGTCCCGATGGTGATACGGTCGCGATTTCCGCAATGGACTCGTCTGGACATTCCATATCGCTCATCCAAAGCGTATTCTTTGCTTTCGGTTCAGGTGTCCTCGAATCCGATACTGGAATTCTTTGCCACAATCGCGGGGCAGCTTTTTCGCTCGACCCCAGAAAGCCGAGTTACATTGTCGGCGGCCGTCGTCCTCCGAGCACGCTAACTCCTTCCCTCCTCGCTAATGATGAAGGCGTTTTTGCTGCCGTCGGCACCATGGGAGGCAAAAGTCAGCCTCAGATTCTAGTGCAGCATCTCGTGAGATTTCTCGCCGGACAAAGCGCGCAGGCGTGCCTTGACCAGCCGCGCTGGGTGGTGGGCGCGTTCGGTGCAGATAACGCCGAAGTTGTTCTGGTCGAAAGCAGCGTTCCAAGCGAGTCGCGCGAAATTCTTGCCGGCGCAGGTCTTCCGCTCGTCGTTGGAGAATTCCATGATGACCGCGCCGGGCACTCACAAATCGTGCATCGCTCTAAGAACGGCTTCGTCGCCGCGACAGATCCGCGAGGCGATGGCGCGATCTAGCAATCTAAATGTGACTACCGTGTGCGGCTGGTGGAGGTCTCAAGATCTGAGGTTTTGGAACAGGATCATATCCGACGCCTTCTCAGCGATCATGATGACGGCTGCCTGGGTATTGCCACCACTCTTTTTATCCGCTGGATACGGCGAACCATCAGCGTTCTTCAACGACCTGAACTATCTCGTCAAAACGCACCGCCAAAGAAACGACATCAAGCTAGTCCTACCCCGTAGCGTCTTTCGCTCCGTGATGGACTACTCATCTGAACGCCAGTTCCAGCATCGCCTTGAGCCGCGCGGCTGCTTTCACCATCGCCGCATCGACGTCGCTTTTCACGGCGGTGCTTCCCGAGACGGACCGCGGTGGAAGGCTAATCTCCCCCTCCCCTTCCTCGGACCGCTCCAGGAACTTCTTTCGAATAGCCGCTCCGATCGTGTATTTTGGATCTACAAAATTCCCCAACCGTACCATACCGCATTGTGAGAGCATCATGTAGGCGTCCCATTTATCGAAGCCATATCACTATCGCGACGACGAACGTGGCCGTTCTGAACAATTGGCTCATCTTGCTGCCCCTTAATCCCGCATAATATGCGTACCCGGTCCTGCGACCCCGCACTCCTCCACACGAGTATCCTCATGCCGAACAAAGAAAACACCGGGTCCCAGAACATATTCCAGTCGCGATTTGCCACCGGCGCTATGACCGCATAGGGTCACAAGCCGATCTCAGCAGCCAGCTTGACCGAGGTCGGCTCATCTCTCGGAAGCAGACGTTGCAGCGTTGTGAGCAAAGGTCAGCAACGGGCCCAGGCTGTGTGAAAACGCTCTGTTTGAAGTGATTCGCGCTATAAGATTCCCTGCAATTTGCGGGGGAGCCGATGAAGCGCTTTGTTGAAGGGGTGGATCGTGGGCAGAGCACCCTATTTCCAGCGTCGCTCGATGATTGTGTGACCGAGGATAACCCGGTGCGAGCGGTCGACGTGTTCGTCGACGGCCTCGATCTCGATAAGCTCGGGTTCGTCGGGGTCCAGCCACTCGACACCGGTCGACCCAGCTATCACCCCGGTACGATGCTCAAGCTTTACACCTACGGCTATCTTAATCGGATTCCATCGAGCCGGCGCCTGGAACGGGACTGCCAGCGCAACATCGAGATGATTTGGTTGACCCGGCAACTGGCGCCGGACTTCAAGACCATAGCGGATTTCCGTAAGGACAATGGCGAGGCCATTCGTGAGGTCTGTCGCGAGTTCGTTGCGCTGTGCCGCAAGCTTGAGCTGTTCAATGCAGCGAGCGTCGCAATTGACGGATCAAAGTTCAAGGCTGTGAATGCACGGGATAAGAACTACACCGAGGCCAAGATGAAGAGGCGTTTTGAGCGGATCGACGAGAGCATAGCCCGCTATCTCTCTCAGCTTGAAACCGCCGATCGGCATGGCGATGCGGTGCCGCAGGTGAAGGTTGAGCGGCTCAAGGGCAAGATCGAAAAGCTAAAGGAGGAGATCGTCCGGCTCAACGCGATCAACGCGGAGATGATGAAGAGCGAGGACAAGCAGATCTCGCTCTCCGATCCTGACGCACGTTCCATGGCGACAAGCGGCAAGGACACCGGCATCGTTGGCTACAACGTGCAGATTGCGGTTGATACGCAGCATCATCTTATCGTCGCTCATGATGTAACCAACGTTGGCACCGATCGCCACCAACTCACTAATATGGCCGGGCAGGCTCGTGCCGAGATGGCTGTCGAGACGCTCCAGGTCGTTGCTGATCGCGGCTACTACGACAGCGAAGAGCTCCGTGCCTGTGAGGAGGCTGGCCTCACTGTGACATTGCCGAAACCGCTGACCTCAGGTGCGAAAGCCGCCGGTCGTTTTGGCAAGCAGGACTTCATCTATGTTGCGGCGGAGGATATCTATCGCTGCCCTGCCGGTGAACGGCTGACGTATCGCTTCACCAACCAGGAAGATGGTAAGATGCTGCGCCGTTACTGGACGAATGCTTGTCAGAGCTGTGCGCTCAAAGCTCAGTGCACAACTGGCCCTCAGCGACGCATCTCGCGGTGGGAGCACGAGGCTGTTCTGGAGAAAGTTCAGGATTGGCTCGACCATAACCCCAATGCAATGGGTGTCCGCCGTCAGACAGCGGAGCATCCGTTCGGCACGATGAAGTGTTGGATGGGAGCAACGCACTTTCTCACGAAAAGGCTGCCAAAGGTGGCCACCGAGATGGCGCTCAACGTGCTCGCCTACAACATGAAGCGCGTGATGATGATCGTGGGCGTAGGCGGATCGCTGGTGGCGATGCAGGCGTGAGGCCGGCCT
>Ga0207661_10001366_pt1 | contig 16371 bp, 19 predicted proteins | sample KBSC713LmetaG_FD_184337 | JGI IMG/M metagenome (GOLD analysis project Ga0207661, IMG submission 184337) | Corn rhizosphere microbial communities from Kellogg Biological Station, Michigan, USA - KBS C7.1-3L metaG (SPAdes) (version 2) | ecosystem: Host-associated > Plants > Roots > Rhizosphere ...
AGGACTGGCTGCCCGCCCTGGACGGGGTCGTCGACCGGCTCACGGCCGGCGCCCGGGTGGCGGACGTCGGCTGCGGCCACGGGGCGTCAACCGTGCTCATGGCCCAGGCCTTCCCCGCCGCCACGTTCGTCGGGTACGACTACCACGAGGCGTCGGTGGCCACCGCCCGGGCTCGGGCGCAAGCCGCCGGCCTCGACGACCGCGTGTCGTTCGAGGTGGCCCCGGCGGCGAAACTCCCCGACACGGGCTTCGACCTGGTGACGGTCTTCGACGCCCTGCACGACATGGGCGATCCGGTGGCGGCGGCCACCCGGCTGCGGGAGAGCCTCACGCCGGACGGCACGTGCATGATCGTCGAGCCGGCCGCCGCCGACGATCTGGCCGGCAACCTGCACCCCATCGGGCGCTTCGCCTACGCCATGTCGACCCTGGTCTGCACGCCGGCGTCGCTGGCGCAGGAAGGTCAGCGAGCGCTCGGAACTCAGGCCGGGCCGGCCCGCATCACGCAGGTCCTCCGCCGGGCCGGCTTCACCCGGGTCCGGTGCGCCGTGACGACGCCGTTCAACCTCGTCTTCGAGGCCCGCCCGTGACGTCGGCTCAGCCGAGCCGGTGAAGGTCGTCGTCATCCAGCCGCAGGCCGCCGGCGGCCGCGGAGTCGGCGATCGTGATCGGCCGGCTTGACCCGACCAACGCCATGATGTGCTGGCCCTGGGCCAGCAGCCACGCCAGGCGCACCTGCTGGGGCGAGACGCCGTGCCGGTCGGCGACGACCTGCACGGCGGCAACGTCGCCCGAGCCGTGCAGCGGCATGTACGCGAGGTAGGCGATGCCGTGCCGCCGGCAGTGGTCGGCGGTGGCGAGGTCGTCGCGGTCGGCGAACGACAGCCGGTTCTGCACCGAGACGATCGGCGCCACCGCGCACGCCTGCTCGATCTGGGCAATATCCACATTGGACAACCCGATCATGGCGATCTTGCCGGCGATACGCAGCTCCTCCAGCGCACCGACGCTGTCCACCAGCGGCACCCGCGAATCGACGTGATGCAACTGGTAGAGGTCAATGGCGTCCACACCGAGCGTGCGCAGGCTCACCTCGCAGTCCGCGCGAAGGGACGGCGGCCGCGCGTCGACCGGGAACGTGTCGCCGGCCCGCCGGTGCCCGCCCTTGGTCGCGACGAGGATGCCGGCGCGCCCGGCGAGGGCCTCGGCCACCACGGCCTCGGCGAACGACTCGACCCCCGGCCGCGTGTAGGCCAGGGCGGTGTCGATGACATTGATGCCGCTGTCCACCGCCGCCCGGACGGTCGCGACGGCCTGCTCGACCGTCACGTCCTTGAACGCCAGCTGAGCGGTACCAAATCCAATGGGTTCGACGCTCCGGTCGCCAATGATCATCGCGTGCGCCCTCCTCGTGGCCCGCCACCTATTCTGGCCGGATGACCGAGCCGCGCCGCGCCGTCCTTGACACCGACACCTTCAACGAGATCGACGATCAATTCGCGGTGGTCTACGCCCTCTTGTCGCCGGCGCAGATACGGCTGGAGGCGCTCTACGCGGCGCCGTTTCACAACGGACGATCCGCAGGCCCGTCGGATGGCATGGAAAAGAGCCATGCGGAGATACGGCGGCTGCTCGATCGTCTCCCCGGCCCGCACCCGCCGGCGCTGCGCGGCTCGCACACCTGGCTGCCCGCCGAGCCGAGCCCGGCGTCGGAGGATCTGATCGTCCGGGCCCGCACCGGCGACCAGCCGCTGCACGTGCTGGCCATCGGCGCGCCGACCAACGTGGCGGTTGCCTTGCAGAGCGCCCCGGACATCGCCGAGCGGATCGTGGTGGTCTGGCTGGGCGGCAACCCGCGATACTGGCACAAGGCCGTGGAGTTCAACGTCTACCAGGACATGGCTGCCTCCCGTGTGCTGCTGGACAGCGGCGTCCCGCTCGTGCACGTGCCGTGTCGCAACGTCGCCCAGCATCTGTGCACCACGAAGGCGGAGATCGACCAGTACGTGCGCGGCGCCGGCCCGATCGGCGACTACCTCGCGGACATCTTCGCGGGCTATCGCTCGGACCACTTCGCCCGTTCGAAGGTGCTCTGGGACATGGCCGTCGTCGCGTGGCTGATCGACGAGGCGTGGGTGCCGACCGCGGTGGTGCACAGTCCACTGCTGACCGACGCCGGCACGTGGAGCCACGACCCGACTCGGCATCTGATCCGCGAGGCGCTCTGGGCCGATCGGGACAAGATCTTTGCCGACTTCTTCCGCAAGGTCGGCGCGGCCGGGCCGGACAGCTAAAATCCGCGACCATGTCTGGCAACGACGGGACCGTGCTCGGCTACACCCCACTCATCCATGCCGTGCAGGCCGACTCGGCCGCGGATGTCCAGCGGCTGCTCGCCGAGGGCGCCGACGTTGACGAAGGCGACTCGATCCGCGGCACCGCCCTGCACCACGCGGCCGTGGCCGGGCAGGCCGCCATGGCCCAGATCCTGATCGACGCCGGCGCCGGCGTCGACGCCCGCGACACCGCCGGTACGACCCCGTTGATCCGGCTGGCCGTGCACGCCGATCGGCCGGCCAAGTTCGCCTCCCACGCCGAGTCGATCGCATACGTGGTGGCCCAGCTCACCAACGGCATTCCGGCGCAGCCCGGTGTGCACCCTCTGCACGACGCCCACCTGGCCACCGCCGACGTCCTGTTCAAGGCCGGCGCCGACCCGAATCTGATCGCGGAGGACGGCTATTCGGCGCTGCACCACGCGGCCACCAACGGGGCGCTGCCACTGATCGAGCGGCTCCTGGCCGGCGGAGCCGGCGCCGGACAGCAGAACGGCATCGGATATGCGCCGCTGCATGCGGCCTGCGACGCGTCCCAGGCGGGCGCGGTCCGGCTGCTGCTGGCCGCCGGCGCCGACCCGGACGCCGCCGACGACTACGGGTTCACGCCGCTGCACGGCGCGGCGGTGCAGGGCTCAACCGAGTGCGTCGAGGCGCTCCTCGCCGCCGGGGCCAGCCGCACGCCGCGCACCACCGGCGGGTACGACCGCGTGACCACCGGGATGACACCCGCCGAGGCCGCCAACGCCTACGGGCACACGGCCGTGGCGGACCTGCTCACTGCGTGAGCCGGCGTTGCCGCGCCGCTGATGCGGCACGCAGATGCCATTCGAGGTCGGCGCCGGGAAACATCGGTGCGCTCACGCCGGCGAACAGCGCGAGATCCCCAGTCAGGAGGTCGTCGACGGACTCGCTGCCGGCCGCCGCCGGTTGGGACTGGAAGAAGAGCAGCGCCTGGGCGCGCACGTCGGGCTCGGGTGCGGTCAGGCAAGCGGCGACGCCGAGCGAGAACAGGTCGGCGAATTCCGTGCCGTGCAATTCGCGGTACGCGCGGAAAATCCAATCGACGGGAAAGCAGTCGCTTGGCAGCGAGCCGACGCCCCCGCCGCCGCGCAGGACCTCACGGACGAGCGCCGCGAAATCAGTGGTCGCGGAGAGCGTCACCGTGTCGACGCGGCGTGGCGTGGGTTCGGACACGAGCGTCACCTTATCGGCGAGGCAGACTGTCAGCCATGGCTGACCTGAGGGACCCCAAGACGGTGCTGCAGCACTACCTCCAGATGACTCGCGACGGCCTGATCTGGAAGCTCGACGGCCTGAGCGAACGCGACGCCAGACTGCCTCGCACCGCGACCGGCAACAACCTGTTGGGCGTCGTCAAACACTGCCTCAATGTCGAAGCCGGCTACTTCGGGCCCACCTTCGGGCGCGCGTTCCCGACGCCCGAGGAACTCGTCCCGGAAGAGGCGTTCCAGGAGGACCCCCAAGCGGACTGGTATGCGCGCGAGGACGAAACGAAAGACGGGCTGATCGACCTCTACCGCCGGGTCGCAGCCTTCGCCGACCAGACGATCGAGCAGCTACCGCTCGACGCGCCCGGACAAGTGCCGTGGTGGCGGCCCGGCGGACAGGATGTGACCCTGCAACGGGTCATCGTCCACGTCATCTACGACGTCGCCCGTCATGCCGGTCACGCCGACATCATGCGCGAGCAGCACGACCAGGCGGTCGGCTGGCAGCAGGACAACACCAACCTCCCCGACGACTACGACTGGCCGGCCTACGTGGCCAAGCTGACCGCGCTCGCCGACCGCTTCGGATAGCTTCAACGGTCCCGTCGGCGCTTCAGGGGGCTCGTCGTGACCGCAGCACCAGCACGAGGGTCGCGGCCAGGATCACCGTGCCGATGGACTCCACCACCAGCGTGGTCGGCACCAGCTTGAAGCTCATGACCTCGTGGATGCCGAACAGCCCAACGGTCAGCGCGAGCACCAGCGAAAGCAGCGTGCCCACCATGAAGAGCAGGCTCCCCGCCGTCGCCAGCGCCAAGAGCCGCCCACGCAGCACCATGATCGCGATGGCCAGCACGAGCGCGCCGATCGCGTTGAGCACGAACAGGCCGCCGAGCGTGCCGCCGACGCCGTCGAACACGAGATAGAGGTGGATGGCGCCCATGACCAGCAGCAGGATCGCGCTCAGTAGTCGCCAGGCGAAGAGCGTGCGGTCGCCGGCCCCGACCGATCGGAGTGAACCGGTTGTCCGAGAGTGGGATGACATGTCCTGACCTGCCTCACTGTGTGGCCCGTGCGAGCCGAGCCCTTCACAGGGAACACGCACGATTCGCCCAAACAGTTCAGCGCCCTTGCTCGAGGATTTGCTTGAGCGTGTCGAGGTTGGCCGCTACCGCCGTCTTGACACGGGACGCGGCCAGTGGTGCGACGAGCCGGAGCGCGCCGGCCGACCGGAGGTTCATGGTGTTGGTGATCGTGGTGCCGTTGCCCGCCGGGTCGAGTCGGTACGTGACCTCGGAGTAGAAGGGGCCGAGGTCGCCGCGGATCGCGAGGCGGCCTCGGCGAGGGTCTCGCGCAGATCGTCGGGCAGACCGTCGATCTCGATCAGCTGGGGCAGCAGCTGCGGCTCGGTCATGTAGGCCCGGAACGCCTTCGCGATCGTCACGCCGTGCGCCGGACGGTCCTCCACGGTCACCGGATCACCGGCCCACACCGTGCCCGGCTTGAGCACGCGCAGGTAGGCTCCCGGGCGCATCGCCCGGGTGAAGGTCTTCACCCAGCGGGGCTCGCCCATCTTGTGCTGGAACGTCACGCACGGGATGCGGCCGAAGGTCGGCTGCAGGACCAGCTGCGGCCCGATGCACCACCGCTCGCCGATGACCGCGCCGTTGACGTCGACCCCCTCGGTCGTCAGGTTTTCCCCGAAGAGCCCGTTGGCCAGCCGGCGGCTCAGCCGCGCCTGCCACCAGTCGTAGTCCTCCCGGGCATATGCATAAACGGCCTGGTCATCGCCGCCGTGGTTGTCGATGTCGAAGATCTGGTCACCGACCAGGCCGCTGTGCAGCCCGGTCGTCTTCGGCCCCGGTGCGCGCACGGTGACCAGGCGATCAACCGGCCGCTTGTTGATCCCAGTGATCCCGACGCCCTTGGCCGGGTTGGGCTCCGGCACCGCCAGGTTCACCGAGATAATTCTGCTCACGCCCGGCAACTTAGCCGCCCCGGCGACCGCGCGCCGCCGATTTTCCCACCATCCGGCCCAGGTTTACCCGTTGCCTGCCCGGATAGAACGGGGGGATGGAGGCTTTGCCATGACGCATCTCGGCCAAGCACCGCCACCGGATCTGCTCGACGACGCCGAGCGCATGAGCGTCGACGAGCTGCGCGACCTGCAGCTGCGGCGGCTTCAATGGAGCCTGCGGCACGCGTACGAGAACGTGCCGCACTACCGCCAGGCATTCGAGGCCGCCGGGATCCACCCGGACGATTGCCGTGCGCTCGCGGACCTTGCTCGCTTCCCCACCACCACCAAGGCCGACCTGCGGGAGAACTATCCGTTCGGCATGTTCGCCGTCCCGGACAGCGACGTGCGGCGCATCCACGCGTCTTCCGGCACCACCGGCCGGCCTACCGTGGTCGGCTACACCGAGCAAGATCTGGATACGTGGGCGGCCGTGGTCGCCCGGTCCATCCGCGCGGCCGGCGGCCGGCCGGGCGACCGCCTGCACAACGCCTACGGCTACGGCCTGTTCACCGGCGGCCTCGGCGCGCACGCCGGTGCCGAGCGGCTCGGCTGCACCGTCATCCCGGTCTCCGGCGGCATGACGCCGCGTCAGGTACAGCTCATCAACGACTTCCGGCCCCGGCTGATCATGGTGACGCCGTCGTACATGCTGACGGTCATCGACGAGTTCACGAAGCAGGGCCTGGATCCGCGGGCGTCGAGCCTGGAGATCGGCATCTTCGGCGCCGAGCCGTGGACCGAACAGATGCGCACCGAGATGGAAGAGCGGGCGGGCATCCACGCGGTCGACATCTACGGCCTGTCCGAGGTCATCGGCCCGGGCGTCGCGCAGGAGTGCGTGGAGACCAAGGACGGCCTGCACATCTGGGAGGACCACTTCTACCCCGAGGTCATCGACCCGGACACCGGCGCCGCGCTGCCCGAGGGCGAGCTCGGCGAACTCGTGTTCACGTCCCTGACCAAGCAAGCCATGCCGGTCATCCGGTACCGCACCCGCGACCTGACCCGCCTGCTGCCCGGGACCGCCCGGCCGGGGATGCGACGGATGGAGAAGGTCACCGGCCGCTCCGACGATATGATCATCCTGCGGGGAGTCAACCTGTTCCCCACCCAGATCGAAGAGATCATCCTGCGTACCGCCGGGCTGGCTCCGCACTTCCAGCTGGTGCTGACCACCCGCGGCCGGATGGATCACCTCGCCGTGCAGGTCGAGGCCCGCCCGGACTGCCCGGGCGAGCGCCGGGACCCGGCCGCGAGCGAGGTCGCCAAGGCCGTCAAGGACACCGTCGGGACCAGCGTGGAGGTCGTCGTCGTGGAGCCCGAGACGCTGGCCCGCTCGTCCGGCAAGATCCAGCGGCTGGTCGATCACCGCGATCGTTGAACGCGATCGTTGAAGAGGAGGGGACATGGCCGTATTCCGCATTCTCGAGGCGACCGCCCGCCCCGGCGCGATCGGGCGCCTGGCGGAGATGCTCGTCCAGCAGGAGCGCGACGTGGTGGCGAACGCCCCCGGCATCGTGTTCGTGCAGTCCCTGCGCAGTGGCGACCAGGTGCTCGCGGTCTCCAGCTGGCGCAGCGTCCAGGACATGCAGCGCTACCTCGACCAGCCGGCGACCGGCACGTTCTACCAGGCGTTGCCCCAGTTGCTCATGGGTATGCCCAGCGTGCGGACGTTCGAGGTGATCAGCCCGGAGGGCTCCGGCACGAACGGGTGGCGGTAGACGTGAGCTGGTACTACCCGAAGGGCTGGACCGATCAGGAAGACGGCATCGACCAGGTGCTGATCCACTACGCGTGCACCCCGCCGGGCCAGTGGCCGGACTGGAGCTGGGGGCACGACGCCCGGGTGCTGCAGGACTTCGGCGGATATCCGCGGCAGCGGCTCAAGGTGCTGCGCATGCCCCGCGCCGTGTGGGACATGGAAAACGGCTGGCCGACGCCGGAGTATCGCTTCCACTACTACTTCGAGGTCTACCAGCACGGCAACCGGTGGACCACGGACCTGTTCACCGAGGACATCGTCTATCGCGACCTCGACTACGCCGACAACAATGGCTGGGTCACCAACATCTGCATCTACTGGTCGGTCGGTGACTGGATCGCCCCGGTCTACAGCCCGATGGAGGAACCGCGAATCCCGGCCGACTCGGAGTTCGCGGCCACAAGCTATTACTCGTACCAGGACAAAGACCGCTTCCACCACGAGAAGTACCACATGCTCTACGGTCTTGATCTGCCGCACCGGTTCCACTCCCGCATGTGGGGACCCCGGGGAGCGAACCTCGTCCAGCAGTACCACATCGGGCGTATGTATCCGCCGGAGGAGAAGAGCGAGACCTGGCTCGGGCCGGACGGCCCGTCGGCACCGGGAGGGGACAACTGTTGGGTTCACCATCTGTGACCGCACCGGTGTTCGGGTTGCGCAAGTCCTGGGTTGACCCGGGGCCGGGCATTGCCATGGTGCAGGTCCACTACACGTGCTCGCCCACCGGGACGGCGCCGGACTGGACGGACGCCGAGCAGATCGTTTTGGCGCCGCAGGGCGGTCTCCGGCGTTCGGCCGTGTTGGAGGTGCCGCGGGCGACGGACCTCTGCCTGCATCACTTCTTCTTCGTGGTCGGCGCCAACGACCGGACCGCCTCTGCGGTCTTTACCGAGGATATCGTCGCGCAGGAAGTGACCTACGAGGATCCGGCCGGCGCCTACACGTCGGTCGGCCTGGTCTGGAGTGCGGTCAACGAGGACGTGCCGAACTACACGAGCACCGTCATGGACGGCCTGCCGTTCGAAACGACGGGCACCGCCCCGGAGGACGGCACCATCTACGAGTTCGTCCGCGCGCAGCCCCTGCCGCACATCTTCCGGGGTCGCGTGTGGGGCGTGCGCGGCACGCCGATCCGCTACGGATACCACCTGATCCGGCACGGCCAGCCCGACCCGGACGACAACACCGAACGCTGGGACGACAACGCCGGCGCCGGCTGGACCGTGCAGCTGTGACGAGCGACCGGCCGCTGCAGTGGCGTACGCCGCCGGCCCAGCGGACCGGACGTGCCCGCGTGCGTTACACCGGCGCTCTCGCCCGCGACGGTCATGCGCTCGTGCTGCACGTGGGGCACGACGGCTGGTCGTCGCCCGTGGACGTGCCGATGGAGCGGGTCGACGAGCACGGCTGGGAAGCCGAGGTGCCGACCGACGACCGGCTGGTCCTCGACTGCGTGATCCGCGACGACCCGACGTCGAGCTGCGACAACAACCACAACGCCGACTACCGGCTGTGGATCGCACTCGACCCGGTGGACGCCCACGTGCACGTCCGGGGACCCGGTGACGACGCGCTCGGCCTGGACAGCCTGCGGGCCGCCGCGTACTCCGGGGGGATGACCCACGCGCTGGTGTCGTGGCGGGACAACGAATTCGTCGACATCGTCGCCGCGGCCGTGCCCTGGCTGACCCGGCTGGTCTGGGTGCGGCCGGGCGGCCCCGATCCGGACAGCGTGCGGCGGCGGCTCGCCGGGGGCGCCGTCGGCCTCAAGCTCCATCCCGCGTACGACGCCTACCCCGCCGACACTCCCGGGCTCGATCCGTACCTGAAGGTCGCGGCTCACGCGCGAGTGCCGGTCACGGTCCACAGCGGCCCGGGGCCGGCGGATCCGGACCTCATCCGGCGGCTGGCCGAACGGTTCCCCGCCGTTCCCTTCGTCCTGTACCACACCTACCTCGGGCCGGCGGCGGGCCGGCGCCGCGCCAGCCGCCACGCCCAGCGGCTGCCCAACCTGCATCTGGAGACGTCCTGGTGCAGCTCGACCGAGGTGGAGCGACTCATCGACGAGGTCGGACCGGACCGGGTGCTGTTCGGGTCGGACGCGGCGACCGACGGGCCGGTGCACTACGTCCGCCGGCCGCCCAACATCGAGATGCGCGAGAACTACAACGGCGCCCTGCTTCGCCTCGCACAGCGGCTGACGCCGGCGGTCCTTCGCAAGCTGCTGGAGGACAACACCCGGGCGCTGTTCGGGCTCCCCCGGCCCGTGTACGACGCCTGGCCGACACCCGGGGAACTGCGCCGCCTACCTCGGCCGGCGCCCTCCAAGCGTACGGGAGACAACCCATGACGAAGCCCGCCCCGCGGGAGGATCTCGAGAAGCTGGCCGACGGGCGGCACCACGACCCGCACGCCGTGCTGGGCGCCCACCCGCACGGCGGACGCGTGACCGTCCGGACCGTGCGGCACGGGGCGAAGTCGGTCACGCTGGTGGCCGGCGCCACCAAAGTGCCGTTCACCTCCGAGTACCGTGGCGTCTGGGTCGCCGAATGGCCGTATCCGGAGATCCCCGACTACCGGCTCGAGGTTGTCCACGATGGACAGACCGAGATGGTCGACGACGCCTACCGCTACCTGCCGACGCTCGGCGACGTCGACCTCCACCTGATCGGCGAGGGCCGGCACGAGAACCTGTGGCACGTCCTGGGTGCGCACGTGCGCGAGTACCAGGGGCTCATCGGTCCGGTGCAGGGCACGTCGTTCGCGGTGTGGGCGCCGAGCGCCCAGGCCGTGCGGGTGGTCGGCGACTTCAACGGCTGGGACGGCCGCGGCTCGATGATGCGCAGCCTAGGCTCCAGCGGGGTCTGGGAGCTGTACGTGCCGCACGTCGGGGACGGGACGAAGTACAAGTACGAGATCCTCGGCCGGGACGGGCGATGGCGCCAGAAGGCCGACCCGATGGCGTTCGCCACCGAGCAACCACCGCGGACCGCCAGCATCGTGTTCACCTCAACGTATGAGTGGGGCGACCAGGAGTGGCTGGAGCAGAGGACGAACACTGACATCCTGTCCGCGCCGATGTCCGTGTACGAGGTACACCTCGGATCGTGGCGTCAGGGTCGGTCGTACCGGGAGCTGGCCGCCGAGCTCACCGCATATGTGGTGGACAACGGCTTCACCCATGTGGAGTTCCTGCCGCCGGCCGAGCATCCGTACGGCGGCTCCTGGGGCTACCAGGTTTCGGCCTACTTCGCACCGACGAGCCGTTTTGGCTCGCCCGACGACTTCCGGCATCTGGTCGACCGGCTCCATCAGGCCGGCGTCGGGGTTTACGTGGACTGGGTGCCGGCGCACTTCCCCAAGGATGAGTGGGCCCTGGGCCGCTTCGACGGGACGGCGCTCTACGAGCATCCCGACCCGCGCCGCGGCGAGCATCCGGACTGGGGCACGTACATCTTCGACTACGGCCGGCGCGAGGTCCGCAACTTCCTCGTCGCCAACGCACTGTTCTGGCTCGAGGAGATGCACATCGACGGCCTGCGCGTGGATGCGGTGGCCTCGATGCTGTACCTCGACTACAGCCGGGGCAGCAACTGGCTGCCGAACGAGTTCGGTGGCCGGGAAAACCTCGACGCGGTGGCGTTCCTGCAGGAGATGAACGCGACCGCCTACCGGCGGGTGCCGGGGGCGATCACCATCGCCGAGGAGTCCACGTCGTGGCCCGGCGTGACGCGGCCGACGTATCTGGGCGGACTCGGATTCGGGTTCAAGTGGAACATGGGCTGGATGCACGACACGCTGGCGTACTGCGCACAGCCGCCGATCTACCGCCGGTACCACCACAACGAGATGACGTTCTCGCTCACGTACGCGCACTCGGAAAACTTCATCCTGCCGCTGTCCCACGACGAGGTCGTGCACGGCAAGGGCTCCCTGCTCACGAAGATGCCCGGCGACCGCTGGCAGCAGCACGCGACGTTGCGGGCGCTGTTCGCCTACATGTGGGCCCACCCGGGCAAGCAACTGCTGTTCATGGGTGGCGAGTTCGCCCAGGAGGCGGAGTGGGCCGAGTCGCGTTCGCTGGACTGGTCGCTGCTGGATCGGCCCGATCACGCCGGTGTCCAGCGGTTGGTACGCGACCTGAACCTGACCTACCGGGCCACCCCGGCGTTGTACTCCCGGGACTCGTCCCCCGCGAACTTCTCCTGGATCGAGGCGAACGACGCCGACAACAACGTCTTCTCGTTTCTGCGGTTCGCCGCGGACGGCAGCGTGCTGGCCTGCGTCGCCAACTTCGCCGGCGTGCCGCACCACGGCTACCGGCTCCGGTTGCCGAGCCCCGGAACGTGGCTAGAAGTGATCAACACTGACGCCGAGATGTACGGGGGAAGCGGCGTCGGCAACCTCGGCACGGTGGAGGCCGGGCCGGACGTCGCGACGCTCAGCCTCCCGCCGCTCGGCGTCCTCTGGCTCGCCTCGCCGGCCGGCCTCGCCCAGGAACCGGCCGCACGGCCGGTTGCCACCGACCGCCGCGAACTCCGCTCAACGAGCCCCGTCGAAACCGGCCACCCGGACGCCGAAGGCGGCAAGGAGATGGCGTCAGTTGAGGACTGAGCCGCCGATCCGGCCCGCAATCGGCGGCCACCCCTCGGCGATGACGGTACGGTCGCGCCCGGTCTCCTTGGCCCGGTGCAGTGCCCGGCCGGCGTTCTCGAGCACCACCGCCCCGCTGCCGCCGGTCGCCCCGGCAACGCCGGCGGACGCGGTGACCGACACCTGCCGGCCCTCGGCGATCGCCAGCGGGTTGCCCGACAACATGGCTCGCAGCCGTTCGGCGATCTCGCCGGCCACGTCGGCGTCCGTGTCCGGCAGCAGGCAGACGAACTCCTCGCCGGCGAACCGCGCGACCAAGTCGGTCGGCCGCACGGCGTGGCGCAGCCGGTCGGCGATCTGCACCAGGGCCCGATCGCCGGCGGGCCAGGCCGGCCAGGGCCGGCCCGCGCCAGAGGTCAAGCGCCTCCTCCAGCAACCCCACGCGCCGGTTGGGCGGCTGCTGCTCGGCCTCGGCCACCAGCCGGCGGAATCGGTGCACGTCGACCTCGTCGGGATCGACCGTCAGGACATAGCCGCCGCTCTGGCGCTCCAACCGCGCCGGCGCGTCCCGCTCGTCCAAGCGGTTGACCTCGTCGAGCGCGCGACGCAGCCGGGTGATGTGGACGTAGACCGTGGCGTCGGCCTTCTCGATCGGTTGGTCCCAGACCCGGTCGATCAACGCGGCGCGGGTCACCAGCCGACCGGCGTCCACCGCGAGTGCGGCCAGCACCAGGCGTCGCTGTGGCACGCCCACCGTGACCGCCCGACCGCCGGCGGCCATCTCGACCGGCCCGAGCAGGCGAAGCTCCACCATCCACCTCGGCGCCAGCGCCAGCTCCCCGATGGCCGACCCCGGCGTCGGCGACGCTACAACGCCCGCGCAAGCTCGGGCAACCCGACCGGCTGCGCGCGCAGGATCCGCAGGTACGTCGCCACCAGCTCGTCACCCGGGGAAATCCCGAGCTCCTCGGCCAGCCGGCGGCGCATTGACGCGTACACCTGCAGCGCGTCGGCCTGCCGCCCGCTGCGATAGAGCGCGACCATCAACAGGTTGGCCCACTGCTCCTGCAGCGGGCAGGTGTCGAGGAGCGCGGAGAGCTCGCCGATGACCCTCCGTGATCCGCCGAGGCCGATGTCCAGCCGGAGCCGATCGTGCTTGACCGCGAGCCAACGCTCGTGCAGCCGCCGCCGCTCGTATCGCAGAACCGGGCCCGGCAGGGCGATCAGCGGCTCCCCGCGCCACAGCGCAAGCGCCGTGTCGAGTTGCTCGGCCGCGGCCCGGTCGTCGCCGGCGAGCCGGGCGCGGATGGCCACGTCGACGTGCTCTTCGAAGACGTCGAGGTCCAGGACGCCGGGCGCCAAGGTCAGTCGATATGCGCCGCCGGTGCTGCTCAGCACGCCGCGGCGATCCCATCGACCGGCGTCCGCGAGGACCGTCCGGCGCAGCCGGGACAAGTACGTGTGCAGCGTGGCAACCGCCCCCTCCGGTACCGGTGGATCCCACAGCGCCTGCACCAGCGCGCCGGTGCTGACGACGGTGTTGGCCCGCAGCGCCAGCACGGCGAACACCGCGGCCTGGCGCCCCATGCCAAGCACAACGTCCCGGCCGTCGCCGCGTGTGACCTCGATCGGCCCGAGCAACGAGACCCGGACCAGCGCACCCTTCCCCATGGCGCTCATCCTGCGCGGCACGGGAGGTGTGAAGCCTTGCAAGGTTCTTAACGTCCCTGCTCACCGGGTACCGCCGCGGCCTACCATCCGGAGGTGAGCCTCGCCCGGCAGATGTGGCATCTGACAGAGCCGATCCACGCGGTCCTCTACTACGCGCCGGAGGTGTTCGCCGCGGCCGAGGCACTGGGCTTCGCCACCGCGACTCGCTGGCCGAGCTATTTCGCGTGGCGCGCAGCGCCGTTGGGCGCGGCCGGGCGCCACCAGGTGGCGGCCGCGTTCTACAGCTTCAGCCCGCACATGGTCGGTGATCATGTGCCGGACGCCTGGCGGGTCGCCGCACCGGAGCAGATCCTCGCGGCCCGCTACAGCGCCATGGACGCCGCCATGCGGTCCTTACTCGGTGCCGCGATCGACGATCCCGGGCTCGAGGAGGCGGCCGGCCTGGCCCGCCGGGCCGCCGGCGTCGCCGCGGCCAACTCGGCCGGCCGACCGATGGCCGCCGCCAACGCCGACCTGACCTGGCCGGCGCCGCCGCACCTGGTGGTGTGGCAGGCGGTCACGATCCTCCGGGAACATCGGGGTGATGGGCACGTCGCCGCCTTGCTGACCCACGGACTGGATCCGACCGAGGCGCTGGTGTCGTTCGCCGCGATCGGCGCGGCGCCGGCCAGCGTGTTCGAAAGTCGCGGCTGGACCAGCGACGAGTGGCAGGCCGCGGCCGGACGGCTGCGGCAACGGGGCTTGATCGACGCCGATGGTGTGGCCACGGCGGCCGGCCGCGACCTGCGCGCAACCGTTGAGCAGGTGACCGACGACCTCGCGGCCGCCCCCTGGGCAGCGCTGGGACCGAACGTTGGCCGCTTCGCCCAGCTGATCGCGCCGATCACCGAGCGGATCGTCGCCTCGGGGCTGCTACCGGCCCAGAGCACCTTGGGCATTCGCCGATAACGCGGTCATCAGGGAGGCGCTGGCAATGCCTGGTACGTGGTCGCCCGGCGAAGTTACGTGCCGCCGATGGCGAGCTGGCATGGCGTGCTGTCATGCAGCGGCGCCCAGCGCTCACCGGCCTCGCCGTGGTTGCGAACAGCCGCGGGGCAGAGCCCTTGCTCACCCCCGTCGACCGGTGAGCCACGACCGGAGGTGACGGCCGATCGGGTCGGCCGAGTCCTCCGGCAGAAAGTGCCGGCCAGGCACGGTGACCTCGGTCTGGTTGGGCCACCTGCGGCAGAACTCCCGCGCCGGGCCGACGAGCGCCGCCCCGGGATCGCCGTTGATGAACAGCTTGGGCACCGACGAGCCGGCCATCCACCGGCTGTACTGGCCGACGATCGTCGCAACATCGGCCGGCTCCCCGTCGAGCGGGATCTGCTGGGGCCAGGCGAGTGTGGGCCGGCGGCCCTCCCCCGGCTCGGCGAAAGGACGCCGGTATTCGGCCATCACTTCGTCGGCGAGTGGCGTCAGTACACCGGCCGGCAAAACCTGTTCGACGAAGATGTTGTCCTGCAGGACGAGGTCCTCCGCGTCCGGTGAACGCAGCGCGGCCAGCAGAGCGCCGGCTGCCCCGAGGTCGCTGAGGCCGACTGGCCGTACGATCGCCTCCAGGTAGGCGATGCCGACAACGGCGTCCTGGTGACGACGCGCCCAGTCGAACCCCAGGGCGCTGCCCCAATCGTGGAGCACGAGGGTGATCCTGTCGTGGGCGCCGACCATGTCAAACCAGGCGTCGAGATACCGCCGGTGTTCGACGAAGGTGTAGGACCCCGGCCCCGAGTCAGGAAGCTTGTCACTGTCGCCCATGCCGATCAGGTCCGGGGCGAGGAGTCGTCCGAGCCCGGCAAGGTGCGGTAGTACATTGCGCCACAGGTACGAGGATGTGGGGTTGCCGTGCAGGAACACGATCGGGTCGCCGGAACCCATCTCGACATAGGCCATCCGGCGGCCGTCGACGGACGCGTGCCGCTTGGGGTTCATGCGCCCGGCAGCAGCGGACGAACCTCCACGACGCCGTGAGCGGCGCCCGGGCACTGGGCGGCCCAATCCAGGGCGTCGTCCAGGTCGCGGCATTCGAGGACGAACACCCCAGCCAACTGCTCGCGAGTGTCGTTGGACGGTCCGTCGGTGACCGACCGCCGGCCGTCACGTACCTTGACGGTCCGGGTCGCCGACGAGACGTCAAATCGCGGCCCGTGCTGCAGGATGCCGGACTCCGTAGCCCGCTTGAAGTACGCCTCGTAGTCGGCCTCGATCTGGGGCCAGTCGAACTCACCGTCGCGCGACTCGTCCCGGTAGATCAAGATTCCGTACTGCATCGTTCGCTCCTCCATCACGTTGAGCACCGCCGTAGCGCGGGTGACGGTATTCGCGCACGAAGGCGTCGGGCTACCCGACGGGCGATCATTGCGTGGTCGGGCCCGGCCTCTCGGTACCACCGCCGCGTCGACTACGTGTGCGGCGTGAACAGTTCCTGCAGCGCGGTCCGCCCGGACCGGCCGACCTTGGCATACACGTTGCTCAGATGGGTTTCGACCGTACGCACAGACAGCACGAGCCGGCCGGCGATCTCGGCGTTGGCCAGCCCGGCCGCGGCCAACTGGGCGACCTGACGCTCGCGTTCGGTCAAGGCCGGCACGTCCGGCGGATCCAGTGGCTCGAGCGGCCGGAAGCCCGGGCAGCGCGCCGCGTAGGCCCGGCTGCGTTCGCTCGCCAGCACCGCGTGGGACCGGTGACCGGCGGCGGCGTGGGCGCGGGCGGCGT
>Ga0207661_10001367_pt1 | contig 16360 bp, 12 predicted proteins | sample KBSC713LmetaG_FD_184337 | JGI IMG/M metagenome (GOLD analysis project Ga0207661, IMG submission 184337) | Corn rhizosphere microbial communities from Kellogg Biological Station, Michigan, USA - KBS C7.1-3L metaG (SPAdes) (version 2) | ecosystem: Host-associated > Plants > Roots > Rhizosphere ...
CGCTCAAGACATTGCTCACGAGGACGGAGGATAGCTTCCCCGCGTCCTGGTCAATGTCCTAAATCACGATTTCAACTGGCCGGTTTTGAGGTGTCCCCGACTGGCCGGTTTTGGGTGTCCCCCGAGGCTCGAAGCGTCGTTGGTTCCTACTTCCGGTACTGGCGATCGCTGCGCTGCCCATCTGGTCGGTCTCCGCGCCGCTGCGGGGGCGCATGGCCGCATCATTCGACGTGGCACGGGGGCGTTACAACGAACTCGGCCTCGGGCTGATGCCATCGTGGTATCCCGACTACATGCGCATTCTGCACGACCAATACGGTATTGAACACGTTCGGATTGCAGGATGCGTGGTGTCAGACGCGAGTGTTGCGTACATGGACGGGTATAACGCGGTATCGAGAGCGGCGGCGATGCGAAGGTTTGGGCGTAATGTATTCAGCGACAGCATGAGCAAGGCCATCGAAATTCGTAGGGCAAGCCTACTCAAACGCGGTGACTGACATCGAGGCGCACCCGTCTCGCGCCGGACGGTGGTTGATAGACGGGGCTTCTGGAAACCATCGCCCCCGACTGCCCGGGGGCCGATGCTTTCTCAAAACGCCACTTTTACACCGTTATCGGAAACTGGCGCGAGAACGGGCTTGTCTGTCGCTTTGCAGCCGGGGAGATCCAACCCGTTGTTGACCGCCTATTTCGCCACTGGCCTGAGTGGCAACGGCGGTGGTTCGGGGAGCGGTGGATGCTGAAGATTATCGGTCACTACTGGCGAACCGGCAATACGCCACCCGTCGCTGAACCAAGGAAATACCTCGAAACATCCGATACGGGACAAGTCAATGATGCGCTCGCCTGATCCGCGCTCGTCTGCAACCTGAAGGCGGTAGGCTTCTGGCTTGAGGCCATCGAACGAGAAGCGGCCATCGGAACCCATTGCAGCCACTTGTTCGGCCTCGCCGTTCTTCAGGCTCACGCGAATCCCAGTGCGCAGCTCCTCGCGGTCTATGCGCCCATAGATCCTCGGTGGCAGTGGCGCGCCGGACTTCCAAGCTCGCACAGCCTTGAAGTCTTCCGCTGCGTCATCTGACTCGATGCTACTGGTCCTCGAACACGCACCCGTTGAATACCGGATTCCATCGCGGCTAGCATTCACCAAGTAAACCTGCCCCTGCTGGAATGGATAGCCGCAACTCGAAGCAGACGTGTACACCTCCTGGATCTTGGGACCGACTATTGCCTCCGTCACCACAAAGCGGACTCGCTGAAGCAGCCCGTACTGTAGTTCAATCGCCCCTCGGTTCGCATTGGTACGTACGTCCCGTTCTTCTGCGCGGGTAAGAGAACCCTGCCAGCGGTGCAAAATCGAACGCCTCAGGGCCGCGAGCGAGGGTGTTCTGGAGTCGCTGGCGAGCATGCTTCGAGACGGCCATATATCGACGACTCTGCCGACGAACACCGCTTGCGAACCGGAGAGATTCGGGACCTCGCTACACATTGGAGTCGAGAAGCAGAAGCAGGCGAACGCCGTCGAATTGCACGCGAGGTAAATACACAGTGCCGGGAGCCATACCTGTGGCTTCATGACTCCATTAGACACCGAATGGGCGAGAGGGTTTCCAACCGTCTGCTAAACCGGCGGGTTTCCGATAATTGTGTAAGGACGGCGTTATCGGAATGTGACCTCGTTGTCGCGGGCCGGGGTTGCTGGCGGCTAAAGATACCGAAAGTCGGGGTACAGGAATGACATTTGGACCCAACCTCGAACGCCACGTTGGGGGCCTTCTGTAATCTCGAACAGAACGACCTCCACTGCACCGTCCCTTTCCATGTCGTAGCTGTTCGCTGGGTATGGTTCAACGAGTTCGCCGCCCCTGAGGAATTTTCGGTCCAGCATTCGGCCTTTGGTTTTGTTCGGAACCGATATCGCTGTGACTGGCGGCACTGCGTTCGGCGAGAGCAGCGCCTTCAGCGTGGGCAAGTCCGGGGCGAGCAGAATCGGCTGCTGCTGCGGACTCCTTACATAGAACTTCCGGGTATCCACGAGACATGCGGCGCACTGCACGAGCAGGCCTGCTACAAGGCAGGAGGTAATCCAGAGGCGCATTACCAAGTATCAGCCCTTCCCCAGTTTATTGACGCGGGGTACCGACTTTCCGTTGACCTTTGCGCACGAAACACGGCGTTTTCGTAAAGTACCCCTCACCTCACCGATTCAGATTCGGATGTGGCGGGCTCGTCCCGCCACGTCTGGTAGATCGAGCCGGTCTGATCGGCGTAAAAGGACCGATAGCCGCCGCGTCCATACGTGACGGGTCGCGCTCGGATCGCGTACCGAGGGTCCGGCCCGAAGTGAGCGGTAATCTCGAATCGGTATCCGCCAACCCCTTCGCTGGAAACGGGACCGGCTTGTTGTCGCGTCCCCTTTACGCCAAGTTCGTCAAGACGACCGAATCGTCCGGTCCGTGGGTAAAATCCAGTTTCGGCAGTTTGCAGTTGAATGATGTGCTTTAGGGCGACGACCTCCGTGCGGGCTTCCGCGAAACGATCACCGCACCCGCCCGAAGTTAGGCCGAACAATGCAAGCGCAAGGAAGCGTTTATCCGGCATACCTTTATGACGACGGAAGACCGTGGTTCGTTGAGCGTCGAAGATCAAAACGACGTGCCGGGCTGTAGTCGCGGACGATACACGGCGCTTTCGGAAACCATCCCGGCAATTCGTTCGGGGCGATGCTCTCTCAAAACACCGCTTGTCGGGACCTTATAGGAACCTGCGCGGTTCCAGCCAGAAGCGTGGCGGGTTACCCTCTTCTCGTGGAAAACGAAGCTCTCGCAGACTTGAATGCGTGCGAATACCTATTTCTCTCGGAGATCGAGGAATTGGACCATAATGGGCTGCGGCTCGTCGTAACCGAAGGTCGGCGGGCTGGAGAGTCGGGGCCGATCCAGGTGGGCGACGCCGTAATCCCCGGTGGCACACGGATCGACGTCACCGACGAGAGCGCCGCATTCGAGATCATCTGGAACAAGTACGTCGCCTACTCGGTCATGAATGAGTCGTTCGCAGCGGTGGATGAAGAGGAGCAGTACACCGGCAACCGCGTTCGACTCTACTCCAAATCGCATTTCAAGGATTACGTGGCGCGTGCATCCTTCGCATGTGACGAGTATCCGGGGCCGACTCAACACGTCGAGGTCGTGTGCGAGAACCACAGCATCGACGTAATCGCGGCAACGGCTCCCATTGTGCATCGGGGGTCCACGCTTGGGGCGGGAGTTCTCCGATAACCCGGACGTTATCGGGCGGGACCGAGCGTTAAGATTGCAGGTGTGAAGGCGGCGATTCTGGTCGGTATCGGCTTCGGAGTTGCGATATTGGCGCACACCCAAGAGAGGCGCGTTCCTCGGTTTGAGGACTACCCTGCCGACCCAATCTATACGGCGAGACCAGCAGAGCCGATCCTGAGAAGGCCAGAGGAACGGAGATTCAGAACTGTCATCCGACGCGGAGTGAACGAGGGATTAGGCGTAGAGGACGGCATTACCGGGAAGGAACTCGCCCACCCTGGACCGAACTTTGCCGGTCATTACGCCATCGTGACATGGGGCTGCGGATCACCTTGTCTGATGGCTGCGTTCGTGAACCTAACCGATGGACGGGTCTTGCCGCCGCCGTTTCACCACGGCCCCGGTCATAGCTACTTTCAGGTTCCTTGGGCTTTTCCCAAAGTTGCGCTACAGTACCGTCTCAACAGTCGGTTGCTGATTGCGAACATCTGCGAGGCAGACAAGGTGAGCCGCGTCGATGGGCAGACCACCTATGAAGCCCTGCGGTGTGGCACGCACTACTTCGTTATGGGCGAAAGCGGCTTGAAACTGATTTACCGCGAACTCGACCGCGATTAGGAAACGGACCACGGCGGTTCGGCTCGGAAAACAGTGCTGGTTGTGTAAAGACGGCGTTACTGGAACGATGCGGTCGAGGCCGCTTGGGCGTCCGACTTCCTCGCGCAATCAACGAGAGCAGCCCGGCACAAACACCACGCAAGCGAGAACGCCGTCGAGTCCGATCGCAATCCCGCCGCCAACCCTTCTTCCGGTGCTGCCATCCGAGACGAGGTATCCGCCTGCCCCGCCGATTGCAGCCACGGTCAGAATTACCTGCCACTTCTTACTGCCGAATCGCGCCTTCTGCTTCGCGACGCGACCCGTGGGGACCGCTACGGGCGGCTGGCGAACCGTGTTATTGTCGCGCCCAATTGGCCGGGCCTCTTGCGGCTGGTTTGTTTGGGTATTTCCGTTTGTGACGGGCGGCGTCTTGACTTCTTGTGCTCGTCCAGCGCCGTCAGGAAGCGATTTGGATTCTGTCGCAACGGTATCCGCCAAACGACCCTCGGCGGAACACAACCCACCTAGAGCAAGAGCAAGAGTCATGGCTATGGCGCGAATCATAGGATTAACCAAACCTCCCCGATATCCTAGCTCCTGGCGTTCGTTATTTGCCACTTCTGCGACGTTCTGGTCGAGAACGGCGGTGCCGCAAACTACCCGAAGAGGCGCGCCTCGACGGGCGACGCCAAATGGCCCACGCCACGAGAGAATAAGCAATCGCGCCGGTCAGGACCGCTGTGAAGATCGTGTAGAGGCATTCCGTCGCCCTGCAAGTGGGGCCGAACATGGTGTTCATGAAGTATTCCCAGCGGCCCATGCTCGACCACGACGGACTCCAACGACGTACCGGATCAGACGCGCCGAAAATGAACAGCACGACTGCTGGCGCCCAGACGTAGACGGCAGTCCGACTTCCTGCCCATCGCGCAGCAGCCCACGCGATCACGACTCCAGCGAGAGGCGTCAGACGATAGTCGGCGATGCCCACCACCGGAGTGAGGACCACAGGAAGCAGTGCAGCGCGTATGAGCGCAATGTATGCCCGCGTTGGTCGATAGAGTCGAACATGGGCTGCTTCGGCCCGATGGTAGCACCCGTCCGCAGCGCGTTGCTCGCCCGGCTGCTTGTTGTGTAAGACGGGTTTCCGTAAATTGAGGCGCCGCAGGCACAACACAAGGCTTCGTCAAGTGGCCGTGATGAAAGCCCTCTTCATGGTCGTCGATCGCGCTAGCGTGGGGTAAATGTGAGCTTCCGCGGGCACATTTCGACAACCTACGGTGTCTATTCACCGGAGCCATAGCGGAGTGAGTTCAAGAGCCTTGCCGAGGAACGCCGCCCTTTACGCCGTTCTCCTGTCATCTTTCTTGCTCGTGATTGCATTCCAGATAAGGTCATCAGTGGATACGGTACAAGTGGAGAGGCGCTGGAGTTTCTTTGTTCCGTTCACCGTCCGGCCTTTCACCAATCGCATCGACGGCATGGCGTACGTGGCAAACTCCGAGGAAGGACGAGACGCGGTGGTCGCCTGGCCAACCTCTTTCCTTCATAGTGGCGACGAAATCCTGAGCATAAACGGACGGCCCTTCCACGGCCTCTCCGTTTACTTGCGGACGCTCACATTCGACGAGCGTTGGATCGGGCCAGACTGGCATGGCTTCAAGGTAACGGCCCGTTTGGCTGACTCTACGGTTCATAACGTGGAGTTCGGCTTCCCCCACTGCACATGCGGGATTCCAAGCATGGCGGTAGCGATCTCCGTCTGGGTGATCCCACCGCTATTCTGCGTGCTGCTGGGCTTTGCGACGGTGTTTCTGCGGCCAAAGGCTGTCTTGGCTTGGGGATTCCTCGGCGCCCTGCTGGCGCTTTCCCAAATTGGGTTTTGGGACGAGGTCTATCCGGGCTTTCTTCAAACGACAACGCCAATGGCTTGGGGTGACCCGGCAAGATGGTTTGGGGTGGGATATCGAGCGCTAGTGCAGTCCATCTGGCCGGCCGCGTTGCTCATCGGTTCCCGACATTTCTATCGACACCACCGCGGGGCGGTTCGATTCGCAGATTGCGTATGCGCGCTTTTCCTGTTGCACGCTCTGCTTCGGGTGACGCTTGAGGTCGCGTGGTCGGAGAACTATCGGCCCTTCGTTGCCCTTTATCGGATTCTCCACTCCAACGAGACCGCACTTGTGGCGTGGGCGTTCGTCGCAGTGGCTGTTTTGGGCTGGATTTTGAACCGTCGGCGGGGCATGGCAGTTGGTGGTTTGGCCCTTCTCGCGATCCTGGGGATGTATCAGGCCGCCGCGCCGGTAACCCACGGCAACTGGGTGGAGTTCGCGGACAGCACCCGTCGCTTCATGTTCGACATTCCAACCGTTCACAATACGCCGGGCCTGATTGTAACCGTGTTTGTCGGGGGCATGATCGTCTCGGCGTTGCTGGTCTTTAGGCATCGCGTAAAACGCACGGAGGCCTTCGGCTACCTGCTCTGCCTGCCTCTTCTGGTGGACTTCGCCGCCAGAACCGGCGCGTTCTGGTATCCCCTGGGACCAGGTTTTTTTGATTACTGGCCTCTGTTCGCATACGGAATGGCAGGATTAGGACTCGCGTGTCTTTCTTGGGCCATCCTGAGACGGACCGAAGTTCGCGGACCTAGCGTCGAACCCGGGCTTGTTGTCGATGATGGAAGCAAGTGAAGCACGGCTACTTAAAGCGATCCGACCGTCGTCACAACTATTTTCAACTTTCTTCGTCTTAAATTCAGTAACTTACCGACCCCCCTGGCAGGAACCCGATATCGGCATGCTATTTTCCGAATCGAAAGAACCTGCTCGCTGGCCGAGCGCAGGTCTATCCGGGGCCGCGTTCCGATCAAAGTTCTCGAGACACGATCGGGTAGGAAAACGTGGGGCGTAGGGTCTCAGGCCGCCACTGTGGCTTGTACTCCGCTTCGAGCGGAGCCAAGGAGCGCTCCTTGCAGTCCCGGCTCAACCGGCTGCAACCACAAGAAAAGGATCTAGCAACTTACCCGCACGACAACCCGATACACACCGTCGACCGCCGACGCCTCGAACCGTGCACCCGCGCCGTACCGCGCCGCCACGCGTCGACGCACATTCTCCAACCCTAGCCCCGTCCCCCGACGCGGAGGTGTGTCCGCATCGAACTCATTCTCGATCGTGATCTCCACCCCGCCCTCTTCCCGCCGCGCCGAGATCCGCACCACCCCACCCTCGACCAGTCCCGCGACCCCGTGCTTAACCGCATTCTCCACCAGCGGCTGCAACAGCAGCGGCGGCACCACGCAGTCCTCGCACGCCGGGTCGATATCCTCCTCCACCCGCAGCCGCGCTCCGAACCGCACCTGCTCCACATCCAGATACCGCCGCGCCAGCGCCAGTTCTTCACGCAACGGGATCGATTCCAGCCCGCCCATCGCCAGACTCCCGCGTAGAAAATCGGCCAGCCGGATGCACATGTCGCGCGCCCGCACTCCGTCGAGTGTCGCCAGCGCAGAGATCGAATGCAGGCTATTGAACAGGAAATGAGGATTGATCTGGACCCGCAGCGCCTGCAGCTCCGCTTCGCGCGCCAGCGTCCGAGCCTCTACGGCCCGCCGCTCCGCCTGCCGCGACGCTTCCGTCGCGATGAACGCGTAGTGCATCCCGGTCGACAGGAGATACAGCAGGACGCCGATGCCGAAGAGCATCACGGCCATCCCCGGACCCAGCACACCCGGACGCGATATCGCCCCACTCACGATGACCGCGCTTCCCACTAGCGCCAGACTCCCGGCGATCGCCGCGGCAGCAAACGTGACGATCAATCCTGGCGCACTCGCGACGCCCAGCGGACGCACCCGGCAGATCGGCCACGGCGAGAGGCAGATGAACGCGAACGCAACCAGCGCCGGAGTGAAAACCGCCGCCGAATCGAGGACCCGCGCGCCGCTCGCGTGGCTCACATACACCAGCAGCGCGAGAATGGGAGTCCACGCCGCGAGGTAGAGCAGCAGTCGCTTACGGCCGGCCAGTAGCGGATGCATGGCCGCTTAGTTCTTGATCTCGACCCCGCCGAAGACCGCGCCACCCTTCACGAACAGGTTCTTCGGATTCGGATAGATGCGCGGATCGGGGTGCAGCGTGTTGTCCACATAACCGCCGAAGACGCCCGCGCCCTTCATCACGACATTCCAGGACTCCGGAATCTTCACTTCGATGCCGCCGAACACGGCGTTCAGATCGAGCACCGCGGAGTCCGCCTCGATATTCGCCTTCCGCAGATCGACCTCGAAGCCGCCGAACACGGCGTCGAACTTCGCCCCGGTGAAACTCTGGTCGGAGATCACTCGCTTACCGCCGCTGAACACCGCCGATTCCTTGTTCATCCGCGCGCCCCCATTCCCGCTCGACACCTTAATGCCGAAGTGGAACGGCGATCCCGCGCGCTCGAACAGCATCAGCAATCCGAATGCGATCAGAATCAGCGGCCACAAGTCCCCCAGCCCGATATCGATGAAGCCGAGATTACGCGCCAGAAAGAACGCGCCGAGGCCGATCAGGATGCCGCCGCCGGCGCGCCCGCCGGTATCGTTCGAGTCCACCAGCTTCACCATTCCGACGGCGATCAGAATCGCCGGCCAGAAGCGGAAGATCTCATGCGCGTAGACGATGTGCAGGTTGTTCAGCAGGAAGATCGCGCCGACGGCGATCAAAACCATCGCGGGAACCATGCGCTCGGCGGAGCCCACGTCGTCGCGGCGGTAACGGTGGTAGAAGTCGCGGTTGTCCATGAACCGAGATTAAAATGCGCTCGCCGCGATTTCCCGCCCGAATCGGTGAACGCCGCCGGTCAACCGGCGAATGCCCGCGCGCCCTCGCCGATAATCTCCGCCATTCGCCGCGCGAACTCCTCGCCCGAGAACTTCTGCGCCCACGCCTGCAGGTCCGCCGCCGCAAACTCCATCGACTCGAATCGCTCGATCGCCGCTCCGAGCCCCTCCGGCTCGCCGTACAGCACGCCGCCGAAACTCGGGACCGTCTCCAGCGCGCCACCGCGTCCCAACGCCACGACCGGCTTGCCGCTCGCCAGCGCCTCCACCGTCGTGATCCCGAAATCCTCTTCCCCCGGCAGCAGAAATGCCCGGCACTTCGCGTACAACTCGCGCAGCTCCGCATCGCTCACCCGGCCCGTGAACTCGATATTCGCCGGCGCGCCCGACCGCAGCCGCCGGTACTCCGTCCCATCTCCCGCGATCCGCAGCCGCCGCCCCGACCGCGCAAATTCCCGCACCGCCGCGTCGATGCGTTTGTACGGCACGAGCTCCGAGACGATCAGGAAATAATCCTCCGCGGGCCGATGGTAAAACGACTCGACCTCCACCGGCGGATACACCACCTCCGCCTCGCGACGGTACGTCTTCCAGATCCGCTGCCGCACGTTCGCGCTGTTCGCCACAAACTGATCCACCCTCGCCGCCGACGCGTAATCCCACATCCGCAGATAGTTGGTAAGTGGAACCATCGCCGTCCGCTTCAGCCACGACCGCGTCCAGTCGTTTCGATACGCCGGGTAAAGGTCCCAGAGATACCGCATCGGCGTGTGGCAGTAGCACACGTGCCGCGTGGTGGAGGGGGTGATCACCCCTTTCGCCGGACCCGATTCGCTCGACACCACGAGGTCGTACCCGCGCAGGTCGAAGCTCTCCAGCGCCATCGGCATCAACGGCAACAACGACTGGTGCATCCCCCGCAGCGGATTCAGAAACGACGTGGTAATCTTGCGCCCGCACAGCTCCGGCCCGAGCTTCTCCCGGTCCAGGAACAGGGTGAAGATATCGGCGTCCGGCAGCAGACGGCAGAGCGCCTCCAGGACCTTTTCCCCGCCCCGGCGATTCAGCAGCCAGTAATGGACAATCGCCGCCCGCACTCGCTCAGTGTACCGCCCCCCTCGCGGCGAAGACAGATTTACCCCTGTTACTCTTCCCCGAATGTTATCCAATAGAAGTGCGCACCGTGGCAACCCATCGGCCCGACCACTTGAACGTCAACACCGAGCTGCCGCTCACCGGCAGACACTACCCGCTCGGCTTCCCGCTCGACCTCGCGACCAACTCGCGCGATGTGCTCGCCGCGGCGGAAGAGGCGTGGCATGACTCTCCACCGCAGCACGCCGCCGCACCGCTCGTCCTACACGTCTTCGTTTCGCCCGATGGACCGCCCGCAGAGTGCGGCCGCCATCGCATGCACGGCCACCTCTACGCCGTCGTTTCCGACCGCGACAATTTCGCCCACATCGACCTACGCGCCCGCTTCGGCGTTGTCCACGTCTCGCAGGCGACGGCGTCCGACCACAGCGCCCTCCGCTGGTTCTACCTCGAATCGCTCCCGTACGTAATCCTCGCGCAGCGCGACGTCGTCATGGTGCACTCCGGGTGTGTGGTGCGCGACGGCCGCGGCGTCCTCCTCTGCGGCTCCTCGACCGCCGGCAAAAGCACGCTCGCTTACGCCTGCGCCAAAGCCGGCTGGACGTGGCTCTCCGACGACTGCACCTGCCTGCTTCCGAACTCCGACGACCGCTCCGCGATCGGCCGCACCTCGATCGCGCGCCTCCGCCTCGACTCCACCCGCTTCTTCCCCGAGCTCGAAGAGTTCGCCGCGCGCGTCCGCCCCACCGGCACCATCGGCATCGAGGTCCCGATGAACGAAGTGCCCGGCGTGACCACCACCCGCCGCGCGCCCATCGGAGCCATCGCTTTCCTCGACCGCGGCCCCGGCGAGCCGTTCGTCGAACCGCTCTCACCCGCGCAGGCGCTCGACCGGCTCCGGTCCGACATGCCGTCCTATGGTCCGGAGATCGACCCGATCCACGAGCGCGCCGTCCGCGCCCTCACGGACAAGCCCGCCTTCCGACTCCGCTACGAAACGATCCAACAAGGTTTAGACCTTCTTTCCCAATTATGAAATCGGCCCTTGTACTACTCCTCTGTTCGACTGCCGCATTCTCCGCGACCCTCTCCGGAATCGTGACCGACGCGTCGGGTGCGGTCGTGCCCGGCGCTGAGATCACGTTGTCGCAGCCTGACACCGCCTTCTCGCGCATCGCTCGCTCCGACCAGCAGGGGATCTACCTTTTCTCCGACTTCCCCTCAGGAACGTACAAGCTGACCGGTCGTGCACCAGGCTTCCAGGCCTATACCGCCGACGTAACCATTCAGGCGGACCAAAGGGTCCTCCACGACGTCACGCTCGCGGTCGCCGGGGACTCGATCACATTAACCGTCGCCACACCGCTCGACAGCGATAGCCCGACGGTCGGCTACCGCATGGACAGCACGAAAATCGACCAGCTCCCGCTGGCGAGCCGCAACGTGATTTCGCTCGTCACCCTCGGCCCCGGCGCCATGCCGCGACAGCTCGGCGGCTTCGCCCACGACGTCAATAACGACATCCAGGAAGGCACCCGCGGCTCGGTCGCCCTCAATCCGCCGATCAACGGCGCGCGCTCCACCCAAAACAGCTTCCTCCTCGACGGCGCCTACGACACCGACCGCAACGTCTTCGCCATCGCCGTCTACCCTCCCATCGAATCGGTCCAGGAGTTCCACATCCAGGCCTCGCTGGCCTCCGCCGAGTTCCCCCAGTCCGGCGGCGGCGCGATCGCGGTCGTCACCAAGTCGGGCACGCGCCAGTTCCACGGCAGCGCCTTCGAGTACTTCCGCAACGAGGCCACCGACGCCCGCAACTACTTCGACGACCCTACCCTCGCCCGCCCCATCTTCCGCCAGAACGAATTCGGCGCCGGGCTCGGCGGCCCCGTCCCCGGCCTGAAGAAGACGTTCTTCTACGGGATCTACGAAGGCATCCGGCAGAAGTCCGGAACCTCCGCCGCCAGCATCGTGCCCGACACCGCGACTCGCGGCGGCGACTTCTCCGGTCAGTCTCTGATCTACGACCCGCTCACCCCGGTGCCCCGCACTCCCTTCCCCGGCAACCGAATTCCGCAGAATCGCATCGACCCGATCGCCGCCGCCTACCTCGCGCGCTATGAGCCGCTCCCCAACAGCGGGACCGGCTATCGGGATGCGACTCCGAGCGTCGCCCCCACGAACAGCGCCTCCGGCCGCATCGACCGTCAGTTCGGCGCCGGCACGCTCACCGGCCGCTACACCTTCAATGGCGAAAGCAATCGCATCGCCGGCAGCTTCCCGGTGCTGCCGACCTCGGAGCAGGTGCGCGCCCAGCAGGTCTCGCTCGCCTACGTTCGCGGCGGACCGAACACCACCCTCGAACTCCGCGCCGGCTTCACCCGCCTGCGCATGTTCGACGTCCCCGAGAGCGCCTTCCAAGTCAATGTGGCGCAGGAACTTGGCCTCGCCAATCCGCCTACCGACCCATTCACCTTCGGCCTTCCGTTCTTCAATGTTCCGAACTACTCCCTGGTCACCGACTCCCCCTCCGCACCGCAGGTCCAGCGCGACAATCTCTGGCACCTCGCGGCCAAAGCGGCGCGCATCTACGGCCGCCATACCTTGAAGATCGGCGTGGAGCGTATCCATTTCCAGTTCAATTACTTGCAGAGTAATCTCTCACGTGGAAGATACGATTATACGGGCGTCTTCACGAGCCAGGACGGCTCCGGCGTCGGCAGCGGCGACCCCTTCGCCGACTTCCTCCTCGGTTTCCCGCAGAACTCGACGCGCACCGCAGGCTCGGGCCAAGCCTACATGCGGCAGTCCTCGCAAGCCGCTTATTTTCAGGACGATTGGCGCGTCAATCGAAAGCTCACATTGAACTTTGGCCTGCGCTACGAGTACACCACGCCCTACACCGAAGAGCGCAGCCATTTCCTTAACCTGGACTACTCGACTCTTCCCAAAGAGCCGCGCCTCGTCCCCGTCTCCCAGGCCTCGAGCCCGGACTACAACAACTTCGCGCCGCGCGTCGGCCTCGCCGCACAGCTCTCGAATTCGACCGTCTTCCGCGCCGGATACGGTCTCTACTTCGCACCCACTACAAGCGTCGAGAGTTACGACCTCGTGCTCAACGGCCTCCTCAACGAGAACAACGAGACGCAGGGTACCAGCCGCCCCGTCCTGACCACGCGCGACGCTTTTCCGAAGACCGCCACCACGGGCTTCCCGAGCTACTTCGGCCTGGACGCCCATGCGCCCACACCGTACGTCCAGCAGTGGAACGCGAGCATCCAACGCGAGTTGCCCGGCCGCACCCTGCTCGAGCTCGCCTACATCGGCTCCAAGGGGACCAAGCTGGGCCGCTATCGCCGCTTCAACACCCCCGCCCATGTCGAGATCGGCCAGAACCTCGGACCCCGTCCCGGCGACCTGCAGGCCCTACGGACCTTCCCCGACCTCGGCGTGATCATCCAGCGCCAGCACATCGCCAACTCGTCGTACAACAGCCTGCAGGCCAAGGTCGAGCGGAGCCTCTCGCGACGCCTCTCTGTGCTGGCGAGCTTCGTCTGGTCCAAGTCGATCGACGACGCCGATAGCGACATTCCCGGCCTGTTCGAAAGCGCCGGCGCTCAGGACGAGCGCAACCTCCGCCTGGAGCGCGGTCTGGCCTTCGACAATCCCGGCCGCCGCGTCGCCGCCGGCTACGTCTACCGCCAAGGCCGCTGGACGCTCAGCGGCACCGTCACGCTCCAGGACGGCACCCCGGTGAACCCGTTCTACTTCGCGCTCGACTTCGCCAACTCGGGCACGCCGAACCGTCCGAACATCGTGGCGGGGCAGTCGATCCTGCTGCCGCGCGACCAACGGACTGCCGACCATTTCTTCAACACCGACGCCTTCTCCACACCGGCGCCGTTCACGTTCGGCAACGCCGGCCGCAACACCGTCATCGGACCCGGCAACAACATTTTCGACTTCGCCATCCAGCGCGAATTCCCGATCCGGGAAGGCCACACGATCCGCGTCCGCGCCGAGTCGTTCAACGCCTTCAACCACCCGAACTGGGGCATCCCGGGGGCGTATCCCGACTTCGGCCCGTTCTTCGGCAAGATCTTCACCTCGGGCGATCCGCGCCGCATGCAGTTCGCGTTGCGGTACGATTTCTGAGTTGAACCGCTGGCCGGACTGCCCGCTGATCCCGCCGGGGCCGAGAGCGGCGCTCTCCGCCCTGCACCTGGACGATCCCAGGCCCGAAGCGCTGGCGCGCCTCACCGATGACGACTGGCGCGCCGCTCTCGCGTATACCGACCGCGCCCGCCTCACCCTCGTTCTCCGCGACGTTGCCCGCGATGCGATGCCGCAGTGGGTCCGCGAGCGCGTCGATTCCGACGCCGCCAAATTCGCGCTCAAGACGGAGCGGTTCGACCGGCTGTACCGGGATTTGCACGCGCGCCTGCCGGAGTTCGTCGCGCTGAAAGGCCGCACGCACGCTGCCCTGCCCGGCCGCGTCCAGTACGACGTCGATCTCTACCTCCCGGGCGACACCGTCCACACCGCGCAGACGGCGCTGATCGACGCCGGCTGGAACTCCGTCGACGAGATGGAGTCATTCTCCACCGACCACCTGCCCGTCCTGATGCCGAAGAACGATTGGAAGTGGACGGGGGATTTCTTCGATCCCGACATGCCGATCCCGGTCGAGCTTCATTTCCGCTTCTGGAACGACGAGACGGAGCGGGTGCGCGCGCCGGGCACGGAGGAGTTCTGGGACCGCCGCGTGACCCGCCGGATCGGCGGCGTCGACCTGGCCGTCCTCAGCCCACCGGACGTCGTCGCGTTCGCATCGCTGCACGTGCTGAAACACGTCTTTCGCGGGAGCGTCAACGCGCTCCACATTTACGAGATCGCCCGCATGCTCCCCGGGTTCGAATGGGACGAGCGCCACCCCGCACGGCTGCGGGAGTTGCAGGCCATCGCCTTTCGGCTGGCGCACGAGTGGTTCGGCGGTCCGGAGGTCGGGTCCGAGTTGCTCTCGCCGGCCGCGCAGGCGTGGTTCCGACAATTCGCCCTTTCACCCGCCACCCAGCAATTCGTCCCGAATAAGGACCACCTCTGGCTCCAGTTGCCCCTGCTCGATACGCGCGCCGACGCCTGGCGCGTCGCGCGCAAGAGGCTGCTTCCCGGCAACCTGCCCCCGCGCGCGGGGATCGTCCAGACCGGCAAGCGGCGCTACCTCCGATACACCCTCGAACGCCTGCGCCACCATGCGGTTTCCCTGCCCCGCACGGCTGGGTCCGGCATCCGCTTCTGGTGGAGCGTCAATGCCCTCGGAGCGCAGTTCTGGCGCTTCCTGCTCTCCGCCGCGCTGTTCAATTTCGGGTTGTTCATCTTCGTCCTGCACTACAACCTGTTCCTGCTGGACCTCGGCTTCCGCGAGGACTTCGTCGGGACCGTGAACAGCGCCATGCGCGTCGGTAGCATGGCGGGGACGATCCCGGCCGCGCTGGTTGCGCAGCGTTTCGGACTCCGCAACGCTCTCCTCGGCACGATCCTTGCGACTGCCTCCGCCGAGTGTTTCCGCGCGTTGCTCGGCGCCCGAATGCCGCTTGCGACCCTCGCGTTCCTGAGCGGCTGCACCTTCGCCGTGTGGGCGGTGATTCTGGCGCCGCTGATCGCGGGCGCAGTCGGGGAGAAGCGGCGGGCGACGGCATTCTCGGTCTTCTTCGCGTGCATGTTCACGACGGGCATCGTGGGGAATTGGGTTGCGGGCCATGCGATCGCGTGGTTCCCGAACCGCCGCGCGCTGCTGCTCACGGGAGCGGCGATCTCGGCGCTCGGTGTTCTGCCGGCGCTGGGACTGCGCGGTCTGCCGCGCGCTCCGGCAGGCGCCCGCGTGTATCCGCGCAGCCGGTTCCTCGCCCTGTACCTGATCCCGTTCGCTCTGTGGCACCTCGCCACCGGCGCGTTCAATCCGTTTAACAACGTCTATTTCAAACGGCTCGGCTTCGCCGACCAGCGCATCGGCTCCGTCTTCGCGCTTTCGCAGATCTGTCAGGTGGCGGCCCTGCTCTGCGCGCCTTTCGTGATCCGGCGGTTCGGACTGCTGCCTGGCATCGTCCTCATGATGGGCGCGACTGCGGCGGGACTGGGCGCACTTGCGGTAGGACCCACTGCGGGCGCGGCGACCGCCGCTTATTTCGCCTATATGTCCTTCCAGTGGATGAGCGAGCCGGGACTCAACACGCTCGTCATGAACCATGTCGACGAGAAACAGCGCAGCGGAGCCTCGGCGATGATCTACGTCGTGGCGTTCGGCGCGCAAGCGGTCGCGGCCGCTGCCGGTGGAGCGATCTTTACCCGCTTCGGCTACGGTCCCGGGTTGACGGGAGCGGCGCTGCTGGCGCTCGCCGCCGCCGTCCTGTTTCGAGCGCTTTTGAAGTCCTAGAAACCCGGAAACGTTCCGTGGAGTGAGCCCTTTCGGTGAGACACGAAAACTAGGGACAGGTTGCCGTTCGCTGTAAATCGCTCGTCGCGCCAACAGGATAGTAGCAGAATCAGACTGGCTGGC
>Ga0207661_10001370_pt1 | contig 16351 bp, 16 predicted proteins | sample KBSC713LmetaG_FD_184337 | JGI IMG/M metagenome (GOLD analysis project Ga0207661, IMG submission 184337) | Corn rhizosphere microbial communities from Kellogg Biological Station, Michigan, USA - KBS C7.1-3L metaG (SPAdes) (version 2) | ecosystem: Host-associated > Plants > Roots > Rhizosphere ...
CATCGGACCGGTTCGCGGCGAGGACCGAGCCGACCTGTGCCCCGGTGTAGATGAGCAGCGACACGAGCACGGCGGCGCGCGGGCTGTCCTGGTCGGCTGCGGCGAGCAGCGCGGCGGCCTGCTGCCTGGACAGCGCGGGCGTGCGTTTCGGGGTGCGGACGGGTTTCTCCCCGGCGTCGAGCGCGGCGGCGGGGTTCCGGACCGCCCTCGTGCCGGACCAGCTACGCGTACCACGACGACACGGCGGCGAGGCGGCGCGCCCGCGTTGTGCCGGCCTCGCCGAGCTCAGTCAGCGCGGCGAGCCACATCGACACGTTGCCGGGCCACGCGTCGAGCGGGTCGAGCCCGACCCAGGCGCAGTAGCCAGGCCACGACCACAGGTCGCGCGCGTACGAGTCGCGGGTAGCCGGGCTGCCACGGGTCACGTTGAACGCGCGGGCGAGCTCGCCGCCCTGGTCGACGTCCTCGATCGGGTGAGCGGGGACGAGGTCGGCTGACATACCGGCCTCCTGCCTTGCTATTGCTGCCATACTCGCGGCGTGCGTTCAGGGGTTCGTGCGGCGTTGCTGGCGCCACTCGCGGCGGTGACCGCGATTGGGGCCGGCTGGTCCTGGCTGCCTCCTGCGGCGCAAGCGCTGCTGCTCGCCGCAACTGGGGCACTCAGTGCAACTTCGGCGGTCCTCACCCTTCCCCAAAAAAAGGCGCGATGGTTACTCTCTGAGTGCATGCGTGCACACATTGAGCAACATGCGAAAAATGTGACCTCAAGAATCAGGGCGATAGCTACTTCGACCTGAAAAAGTAGATCGACGATGGTCGGCGTGTCCGGCGATGCCGGGCACGCCGGGCTGCCACGATGGTAGCGACAGGATGTCGTTGGCGCGCAAGGGATTGCGGTCATGTTGCGGACGCGGAACGTGCAGCCGTCGTTGTGGGAATCGGTGCTGCCGGAGGCGTGTCTGCGGCTGCCGGCCGAGCTGGAACGGGTCGATGCCTGGCTGGACGACGAGCGGTTCTTCGTCCCGTTCGTGCCGTTCTTCGACCGGCGGTTGGGCCGGCCGAGCGTGCCGATGGAGACCTATCTGCGGTTGATGTTCCTCAAGCACCGCTATCGTCTGGGCTATGAGTCGCTGTGCGCGGAGGTGGCCGACTCGATCTCGTGGCGGCGGTTCTGCCGCATCGACATCGACGGGCGTGTCCCGCATCCGACCACCTTGATGAAGATCACCACTCGGTGCGGGGAGCAGGCCGTCGCGGCGCTGAACGAGGCGGTGCTCGCCAAGGCGGTCGAGACCCGGGTGGTGAAGACGGGAAAAGTCCGGGCCGACACCACCGTGGTGTCGGCCAACGTCACCTACCCGACCGATTCCGGCCTGCTGGCCCGGGCGGTCGTGAAGATCGGCCGGCTGGTGCGGCGGATCAAGACCGCCGGGGCGGCGAGTCGGACCGCGTTTCGCGACCGTAGCCGGGCTGCCGCACGTCGGGTTCGTGTGATCGCTTCCCACCTGCGGCTACGCGGGGCGGCGGCGCGCGAGCAGGCCCAGGCCACCGTGCTGCGGATCACCGGTGAACTGGGCCGCCTCGCTGAGCAGGCCAGCACCGAGGCCACTACCGTGCTACGCAACGCCCGCCGGACGCTGCCGCGCACGAGCGGACATCGGCGGGGTCGGCTGCGTCGAGCCATCAACGAACTGGTCACCCTGCTTGACCGCACCGCGCAGGTGATCACGCAAACCCGCACCCGACTGGCCGGCGTCACCCCCGACTCGTCCACCCGACTGGTCAGCCTGCACGATCCGCAGGCCCGACCGATCCGCAAGGGCCGCATCGACCGGCCGGTCGAGTTCGGTTACAAGGCCCAAGTCGTCGACAACGCCGACGGCATCGTCGTCGACCACAGTGTGGAAGAGGGCAACCCGGCCGACGCGCCGCAACTGGCACCGGCGATCCGACGCATCCGCCAGCGCACCGGCCGAACTCCCCGGACCGTGGCCGCCGACCGCGGCTACGGCTTAGCCCGCGTCGAGGCGGATCTCCACGAACTGGGCGTCAACCAGGTCGCCATCCCCCGCCAGGGCGCTACCAGCGCTCGCAGACGCCACCACGAACAACAACGAACCTTCCGGAAACTGGTCAAATGGCGGACCGGCTGCGAAGGCCGCATCAGCCACCTCAAACACCGCTACGGCTGGAACCGCACCCGCCTGAACACCCTGGCAGGCGCCCGCATCTGGGGCGGCCACGGCGTCCTCGCCCACAACCTCACCAAAATCACCACCCTGGCAGCGGCCCGCCCGGCATAACCCGGACCCGGCCGCCACCTCAGCTGACCATCACGCCGTCAACAAACCCTCACGACGGCTTTTTCAGGTCGAAGTAGCTAGGGGGCTAGGTGTAGTCATGCATCGACCGGAACCGAGCTGGCTCCCCTGCCGGCTGATCGACGTGGCCGCGCTGGTCCTGCCGCCCGGCCACCGGGGCCGCTACCGGCAGGAGTTCCACGCCGAGCTCTACGACCTGCCTCGGCCCCGCCAGCTGCGCCACGCCGTGCAGGTGCTGACCCGACGCTACACACTCATCGGCGGCTAGAAGGGAAACGAACGAGGAGCGTCGCGCAGCGTGACCCACTGCAGCTCGGTGAAATCCTCGGCCGCGAAGCCCAGCCCGAACCGGCCCCAACCGCTGTCTTTCAACCCGCCGAACGGCATCTGCGGCTCATCGTTCACCGGCTGGTCGTTGATGTGCACGATGCCGACTTCCAGCTGCCGAGCCAGATCCAGTGCCCGATAGGTGTCACCGGTCAGGATGCCGGCGGTGAGACCGAAGCGCGTCGCGTTGGCCCGCGCCACCGCGTCGAACCGGTCCGCCACCTCTTCCAGCAGCACCACCGGGCCGAATGTCTCCTCGAATGCCAGCTCCGCGTCGGCCGGCACGTCGGTCAGCACGGTCGGCGGGTAGCACGGCGGCTGGGCCGTGCCGCCGGTCAGCACGCGCGCGCCCAGCGCCACCGCCTCCTCGACCCGGCGGCTGACAAGCGACAGCGCCCACTGGTTGATCAGCGGGCCGATCACCGTCGCGGGATCACGCGGGTCGCCGACCGGGAGCGTCGCGACCTTCTCGGTGAACCGGGCCGAGAACTCGGCCGCGATCGGGTGCTCCACCAGGATCCGGCGCGCGCACATGCAGACCTCGCCCTGGTGGACGAATGCTCCGTACGCGGCGGCCTCCACCGCGTAGTCCAGGTCGGCGTCGGCCAGCACGATCAGCGAGTTGTGCCCGGACAGCTGGAGCACCGGGCGCTTGAGGTGCCGGGCGGCCAGTTCGGCGAGCCGCCGGCCGGTCACCGTCGAGCCGGTGAAGCTGATCCGCCGGACGTGCGGATGGGTGACCAGTTCCTCCGCGATCACGCCGGCGTCGCCCGACGCGTGCGTGACCACGTTCAGCGCACCCGGCGGCAGGCCCGCCTCGGCGAAGATCTCGGCCCACAGCGTCCCGCCGGTGATCGGGGACTCCTCCGACGGCTTGAGCACGACGGTGTTGCCGAGCGCGAGCGGGCCGACGATCGCCCGGCCGGACAGGACGAGTGCGGCATTCCAGGGGGCGATCGCGGCCACGACCCCAACCGGGCGGCGCACGGCCAGCGCCCGCGTTCCCGGGACGTTCGACGGCAGGATCTGCCCCGTCGGCGCGTACGGGAGCACGGCCGCCTGCTGGAGCAGCGACCGCGTGAACGTCAGTTGGACGTCGGCGAAGTGGTAGCCGCAGCCGGTTTCGACGGCGAGCAGTTGCATGACCTCACGCCGGCGCCGGTCGAGGATCTCGGCCGCCCGGCGGAAGATCTGCTGCCGGTCGTCGGGGCGCATCTCGGCCCACTCGGCGAACGCCGCCTGCGCGGCCTCGACCGCGCGGCGGGCGTCGTCGGCGTCGCCGGAGGCGATCCGGGCCAGCGGCTCGCCGGTCCACGGGCTGTGGTCGGTGTGCTCGCGGCCGTTGAGCGACGCGACCCACTCCCCGTTGATGTGGTGCGACACCGTCGGGAGAGTGGTGATCACGACGTTCCTCACTCTGAAAGACGCTTCAGATCATATCCGACCGGCAATATTCGCAAGTGGAAGCGGTCGGCCAGCAGGCTCCACAGCCCGCGCGGGAGGAACAGCGCGAACGCGCCGGCGACGACCCCGAGGCCGATCAGATACCAGGCGCCGAACTGCGCGAACCAGTTCTGCAGCGCGAAGAACACGAGTGCGCCGAGGATCGGGCCTTCGAACGTACCGAGGCCTCCGACGAGGACCATGAAGATCATGTAGGCGGTCCACTGCACGCCGAAGATCGACTGTGGCTGGATGAACAGCGTGTTGGCCAGGATGAGCGCACCGGCCGCACCGCAGCCGAATCCCGCGAGGACGAACAGCCCGAACTTCAGCGGCCCGGTGCGCACGCCGAGCGACGCCGCAGCCTCCTCGTCGTCGCGGATGGCCTGTAGCGCGGCACCCATCCGGTGCCGCAGGAGCAGCACGATGAGCAGCAGCAGGATCAGCAGGAACGCGAGCGTGATCCAGTAGGTGAGCGCGCGGCGCAGGTTCGGCGCGTACACGTTGAGCCCCCGCAGGGACACCCCGGTGCCGCCGCCCAGGTCGTGGTCGAGCGCGATGAGCAACGCGAGCGCCTCGGCCACCACCCAACTGCCCACGGCGAACTGGCCACCGCGCAGGCGAAGCAGGAGCGGGGCGAGCGCTGTGGCCAGTACACCGGAAAGAAAAGCGGCCAAGATGACCGCGAGGTAGGGCGTCACCCCGTGCCGGTTGAGGAACACGGTGGCGTAGGCGCCGATCCCGATGAACGCCTGCTGGCCGACCGACACCAGCCCGCCGTAGCCGGCCAGGGCGTTCCACATCACGGCGAGGATCACGAAGATGAACAGCGAGGTGAGCTGCTGGACGACGTTCGCGGCGAAGCCGAACGGCACGCCGAAGAGGACCACCGCGACCAGCAGGAGGGCGGACGACGCGACGCGGCTGCCGCGCGTCGACCGGCGAACGGTCCACATCGTGCTGGTCATGCGCGACTCCGGCTGATCAGCGAACGGCCCCGGGGACTGGCCAGGACGGCGAGGAAGACGAGGTGCCCGGCGAGGATCGAGTACTGCGGGTCGATGCTCGCCCCGATCGTCTGGGCGACGCCGAGCACGATGCCGCCGGTGAGCGTGCCCCACAGCGAGCCGAGCCCGCCGATGACCACCGCCTCGAACGCGAAGATCAGCTGGGTCGGGCCGGACGCCGGGTCGAACGTCGAGTGCACGGCCAGGAACGCGCCGGCGACGGTGGCGATCGCGACCGCGATGGCCGTGGCGCGGGCGTAGACGGCGGCCGCCGGCACGCCGACGAGGGTGGCCGTATCGGGATCCTGGGCGGTCGCCCGCATGTCGCGGCCGAACCCGGTGCGGCGCAGCACAAGGTGCAACCCGCCGAGCACGAGGACGGCAGTGGCGAGCGTGAGCACGCCGATGTAGGGGATGGACAGCTGATCGGTCAGCCGCCAGCTGCCGGTGGCGACCCGCCCGGCCGAGCCGCCGAGCGAGCGCACGTCCGGCGAGTACGCCTGCAGCAGCCCGTTCTGGATCACGATGCCGAGCCCGAACGTGACCAGCAACGGGGTCAGCGGTCCCCCGCGCAGACTGCGTGACAGGACGGTGCGCTGCAGGACGTAGCCGAGCACGAGCATCACCGGCAGGGCCAGCAGCAGGCCCCAGAACGGAGAAATGTCGGCCTGGGTGCTGATCGTCCAGACCAGGAACGCGCCGAGCACGGCCAGGTCGCCGTGCGCGAGGTTGATGATTCGCATGACCCCGAACAGCAGCGACAACCCGCACGCGAAGAGCGCGTACAGGCCGCCCAGCAGGATCCCCTGCACGATGGCATTGATCCAGGTCATGCTCGCTCCGACCGATGCAAGCCGAAGTACGCGGCGGTGACGTGGTCCCGGGTGACCGTCCCGGTCGGCGCGCTCAGCACGATGCGCCCCTCCAGCAGGCAGATGACGTCGTCGGCGACGCTCAGCGCCCGCTGCAGGTCCTGCTCGACCAGCAGCAGCGTGGTACCGGCGTCCTGCAGCACCCGCAGGCACTCGTACACGCCGTCGACCGCCATCGGCGAGAGCCCGAGCGACGCCTCGTCGACGATGAGCAGCCGGGGGTTGGTCATGACCGCGCGGGCGATCGCGGCGACCTGCTGCTGGCCGCCGGACAGGTTGGCGGCCGGGCGCTTGCGCAGCGGCACGAGGATCGGAAACGCGTCGAGGACGGTGCCGAGGCTCCACGGCCCGGGCCGCGCGTGGCGCCCGGCGATCTGCAGGTTCTCCTCGACGGTCAGGTCGGCGAAAAGCTTGCGACCCTCGGGGACCAGGGCGATGCCGAGCTTGACCCGCCGGTGGGCGGGCCGGGTGGTGATGTCGGCGCCGTCGAAGCGGACCGTGCCGGCGGCCGCCTTGTGTGCACCGGCGATCGTGCGCAGCATGGTGGACTTGCCGGCGCCGTTGGCCCCGACGACCGCGAGGATCTGCCGTTCGGGGACGGTGAACGACACGCCCCGAACGGCGTGTAACAGCCCGTGGTACGCGGAGAGCCCGTCAACCTCGAGAAGCGTCACGATCCCGCCTTCCCGAGGTACGCGTCGACGACGACGGCGTCGGACAGGACGGACTGCGGGTCGCCGTCGGCGATGATCCGCCCGCCGTCCATGCAGACCAGCCGGTCGACGACCTGCACGAGGACGTGGACGATGTGCTCGATCCAGACAATGCCGATCCCCTGATCGCGCAGCAGCTTGATGGCGACAACGAGTTCGTCGGCCTCGGCGTCGGTCAGCCCGCCGCCGATCTCGTCGAGCAGCAGGATCTGCGGATCGGTGGCGAGCGCCCGCGCCAGCTCGAGGCGCTTGCGGTGCAGCAGGCCGAGGCTCTCGGCCCGCCGGTTGGCGAGCTCGAGCAAGCCACAGATCTCGAGCACTTCGATGCATCGCTGGTACGCGCTGCGCCCGGTCTTTCCACCGCCGTAACTGGCGCCGACGAACACGTTCTCGAGCACCGTCATCCCGCCGAACGGGCGCGGCACCTGCATCGCCCGGCCGATTCCCTTCCGGCACCGCAGGGCGGGCGACATCGAGGTCACGTCCTCCCCGCCGAGCCGGACCGTGCCCGCGGTCGGGCGCAGCGACCCGGCGAGGATGCTGAGCAGGGTGGTCTTGCCGGCGCCGTTCGGCCCGACGATCCCGACCGCGTCACCGGGGTTGACCGTGAAGTCGACCTGGTCGAGGACGAGCAGGTCGCCGTATCGCTTGGACAGCCCGGCGCCGGCCAGGCTCATGCGCCGTATGCCTTCAGCTTCGCGGCGATCGGCACGTTGGTGTCCGAGGAGTTCTCACACAGCACAAAATCCAGCTTGTCCTTGCTCCCGGCCGGTGCCGCAACCCACTGGCCGCCGATGATCGGGGTGGCCACCACGTTGGCGTTGGGACCCTTGCCCCACTGCAGCCGGCCGATGGGGGTCTGCACGTCGGCCTTGCCGATGGCGGCGGCGACCGCGGCCTTGTCCTTCGGGTTCGACACGGCCTTGAGCACGGAGGCTGCCACGTCGAAGAGGGCGAGGCTCGGCCCGAGCTGCTGGTTCCACTGCTTGCCGGATTCGTTCTGGTAGCCCTCGGCCAGCTGCTTGGACGAGACGTTGGTCAATGAGGACGTGTACGGGTAGGTCGGCGTCCAGTACGCGGCGCTGGCCAGGTTGAGGCCGATGTCGCCGAGCGCCTCGACCTGCGACGGGAACAGGCCGGTCTTGGCGATTTGGGCGATCTTGGGCTTGTATCCCTGCTGCGCCGCCTGCCGCCAGAACGTCGCGAAGTCCGGCGGAATCGGGAACGTGTTGAAGATTTCGCAGTTCTCGGCCTTGAACTTGGCGATCTGCGCCGAGTAGTCGTTTGTCCCGTCCGGATACGCGCCGGGATCGACGATCGTGTAGCCCTCCTTCTGCATCAACGGGCCGAGCGCCGCGCGGATGGCGTTGCCGTCGGAGTCGTTGGGCCACATGACGCCGACCTTCTTGTTGGTCGGGATCTGGGGCCACAGATGGGCATAGGCGAGGTGGAACTGCTCCACGCCGAAGCAGAAGTGGAAGGTGTACTTGAAAGCCTGCTGATCGGTGGGCTTCGCGCCACGGCCGAAGTACCACGCCTCCCACGGCACGACGGTCGAGATGCACGGCACGCCGGCCGCCTCGCAGGCGTCCGACACCGGGTTCGTCGTCTCCGGGGTGGACGTGGTCAGCATCAGGTCGACGCTGCTGCCGTTGATCAGGTCGTTGGCGACCTGGGCGGCGCGCTGCGGGTTGGACTGCCCGTCGCGGTCGAGGATCTGCACCTCATATTTGGTGCCGCCGATCGTCAGCCCGCCTTGGAACGCCTTGCGGGCGAGGGAGAGGACATAACCGTCGGGCTCGCCGAAGCCGGCCGCCGGGCCGGTTCGCGGGCTGACAAAGCCGATCTTGAGGGTGGAGCCCGTGGTGGAGCTGTCGCCCGACAGCTTGTTGCAGGCGGCGAGGAATGGGGCGGCCGCGAGGCCGGTGCTGCCGAGGGCGGCGGCGCGCAGGACGGACCGGCGGGACATGGAGGGCTGCTTGCTCATATGTTCCTCCAGGGGGCGGGGTGTGGGGTGGCGCTCGTGGGTGGCCAGGAATCTAGAAGCGCGCGTCCCGCAGGGTCAATCTTCTGTTTCGACTGCTGAAACACTCTTGTTAATCTGGGGCATGACCTCTGCTTCGGCCTCTGAGGCGGCGCTGTCCCAGTCGCTGGAGCGGGGCCTGATGATCCTTTCCGCGTTCACCGGCACGGGTCCGCTGCTCGGCGTCGCCGATCTGGCCCGCGCGGTCGGCCTCAACCGCTCGACCACCTACCGCTACGTGGCGACCCTGGCCGCGCTCGGCTACGTCCAGCAGGACACCGAGACGCGCAAGTACTATCTCGGCCCGCGCGTCATCGACCTCGGCTTCGCCGCGCTGTCGTCGATGGAGGTGACCCGGGTGGCCGGCCGGCACCTGCAGGCGCTGTCCGACGAGACCGGCTACGCGGCGAGCATGGCCGTGCTCGACGGGCCGGACATCGTCTACGTCGAGCGCTGCCGCAGCCGGCGGACCGCCGGGGTGGCCGTCGACCTCAATCTGCACGTCGGCTCGCGGCTGCCCGCGTACTGCACGTCGATGGGCAAGGTGCTGCTCGCCTACCGGGAGTCGGCCACCCTGCGCGCGCTCCTGGACCGCACCGACCTGGCGCGCCGCGGACCAAAGACGATCACGGTCAGGGAGCAGTTGATGACCGCGCTCGCCCGCGTGCGCCAGAGCGGCATCGCGGTCAGCGACGAGGAGCTCGCTCCCGGTCTGCGGTCGATCGCCGCCCCGGTGCGTGACCGGACCGGCCACGTGGTGGCGGCGATCAACGTCGCCGTGCACCTGACCACGTGGACCACGTCGCTGGAGTCAATCGTCGGCCGGCTCGAGGGACCGCTACGCCGCACAGCCGGGGAGATCTCGACGAGGATGGGCTATCGGGCGTTCGAATAGTTGAAACACAGTGTTGATTGGACGGAGACTCGGGCCTAAGTTCGGGTCCAATCACCCTCGTTGGAAGGACACCGCCGTGTTCCTGGACCCCTCGCAGTGGCAGAAGAACCTCTACATCGGCGGGTCGTGGGCCCCCGGATCCGGCGGCGTCCGGCAGGTGGTCGAGCCGGCCACCGGCGAGACGCTCGGCGAGGCCGGGATGGCCGACGCCGCCGACGTCGCCCGCGCCGCCGAATCCGCGGCCGAGGCCCAGCGCGCGTGGGCGGCGACCCCGCACTCCGAGCGGGCGGCCGTGCTGCGCCGGGCGGCAGCGCTGTGGACCGAGCACGCCGAGGAGATCTCGTGGTGGAACATCCGCGAGGTCGGCGCGATCCCCGGCCTGGCCGGCTTCGCGCTGCACGTCGCCGAGCAGGAGTGCTACGAGGCGGCGTCGCTGCCCAGCCGGCCCTACGGTGAGCTGCTCCCGAGCGAGCAGCCGCGCCTGTCGCTGGCCCGCCGCGTGCCCGCCGGGGTCGTCGGCGTCATCTCGCCGTTCAACGTGCCGATCATTCTCGGCATCCGCTCGGTCGCCCCGGCACTCGCCCTCGGCAACGCGGTCATCCTCAAGCCCGACCCGCGAACGGCGGTGACCGGCGGCGTGACGATCGCGCGCATCTTCGAGGAGGCCGGCCTGCCGGCCGGGCTGCTGCACGTGCTGCCCGGCGCCGCCGACGTCGGCGAGGCGATGATCACCCACCCGCTCGTGCGGGTCATCTCGTTCACCGGCTCGAGCAACGCCGGCCGCCGCGTCGGCGAGCTCGCCGGGCGCAATCTCAAGCGCGTCCACCTCGAGCTCGGCGGCAACTCGGCCATGATCGTGCTCGACGACGCCGACGTCGACGAGGCCGTCAACCTCGCCGCCTGGGGCAGCTTCTTCCACCAGGGCCAGATCTGCATGACGACCGGCCGGCACCTCGTGCATGAGTCGCTCTACGACGACTTTGTCGAGCGGCTGTCGGCCAAGGCCGGGCAGCTGCCGGTCGGTGACCCGGCCCGCCAGGAGGTCGCTCTCGGCCCGGTCATCGACGCCAACCAGCGTGACAAGATCCACAGCCTGGTCACGGCGAGCACCGGCACCGGGGCGCGGATCGCGGCCGGCGGCTCGTACGACAACCTGTTCTACTCGCCGACCGTCGTCGCCGACGCCAGCCTGGACACGCCGGCGTTCGCCGAGGAGATCTTCGGCCCGGTCGCTCCGGTCGCCCGCTTCTCCAGCGGGGACGACGCGGCCCGGCTGGCCGCGGTGACCGACTACGGGCTGTCGCTCGGCATCGTGACCCGCGACGTCATGAAGGGTCTGGCCCTGGCCGAGCAGCTGCCGAGCGGCATCGTGCACATCAACGACCAGACCGTCAACGACGAGGCCAACGCGCCGTTCGGCGGGGTCGGCGCGTCCGGCACGGGCTCGCGCTTCGGCGGCGCGGCGGCCAACGTGGACGCGTTCACCGAGACGCAGTGGGTGACGGTTCGCGGCCAGGCCGCGGCCTACCCCTTCTAAGGTGCGCATAACCGCCGCGGTCGTCGAGGAGCTCGACGGACCGTTCACCTTGCAGACCCTCGAGCTGGACGAGCCCGGCCCGGGTGAGGTGCTCGTCCGGCTGGCCGCGACCGGCATCTGCCACACCGACGGCCTGGCCCGCCACGGCGACCTGCCGTTCCCGCTGCCCGGCGTCCTCGGTCACGAGGGCGCCGGCACGGTGGTGGCGGTTGGCGACGGCGTTCACGAGTACGCGGAAAACGACCCCGTCGTCATCGGCTGGCCGTCGTGCGGCGCCTGCCGCAACTGCCGCGCCGGCGAGCCGCGCTACTGCCTGCGGCTGGGCGAAGCGGTGGCTGGCGGCGGCCGGCTGGACGGCGGCTCGGCGCTGCGGCGGCCGGACGGCTCCCCGGTCGCCAGCCACTTCTTCGGCCAGTCGTCGTTCGCGACGTATTCGCTGACGACCGCGGACGCGCTCGTGAAGGTGCCGGCCGAGCTGCCGCTCGCCCTGATGGGCCCGCTGGCCTGCGGCATCTCGACGGGCGCCGGGGCGATCTTCAATACGGTCCGGCCGTCGGCCGGTGCCCAGCTCGCGGTCTTCGGCGTCGGCACGGTCGGCCTGGCCGCGATCATGGCCGCGCGCAACTCGCCGGCGACCCGCATCATCGCGATCGACCGGCACGAGTCGCGTCTCGCGCTGGCCGCCTCGCTTGGTGCCACCGACACCGTCAACGCGACGGTGGTCGATCCCGTCGCGGCCGTCCTTGAGCTGTGCGGCGGCCCGGCCGACTCGGCGCTCGAGTGCACGGGCGTGATTTCGGTGGTGCGCCAAGCGGTCGACAGCGTCGGCATGCTGGGCACGTGTGTGCTGATCGGCGGCGCCCCGGCCGGTGCCGAGTTCACCGTGGACCACATCTCGACGCTGTGGGGCAAGCGAATCGTCGGCGTACTGGGCGGCAGCGGCCGCAGCCGTGAACTGATGACGACGATCATGCAGCTGTATGCGCAGGGCCGGTTCCCGTTCGATCGGCTCGTGCAGTACTTCGAGCTGGCCGACGTCGAGGAAGCGCTGGAGAAGTCCTACGCCGGCGAAGTGATCAAACCCATCCTGCGCATGCCCTCGTAGTGCGTGCGGTTGATCGTGGGGGTGATTTGCTGCCAGGGCAGCTGCCCAGGGCAGCAAATCACCCCCACGATCAACATCGCGTGATGCGTGCCAGACGTCCGGGATAGCCTTCCGGCGTGGAGGAGGCACGCGTCGCGCTCGTCACCGGGGCCAGCCGCGGGATCGGGCGCGGGGTCGCCATCGCGCTCGGGGCCGAAGGGTGGACGGTCTGGGTCACCGGGCGGTCGACCCGCGCGCACAGCACGTCGCACCTGCCCGGCACGGTCGAGGACACCGCCGACGCGGTCACCGGCGCCGGCGGGCGGGGCATCGCCGCCGTCTGCGATCACCGCGACGACGACCAGGTCCGCGACGTGCTCAGCCGGATACCCGAGTTGCACCTGCTGGTCAACAACGCCTGGGCCGGGTACGAGCGGCTGAACGCCGGGGCGTGGCAGGAGTGGAACGCGCCGTTCTGGGAGCAGCCGCTCGAGTTGTGGGATGCCATGTTCGCGAGTGGGGTCCGGGCCCACTACGTGACGACCGCGCTCGCGGCACCGCAGCTCATCAAGGCGAAGGGAACCGTCGTCACGGTCTCGATGGAGGCCGGCGCCGAGCACAAGAAGCACTTCGGCGTCGCCTACTCCGTGGCCAAGGCCGCCCAGGACCGTTTTGCGCTGGCGACCTCGACGGCGCTGGCCGAGCACGGGGTCGCCTCGGTCGCCCTGCACCCCGGGCTGGTCCGCACCGAAGGCGTCATGCAGTTCGCAGAGCACCTGGACCTCACCGGCTCACAGTCGCCCGAGGGCGTCGGCCGAGTGATCGCCGCGCTCGCGGTCGATCACGAAAGAACGTCCCTGACGGGCAAGGCAATCAGCGTCGACGAACTGGCCGAGCGCTACGGCGTCGAGGTGAACGTCTGACGCAGTTCGCCGACCCCGTCGAGCCGGCTGACCAGGGTCTCCCCCGGCTGCAGGAACCGCGGCGGAGTGCGCCGGTTGCCGACCCCCGCCGGCGTGCCGGTGAAGATCAGGTCGCCGGGCAGCAGCGGGCACACCGAGGAGAGCCGCGCGACCAGGTCGTCGATCGGGAAGATCAGGTCGGCCGTCGAGCCCTCCTGCAAGACCTCGCCCGAAGGCTCAAGCACCGACGAAAACTGCAAATCGCCCGGCAGTTCATCCAACGTCACCAGCACCGGGCCGATAGGGCCGAAGCCCGGGTACGACTTGGCCAGCGAGAACTGCGGCGGAGTCCCCTGCAACTGGCCAATCCGCTCGGACAGGTCCTGGCCGAGCGTGACGCCCGCAACCGCCGACCACGCCTCGGCGCGCGGGATCCGGTGGCCGCCGCGACCGATGACCGCGACGACCTCGATCTCCCAGTCCACGTTGCCCGGCGGAAGCTCCACAGTGGACACCGGCCCGGTGATGGCGGCATCGGCCGCGCCACCGCGCTGGTGTGCGCCCGGGAAGGCGCACGTCATCGGCGTCGATCTCAGACGGTCGAGCTGGCCCGAGCACAAGGCGGCCGGATGGACACGGTCGTCCGGTCGACCTCGCGACCGAGGAAGGCGCGAAGCGATACATCGCAAGAGCCGTCGAATTCACGGACAAGGTCGACGTTTGAACCTTCGGCAAGGTTGGCCCAACGACGACCGGCGGCGTTGCCGGACCCGCCGGTTGGCCTCCGCCTCGGCTCGGCCTCCTTCGGAAACAGGCGCTAGAAGTCGATGGCCGTGGAGACCGACGCCAGGATCTCCAGCAGCGCGGTCGTGGCCGGTGGGTCGGGCGGGTCGCCGTATACGGCGGCATAGATCTGGCGTGTGCTGTCGGCGAGTTGGGTGGTGTGGATGCCCGGCACTTGGTGGGCGTGCAGCGCGAGCCCGTTGAGGATGGCGACACCCATGCCGGCGGCCACCAGCGACTGGGTGACGACCGTGTCGTCGCAGGAGTAGGCGATGCGCGGTGCGAAACCGGCGCGCTCGCAGGCCGTGATCGTGGCGGCTCGGCAGCGTTCGCAGCCGCCGACCCACGCGGAGTCCCGGTGGTCCTCGATTCGCTGATCGGGTTGGTCGCTGATGAGGTAGACGGGGTCGTCCAGCAGGTGGGTGAGCCGGAATCCCTCGTCCTCATCCGGAGGAGTGTCGGCGTGCCGGAAGATCAAGGCGATGTCGACGTGTCCTGACCGCAGCATCTGCAGGCCCTCGACCGGGTGGGCGTCGACGATGTTCAACTCGATTCCCGGGTGCGTGCGGGACAGCTCGGCGGCCGCCCTCGGCACGAGGGTGCTGAGAATCGTTTGGAAGCCGGCGACTCGGACCCGTCCGGCCCGAAGGCCGACGCGGGCGGCCAGCTCGACCGACGCGGCGTTCACCCGCCCCAGGATCTCCGTCGCCCGCCCGGCCAGCAGCTGCCCTTCGGGGGTGAGCCGGATCCCCCGGCCGACTCGCTGGATGAGCCGGGCGCCGGTGGTGGCTTCCAGCCGGGCCAGGTGGTGACTGACGGACGGCTGAGAGTAGTGCAGCTCCTTCGCGGCCTCGGTCACCGATCCATGGCGGGCGACCGCGTCCAGCACCTTGAGGTGGGTCAGGCTCAGCATGGATCAATGGTATGAACGTCAGGCGACGGTCTCGAACGAACGCTTGGAGAAGCCGAGCAGGTGGTCCTCGATCGCGGTGCGCACCGGGCGGCCCAGGTCGGTCGGCGCGCCGGCGGCAGCCGGATGAGCGCGCCGACCAGCCCGGTTACTTGCACCATCAAGTAATCATCACTACGGTTTCACTTAACGGTTGAAGTGAAATGGAGACCTGTCGATGCGCGCATTCCACATGCCGGCCGCCGGTGCGGCGCCGATCCTCGGCGACTTACCCATCCCGGCCGTCGCCCCCGGCCAGGTGCTGGTCAAGGTCAAGGCGGCCGGGCTCAATCCGGTCGACAACTTCGTCGCGGCCGGGATGATGGCCGACTACTTCCCGCACGAATACCCGCTGGTGCTCGGCCGCGACGCGGCCGGCGTGGTCGAGGCGGTCGGCGAAGGTGTCGACCACGTGAGCGTCGGCGACGCGGTGTTCGGGCACATCCTGTTCACCCCGCCGGTGCAGGCCGGAACGCTCGCCGAGTACGCGCTGATGCCGGCCACCGGCCTCAACGTCAAGCCGGCCGGCCTGGACTTCGTGGCGGCCGCCGCCCTGCCGCTCTCCTCGGCCGCCGCGATCGCGGTCATCGACGTCGTCGACCCCCAGCCCGGCCAGGTCGTGCTGATCAACGGCGCGACCGGCGGCGTCGGGTCATACGCGATCCAGCTGCTCGCCGCGCGCGGCGTGACCGTGGTGGCCACCGGCACGGACGCCGACCGCGAACGGCTGACCAAGCTCGGCGCGACCACCGTGGTGGACTACACCGCCGGCTCGGTGGCCGACCAGGTGCGGGCCGCCTACCCGGACGGCGTCGACGGGCTGGTCAACCTGACCGGCTACAGCGCGGACGACGTGCCGCTGGCCGCCGTGCGCGCGGGTGGCAAGGTCGGCACCTCGACGATGGCGCCCGACCAGGACACGCTCGCCGCGGCCGGGCTGACCGGAGCCAGCATCGCCGCCCAGCCGGTCCGGGAGACGACCGGGCCGCTGGCCGAGCAGGCGGCCGCCGGAACGCTGACCATCGACGTCGACACCGTGCTGCCGCTCGAGGAGGCGGCCGCCGGCCTGGCAACCCTGGCAGCCGGCACGGCACGCGGCAAGATCGTGGTGAAGGTCTGCGACTAGCACCGCCTTGATCATCGATCTCGGTACCTGGACCGCTAGCGGGTGAGGTAGGCCAGCACCGCCAACACTCGGCGGTGCGTGTCGTCGGAGTCGAACAGGTCGAGCTTCTGGAAGATCGCGCGCATGTGCGTCTCGACCGTCCGTTCGGCGACCACCAGCCGCGTCGAGATCGCCGCGTTGGACCAGCCCTCGGCGACCAGCGCCAGCACCTCCCGCTCCCGGCTCGTCAGCGGCTTCAGCGGGTCGTCGTCGCGGGCCGGGCTGACCAGCGCGCCGACGATCGCCGGGTCGAGGGCCGAGCCACCGGCCCCGACCCGGCGGACGGCGTCGAGGAAGTCGTCGACCCGCAGCACGCGGTCCTTGAGCAGG
>Ga0207661_10001371_pt1 | contig 16347 bp, 10 predicted proteins | sample KBSC713LmetaG_FD_184337 | JGI IMG/M metagenome (GOLD analysis project Ga0207661, IMG submission 184337) | Corn rhizosphere microbial communities from Kellogg Biological Station, Michigan, USA - KBS C7.1-3L metaG (SPAdes) (version 2) | ecosystem: Host-associated > Plants > Roots > Rhizosphere ...
GTCTGCCCGTGGAGGTTGAAGTAGTTGAAGCTCGTTGGAACGCTCGCAACTGCGGTCGCCGCCTCTGCCTGGCGATTGAGGTTGGTGAGAATACGTCCCTTCACGATGCTCAGCGCGTTCTTGACCTTCACGTCCGCCGCGGTCGTGCCCGTGATGAGCGCGAGTCCCGAGTCCGCGTGCGCGAGCGCGCGCTGGAATGCGGCAGCATCGGTGATTGGCGTGCCATACTGCTCGAGGCCATTCACGACGTCGCTGAAGATCAGGCCATTGCAATAGTGCTCACCGATCGTGTTCTCGACGTACGCCTGAATGAAGTACATCTCGGCGACGTTCGCGGCGGGACCGGCCGGGTTGAACTGGCGCTCGAGCTGCACGGCCTGCTCGCCCGAGAGGCGCGCGCGCTGCAACATGCGATCGACGTCCGTGAGGAAGGTGTTCGCGGTCGTGATGACGCGCTGATCGACTTCCTGACGCGCGATGAACGAATCGCCGTTGATCCATTCATCGGCGAGGAGGCCGCTCAACAGGAACAGCCCTTCCGACGAGGAGCTTCCACCGCTGGTCGCCGCGGTGAGACGACCGATCGCGCCGACGCGAACTGCGTCCGCGCCCGCCGCTGATTGGACGTCGGTCGGATTGATGATGTCCGGGTCCGTGACGTCGAGGATCTCATGTGGCGCGCACGCCAGCGCGCCGGCGGCGAGTGACGCGATCGCCGCCCACCGCCACGTCGCCGCGGCGGTACGAATTCTCTTATATGAAGTCATTGATCTTTAGAATCCGAGGGTGAAGCGGAGCATGTAGTACGTCGGCGGAGCGAAAGCCTGGAACTCGGACGGCGCATCGCCGGTCGTGCCGAACGCTTCCGGATCGACGCCGTCGTACTTCGTCCACAGAATGCCGAGGTTGCGCGCGGCGAGCGTCGCCGTGAGACTGCGGCCGCGGAGCGCGGTCGCCCAGCGCTGCGGCGCATTGAACGACATGTTGAGCTCGCGGAATCGGATGAAGTCACCCGCGCCGATGAAGCCGGCAACGGTCTTCGCCGGATTGTCCCGCACCGCGACCGTTCGCGCCTGTTGAAACAGCGTCGAGTTGGGATTGATCAACCCCGAGCAGTTATTGCGGCTCGCACAACGAATGCGCTCGGTGTTGTTGTACATGTCGAAGCCGCCCTTGTAGTCGATCATCGCGCTCACACGGAACATGTGGCGGAACAGATCGATTCCGTTCGTCGTCGATACTTCGTACTTCGGCAGCGGGTTGCCGAGGTACACCGCCGTGTCGCTCACGAATACTTCGTTGAGGTTCGGATCGGCGTTGTACGTGAGAATGCCATCCTTGTTCTTGTCGGAGTAGCTCGTGATGCCGCGCGACCACCAACCATTGAGCGGGTACCCCTCGCGCTGCTGCGCCGTGCTGCTCGACACGATCGTCGGAACACCCCCGAGCGTGACGAGTTTGTTCGCGTTCGATGAGCCGTTGAGGGTCAGGTCCCAACCGAACGAACGCGTGTCGACGATCTGCGCGTTGATGAGCGCTTCCCAACCGGCGTTCTTCACTTCGCCAAGATTCTCGAGACGCGCCGTGAGGCCCGTGCCGAGCGACGGCGGAAGAACGCGGCTGATGAGCGCGTCCTTCGAGATCTTGCTGTAGTACGTGAACTCGGTGTTGACGCGATTGCCGAAGAGCGCCGCATCGAAGCCGACTTCTGCTTCAGTCGAACGCTCGGGCTTGAGCGCCTTGTTGCCCAGCGCGCTGAAGACGACGGCCGGCGTATCGCCAGCCTCGAGCTTCGCGGTCGACGCCGAGTAGAACGCGACCGCGTCCGTCGTTCCAGGCTCGACGCCCGACGCGCCGTACGCGCTGCGAAGACGGAACTGATTCAACCAGCTCGGCTTCGGGAAGAACGATTCGTCGGAGACGATCCACGACGCCGAGAGCTTCGGATAGAGCACCGTCTTGAAGTTCGCGCCGAACGCGCTGTTGCGATCGGAGCGCAGTGCACCGGTGAGGAAGAAGCGCTCGCTGAACGCGAGGTTCTCTTCGATGAATCCGCCGAGCGTCCGCGTGTCGCTCGTCGCTTCGTCGGCCGTTTTGACCGCGCCGGACGACACCGTGACCGCACCAGGCGGGAGACGGGTGCCGCTCGCCCCGTTGCGATCGAAGAAGCTGCGATTGAATTGCACGCCGACAGTCGTCTTCGAGTTGAGCGACTGCTTGAGCTGATGCGTCGCCGTCATCGCGGCGTCGGCCGTGTACGTGAAGAAGTTCGAGCGATTGTCGATCTTGAAGCCGGCGCGCGAATCACCGCCGAGGTCCGGGCATTCTCCGAAGCGGCAGATCTGCGTATCGAGCCGGTTCGCGTAATCGAGACCGACGTTGCTGCGACCGGACAACCACTCGAGCGGACGCCAGTTCGTCTGCAACGACGTGATGAAACGCTGAATGCCCTGGTCGGTGACCGTCTGATAAATGTCGCGCGGCGTGAACTGCCGCCACCCATACAGGGTGTCGCCCGTGGGCGAGATGTTGTACTTGTAGCCGAGCCCACCGTAGGTGTTGCCCGCGACGCCGTTCGTGCCGGAGTCGTCCGACATCGGAAGGCGGAGATCCTGCGACGTATAGCCCGCGTTCACCGCGAAGTCGAGCTTCTGCGACGGCGTGATGTTGAAGTTCGAACGGAACGTCTCGCGGCTCATGTGGTTCGGATGCGTCTGATCATCGCGCAGCGTGCGGTCGTGCGCGGCCATGTACGCCTTGTCGAAATCCGGAACCTTGAGGACGCCGTTTTCATCCTCCCACTGGCCGTGGAGGAAATAGCGGAGTGCGTCCGAGCCGCCGCCGACCTGAAGGCTGTGCGCCTGTCGATAGCCGACGCCGTTCGGCGTCGAGATCGGATCGTCGTAGAGGTTGTAGCTCGTGACGCTGTCCTGCTTGCATGCGTTCGTCGAGACCTGAACGAGGAAGCACTGCGTCGTGTTGCTCGGCAGCGAGTTCGTCGCCGCGGTCGTGCCCGTGCGCCAACCACGGTACGCGGTCGGATACGTGTTCTGGTCGACGTGCGCGCCCTGTTCAGTCGAATACTGAACGGACATGCGTCCCGCGACGCCGTGCTTTGTCGTGATGACGATGACGCCGTTCGCCGCATCCGTTCCGTAGAGCGTCGCGGCCGATGGACCCCGGACGACTTCGATGTTTTCGATCTCGTTCGGATCGAGGTCATTCACGCGAGCCGGCGTCGTTCCGCCGACGCTGACCGTCGACGAACCAGTCGTGCCTTCGACGCGAACGCCGTCGACGATGTAGATCGGGTTGTTGCTGAGCGAGAGCGAGCTCGTTCCGCGAATACGCACGCGCGTGCCCGCACCAGTCTGTGTGCCCGGCGCAACGAAAACGCCTGGAGCGCGCGCGGTGAGCAGGTCTCCCATGTTCGCGACAGCGCTCGTCGCGACGATGTTCGCTGCATCGACCTGCGCGATCGCGTTGCCAACTTCCACTCGGCGCTGATCGCCCGTTGCCGTCGTGACCACCGGATTGAGGGTGATGCCGACCGCTTTCATTTGAAGGTCGAGCGTCGCGGACTGTCCGGCGGAGACAGTGACCGTACCGCGTTGCTCCGAGTATCCGACGCGCAGGGCGCGGACTTCGACGGATCCGGGGCGCACGCCGCGGATGGTGTACTGCCCTTGTTCATTCGTCTGAGTCGCGATCGTCGTCCCGATGACGGTCACGCCAGCGGCGGGAATCGGTGCGTTGGTTGCTGCGTCGGTCACGCGGCCGGTGATGCTACCCTGGCCCTGTGCGCCTAGCGAGCCGGCGAGGCTCAATGCGGCGAAACCGGCGAGCAGCAAGGCGCGGCCTGTCCTGCGTGCGTTCATGGCGCTCCTCTGGTGGGGAATTCGAATGGGAACAATGCTACTTCTCGGAGGTCGACGGCGGTACTAGCGCTTGATGGTCAGCAGCCTCGCTGGGATGGGCACTCCTCCGTTGGGCCACTTTTTTGCTCAAGTGGTTTCAATTGCCCTTTCGGAAACTCCCATGGCCCCAGTGACGGTCACGCCGTCCGGCAAAACGCTATCTATAGAAGACGCCGAAAACGCGGACATTCTGTCTCGTCTCAAGACTGCGACGGCTGAGCATCATGCTCGGCTGGATGGTCGCGTCCAGCCGGAATTGCAAACGCTCGAGGGCTACCGCCGCGTGCTTCCGGCCCTCGCGACCGCGATCCGCGGCATCGAGGACGCGCTGCATGTCTGGTCTGAACCACTGTTGAACGCCGGATTCGATCTCCGCGAGCGATCGAAGGAGGCGTGGCTGGTTCTCGACGAGCGCGCGCTCGACCTCACGGTGGTCGATTGGCGAACCGCGTTCGAGCTGACGCAACCGGCCGCGGCGTTCGGCGCGGTGTATGTCGTGGAAGGCGCGACGCTTGGCGGACAAGTCATCACGCGTGAAGTCGCGGAAACGCTCGGGATCACGCCGATGAGCGGCGGGCGATACTTCTTCGGCTACGGAAACGACACCGGGCGCATGTGGACCCGAACGCGAGAATCGCTTCAGCGATTCGCCGCGCAAGGCGACAACGATCAGGGAATGATCAAAGGCGCCATCGACACATTCGGATTGTTTGAACGAGCCGTCGAGCACGCGCTGGGATGACGTCGACCGCGACTCCGTTCGTCTCACCACGAACGCCGATCGATCTCACGAACTGCGATCGCGAACCCATCCACATCCCCGGCGCAATTCAGCCGCACGGCGTGCTGCTCGGCGTGCGAGAGTCCGATCGCGTCGTGATCCAGGCAAGTGCGAATGCCGGGTCGATCCTCGCCAAGTCCGAGGTCGTCGGACAAACGCTCGCTGCACTGCTCGGCGATGAGGCGAGTGCAACTGTGTTCGCGGAGCTCGCGCGTGGTCAAAGCAGAAGCAGCCTTCAGCTCGCGACGAGTTCCGGCGCATTTGCGACGACAGTGCACTACTCCGACCGACTCGCGATCATCGAGCTCGAAGCGGCGGTGACCGCGGAGCCGCTGAGCGTCGACGTCTTTCGAGAAACGACTCGCAACACACTCGCGAACATCGAGCGCGCACTGACGCTCCGCGATCTCGCCGGCGCGATGGCGAGTCAGATGCGCGAGATCACCGGGTTCGACCGCGTCTGGGTATACAGGTTTCATGAAGACTGGCACGGCGAGATCATCGGCGAATCGAAAGCCGAGGGAATCGAGCCGTGGCTCGGGCTTCACTATCCGGCGTCGGACATTCCCGCACAGGCACGCGCGCTCTTTCTAAAGAACTGGCTGCGCATGATCCCGGACACTCGGTTTCGTCCGGTTCCGCTCGAGCCGGTCGACAATCCGCTCACCGGACAACCTCTGGATCTCGGCAACTCGGTTCTGAGAAGCGTGTCGCCGATTCACATCGAGTATTTGTCGAATATGGGCGTCACGGCGAGCCTCGTGATCTCGCTCATTCATCGCGGGCAGCTGTGGGGATTGATCTCGGGACATCACTACTCTGGTCCGAAGCACGTCCCGATGCAGACGCGAACGCTCTGCGAGTTTCTCGCGCAAGCGTTGTCGTTGCACGTCGGTCTTGCCGATCAGGTCGAAGATCGTGAGCGCGCACTGGACACACGCCTGCAACAGAGCCGAGTTCGCGCCCGTCTTGTCGACGCGGAGGAGTATCGGGCGGCGCTGATGGAGGGAACGCCGAATCTGATGGACGTCGCGCGGTCGACGGGCGCGGCGGTCTGCGACGGCGACGACTGCGTTTGCATCGGGAAGACACCGACGTCCAACGAACTCTCGACGCTGATCGAGTGGCTGCGCGCGCAAAACGAGGACGTCTTCTCGACGTCGGCCCTGTCGCGGCATTTTCCGCCGGCGAAGGCTTGGACCGACACGGCGAGCGGACTGCTGGCGATCGCTCTGTCGCCAAAGCGCCCACACTATCTGCTGTGGTTTCGCGGAGAACAGCAGCAGACGATTCGCTGGGCGGGCGATCCGACGAAGCCGGTGACGGTCGACAGCGCGACGAACGCGCCGCGTCTGTCGCCGCGCGGCAGCTTTGCACGTTGGGAAGAAGAGCGTCGCGGAACGTCGGACGAATGGTCGGCGACGGAGATCGACGTCGCGGTCGATCTGCGCCGCACGCTGTTGGATCTCCTCCTCGCGAAAGCGGAGGAGGTCGCGGCAGTCAACATGGAGCTCGAAGCGGCGAACTTGACGCTGTCCGAGACGGCAATCGAGCTCGAGACACAAGCGGAAGAGCTCATGCGCCAGCGGGAGGAGCGTGAAGAGCTTCTCGACCGCGAGCGCTCGGCGCGATCGGAGGCCGAGCGGGCGAATCGCGCGAAAGCGGATTTCCTCGCGATGATGTCGCACGAGCTGCGAACGCCGCTCAACGCGATCGGCGGTTACGCGCAGATGATGGAGATGGGCGTGCGCGGCCCGGTGACGAGCGAACAGACGGTGGACCTGCTCAGAATCCAGCAAAGCCAGCGACACTTGCTCGCCCTCATCAACAATATTCTCAACTTCGCGCGCGTCGAGGCCGGACAGGTTCCAATGACACTCGCGACGTTATCGGTGCAAGCCATTCTCTCGGATGTCGAAACCCTGGTGCTTCCCCAGCTCCGGGCGAAACGCCTCACGTTCGAGGCTGTCTTGGCGGACGCGAGTCTCCACGTGCGCGCCGATCTCGATAAGGTTCGTCAGATCCTGCTCAACCTCGTGTCGAACTCGATCAAGTTCACGGGCGACGGCGGCGCGATTCGGATGTCGGCGTTTGCGAACGATGATGTTGTCGGGATCGAAGTGCACGACACTGGGAAAGGAATTCCGGCCGACCGGCTGCGCGAGATCTTCGAGCCGTTCGTCCAGATCGAGCCGTACTCCGCCGGCCGGGGACACGAGGGCGTCGGGCTCGGTCTCGCCATTAGCCGTGAGCTCGCGCGGAGCATGGGCGGAAATCTCGTTGTGACGAGCACGGTTTCCGTGGGTTCGAACTTCACGCTGACTCTGCCGAGAGCAGCGGTCTGACACTCCCCTAGACAGGCTACAGAACAAAGTGTACGTTCTTGTAGCCTGGCTAGGGGAACAAACATGCCGCAGCCCAACGACCGTCTCCAAGGGACGCTCGATCTACTCGTGCTGAAAACGCTCGCCGGCGGCCCGATGCACGGGTGGAGCGTCGCTCAGCGCATTCAGGACCTTTCGCACGACGCGCTCCTCATCAATCAAGGATCGCTCTATCCCTCGCTGCACCGCCTCGAGGATGCCGGCTACGTCGCGGCGGAATGGGGAACGTCCGACAACAACCGCCGCGCGAAGTACTATCGGCTGACCGCACTCGGGAAAAAGCAGCTCCAAGTCGAGACCGACAGCTGGCAGCGGTTTGCTGACGCTGTCTCGCTCGTTCTCCGCAACGCGTGACACTGATGGCGCCGCATCACGACGCCTTGCGACTCCTGCGACGACTGCGGCGACTCCTCGAACGAGGGCGATTCGAGCGGGACCTCGACGACGAGCTTCGCTTCCACATGGAGATGTCGTCGGCAAAGCACGAGTCGCTGGGACACGCCGCCGCCGACGTCGACACGCTCACTCACCGGGAGTTCGGTTCAATGGCTCGCTACAAGGAAGAAGTGCGCGACGCGCACGGGCTCACTCTCGTCGACGACGTCGTTCGAGACGTCCGCTTCGCGGTGCGCGCACTCCTCCGAACACCAGGATTCGCGATCATCGCACTGATCACGTTTGCGCTTGGAATCGGCGCGAACGCGGCGATCTTCTCCGCGGTGAACGCCGTTCTCCTGCAACCCCTTCCCTACCCGAACGCATCACGGCTCGTCCAGCTTTACGAAACCATAAAAGACATCCCGGGAACGGGCTCGGTCTCGTACATGAACTTCCTCGACTGGAAGCAGCAGGCGACGAGCTTCGAGCAGATGGGCGCGTATTACGTCTCGTTGGGAACGCTCGACGGCGACGGAGAGCCGGAGCGTCTTCGCGAAGGCATCGTCACGACGAACATTCTCCCGATGCTCGGCGTGAAGCCGGTCGTGGGACGTTTTTTCACGGCGGACGAAGAGACTCGTGGAAAACAGCGCGTCACGCTCCTCAGCGACGGGCTGTGGCGCCGGCACTATGGCGCCGATCGGTCCATCGTCGGCCGCACGATCTCGATCGAAGGTGCGCAGTACGCCGTTGTCGGTATCATGCCGCCGGGCTTCAACTTTCCAACCGGTCAGCGCGTCGTCGACCTGTGGATGCCGTTCGTTCCGCCTCCGCAAGCGCTCGATCCGAGAAGCCGCGGGTGGCACTGGATGCAGGTCGTTGGTCTTCTCAAATCCGGCGTGAGCGTCGAACGCGCCGACGACGAGATGAAGCAAGTCGCGCAACGGATTCAGCTCGCAAATCCGCTTCCTCAAGCGAATCGCAGCGCCGGCGCGACCGACATGCAGAAGTCTCTCGTTCAAGACATACGCCCCGTGCTGCTCGTGCTCCTCGGGGCCGTCGGCTTGGTGCTGCTCATCGCCTGTGCGAACGTCGCAAACCTGCTGCTCGCACGGAACGCCGCCCGACGCGGCGAAGTGGCCGTGCGCGTCGCGCTCGGCGCGAGTCGCGGTCAGTTGACGCGGCAGTTTCTGACCGAGAGCCTCGTTCTCGCGCTCGTCGGCTCGGTGCTCGGACTCGGGGTCGCTCTCTTCATGCTGAAGATCTTCGCCATTTCGGGAGCGCAGGCGTTGCCGATCTCCGGTTCACTTTCGATTGATGGACGGGTAATCGGCGCGCTCATCGCCGCGGCAGTCGTATGCGGACTCACTTTTGGTTTGGCGCCGGCACTTCAGCTCTCGAGAACTAGTCTGCGCGGCGGACTCGCGAGTCTCAGCGTGAAGGCCACGGGCGGGAGCGAGATGCGACGCATGCGGAGCGGGCTTGTCGTGGCGCAGATCGCGCTCTCGCTGATGCTGCTCGTTGGCGCCGGGTTGTTGATGCGAGCGTTCTTCGCTCTCCGTGATACGGACCCAGGCATCGTCTCCGCGCGAGTACTCACAGCGCGGATCGCAGTTCCTCGGCGGTATCTTCGAGAGAAGAAACAAGCCGACGCGTTGCTTCGTCCGATGCTCGAGCGAATCCGGGCGATTCCGGGCGTGCGTTTCGCCGGCGTTGCTTCCGATCTCCCGATGGATCCGGGCGGCAGTCAAGCGAGCTTCTGGGTCGATCGCCGCGTGTGGCCGAGACCAGGCAACGAGCCGCTCGTGGCAGTGCACACGGCGAGCCCTGGCTACCTCAAGGCAATGGGCATTCGGTTGAAATCCGGCCGCGACTTCACTGAGAGCGATGACACGACGAGCGCGATGAAGGTGATCGTGAACGAGGCCCTGGCCGAGTTACTGATGCCCGGTCAAAACCCGATCGGTCGGCATTTGTTGCAAGGAAATGAGAAGGATCACACCGACTTCGAAATCATCGGCGTCATCGGCAACGTGAAGAGCATGAGTCTCGATCAGCCAACTCCGATCGAGCTGTTCACGTCGTACGCCGACGTTCGCGCTGACTGGTCAACGGGCGACGTCTCGCTCGTCGTGAAGACGGCAATGCCGGAAGCGTCGGTCTTACCGCAAATGCGTCAGGCGATTCGTGAAATCGCAAAGGATGTCGCCGTGCTCAACGTCCGGTCGATGGATGAAGTGATCGACCGATCGTTGTCGGGGCGAAAGCTGACGCTGTTCTTGTTCGTGACGTTCGCGTGTGTCGCTCTCGCGCTGGCCGCGTCGGGCCTCTATGGAGTGATTTACTACCTCGTCACGCAGCGCACGCGTGAGATCGGCATTCGCGTCGCGCTCGGCGCCAGCAAACAGCGGATCGTGAACCTCGTCGTCGGCCAAGGGATAGCGCTCGTGTCGGCCGGGATCGTCGTCGGACTGATTGGTGCGCTCCTTCTTTCCAAGTTGCTCAACAGCCTTCTGTATGGCGTCGGGGCCCGTGACCCGCTGACGTTCGTGGTCGTGCCAATGGTTCTGGGGGCCGTCGCGATCCTCGCAACGGCGGTTCCCGCATGGCGAGCCAGCCGCGTCGATCCGGTGATTGCGTTGAGGTCAGAATAGGCCGGCTGTCCCTCGAGTTGCAACAACAGCGACGCTCCAGTGTACTTTGCGGCCACCCTGGCGAATGCGAGCGATCGCGCATGGCGGCTCACGCGACGAGAATCTTCGGACAGCCGACACGCGAGAATCGCGGGTCGAGCTTCGCCGTCTCCGTAGCGATCACGGCCGCGCTATTCGTGCTTGCCTTTGGTGCGATGCGCTCGCTTCCAAGTCTCGCACTGAACGGTCGATCGACCGAGAAGCCAGTGGCGATCCAGCTGCCTCAGATCGCTGTTCCGACGCCGCCGACAAAGCCGGTTTCCATCGATCACGCCGCGACGAGAGCTCGGCCAGCCGTTCCAACGGCCGAGCCGGCAACGGTTGGTGTTCCAACCGCGCCGCCGATCACTGCTCCGATCGCAACTCCGACGACGATTCCCGGCGCGTCGCGCGACAGTAGCGATAGTGGCACAGGCAAACCCGCAGCCGACGCCGCACTGAATTCTTCCCTGCGGGCGGGAACGGCCGGCATCGGCACAGCTGCTGCGCCCGCGTGGACGAAGTCCGCGGAGCACGTCGGTAACACGCCTGTGGAGCGCGACTCGATCCTTCGCGCGAGGATGGTGCAGATTCCGGCACAGATGCTCACACATCAGCCGACCGGAAAAGAGAAGGCTGAGATGCAAGCGAGTCAGCTCGCCGCGGCGCTGTTGCAGGCCCGGACCACGAGCAGCGGCAATTCGCGCGACCTCGTGCATCTGCAGGGCAAGGGAAAAGACGGCGTCGGCGCGGTTTCGGCGCCTGGAATGGCAAGCGTTCCCTTCACGCTCTTCAGCTCAGGGCCTACGGCCGAGCAGCGGAAGAAGAACGAAGCGATCGACGCCGACTATCAAGCGCGACTCCGCCGTCTCGAGGATTCAGTATTGTCTAAACGCGACCGCAGACTTCTCGCGGACTCGCTGCGGCTCGACTCGCTCCGACGCGACTCGCTTGCGCGACGGCCGAAGACTCCGCCTCCGGACAGCATCGCACACGATTAGGTCGCTCGTGGTTTTGGTCGGACGAACACCGGTACGAACGTCAGCGCGAGCGCCGCAAGCAACGAAATCACGCTCAGAACCTTTCCTCGCGCATACGCCGCCGAGTCGAACCACAGTCGCACGCTCTTCGCCCCCGGCGGCAGATCGACGCTCAACAGCGAATGATTCGCGCGACGGACGATGCCGTTCTTTCCGTCGACGACGGCATGCCAGTCGGGATACCAGTTTTCTGAAATCAATAGATGCCCGGGAACCGCGTCCGCACCTGACAGCGCTACGGTCATCGCGCCGGGCGCCCACGTCGTGACGCTCGCGGAAACGGCGGATTTCGGGATCGGCTGCACGATCGAGTCCGGACGAACCGACGAGGTGTCCGAGAAGAGCGCTGCGCGGTCGACTGGAAATCGTTCATCGGCAAGCATCGTCGGCTGAGCGGCGTCGGGCATTTTCGCCGCGACGACAACTACTCGGGCGTACGGGGGAGCCGAGTCGGCCTCGTACAATGCGCCGGGCGAACCGTAGACAGTCGTCGTCAACGGAACAACTTCGTGGAATCCTGGCAGCGCGGCCTTCTGTGGCAGAATGAAGAAACGAACACCGAGCATCTTGTCGAAGCTCGGCGACGTGATGTTTTGCCAGCCATTGTCTGCGTCGCCGAGCTCGTCGTAGGCGCGAAGCTCGAGGCCGTGATAGCCGAGGACGTTCGGGATGCCGTACGCCATCAGGAGCGCAGTATGCCCGTAGCTGCCGAGATCGAGCACGCGGTACGGAAGCGGGACTTTCTTGAGGTACGCCGTGATCGCGTCGTCGCGGAATAGGACATCTGCTCGCGATGAGAAGACGTAAAACTGGCGATTCAAGCTCCAAAGATCCGCGACCGCGACGACGCCGATGAGCGCGGTCGCGAGCAGTGTGTTGACCCGTTTTTCGACCACGAGCCAGATCGCCGCTGCGCTGAGAACGGCAATTATGAGAAGTCTCAATGCGCCCGCGCGAAGCTCCGGCGCATTCGCTCTGACCGTCTCCGTACGCTGAGGGATCGCCAACGACTCGGCTAGTCCTTGCAATCCGCCGACGGCGCCAAGCACCGCGAATGCGACGATGCCGGCCGCGACGCCAATCGCGAACTTCGAGCCGACGCGCCCAGTCAGAAGTGCGTCCATCCCGATTCCGGCGAGGACTGCGATGCCAAACGCCGGAAGATAGAACACCATTCCCATCGCACGGATCTTGTCGAGATACGGCAGGATGTGAAAGAACAGCCGGTAGAGCGGCGAATATCCGCCGAACGAGAAGAGCAGGAAGACGACAGCGCCGATGGTGAACGTCGCCACGATGCGACGACGGCCCTTATCGCTCCATGCCATCGCGGCGAGCAAGAGCGGCAAAACGCCAATGTATTCCGTGTGGAGCTTGAGGCCGTTCTGTCCCCAATAGTGATCCAGCGTTCCGTTGAATTCGGGCAATAGGAGAGTGAACAGCTCCTTCGGCGGAAACGCGTAACTCGTCGCGAACTCCCACCCCGTATTCGGCCCGCCCTCGGCGCGCGGCGAGTACGGGATGTATTGAAGAAATGGAATGATTTGGAGGCTTGCGATCCCGATTCCGACGACGACAGCAGCAGCCGCGAACGCGATCGGTTTCCACGGACGGACGGTCATCGGCCGCTCCGGATCCCAGAGTGCGAGAAAGAGCGTCCAGAGCCCGAGCGCGAGCAGCAGGAAATACGACATGTGATAATGGCCGAGCACCGAGAGCGCGACCACGAACGCGAAGGCGCCGAACGCCCAGCGTTTCTGTTTACGAACGCCGAGCAGAAGCAACCAGAATGCGAGCGGCGTCAGCGCGGAGACGAACAACTTGCCGTCGTGACCAGGACTCATCTGCGACGCGACGATTCCGGATAGCTCGTACGCGACGCCGGCGGCGATCGCTCCGCTCCAGCTCACGCCGAGCGCGCGAACAAAGAGGTACGTGAGCCATCCGGCGAGGATGAGATGCACGACCATGCCGTACGTGATCGCGAGATCGACCGGCATGATCCAGCGGAGCCACGCCGTGGGGTAGAAAACGTCGCCGTGCATCGCGGCGATATATGGAAGGCCGCCGAAGATGTACGGATTCCACTGGGGAATTGCGCCGGTCTTCCGGAACGTCTCCGCGCCAAACGAGCGGAACGAATAGCCGGCGATGTACATGTCGGACACTTGGCCGCCAAACAAAATGTGTCCGGTGAGCAGCGGCCAGAGGAGCGTCAACGACGCCGCGACGCAGATAAGCGCCGCGATGAGATCCGGCCGCGCCGGTTCGAATGACTGCTCTTTCTTCGTCACGAGATCGGGGTCTTGGCCGCGTTTAGAAGTCTTTGCATGAGCAACGTATTCATCATTACCAAGGGCAGCAATTCATGGGACTTCTGTCTTTAGTCGGCCGCCCCCACGACGACGATCACGATGACCGCGGTGGCTTGCATCGCGACCTGAGGGTCAACGACTGGAACGACTTCAGTCACTACCGCGTGTCCGGCGAAGGTGCCGGAGGAAACCGCCGGGCCATACCCTGGCGACAGCTCGAATGGTCCGAATGTCTTGAATCGGACAGGCATCGTGCGAAGCGACATTCGCTCGAGCTTCGCCGGGCTCTCGGGCTCCGTGACCGGCGTTGCACTCAATCTCGCGCTGACGCTGGTCTCGGCGTCGAACTGCGCCCCGATGGCCGGCTATGCGGTGTATCTCTGGCATTGCGACGGCGTCGGAAACTATTCGCTCTACTCGAGCGGCGTGACGAAGAGCATGACGGCGGCGCTGACCGTCGCGGTGTAGCACACCAGGGTCATCGTCGAATCTACTCCGAGTCCGCGATCGCCCGGCCGCCATACGTTGTGTCCTTTCCAAGTCTCACGAGATACTACCGGCGAGCAAGGAGGTGCGCCGGCTATTTGTTCAGCCGAGCGAGGAACTCCGGCATCCCGTGAAACTGGTCGATGTGATCGGGCGCGGTGTTGCCGGCGAAGCCCATCAACTCGAAGTGTCCGGCGTGAACCTCGCTGAGCTGCTGCATGCCGTTCGGTCCCCATTTCAACACAGGCGTTCGCTTGAGGCCGAGGGCCTTGAGCAGATAGTCGGCCGTCTCCGTCGTGCTCGCGAAGGTTCCGGGAAAGATCTCGGAATGCGTGATGAGAAAACGCTTATTCCCCTTCACCGCTTCTTCGGCAAACCGGACGAAGGCCTCGAGGTTCTTCGGGTCGAGTGATCCGCCTTTCTCCATCACGACGCCTTCCGGCACATATGACGTGTGCATTCCGTCCAGGAGGAGGATCTCGTCGATTCGCGCGAAGTGTCGTGGTTCCCGGAGAATCGCGCGAACGGCGCCGTGGCCGGCGCTGAATCCGGACAGAGTTATTCGTCCGATTTTGACGTCCATCCCCGCAGCATTCGTCAGTTCGCGTCCGATGCTCGCCAACAGCGTATCAAACGCTGCTGGATTCGAGAACGCGCGATCGTACACACCCGAACCCGCGCCAAGATTCAAAACAGCGACAACGTTGTTCTTGCCGAGCTGCGAGACTGCGATTTCCGGAATCCAGGCAGCACCAAGGAAGTGGATGACGAGATTCACGACGCTCGCGCGTCGCGCCGATTCCGGGATGAAAACGTCGACGGGCTTTCCATCCGGACCAGAGAATGTCTTCGCTGTGCCCGGCATCTCGCGCTGCGTCAGCCGCCGATGCGCGCGAGTGTTCTCGACCATCGGCGACGGATTCTGCGACGCCGCGGGCGGCGTCTGCGCACTGCCACGCGTCGCGAACGTCATCGCCGCCAAGACGACTACGCTCAAACGGCCGGCCTTACCCGGCCCTCGTTTCTTCTTCGCCGGCGCAGCAGGCTCCTCGAGCGCGCGAGCGAGCTTCTTCGGCGCGACGGCTCTGTAACTCTCCCGAGCCCAGCCGAAGAACTGTTCTTTCAGCGCCTTACTGATTCGCGACGACGGTTTGAACGTGATCCAACCATGCTTGCCGAGTCCATAGTGCCTCGGATCGGCAAATGGCAGCGTCAACGCCTGATACCCTGTCTCGGGAAGCTTCATCGAAAAGCGAAGCGCTTCCGCGGTCATGAAGATGAACGCTTTTCGCAGCTGTACGATTCTCCTAGTGTGCGCCCCTAGAACCTACTTCGGAACGAGATAGTCCTGCGCGGCGACGATCTCCCAACCACCCTTCCGCTTCACCCACGTATCGGTGAACCGATAGCGGTGCGAGAAGGGACCACCTTTTCCGCGGCCTTCGACAATCAGCCAACCCGTGACCGCCGCGGTCACAGCGCCGAACTCGTGGACTTCCATCCCTTCGTTACGCGCCGCGGTCACCGTGTCCGTACCTGACGTCATCTCCTTCAGCACCTCAGCGCGCCGCATCAGCTTGTCGTTCTCCGTGTAGACGAACTTCGGCGAGAGCAACTTGTCGAAGAGCGCGGCGTCGCGCTTCACGAGGCCGACCGTCCATTGATTCTCGAGCCGAATGAGCTCGACCTGACCGGGCTTCGGCTCCTTCGCTTTCTTCTGCGCGTACAGCGCCGGCGCCGAGATCGCGAGTGCAACGCCGAGCTTGACTGCTGATCGAAACATGAGACCTCGAAAGGATGCGTGTTGGAGGTGCCGGTAATCATGTTCGCGGCGACCGTTCTCCGCCATCAGGCCGGCGTCGGCGAGAGAGGCGGAGATCCGACGTACTTCGCCCTCGGGCGGATAATCTGATTCAGCGTGTATTGCTCGATCGCGTGCCCGATCCAGCCGATCGTGCGGCCGATCGCGAACAGCGTGAGCCCGGACATCGAGGGCAGCCCGAGGACACGGGAGACGGAGCCGAGTGAGAAATCGAGATTCGGCTTCTCGCCGGTGAGCGATTCGGCGACACGCGCGAGATCTTTGACGAATTTGAGCTCGGACGATTTCGGAAATCTTTCCTCCAGCATCGCAAGCAACGCGATCGCTCGCGGATCACCACTCCGATAGAGCGGATGTCCGAATCCATCGATCTTCTGCCCCTGTCGCAAGCGATCCATCAGCGCGCCGCGCAACGATCGCTCTCGGCGCAGCGACCCGAGCATTGTCTCGACCCGCGCGGTGCTACCGCCGTGCTTGATGCCTTCGAGCGCGGCGAGTCCCGCGACAACGACCGCATACGGATGCGAGCTTGCCGACGCAACACAACGCGCA
>Ga0207661_10001372_pt1 | contig 16340 bp, 8 predicted proteins | sample KBSC713LmetaG_FD_184337 | JGI IMG/M metagenome (GOLD analysis project Ga0207661, IMG submission 184337) | Corn rhizosphere microbial communities from Kellogg Biological Station, Michigan, USA - KBS C7.1-3L metaG (SPAdes) (version 2) | ecosystem: Host-associated > Plants > Roots > Rhizosphere ...
GCTTGTAAAAGTCGTCGCCGACGCCGCTGATCAGGCTGCGATCGATCTTGATCACGTCGGGGCGAAACAGCGGGATCCGATCCAGGTTCGAGTGCCCGGCGCCCACGTCGTCGAGGACGACCAGGAAGCCGTGCGCGCGCAGCGCATCCGCCAGCGCGCCGAAACGGCCCACGTCCTCGAAGCGCGCCTCCAGAAACTCGATGGCGATGTTCCGCGGCAGCAGGTTCGCGCCGCGCACCAGCGTCGCGAGCGCCGCGGGCAGCTCCTCGTGATCGTCGGTGGCGGTGATGTCCAGGTTCAGGAACAGCAGCAGCTCGTCGGGACGCGACGCCAGCTCCGCGAACGATCGCACCGCGGTCTTGCGACAGAGATTCTCCAGCTCGGCGTGCAGCCGTTCGGCCGCCGCCATCTTGAACAGGTCATACGGCGGGATCAGACGCCCGTTCGGCGCGGTTCCGCGCGACAGCGCCTCGAGGCCGACGATGCTCTTCTGGCGGACCGAGAAGATCGGCTGGAAATGCGTCGCCACCGCCTCCGCCGCCAGCAGCCGGCGCAGCGAGACCGGCAGCGGGTCGATCGATTCGGACGCGGGCTTGTTCACTGTTTGATGAAGGAGGAGCATGTGCGCATCGCAAGCTCATCGGCGACGGATCGCGCGACCTGAGGGGCGCGCGTACGAATTGACCATCACGAAACAATTGCCGCGGGCCGCCGACCGGGCAACCGCGGCGATCCGCGGGTCCGTTGGACACGCGCGGACGTTTCCAGCAGTCTTGCCGCGTCCGTGGTGCTGGTCGGGGCTGCGGCGAACCGCATGATCCGCTGCCGTTCATCTTTGATTCTCGCCGCCGGGCTGGCGGTCTTGTTCGAGGGCGTCGCAGTCGCTGAGGAACCGGACGCGGAGGAGCCGCCGACCGAGTCGGCCGCGGGCGCGACGGCCGTGGCGCCCGATCCGGCGATCACCACAGCGCCGGCACCGCCGCCCACCCCCGCGCCGCTGCTTCCGGCCCGCGCTGCGCCGGCGGCGTCCGGCGACGGCGCGGAAGCCGAGACGAAGATCCTTCGGCCCGATCCCCGCTTCGGCGACGCTGGTGAGGTCACCCTGAACGGCGCGCTGAGCGCGAGCTTCGGCCACCTCGGTTACGACACGACCAACACGTCGAGCACGAACGTGAACGTCGAGCCCGCGTTCGATTACTTCTCGGCGCAGAGCGTCTCGGAGGGCGCGAGCGTGTTCTTTCGTTACTCCGAAGGCCAGTCGGGCGGCCTCAAGGTCGACAGCAAGACGATCGGAGCGACCGTGCGCGTCGGCAACAACTTCTGGCTGGGCGGCCGCTTTTCATTCTGGCCGAAGCTCGCCCTCGGTTTTTGGCGAAGCTGGCTGCACTACGCCGCGCCAGCGCCGGGGTTCGGCATCACCATCGACGGCATCAGCATGCCGATCGGTCCTGACTCCCGATTCAAGGAGAACGCGATCTTCATCGAGGTGCAGGCGCCGTTCCTGTTCCACGTCGCGCGTCATTTCTACCTGGGGTTCGGACCGAACGGGTACGTCGACGTCCTCCATTCGGTCGGCGACTCGAAGAATCTCAGGCGCTTCTTCGGCGCGTCGAGCACCGTCGGCGGCTGGTTCTGACGCCAGGTTCTGCGCGCCGCGCGTTCGGATTTCGACACCCCGCCGACGTGGGCGCGCGCGCCCGCGCGTCGCCAGTCGTGGCACGTGCGCTGCACAAGCGACTCTCGTGCAACGCGCATCGTCCAACCCCCACCGCACCCTGGGCGCCCGCTGGGCCCGCTGGACCACCCGCCGCCGGGCGGCGATCCTCTGGTCGTCGCTGCTCGCCGCGATCGTGGCGGCGCCCGTCGCGGCGCGCCTGCCGCTGCACGGCGACATGTCGCACCTGCTGCCGCCCCAGACGCAGTCGGTGCGTGACCTCCACGCGCTGGAGGCGCGCGCCCAGGTGTTCGGCACGATCATCATCGCGATCGAAGCGGACGACCCCCAGCGGCGCCTGGCCGCGGCCGGCGTGGTGCGGGATCGGCTGGCGGCGCTCCCGGCCGGGACGATCATCGGCGTCAACGCGGACAGCGGCGCGAAGGATCGCTTCGCCTGGGAGCACCGACACCTGCTGGCGCCGACCGCGGACCTCACCGCGATCCGCGACGAGCTGGCCGCCCGCAAGGCCCGCCTGAACCCGCTGTTCGTGTCGCTGGACGACGCGGGCGGCGCGGCCGCGGCCGGCCCGGCGCTGGGCGATCGCCTGCGCGATCTCCAGGGTCAGCTCGAGGCCGCGAGGTCCGGCGCGGCCCAACCCACGCCGCTGGTCTCGAAGGACGGCCGGCTGCAGATCGTCGTCGTCCGCACGCGCTTCCCGGCCGGCGAGGCCTCGCGCAACGCGCCCGTCATCGCGGTCGTCGAGCGCGCCGTCGACGAGGCCCGCCGCGCCGGCGGCGCCGCCGTTCGCATCGGCATCACCGGCGACGTCGTCAACACCACCGCGGAGCAGCGGGCGCTGCTGGGCGGCATGCTGCGGTCGACGTTGTTCACCGTCGTGATCGTCGCGATCGGGATGCTGCTGTTCTTCCGGTCGGCGGTGGCGGTCGGGGCGCTGCTGGGCGCGCTGACGCTGGGCGCGCTCGCGACGTTCGCGTTTGCCCGCCTCGGCGTCGGTCACCTGAACCTGGCGACGGCGTTCCTGGCCCCGATCGTCGTCGGCAACGGCATCAACTTCGGGATCATCTTGCTCGCGCGCTACTTCGAGGAGCGGCGCGCGACCGACGATCCGGTGGCGGCGCTGGGCGCCGCGGTCCAGGGCAGCCTGGGCGGCACGCTGGCGGCGGCGCTGACCGCGTCGGTGTCGTACGCGTCGCTGCTCGCGACCGACTTCCGCGGCTTCCGCCACTTCGGGCTGATCGGCGGCGTCGGGATCCTCTTCTGCTGGGTGGCGACGTTCCTGGTGTTGCCCGCCGCGCTGGCGGCGCTGGAGGCGCGGGGGATGGTCGGGGGGCGCTCGCCGGCGCGGCTGGGCAACGGTCTGGCGCGGCTGGCGCCGCAGCGGCGGCCGGCGATCGTGTTGACCGTGCTGGTGGCGGTCGTTGGCTCGGGCGTCGGCGCGTGCCAGTACATGGCCAGCGATCCGTTCGAGACCGACTTCAAGAATCTGCGCTCGACGGGCCCGGAGATGAAGGAGACGCGCCGCTGGAACGAGAGCATCGACCGCGCGTTTGGCCGCGGCATCTCGGGCGGAACGGTGATCGCGCTGCCGACCCGCGAACGCGCCCGCGCGGTCGCCGAGCGCATCCGGGCCGCCGATCGCGCGCGGCCGGCGGCGGAGCGCCTCTTCTCGCGGGTCGCGACGCTGGACGACCTGGTGCCCGCCGATCAGGACGAGAAGCGCGCGCTGCTGGCCGACATCCGCCGGCTGCTGACGAAGCAGACGCTGGCGGCGATGACGGAGAGCGAACGGGCCGCCGCGCTCGATCTGATGCCGCCCGAGCGCCTCCCGCCGATCACCGACGCCGACGTGCCGGTCGAGATCGCCTGGCCGTTCACGGAGCGCGACGGCACCCGCGGCCGACTGGTCGTCGCCAACGTCGGCCCCGGCTTCGACCTGTGGCGCACCGAGGATCTCGAGCGGTTCGTCGGGACGTTCCGCACCCTCGATCTCGGGCCGGGCGTGGTCGTCGGCGGCAACGCGTTCGTGCAGCACGACATCGTCCAGTCGGTGAACCGCGACGGCCCACGCGCGTCGCTGGTGGCGGCGATCGGCGCCACCCTGGTGGTCGTCCTGATCCTGGGCGTGACCCGGCAGGCCGCCGTGACGTTGCTGTGCGGCGCCTCCGGCGTGTTCCTGCTGCTCAGCGCCGCGAGCCTGCTGGGCATCCGTATCAACTTCCTCGACTTCGTCGCGCTGCCCATCACGATCGGAATCGGGATCGACTACTCGGTGAACATCGCGGCCCGTCACCGCAGCGAGGGCAGGGGATCGGCGGCGCGCATCCTGGCCGCGGCGGGGCCTGCGGTCGCGCTTTGCTCGTTCACGACGGTCGTCGGCTACGCCTCGCTGCTGTTCTCCGCGAACCAGGGCATCCGGTCGTTCGGCCTGGCCGCGCTGATCGGCGAGGTGACGTGCATCGGCGCCGCCATCGCGCTCGCGCCCGCGCTGCTGGACTTCAGGATCCGACGACAGCGATCGCTCGCCACCGCCGACAGGATATAGTCCGTGCGATGAAGATCTTGTTCATCGGCGGCACCGGGAACATCAGCTCGACGATCACGCGCATGCTGGCGGAGGCGGGGCACGAGGTGCACCTGGTGAACCGCGCCAAGACCTTGAAATACCTGCTGCCCAAGGGGGCGAAGGTGATCGCGCACGACGTTCACGGCGCCGCGCCGCCGGCGGCCTTGCGCGGCGCGCGCTACGACGTCGTCGTCGACTGGATCGCGTTCACGGTGCCGCACATCGAACGCAACCTCGCCTGGTTCGGCGGCGGTCCCGAGGCGGCGTCGACCGGACAGTTCGTCTTCATCAGCTCGGCCTCCGCGTACCAGAAGCCGCCGGTTCACCCGGTGATCACCGAATCGACGCCGCTGGTGAACCCGTACTGGGAGTACTCGCGCAACAAGATCGCCTGCGAGGAGCGCCTGATGGCGGCGCACCGCGAGACCGGCTTCCCGATCACGATCGTCCGTCCGTCGCACACGTACGACACCATCGTGCCGGTGGCGGTCGGCAAATCGGACTACACGATTCTCGACCGGATCCGGCGCGGCAAGCCGGTGATCGTGCACGGCGAGGGGACGTCGCTGTGGACGCTGACCCACGCGGAGGACTTCGGGCGCGCCTTCATCGGCCTGCTCGGCAACCCCCGGACGATCGGCCATCCGTTCCACATCACGTCGGACGAGTGGCTGACGTGGGATCAGATCCTGCGCCTCGTCGCCCGCGCGGCGGGTGTCGGCGATCCGCAGATCGTTCACGTGCCCAGCGCGTTCATCGGCAAGCTGGATCCCGACACCGGGGCCGGCCTGATCGGCGACAAGAGCTGGAACGCGCTGTTCGACAACTCGAAGATCAAGAGCTTCGTCCCCGGCTGGTCCTGCCGGATCCCGTTCGCGGAGGGCATCCGGCGCACCGTCGAATGGTTCGACGCGGATCCCGGGCGCCGCACCGTCGACCACGCGGCCGACTCGGGCGTCGACGAGATCCTGCACGCCTGGCAGCGCTGAGCGGCGAGACGTCCCGATTGACTCGTCGCACCCCATGGCGACGTTGCATCTCGGGCTGTTGGGGGGAGGGGCGAGATGCTTTATGGGAAGCGGCGGTTCGGGTGCAACTGGGTCGTGAAGTGGCTGTACGCGTCGGTGTTCGCCGTCGCGGCCGTCGGGTGCGGCGACGATGCGCCGCCCGCGAGCACCGACGACACGTCGGGAGTGATCCGGATGCACGAGGGCGTGCGGTCGCTGGCGCCGCTGTCGGGCAGCGTGAGCGGCAGCCGTCAGCCGATCTTCTCATTCACGGGCGACGGCAAGGCGCGCGTCGACATCTGCTACGACCGCGCGTGCACGCAGGTGCTGCGCTCGCTCGCGGGCGATCATGGTCAGGCGCAGCCTGAAACGCCGCTGCCGGCCGGCACGTTCTTCTGGCGCGTGTCCGCGCGCCATCGAACGACCGCCACGTGGCAGCTCGTCATCCCGACGCGCGAGAGCGGGCTCACCACCGTGTCGATGGCGGTGCCCGACTACAACGGCGACGGGCTGGCTGACGTCGCCATCGGCGCGCCGGCCATGGGATCGGGCAGCGTGCCCGTGTTCTTCGGAAACTTCTTCGGTGTCGGCACGTCGCCGAACGTGACGCTGCTCGGCGGCGATCAGTTCGGCCGTTCGATCGCCGCGGTCGGCGACGTCAACGGCGACGGCTTCGTCGATCTCGCGGTGGCGTCGGGCGGCGACCCCGGCACGGTCAACATCTATGAGGGCGGCCCGGCGGGGCCCAGCATGGGCAACGCGCTGTTGCCGGCCGGACCGGTCACCGCGGGCTTCGGCACGACGATGGCCAGCGCGGGTGACGTCGACGGCGACGGCTACGGGGATGTGATCGTCGGCGGGCGCGAGGTCGCGCAGGTCTTCCTGGGCGGGCCGAAGGGCATGGCCAACACGGCGGCGTTCACGCTCGCGGGCGCGGCCGGCGGCGACGCGGTGATCGTTCAGGGGCCGGCCGACGTGAACGGCGACGGCGCGCCCGACGTCTTCGTGGGCGGCGTCGTTTACCTGGGCACGGGCAGCGGCTTCGTGGCGCAGGCGAACTTCGCGCCCGGCGTTCTGGGCGCCGCCTTCGTCGGCGACAACGACGGCGACGGGCTCACGGACTTCGCGTCCGGCCAGGCGATCCACCCGGGGACGCCGGCGGGCGTCGACGGGAATCACGATCTGTTCGTCCAGGCGGCCGAGTTCGTGTTCTCGACCGCCGGTGACATCGACGGCGACGGCTACGCGGACACGGTCTCGTCGATCAGCTCGGTCGAAGGATTCGACGAGGAGCAGCGGGTCTACTTCGGCGGCCAGACCGCCTGCGGCTCGACGGGCTGCCGTCCGTTCGCGGCCATCTTCATCCCCGGGCTGACCTCCGGCCAGCCCGCGACCACCGCCGCGGCAGGCGACATCAACGGCGATGGCGGCGACGACCTGGTCATCGTCACGCCGGGCGGCGCGGTCTACATCTACTTCACGGGCGGTGCGCGCGAGCTGCCCCTCGCGTCGCCGCTGCTGGTGAAGGACAGCGGCGGGCAGAGTCTGGCGGCGCTGTTCGGCACCGCGCGGATCAGCCCCTGAGCGCTCAGGGCTGCGCGCGGCCGTACACGACGTAGGCGACGCCGGCGTTGGTGCTGCCCGCCGCCGCGTTCGGCGCGATGGTGACGAGGTCGCCGACCTTGTCACCGTCCACGTCGCCGCCCACGACGACGGTCCCCAGGCCATCGGTGGCGGCGGCGCCGAACACCTGGTCGTAAAGCGGGAACAGCCAGCCGTCGCCGCCGCCGAACAGGTACGCCGCGCCGGCGAGCTGGCGCGCGTCGGTGCGCGGCGTCCCCGGCGCACCGACGATGAGGTCCCAGCGGCTGTAGCTCGGCGGGCTTCCGGTGGGCGTGCCCGCGAGCGACGTTCCGAAACGGCCGCCCGCCGCCGGGCCCGCCTTGATGATCGGGTGGTCGTCCATCGCGCGCTCGGTCACGGCGAAGAAGTTGCTGTCGCCCTTGTAGAGGTAAAACGCGCCGGCTCCGTTCTGGTCGCCCGGCGCGCCGACGATCAGATCCTGACCGGCGCTCGTGGTGGCGAGCGCGAGCAGCGCCGCGCCGAACAGCATGTTGTCGCCGCCGTACATGGTCATCGTCGGCGTCGTGTACTGCGTGGCGGCGTCGAGCTTCACGTCCGCGAAGCCGAAGATCGCGCCGCCGCCCATCGTCACGGTCGGCTTCATCGCGCTGGAATCGCCGATGACGACGTCGACGCCGCCGGGGACGTGCCGCAGGTTGCCCGCGGCGATCGCCGTCGCGGCGATGCCCGAGAACGTGACGTGATCGGCGCCGTCGACGCTGATCGGTGAGGTCGCCGCGGCCGTGACGTTCTTCAGCAGGTGGACCTTCTTCGAACGGGCCGCGTTCGCGACGAGGATCTCCGCCTTGTCGTCGCCGTCCAGGTCGGCGGCGAACAGGATGCTGCCGAAGCCCGCGGCGGCCGCTGTCGTCGTCCAGGTGACGTCGGGCGCGTCGGTCCCGGTCGATTCGGGCGTGATCGGGTTCGACCGGATCAGCTGGTTGCCGAACACGGCGTAGACGCGCCCCGTGCCCAGCGCGGCGCCGGGCGCCGCCACGATCAGATCGCCGACGTGGTCGCCGTTCAGGTCGGCGCACGCGACCGCGGCGCCCAGCTGGTCGCCCGAGTCCGCGCCCAGGAAATGGAACTCCATCACGGTGTTCCCGTTCATCGGATCGACCTCGGCGCCGAGGCCACCCTTGCCGAGCAACACGTAGACCGCACCGGCCGCGGTCAGGTTCAGGTTGTTGGCCTGGGGCGCCCCGAGCACCAGGTCCGGCTTGCCGTCGGCGTCGACGTCGCAGACCGCGGACGACGCGAAGTGGGCCGGCATCATCGTCCGCACGGTCACACTGGGCGCCGCGGTCAGGACGTCGGTCGTGCGGGTCGTCGGTCCGACGACGCCGGCGGGCCGCTCGGCGAGGGTGAGCGCGATCGACTGGCGCGCGCCGGGCGGCAGCTGGATCGGGGCGGCGGTGTCGGCGCCCGCGATGATCTTCGTCGTGTCGAACGCGGTCGCGTGGGCGCTGACGTCCAGCATCGTCATGTTGCCGGTCGCGACCCGGAACGAGATCGACCCCTTCGGGCGCAGGAACTCGGTGACCAGATCCAGCGCGCCGTCGCCGTCGAGATCCTGGGTCGACACCCCGACGTTCTCGACGCTGGTGTCCTTCTGCATCTTGAAACCGCCGTCGCTCGCGCCGATCGCGACCCGCAGCATCTTCACGTCGAACCCGGCGAGGTCGACGCTGACCACGACGCCGGGATCGTCGTTCGAGCACGCGCCCAGCGCCGCCGCCGCGAACGCCAGACTGCAAACGATGAGATGACGGCGGGCCATGCTCAGTGCGCCGTCGGCCCCGGGATGACCAGCTCGTTGGGCGGCCGCGTCTCCGCGTAGGTGATCGCGCCCGCGCCAACCGCCGCCGCGCCGACCAGCGTCCAGAACCACCATTTCTGGTACCAGCGCGGCGGTTCACGGCGCGCCTCGATCGGCACCGCGACCTGCAGCCGGAAGGGCAGGGTCGGCGTACCGCTCTCGGCGACGACGCCGCCGTGCTCGTCCAGCGCGCGCACGTAGTAGTCGACGCGCGCGCCCGGCGCCAGCGTCGGCCCCGGCACGGACAGCGTCGCCGGCGGCTTCACCCGCGTCGTCATGAACGCGCCCGTGTCGGCCGCGCGGTAGCCGAGCTCCAGCGTCGCGACCAGCTTCTCGCTGTCGCCTTCGACCTTCACGTCGATGCGCGCGGGCTGGTTGGCGGTCGCCTCGCCCGGGGGCGACTGCACCAGCCGCAGGCCGCCGCCAGCCGTCGTCTTGCGCGCGGCATCCAGCGCGGCGGTCTCCTGGCCCTTCGGGTCCGCGATCTCGATCGACGGGCGCAGCTCCAAGGCCTTCCGGAACAGACCCTCGGCCGCCAGCGGATCGCCCGTGCCGGCGGCGACGCGCCCGCGCAGCAGGTACCCCTCGGCCAGCAGCTCGCGGCCGTTGTCGGGCTCGCGCAGCAGGCGATCGAGGACGCCCGCCGCGTCATTCAGCTGGCCGCCGGTGAACAGGGTCTGCGCGAGCTGCAGGGCGTCGGCGCCCTTGGCGGCGGCGATCTTTCCTTGCCGCTCGCGCGCTTCGGCGGCGGCGACCGCCGGTCCCAGCTCCGCGATGAACTGCTCGGCGTCCGGTCGGACTTTCGAAGAGGGCGCCTCCCGCACGACCGCCTCGTAATAGTGAAGGGCGCGGCGACCGAGGTCGCTCCGCTGATCCGCCTCCCACTGCTTCCGGTAGCACTGACCGAGGTTGAAGAGGATCTCGGGCAGCCGTGACAGTGCGTATGCGCGTTCGAACTCCGCGATCGCGTCCGCGTATTTTCCCAGGTTGTACGCGGCGTTCCCGCGTCCGAACGCCGCCTTTGCTTCATCGCGTCGCGCCGCCGCCGCGTCGATCGCCACCGGCGCCGCCATCGCGCGCGCGCCGCCGAACCCGTTGCGCAACGACGTGGGCAACATCGACGTGACCAGCGCGGCGAGCGCCGCTGCGACGGTGGTCCCCGCCGTCATTCGCATCGCGTTCACCTTACACGTGTGCGCGAGTTCATGGAATATCCGCTTGCGTTGCTCGTTCACGGCGGCGTACCGTTTTCGCGGCAAACGTCCGGTCTCGGACGTTGTTCCAAGCGCTTTGCACGGGGGATGGAACTGATGACGAGGTCTTTTTCTTACGCCACTGCGACCGTCGTCGCGCTGGCCAGCGTCGGCTTTGCTTGCGGACGCAACGGCAGCGCAACGAGCGGGAACGATCCCGCCGACGCGTCGGTGACGTTCCAGTCGGCGGTCACGAACCCGGCAACGTGGAACAGCCTGTGGGGCAGCTGGCCGCAGGCCCGTTACGACCACGCGATGGCGTACGACTCGGACCTGAAACGCATCGTCATGTTCGGCGGCCGCGCGGCCGCCAGCGGTCCGCACTACGGCGACCTCTGGGAGTGGGATTCGACAGCCGGCAACTGGAACCAGCGCACGCCGCCGGGCGCGGCGACCGCGCTGCCCTACGATCGCTCCGGGCACACGATGGTCTACGACCCGGTGACCAAGCGGACGATCATGTTCAGCGGCTGGCAGCCGGGGGCCGGCTTCTTTCACCCCGAATGGTGGGAGTGGGACGGCAGCGCGCAGACCTGGACGAAGCACCCCCTGGTGACGGGCACGAACCCGACGCCGCGCTTCGGCGCCTCGATGGTTTACGACAGCGCCCGCAACAAGATCATCCTGTTCGGCGGCGTCGACGAGACGGTCGGCCGCCTGAACGACATCTGGGAGATGGACGCGACGACCTACGCCTGGACGGACAAGACGGCGTCGGGCACGAAGCCGACGCCTCGCTACGGCGCGATGATGGTGTACGACCCAGCGCGCGGAAAGGTCGTTCTCTACGCCGGCAACACGGGCAGCGGCGTCGGCTCCGCCGCGGCGACGGGTGGCACGTTCGTCGACGAGCTGTGGGAGTGGGACGGCGCGACGTGGATCAAGGTGCCCATCACGTCGCCTTCGAGCACCATGTACTACTACAACTACTGCGACATGGCGTACGACGTGAGCACGAGCAAGATCGTCGTTCACTACTACTGGAACCAGAACTGGGAGTACGACCCGGCGACCCCGGCCTGGGTGACGGTTCCGACGACGACGCCGACGAAGGTGGACTCTCTCGAGCCGCCATACAACCAGACGCCGATCGTCTACGACTCCGGGCGCAAGAAGCTGGTGGTGTTCGGCGGTCAATCGGGCCAGCGCCGTCAGGTCTGGGAGCTGAACACCGCCGACTACAGCTGGGTCAACCGATCGAACCCCGTGAACGGGCCGATCCAGCGGCGAAACCCGGCGATCGCCTTCGACAGCAAGAGCAACACGACGCTGGTGTTCGGCGGCCAGAGCACGACGGACAGCACGTACAAGCAGGACATCTGGGAGTGGTCGGGAACGGGGTCGACGCTGACCAACAAGACGACGGGCGGGCTGAAGCCCGACGGCCGCTACGCGGCCGGCATGACCTACGACAGCGCGCGCGACCGGCTCTGGCTGTTCGGTGGCTACGGCGGCGGCGGCTACTACGACGACCTCTGGGTCTGGCATCCCGACACCACCGAGTGGGAGCAGATCTCGGTGACCGGTGCCCGTCCCACGGCCCGCTACGGCATCTGGATGTTCTACGATCCGACCGGCGACAAGATTTACGTCTTCGGCGCCAGCGGCGGCGGCTACCAGAACTGGGAGTTCGATCCGAAGCTGATCAAGTGGACGGATCGCACGGTGGCCTCGCCGCCGGCGGGTGTCTCGCGCAGCTACTTCGACGTCACGTTCGACACCACCCGCCAGAAGATCATGCTGGTCGGCGGCTACTACGGGTCCGCGTACAACGTGGACATCTGGGAGTGGGGCGTGAACGACGGGGTGTGGACGCAGAAGATGCCGGCCGCGACCTCGCTGGTCCCGGATGGGCGCTACTACCACCGCGTCGCGTACGACCCGGTCCGGCGCCTGATGCTGCTCTTCGGCGGCCACGTCAACATCACGGGCAAGAACACTGACGTGAACGATTCCTGGGAATGGGATCCGAACCTCGCGACCTGGACCGAGACGACGCCCCCGGGCGTCAAGCCGCTGCCGCGCGAGCAGCACCTGATGGTGTTCAACTCGACGCGCGGATCGACTTACGTGTTCGGGGGCACCGTTCCCGACGATACGACCTACGGGCCCAGCGAGTTCTGGGAGTACTTGCCGAACGCGACCGCGCGCGACAACGGCGCCGGCTGCACGGCGTCCACCGCGGCCAGCTGCAAGTCGGGCAACTGCGTCGACGGCGTCTGCTGCGTCCAGACCGCCGCCCAGTGCAACGGCAAGTGCAAGTCGTGCAACGTCCCGGGCATGGCGGGTACGTGCAGCAACGTTCCGGCCGGCCAGCCGGACAACGACACCTGTCCGAGCGACCTCGCGTGCGATTCGGCGCAGCAGTGCAAAGCGTTGCTCGGCCACGCGTGCACGACGTTCTCCGACTGCGCGAGCGGGCACTGCGCGGACGGCGTCTGCTGCAACAGCGACTGCAACGGCACCTGCCAGCAGTGCAACCTGGCCGGGAAGTCGGGCACCTGCTCGCCGGTCCCGAGCGGCATCGAGGATCCGCCGACGTGCGCGTCGGACGACCTCATGCCGCGCGCCTGCGACGGCACCGGGACCTGCGCGCCGGGACCGCGCGTGAACGGCAAGCCGTGCAGCGCCGGCGCGCAGTGCATGAGCAAGTTCTGCGTCGACGGTTTCTGCTGCAGCAGCAACTGCGCCAACACCTGCTACCAGTGCAACAAGGCGGGCGCCGAGGGCACCTGCTCGGTGATTCCGGTCGGCCAGCAGGATCACAGCGCGACGACGACGTGCGACGGCCCGATGAAGTACTGCAGCGGATCGGGCATGTGCGCGATGGACAAGAAGCCGAACGGCCAAGCGTGCCCGAACGGCAACAGCGACTGCGGCAGCGGCTTCTGCGTCGAGGGCGTCTGCTGCAACAGCACCTGCCTCGGGACGTGCCAGTCGTGCGCGGTCACCGGCAGCGAGGGTACGTGCGTGAACTCCAGCCCCGGCCAGCAGGACCCGAACGCGACCACGCCGTGCACGGGCAGCAACTACTGCGACGGCGCGGGCTCGTGCGTGTCGGGCCTGAAGGCGAACGGCACGACCTGCACGGGCGCCACCCAGTGCGGCTCGGGCTACTGCCAGGACGGCGTCTGCTGCGAGGAGGCCTGCACGGCGGGCTGCTACACCTGCGCCGCGTCGGGCAACGGCAAGTGCACCGGCGTCATCGCGGGCGGCACCGACTCGAACGCGACGACGAAGTGCGAGGCGCCCAACTTCTGCACGGCGCTGCGCGAGTGCACGAGCGGCCTCAAGCCGAACGGCGCGACCTGCACGAACGATTCGGACTGCGGGTCGAACCACTGCGTCGACAAGGTCTGCTGCGAGAGCGCCTGCTTCGGCGGCAGCAGCACCTGCCACGTCTGCAACGCCACGGGCCAGCTCGGCAAGTGCGTGAACGCGGCAGCGGGGAGCGACGCCCACAACGAGTGCAAGGGCTCGTTCATGGCGTGCGGCGGGACATGCGACGGGCAGGGCACGTGCGCGTTCGCGCCGGCCGGCAAGGCGTGCCGCGTGGCCGGATGCCAGACCGACCTCGGGCAGATCACCAAGGCGGGCGCGTGCGACGGCGCCGGTAACTGCCCGGCCGACCTCGACACGACGAAGGACTGCAACGGCTTCGGTTGCTTCATCGACGGCGGCGGCGGGTCCGTCTGCAAGACGGACTGCCGGCAGGATCCGGACTGCGCGATTCGCCGCTACTGCGAGGTCGTGTCGGCCGACGCCGGAACAGATGGCGGGTCGTCGTCCAGCTGCCCGTCGCAGTTCGCGCTGGGCCACGCCTGCAACCGGGACACGCAGTGCCTCAGCGGCAACTGCGCCATCCCGTTGAACGCGACGGTGGGCGTCTGCTGCAACACGGACTGCAACCACTGCGGCACCTGCGACAGCACCGGCAACTGCATCCCGGACATGGCCGGGACGAAGAGCCCGACCTGCATGGACAGCCAGAGCGATCCGTCGGGCAAGTGCGGCGGTATGTGCGACGGCCACGCGCACTGCCAGTACCCGAAGGCGGGCACCACCTGCGGTCTCTGCAAGGCATGCGACGGCGTCGGCCTCTGCAACCAGATGCCGGCCGACGACGACGCGTGCGACATCATCGACTGCAGCGGGCTGGACACCAGCTGCAAGACGTACCAGGACCTGACCACGAACCGCTGCGGGTCACCGGGCGCGTGCAAGGTCAAGAACACGTCCGCGGCGTGCACGATCTTCAGCAGCACGTGCACGCCCGACGGCGGCATGGGCGGCAGCACGGGAAGCGCCGGCAACGGCGGCGGCGGCTCGGGCGGCGCGATGGGCGGAGCGGGTTCGATGGGGAAGGACGGCGGCGCGGGCACGGGCGGCGGCGGGGGCGGCGGCTGCGGCTGCGCCCTCGGCGGCAGCCAGTCGGCGGGCAGCTTCACCGCGCTGCTCGCGCTCGCGTGCGTCATGATGGTGCGTCGCCGGAGGCGGTAGCCACTGTCCAAGAACGAGGGAACCCACGATCCGACGATCGACCGGCGGCACGGTGGCGCCGCCGGCCCGGGTGATCTGCCCGAGGGGATGGAGGTCGGCGAGTACCGCGTCCTGCGCAAGATAGGCGAGGGCGGGATGGGCTCGGTCTACTCGGCCGTCCAGCCCGTCATCGGCAAGCGCGTCGCGATCAAGGTGCTGGCGCCGCACATCGCTTCGAACCCCGAGCTGGTTCGGCGCTTCGTCGACGAGGCGCGCGCCGTCAACAAGATCGGCCACCCGAACATCATCGACATCTTCTCGTTCGGGTGGCTGCCCGACCAGCGCCACTACTTCGCGATGGAGTTCCTCGACGGCCTCAGCCTGGCCGATCGTTTGAAGCGCGGCCCGTTCCAGCCCGACGAGGCGCGCCGGCTGCTGCGCCAGATCTGCCAGGCGCTGGAGGCGGCCCACCGCCAGGGGATCGTCCACCGCGATCTCAAACCGGACAACATCTGGATCGTACAGCCGCAGCACGGCGACTCGTACGCGAAGCTGCTCGACTTCGGCATCGCCAAGCTGATGGGCGACGCCGACGAGGGCCATCGCACGCAGACCGGCATCGTGATGGGAACGCCCGCGTACATGTCGCCCGAGCAGTGCCGCGGCGTGAACGTCGAGAAGGGCACGGACATCTACGCGCTGGGCATGATCCTGTACGAGATGTTCGCCGGGCGGCTGCCGTTCCAGGGCAGCTTCGCCGAGCTGATCACGCACCACCTGATCACCGTCCCCGAGCTGCCGTCGCGCCATCAGCCCGTTCCGCGCGCGCTGGAGCAGCTGATCATGCGCTGCATAGAAAAGGATCCGGCGCAGCGCCCGCCCTCCGCGGAAGCGCTGGCGAAGGCGCTGGAGGCGGCGCTGCCGACGGCCGACGAGAACGGCCAGACCGCCGCGGTCGTCCCGGTCATCGCCGTGCCCGCAGCGACCGCGCCGGCCCCCGACACGTCGAAGGACACGCTCGCGCCGCCGCCCGGGCGGACGGCGAGCGATCTCACGATCCAACCCGTGAGGTCGCGTCGGCCGTTGCTGTGGGTTGGCGCGGCCGGGGCGGGCGCGCTGGTGGCGGTCGCGATCGCTCTGGGCGGCCGCCACGGCGGCGCTGACAAGGGCGCGCTGGTGACCGCCGTCGACGCGCAGCCGGCGACGACGGCGCGGCCGATGCCCGGCCGCGCGCACGTCGTCGTCAAGGGCGCCGATGACGCCCGGGTCCTGGTCGACGGTCGGGTGGTCGCGTCGGGCGTCCGCGAGGCGCGCGTCCTGGACCTGTCGCCCGGCGAGTCGCACGCCCTGCGCGTCGAGGCCGTGGATCGGGCCCCGCACGAGCGGTCGTTCACGGTCGCCGCCGGCACCGAGGCCGAGCTGGAGGTCTCGCTGGCGCCGACGACGCCACCTGCCGTGGAGCCGCACCCGGCCAACTCGCACGCGAAGCGCCACGACGCGCCCGCCAGGCCGGGGCCGACCGCGGCGCCGACGAACCCCGCGCCGGCCACGTCAAAACCCCGACACCGGGACGGCCTTGTGGGCGACGACATCTTCGACGGCAAGTAGCCACCCCGGGCGGGCGATTTTTCCGCGTCGCGGCTTGCCAGATCCCCGTCGCGCTGGTTTGATCAGGGGCATGCCGTGCGTGAGGCTCACCGCCGGGGGATGGATGGCGCTTGCCGTCGTCTCGCTGAGCCTCGGCGGTTCGGCCGCGCACGCGGCGCCGCCCGGCGCGCCTTCTCGAGCGCCGCGGACGAAGGCGCAGCTGGCCGCGGCGCCGGCCCGACCGGGTGAGACGGACGCGCGGCGCCGCGAGGAAGCCGACCTGGCGCAACGCCAGGATGCGGCCGAAGCCCTCAAGAAACACTTCAACATC